>JAABUN010002682.1_pt1 | contig 30492 bp, 39 predicted proteins | sample 5559311 | NCBI WGS metagenome assembly JAABUN01 (sample SAMN10711877, study PRJNA513370) | rock metagenome | isolation source: Antarctica rocks | place: Antarctica: Victoria Land, Siegfried Peak sud | reverse complement strand
AGCTCGGAGTAGCGCAGCCGTTCGGTGGGGGCGACGACCGGCAGCCCGCGGTGCAGCGCGAGCGACAGGGCGAGCATCGCGGCGGCAGCGAGCGCGAAGACCAGTCGCCAGCCCCCGAGCGCGGCGATCAGCCCGCTCAGCGTGCGGGAGGCGAGGATTCCGATCAGCAGGCCGCTCATGACCGTCCCCACGACCTGGCCGCGCTGCTGTGGCCCGGCGAGGCTCGCGGCGAGCGGCACGACGATCATGGCGACGACCGACAGCGTGCCGAGCGCGGCCAGCGCCGCGGCGAGCACCAGGAAGGAAGGTGCGGCGGCGCATGCCGCAGCCGCCGCGGCGGCGCCGAGCAGCACCCGGCTGATCAGCCGCCGGCGCTCGAGCAGGTCGCCGAGCGGGACCAGCAGCGCCAGCCCGACGACGTAGCCCACCTGCGAGCAGGTCACGAGTAGCCCGGCGGTGCTGTCCGAGACCCCGAACGCGTGGCCGAGGAGGCTCAGCAGCGGCTGGACGTAGTAGAGGTTCGCGACCGCCGCGCCGCACGCGACGGCGAGCAGGAGGACCAGGCGGCGCGAGATCTCCGGGGCTGCGTCAGCGCCGGTGGCGGTGGTCATGTCGACACCGTGACGCCGCCCGCGCGGGCCAGCCAGAGCCCCCGTGCTACCGGGAGTGGCGAGCCTGGGAGTCGCAGGGCCACCATCGCGCGCCCCCCGGCTCTCTAGCCTCGATCGCGATGGACGCCGAGAACCGAATCGGACGGTTCCTGCGAGCCCGGCGCGAGCTCGTCCACCCGGAGGAGGTCGGCCTCCCTGACCTCGGTCGCCGCCGCGTTCCCGGGCTGCGCCGCGAAGAGCTCGCGATGCTGGCCGGGGTCAGCGCCGACTACTACATCCGCCTGGAGCAGGGCCGCGACCAGCATCCCTCCGAGCAGGTGCTCGCGGCGCTGGCCCGCGCCCTGCGCCTGGACGAAGACGCCACCGCGCACCTGCACGAGCTCGCGCGCCCGGCTCCGCGTCGGCGGCGGGCCGCCACGCGACCCGAACGGGTGAGCCCCGATCTGCAGAGGCTGCTCCACACCTGGTCGCAGACGCCGGCGTTCGTCCTCGGGCGTCGCATGGACGTGCTCGCGAGCAACGCGCTCGCCGGGGCGCTGCACGCCGGCTTCACCGAGGGCAACAACCTGTCGCGCGTGTTCTTCCTGGACCCTGCCGCGCCCGCGTTCTACGCCGACTGGGACCGCGTCGCCGCCGGCGCCGTCGCCGGGCTGCGCGCATCGGCGGGCGCCGACCTCGACGACCCGCGCCTGACCGAGCTCGTCGGCGAGCTGTCGCTGAAGAGCGAAGCTTTCCGCCGCCTGTGGGCCCGCCACGACGTTCGCGACAAGACGAGCGGCACCAAGCGCTTCAACCACCCGCAGGTCGGCGAGCTGACACTCAGCTATCAGTCGTTCGCGGTGGCCGGCGCCCCCGGGCAGTTGCTGACCGTCTACCACGCCGAGTCCGAAACCCCGAGCGCGCAGGCGCTCGCGCTGCTGTCGAGCATCGCGGCCGGCGAGCCGAGCAGCCCGGTGCCGACCCGGACACCCTCCGGGTCATAGGCGCGGGTCGGGCAGCAGAGAGTCCCAGGGCGACGTCCCCTGCGCGCGATCGACCGCGCGGATGACGCCGGGTGCCAGAAGACCGGATTACGCTCCGCGGGCGCGACGCCGATGCGGACGCTGATCGCAGGTATGCGATCGAGCCCCACCAGCCGGCGCGCCTCCTGTCGGCGAGCCGTAGCGCTGATGCAGCGTGCCGTTCAGCCGAAGGCGATCAGGCCGGTGAGCGCGGCGGCCGCCACGAGCGCGGGTTCGGGTACCTTGCGCCGGCGTTGGAGCAGGACGCCGAGTGCGGCGACGGCAATGAGGATCGCGGATGCGCTCTGGATGACCTGGCCGCCGATGACGATCGCGGCGCCGGCGATCGCACCGGCGGCGGCGGCGGTCGCGGCCTTGATGAAGCCCCGCAGTCGGGGGTGTTGTTCGTGGCGGCGGATGAAGGAGCCGGGGACGACGACGAACAGGTAGACGGGGAGGAACACGGCGGCCGTCGCGACGATTGCGCCGGTGATGCCGTAGACGAGGTAGCCGGCGAACGTCGCCATGATCACGACCGGTCCGGGGCTGATGAGTCCCATCGCGACGGCGTCGAGGAACTGCTGCTCGGTGAGCCAGTGGTGGTCGGTGACGAGCCCTTGGTGCAGGAACGGAACGATCGCCAGCCCCGAGCCGAAGGTGAAGGCACCGGCCTTGATGAAGAACAGGCCCATCGCACCGACCGATGCGCCCGATCCCGTCCACGCGAAGCCCTGGACGGCGGCGATGATTCCGGTCGGAGACAGACTCGCAGCGCTGCTGCTGGTCCGCTTGGGCACCCCGCCGCCGTAGTGCACCGCGCCAAATGCGCCGGCGAGCACGAACAGCCAGACGATCTCGGCGCCGACGATCGCGGTCGCTGCGCAGAGGATCGTCGCGATGACCCAGAGGATGGGGTCGCGTTTGTTGGTGGAGCGCGCGAGTTTGGTCGCGGCGATCACGATGATCGCGAGCACCGCCGGCCCGACGCCGAGGAAGATGGCGTGAACCGCGCCGAGCCCCTGGTAGTGGGCGTAGGGGATCGCGACGGCGGTGACGATCACAAACGGCGGTAGCACGAACGGCGCGACGACGGCGAGGGCTCCGAGTGCGCCGGACTGGAGGTAGCCCAGCCACATCGCGACCTGCGCGGCCAGCGGACCGGGCATCGTCTGCCCGACGGCGAGGGCCTGTTGGAACTCGGCCTCGGTGTACCACCCACGGTCCTCGACGAGATCGCGCTGCATGTAGCCGACCAGCGCGATCGGGCCGCCGAACCCCGACGCGCCGAGCTTGAAGAAGTAGCGAACGAGACCACCCAGCGTCCTGTCAGTCCGCTCGGCAGAACCGATGGTGTCAGCGGACGGCGTGGTCATGCCGGATCGCGGCCGAGAAGCGTGCTGCGCTTGAGGTACGCATAGAGGCCGTCGTACAGCACGCCGCTCACCGCCAGCAGATCGTCGTCGTCGCGGTGGACGATGCCGAGCCCACGGATGAGCACGTCGAGGCCCATGGCCTCGGGCGCGTCGTAGCGCTCGTCGTCAAGGTCAGCTTCGTGCACGATTCGCGCGATCGCCCAGAGCCCGGCGTCCTCGAGCTGGTAGTGACGCAGGAACGTCTCGAAGGAGCAGTCGCCGTCGTGGTGAGAAAGCTCTACGCCGCGCATGTCGAACGCAGTCGCATCCGCCGGCACCTCGTCGGGGTCATCGACGAACACGAATTGCGCGGCAGGATCGATGAACCGCGCGATCAGCCAGGCACACGCGGTGCGATCGACATGCAGCCGCGCGCGCGTCGCCCACCTCAAGCCGGTGTCTCCTCGAGCGTCGTCGCGAGCCGGTCGGTCGCTGCGAGTGCCTCCTCGCGCTCGGGCGCCGGGAAGTAGTCGCGACGGCGGATGCGGCGCAGCTCGCGCCGCAGCCGCGCGAGGGTGCGCTTGCGCGAGCCGGACTCCTGGTCTGCGGCCGCGCGGGCCGCATCGGTGACGGTCGCGTAGTCCTTGGCGACATCGGCGCGCATGCGCCGCGCGAGTGCGCGCTCGTCTGCCGCGGAGCCCGGTTGCGCGAGCCAGATCGACGCCTCGCCACCGGCGCCGACGACGTCATCGGCGAGCCACTCGAGCTGCTCGCGCGTGCGACTGTCGCACGGAAGCGCGACGAGTCCATCGAGCAGCTGGACCGCCCCGAGACGTCGCAGCGTTCGCCACAGCGCGATCCGTGGCGTCGACGGCTCCCTCGGCAATCGATACGCCAGCAGCACCCACGTCCCTGGCTGCTCGGTATCTAACTGTGCAACCACGGTTGCAGCTACCATACCGGCACTGGGTGCGCTCAGACCTGGGTACGCAAAGCCAAGGGGGGTTGTGACGTGATCTCGTGGCCGACAATCTTGTTCGGCGCCGCCCTGACGCTGGTGCTGGTTGCCGCGGCACAGCAGTTCATCGCGCGCCGCAGCCCCGTGACCGTGATGTGCGCGGCCGCCGCGAGCGCGGCTGGCGCGATCGTCTGGAACGCGATCCTGCACAACGTCGGCGGCCACGGGTTCTTCGTCGACGCACCGATCGTGGTGTTCCCGATCAGCTGGCAGGACACCGGCTCCGGGGTCTTCGCGCTCGCGGCGACCAGCGTCGCGCTCGGACTCGGGCCCGAGCGGCGCTCAACCGCCGCAACCACGACACGGCTCGCCCTGCTCGCATCCGCCATCACGCTCGCCGTCGACATCTACCTCTATTGACCGGCTGGCCTGGACGCGTCGGCGTGGTCATCTCAGCCGCTGCGCCTCGGTCGTCGTACGCATCTCTTCCCAGGGCGGCGGCTTCGCGCGGTCCTGTAGGCGAGCCTCGACGGGGGATCTTGGTTGGGAGACGTCAGACCGCCTCGATGTCGCGGGTGGCGCGCTCGGCGAGCGTGAGCACGAGCGAGCGCGGGAGCAGGCGGGTGCCCGCGGCGGTGAGCCGGTTGCGCCAGCCGGGGACGACGAGGGATCGATGGTCCTCGAGAGCCCGCAGCGCGGCGGCGACGACGGCGTCGGCCGTGAGCTCCTGGCCGATCGCGGCTTGACGGGAGCCCAGCACGTCTAAGAAGGGGGTCCGGACGGGACCGGGGCAGAGCGCCAGGACGTGGACGCCGCGCCCGCGGAGCTCCGCCGCGAGGGCCTGGCTGAACGACAGCACGAAGGCCTTGGTGGCGCCGTACACGGCGAGATAGGGGGCGGGCTGGAAGCCGCCGAGGGAGGAGACGTTGACGATTGTCCCGGTGCCCCGGGCGACCATCCCGGGCAGCAGGGCGTGGGTCAGGTCGACCACGGTGGCGACGTTGACCATGATCTGCTCGTGGCCGCGCTCGGCGGGGATCGCGTCGAAGCGGCCCTGCGTGGCGAAGCCGGCATTGTTGACGAGGATGTCGACCTCGACCTCGACCTCGACCTCGACCTCGAGCTCTCGCAGGCCGCGCGCCACCGCTTGCGCCGCGTGCTCGCGCGAGAGGTCCTCGGCGATGACCTCGACCCGGATTCCGTGGGCCGCGTGCAGGCGCGCGGCCGTCTCGCGCAGACGCTGATCCGAGCGCGCGACCAACACGAGATCCACCTGACGCTGTGCGAGTGCGTGGGCGAACGCCGCTCCGATCCCGGAGGAGGCGCCGGTGACGAGCGCGGTCTGGCCCGCGAGGCTCACGCGCGCTCACCGCCCGCACCGTCGCCGGGGAGCGATGGAGACGCGCACCGCTCGAGGAATCCGATCTGCGCGGTGATGGCGCGGTCGAAGCCCGCGCGCGGCGTAGACCACGTGGTGCCCGCCGGGCACCCGGAGCAGCTCGCCGCGGAGGGCGCGGCGCGCAGCGTCCGCTGCGGGCCCGGGCGGAGTGACCGCGTCGTCGTCGCAGACGACCACAAGCAGCGGGCAGACGGTGTGCTCGGCACGGCGTGCCGGTCGGTGGAAGCCGGCCCGCAGGGCAAAGCGTAGGAGGTGCCCCACAACACGATCCGCCCGACGCCGGGCAGTGCGCGGGCGAACGCGATGGCCGCGTGCCAGTCCTCCTGCTGGGCGGCGATGTCGACGACCTGGCGGGGCCCGCCGGTGCTCTCCCCGAAGCCCCGGTGGTCGAAGGCACGACGTCGTGCCCGGCCGCGGCGAAACGGCGGGCGAAACGATCGAGCCCGACCTCCTCGATCGCGCCGAGCCCGTGTCCCATCACCACGCAGGTGGTGCTGGTCCGAGGTCCGTAGTGCCAGGCTGCGCACTCCGCGTCCCCGGAGGCGAACCGCGTCGCGCGCCGATGGGCGACGGGGGGAGGCTCGGGACGTCGCCCGGCCACCATGTCATCGCACTGCGTCCCGGTCTCCAGCATCTCGGCTCCTTCGCTCTGTCGCAACTTCCGGTTGCGTTACCGCTAGGCACACGAGGTCCGGGGCGATCGCAACCCGGAGTTGCGTTAGACTCCGTCCTTATCGCCAGGCCGCAGGCCCAGACACCGTCACCCGCGGTCCGCCCGCGGCCCGGCGGGCGCAGTGCGCGCGTACGCACCGCCGTCCTCCAGGCGACCCTAGAGGAGCTTGCCGAAACGGGCTACGCCGCGCTCAGCCTCGAAAGCGTCGCCCGGCGCGCCGGCGTCCACAAGACCAGCCTCTACCGCCGCTGGGGGACCCGTGACAGCCTCGTGCTCGACGCAATCCTCGAGCGAGCCGGCCAGTGGGTTCCGATCCCCGACACCGGATCGGTGCGGCGAGACCTCCTCGAGCTGGCCCGCGCGATCATCGCCAACGTCTCCACACCCGAGATGGAGGCCGTCATCCGCGCCTTCGTCGCCGAGGCGCCCCGCGAGTCGGCCCTCGCCTCCCGCGGGCGCGAGTTCTGGGCCGCCCGGTTCGCCGCCGACCGCCAGATCGTCCAGCGCGGCATCGACCGCGGCGAGCTTCCCGCCGACACCGATCCCGACCTCGTCATCGAAGCGCTGCTCGGCCCGCTCTACCTCCGGCTGCTGGTGACCGGGCAGCCTCTCGAGATGGCCTTCGTGGAGCGTGTCGTCGACCTGCTGCTGGCCGGCCTGCGCGCCGGCGACCCGGCCTGACGAGACTCCTCCGGCGGCTGCGGGCCGCGCGGGATCAGCGGCGGCGCGGCTTCGGGTTCCACGCCGCCATCGCGGCGAGCAGGACGCCGATGACGGCCAGCACCACGGCCGGCACCGTCCAGCCGGCCACAACGGCGCCGCCGAGGTAGAGGGCGACGAAGAGGAGGTAGGAGCGCCGGCGCTCGCCGGGGGTGCGCTCCGTCCACGCGCGCCGCCCCGCCATGGCGCTCAGTACAGGGCGGACGCGAGACGGCGCCGGTAGTCCCGCGTGCGCGGGTCCTCCGGGCCGAGCTCGTCGAGGATGCCGACCACGACGCGGCGGACGTCGTCCTGGGCGCCGTCCGCGGTGGGGAGCGCCTCGAGGAGGGTGTCGAGGGCGGCCTCGTGGTTCCCGTCGTCCCAGGCCGACCAGGCGGCGCTGAGGTCGGGGTCGCCGCGTTGCTCCAGGGCGATGCGGGCGCGCAGGCCCTCCGCGGCGAAGGAGCCGGGAACCTCGCGCAGGAGGGCGTCGGCGCCGTCGACCTCGCCGCGGTCGAGCAGGAGGCGGGCGAGGGGGACGGCGGCGTCGGCACGGCTGGGCTCGAGCTCGACGGCCCGGCGCAGGGAGGCCTCGTCACCGGCGGCCACGAGGCCGTCGACCTCGGAGGGGACGAGCGCGTCGAGGAAGCGCTCGACCGAGGCCGGGGGCGGGGCGCCGGTGAACTCGGAGACGACTGCGCCGTCCCGGAAGGCCTTGACGGCGGGGATCCCCTGGATCCGGAACGTCTGGGAGAGGCCCGGGTTCGCCTCCGTGTCGACCTTCGCCAGCACGAGCTGGCCCTCGCGCTTGGCCGCGCCGGCCTCGAGTATCGGCGCGAGCTGGCGGCACGGGGCGCACCACTCCGCCCAGAAGTCCACGACGACGGGCAGCGTGGCCGAGCGGTCGAGAACCTCGGCCTGGAAGGTCTGTTCGGTGACGTCGATGACCATGTCCGATCTAGGGTACGGCGCTCATGGCGGCGCGGCTCGCGGTCGAGGAGGCGGGGGAGGGCGCGGGGGAGGGGACCCCCGTCGTCGTCCTGCTGCACGGCCTCACCGCGACGCGCCGCTACGTGGTCATGGGCTCGAAGCTGCTCGAGCGCGCGGGGCATCGGGTCATCGCCTACGACGCGCGCGGTCACGGCGACTCGGAGCCCGGGGATGTGTACGACTACGGCGCGCTCACGGCCGATCTCGTCGACGTCCTCAATGGCGCGGGGATCGACGACGCCGTGCTGGCGGGCGCCTCCATGGGCGCCCACACCGCGCTGCGGCTGGCGCTCGAGGCGCCCGACCGGGTCCGCGCGCTCGTCCTCGTCACCCCCGGGCACGACCCGGACACCCTGGGGGATCCGGACCGCCTCGCGCGGTGGGACGCCCTGGCCCGGGGGCTGCGCGAGGGCGGCGTGGAGGGGTTCGTCGCCGCCTACGGCGAGCCCGACGTCCCGCCCGCGCTGCGCGACACCGTCCTCACCGTCCTGCGCCAGCGCCTCGCCCGTCACCTGCATCCCGAGGCGGTGGCCGACGCGCTCGAGCAGGTCCCGCGCTCGGCGCCCTTCGCCCGCCTGGAGGACCTCGCGGGGATCACCGCGCCCGCGGTCGTCGTCGGCTCCCGCGACGAGGCCGATCCCGACCACCCGCTCGCCCTCGCCGAGGCCTATGCCGCCGCGATCCCCGGCGCCCGGCTCGTCGTCGAGGACGAGGGGAAGTCCCCGCTGGCCTGGCAGGGCGGCCAGCTCTCCCGGGTCATCGCCGAGGCCGCGGCCGCGTGAGCCGCGTCGCCCTCGCGACCGGTGCCGCCCTGCCCGGAGGGCCGGACGACGAGACCTCACTCGCGCCCGCGCTGGCCGCCCGGGGGGTCCAGGCCGCGTGGCGCGTGTGGGACGACCCTGGGTTCGACTGGGCCGCGGAGGACCTCGTCCTCATCCGCTCGACCTGGGGACTACGTCCATCGCCGCGAAGCCTTCGTGGCCTGGGCGCGGAGGGTCGGCGGCGCGCTGCTCAACCCGCCGGAGCTCGTGGCCTGGAGCACCGACAAGGCCTCTATCTAGGTCGGGGCTGCCCCTCCGCGGTCGTGCGCGGGTGGGCGTTTGGCCAGCGCCTCTACGGGCGCGCGTCGGGGCCGTGGTCGCTGAGCTGGGCATCGAACCAGTCGTGCAGCGCGTTGCGCACGGTTCGGGCGGTGGTCGTGTAGCGCAACTGCGTGCCGGTGGGGAGGGGGGCGTAGCTGATCTCGATCTGCGAGGCGTGCGTGCGCAGGATGTCGAGCCCGGGCATGGCATTCCGTGGGTGGCCATTGGATCGCTGAAGTCACCGCGTGAGAACAGGCGCTGCTCCTTGCGGAGGTGGTCGCGGATGAGCGGGAGCTGGGCGCGATCCCCCGCGCGCTGTGTGGCGACGGACTCGACGCCGCCGCTGGCGGTCTTGGCGAAGGTGTGCGTCGTGCGGTTGAGGTCGAAGGGCATGACCCGCTGGCCGCGAGCGCGGACATCGGCCTGACGATCGCTCACGGCCGTGGTGCTGCCGCAGCCCGCGCCAAGGAACGCGCTTGCGGCGGCGAGGGCCGCGGCGTGAGACCACCTGATCGACAGTGGGTTACTCCTTGTCGTGTTCGCTGAGGTGTGCGAGGAGGCGCAAGGTCTCGACGACGACGGCGCGCTCGTCGCTCGGGATCGCGGCGACGAGCCGTTCGAACTTCTCGGTGCGCGCGGCGATGGTCGCGCGCGCGATCTCGCGGCCCGCGTCGGTCAACCGCAGACGCACCGCGCGGCGGTCACGCGCGTCGCGCTCGCGCTGCAGCCAGTGCTTGTGCTCGAGCTGGGAGACGAGCCGCGAGACGGTGCTCTTCTGCAGCCGCAGCCTCTGCGCAAGCTCGTTCTGCGTAAGCAACGCCTCGCCGTCGAGCTCAAGGAGCGCATGCGCCTCGGAGATCGGGACCGGCTGGCCGCACGGCGTGCGCTCGGGCTGATGAAGGCCGAAAGCCCGGACAAGGCCAATAAACGCACGCTGGAACTCGGCTGCGGTGGCGGTCGGGGGTGGGGCGCTGACCGACATGGTTCGAGCATACAACTAGCAGTTGCACGATGCAACCATTAGCCGGATATGGTTCGCCGGACGCCCCGCGGGGTGTGCTGGTGACCCTCACCGGCGCCCCGGGTCCGCCCACGCGAGACCTTCCGCCCGTCCCGATCCTCCTCCTCGCCGGCGCCCGCGACCTGTCCACCCCCTGGCCTAGGCGCGCCAGGAGGCCGCCCGGGCGCCGCGGGGCCGGCTCGTCGTCCTCCCCCGCTCCGCCCCCCCGGGCGCGGCGGATCACGCGAGCATCCCTGCACGGACGGTGAGGCGCGCCGCCCGTCGTCAGGCGATGGGCTGCGCGACGACCCGTCCGAGGCAGGCGGTGCACAGCCGCCGGCCATCCACATCGGTCAGCTTGGGCTCCTGGGTCTCCTCACCGCACTCCGCGCAGGGAACCGATGGGTGGATCTGCCGCTTGGGCTCCGGCGGGGAGTCCACGTCGCTCACCTCGAAGATCTCGCCGGGATCGGTCTCGAGGATGCGGTCGGACTCGCGGTGGTGAAGCTCCCACAGCCGGGCCTCCTCGTCGACGGACGCCTCGCCCGCCAGGACCTTGGCGAAGAGCCGAGAGTGCTCGGGATCGCGCCGCCAGGCCCCCGGCTTGGCGGAGATCCGCACGGCCCGGCCGCTCTTCCGTCCGGAGAACGTGTAGGCGTTCTTGCCGTGGTCACGATGTATGAGGTTGCCCCTGCCCACGGTGCAGCCGGTCATGAACTGGATCGCGTCGACCGCGCACATGTCGGTCTCCACCACGGCAACCAGCGCGTCGTCCGTGTCGTCCGGCCCGAATTCGTCGAGGGCGATCTGCGCCGCCTGGATGCCCATCGCCAGGCCGGGGCACATGTGCCCGTGGAAGTCGACCAGCCGGTCACGCATCTGCCTGTCGATCATCTGCCTCGTCCCTTCGTGGGGTCGCCGGTGAGGGTCGCGTTTCACCCTCGGGAAAGTGGCACGCGACCCAGTGCGAGGGTATTCGCTCGACGAGGGGAGGGGCAACCGAACGGCAGATGTCCTGAGCCTTCCAGCACCGCGTGTGAAAGCGGCAGCCGGGGGGCGGGTGGGCCGGGCTGGGCAGCTCGCCCGCGAGGATCCGGGGGCGCCGCGTCCGCTCGCGGGGGGGATCGGGGATCGGGACGGCCGACAGCAGCGCCACCGTGTAGGGATGGCGGGGAGTCGCGTACAGGTGGTCGGTCGGCGCCAGCTCGACGATCTGGCCCAGGTACATCACGGCAACCTTGTCGGCCACGTCGCGCACCACCGAGAGGTCGTGGGAGACGATCACGTAGGAGAGGCCCAGCTCGTCCTGCAGGCCGGCCAGGAGGTCGAGGATCTGGCCCCGGATCGACACGTCGAGCGACGAGACCGGCTCGTCGCAGAAGACCAGCTTCGGGCGCGTGGCCAGCGCCCGGGCGATGGCCACGCGCTGGCGCTCGCCGCCGGAGAGCTCGCGCGGAAACCGGGCAGCGTGTTCAGGGCGGAGGCTTACCTGCTCCAGCAGCTCGCCGATCCGCTCACGCCCGCGGGGCATCCGGTGGATCTCCAGGGGCTCGGCGACGATCTGGCGCACCCTGAGGCGGGGGTTGAGCGAGGCGAACGGATCCTGGAAGACGATCTGCATGTCGCGTCGCAGCGTCCGCAGCTCCTCGCGCCCGGCCGCGCGCACGTCGCGCCCGAGGCAGAGGACGTCGCCGCGATCGGGCTCCACGAGCCGCAGGATCGCCCTGATCGCCGTCGACTTCCCGCACCCCGACTCACCGACCACGCCCAGCGTCTCGCGCTCGTAGACGACGAAGCTCAGCGCGTCGACCGCCTGGACGCGACCCACCTCGCGCCGCAGGACGCGGCCGGCCGTGACCCCGAAGTGCTTGGTCAGGTCCTGCACCCGCAGCAGCTCCGGGCGGTCCGCGGCCGTGTGCTCTCCCGGGATCCGCTCCGGAGAGGCGCTCCGCGCCGGCGTCACGTGGCCGGCGCCCGGGAGCGTCGCGGGCGCGAGCGGGGCCGGTCGAGCCGACTCACCGACGCCAGCAGCGACCGGGTGTGGGGATGGGTCGGCTGGGCGAAGAGGGTGTCCACGTCGGCGCACTCGACCACCCGCCCGGCGTGCATCACCGCCACCTGCTCGGCGAAGCCGGCGACCACCGCGAGGTCGTGCGTGATCAGGACGACCGCGGTGCCGTGGTCGTCGGTCAGCTTCCGGATCAGGTCGAGGATCTGCGCCTGGATCGTCACGTCGAGCGCGGTCGTCGGCTCGTCGGCGATCAGCAGGTCGGGCTCGCAGCAGAGCGCCAGGGCGATTCCGACCCGCTGGCGCATGCCTCCCGAGAGCTCGTGCGGGTAGGCGCCGAAGCGCTCGCGCGCAGCCGGGATCCCGACGTCGCCGAGCAGCGCGACGGCCCGCTCACGCGACTCGCGCTTGCTCACCCGCCGGTGCAGGGCGATCGTCTCCGCCAGCTGGTCGCCCACGCGGATCACCGGATTCAAGGACGAGAGGGGGTCCTGGAAGATCATGGCGATCCGCGCGCCGCGCACCCCGCGGTACTCGCGCTCGGACAGCCGCCGGAGGTTCTGCCCGTGCAACCAGATCTCGCCGGCTTCGATGCGGCCGGGCGATTCCACGAGCCCCATGATCGATAGCGCCGTGACCGTCTTGCCCGAGCCCGACCCGCCGACGATCCCGAAGCGTTGGCCGGCCCGGACCTCGAAGGAGACCCCGTCGAGGGCGGTGACCGCTGCCTCTCCGTCCGGGCCGAAGCGGGCGGTGAGCCCTCGCACCTCCAGTAGCGCGCGCCCGGTCACGGCCCCTGGACTCCCCCCGTCAGCCCGGCGCCGGAGCGGGGCGCGTCAAGCGCTCCGGTCGGCGCCGCTGCGGCGGGCCCGGGCGGCCGGGTCACGCGTGCGACCCCCGCCGCGCTGCGCACCTGGTTGAGCCCGTCGCCGGCCAGGTTGAAGCCCAGGATGGTGAAGGCCAGCGCCGCCCCCGGGAGCACGTAGAGCCACCAGGCGACTCCCAGGTACTGCTGTGCCCCGGCGAGCATCTGCCCCCACGAGACGACGTTGGCGTCGGCGAGGCCCAGAAAGGCGAGCCCGGCCTCGACGAGCATCGCCACGCCCGCCTGGAACGACGCGTTGACTATCACCGGCGCCAGGACCCCCGGCAGGACATGGCGACGGAGGATCCGCAGCCGACCGGCGCCCAGCGCCCGTGCCGCCGTGACGAACTCGCGCTCGCGGAGCGCGGCGGACTCCGCCCGGGCCAGGCGCGCCGTGAACGGCCAGAAGATGACGTTGAGGACGGCGATCAGCAGGAGCAGGCTGGGTCCGAACAGCGCCCCGGCGACCAGCGCCAGGAGAAACGCGGGCATGATCTGGAAGAGTTCGGTGGCCTTGAGGATGAGCTCGTCGAGGAAGCGGCCGGCGTAGCCCGACACCAGCCCCATGGCGGTCCCGAAGACGGTCGCCGGCACGACCGCGCCGACCGCGACCAGCAACGAGGTGCCCGCCCCGTGCAGGAGGCGGTCGAGGACGTCGCGCCCCAGCTCGTCGGTTCCCAGCGGGTGGGCCCCGGAGGGCGCGGTCAGGATCGCCTGACTGGGGGCGAACGGGTCGCCGGCCACCAGCGCGCCCGCGAGCGCCGCCGCGCCGGCCGCGCCGACCATGAGCAGCCCGGCGACCAGGCGTGGACTGCGCCAGAGCCGGCGCACGCCACCCTTCACCGGTAGCGGACCCGCGGATCGAGGGCCAGGTAGAGGAGGTCGGCGACGAGGTTCGCCGTCGCCACCAGGAAGGCGGAGAACAGCAGCAGACCGACGAGGGTGAGGTTGTCGCGGCCGAGCACCGAGTCGAGCAGCAGGCTCCCGAGCCCCGGCCAGGTGAAGACGCTCTCGACCAGGACCGTCCCGGTCAGGACGAGGCCGAGCTCGGCGGTGACCACGGTCACGACCGGTCGCAGCGCGTTGGGCAGGGCGTGGCGGAAGAGCAGCCGCCGCTCGGGGATCCCGCGCGCCCGCGCGACACGGATGTAGTCCTCCGCGAGCACGTCGATCATCGCCGAGCGGGTGATGCGGACGATGAGCCCCAGCATGAGCAGGCTGAGCACGCCGGCGGGAAGGATGAGGTGCTTGATGGCGTCGAGCGCGGCGGCGAGGCCTCCGAGCGCCGTGCCCGGCGAGCTCAATCCACCGGTCGGTAGCCAGCCGAGGCGGATCGCCAGCAGCCCGACGAGGATCTGGCCCGCCCAGAACAGCGGTAACGATGACACCGTCAGCGAGGCGACGGAGATGGCGGTGTCGGTGCGCGTGCGCCGGCGCGCGGCAGCGACCACCCCGAGGATCACCCCGCCGACCGTGGCGATCAGCAGGGCGCTGCCGAACAGCAGCAGGGTCGCCGGCAGCCGCTGGAGGATGACGTCGAGGACCGGCCGGCCCTGGACGGCGGAGAACCCGAGATCCCCGCGGAATACCGACCCCAGGTAGACGCCGATCTGCTCGACCAGGGGCTTGTCCAGCCCGAGCTCGTGACGCAGGTCCGCGACGTACCGGGCGTCGGCGCCGCCCTGCCCGGCGAGGGCCTGGGCGGTATCGCCCGGGGCGAGGTGGATGAGCCCGAACGTCACGATCACCACGAGCACGAGCAGGACGAGCGTTCCGGCTATCCGCCGGGCGAGGTACCGCAGCATCTGGCCCGGATCTTCCCTGAGGCGTTCAGCCGGCGGGAGTGGCCGTGCCCGACGTCGAGAACGCGGTGTGTCCGAAGTAGTACGGGGACTTCGCGCCCGCCTGGTCGAAGCCGGCGTACTTGCCGCTCCACGCCCACGGCCCGATGGCGTCGACCAGGAAGAACTGTGGCTGGTCGCGCACGAGGATCCGCTGGAGCTGCGCGTAGAGCGCGACCCGCTTGGACATGTCGGGCTCCCGCGCGGCCCGGGCGTAGAGCTTGTCCACCTTCGGGTTGCAGTAGTTCGAGCCGTTACTGAACGGGACCGGGGCGATGTTGTTACAGGTGTAGAGCCCGCGCGAGCCGATGTCGGGATCGGCGGGATCGGTGATCTGGCTGTAGCCCAGGTCGAAGTCCTTCTGGATGTACAGCTTGGTGACCCACCCGTTGAAGTCGAGCAGCTGGAGCTTCAGGGCGATCCCGACCTGCCCGAGCTCCTGCTTGAGCAGCGCGGCGGTGGGGGCGAACGCGGCGTCGAAGATCAGCGACGTGCGCAGGCGCACCCCGTCCTTGCCCGGCTTGAGTCCGGCCTGGTCGAGGAGGGCCCGGGCCTTGGCCGGGTCGTGCGGGAACTTCATGACGTCACTGCTGTACCACGGCTTGAAGTCGTGCGAGATCGGGCCGGTGGCCGGCGTGAACGTGCCGCCGTAGGCCGCCTTGGCGATGAAGGGCCGGTCGATGGCGGAGGCGATCGCCCGGCGGACGCGCACGTCGCCGAACGGCTTGCGACGCAGGTTGGGGATCATGCGGATCACCCGGGCGAAGCCCTGCTTTCCGCTCTGGGTGACCGTCACCCCGTCCACGCTCTTGAGCACCTTGAGGTCCGGCGGGGTGGGAAACACCATCAGCCCGATCTCCCCCGCCCGGAAGGCCTGGACGGCCTGGGGCGGTGGGATGATCCGGAAGTCGATGCGGTCGAGGTACGGCCTGCCCTTCTCGAAGTAGTGCGGGTTGCGCATCAGGGTGATGCGGTTGCCCTTGATCGCCGATCCGAACATGAACGGTCCGGTCCCCACCGGCTTGGCGTTGGCCGGGTTCTTGAGGGGATCGGTCCCCTGGAAGATGTGCTTGGGCAGGATCGCCCCGTTGTCCTCGTCGAGCCACTTGAGAAACGGGGGGTACCGGTAGGCGAGGCGGAAGACGACGGTGTCCTCGTCCGGTGTCTCGATCCGCCGGATGACGGGCTTCAGCTGCCGGGTGCGCGCGCCGAGCTTGAGCAGGATGCTCTCGTAGGTGTACTTGACGTCGGCGGAGCTGAACGGCTTGCCGTCGTGCCAGCGCACGCCGTGCTGGAGGTGGAACGTGTAGGTGCGCCCGTCCTTGGAGATGTCCCAGCTGCGGGCCAGGTCCGGTTCGGGGTGGAAGTCCGTGCCGTAGAGGCGGACCAAGCCGTCGAAGATCTGGCCGGTGACGGGATGGGTGATCCCCGATGGCGTGATCGCGGGGTTCAGCGGCGACGGGTCACCCGGCAGCGCCACCACGAGCGTTCCGCCGTAGCGCGGGCTCTGGCTGCCGGCGCCCGGCCCGCCCTGCTTCGCCTGTCCGTCGCCACCCCCGGCCGGTGGGGGGGAGGACGAGGACTTGTCTCCGCCACCGCACGCGACCAGGCCGGTCACCGCGACCGTGGTCACGAAGAGGGTGACAGAGAGACGGGTGGCGGCGCGGGCGTTGACGATCAAGGATTACCTTTCGCTTGGCGGCGCGCGGACCCCTCGCCCCTCGTGTGGGTGCCGAGGATGGCGACTTTCCGGTTCGTGGTGCCATTACCATGTTCGGGGGGCGCCCACGATGGCGTTGATACCGTCGCCGCCATGCTCGATCTGCGCCGTCTGCGCGCCCTTCAGGAAGTCGCGCGGTGCGGTTCACTCTCGAACGCGGCACGCTCGCTGGACTACAGCCAGCCGGCCATCAGTCACCACATCAGACGACTCGAGGAGGAGACGGGGACTGCGCTCGTCACCCGGCTTACCCGTGGCGTCGAGCTCACCGAAGCGGGCAGGCTGCTCGTCGAGCACGCTGACGATGTCTTCGCGCTGCTGGCGGCGGCCGAGGAGGGGTTGGCCGCGCTCGCCGGCCTCAGCGCGGGGCATGTTCGCGTGGTCGCCTTCCCCACCGCCGGCGCGACGCTGGTACCTAAAGCGCTGGCCCGGCTGAGAGCTCGTCATCCGTCGATCGAGGTGTCCCTGGTGGGAGGGATGCCACCTGATTCGCTGGCGCTCCTCCGTACGGGAGAGTGTGACCTGGTCGTGTCGTTCGATTATCCGGGGACCGTCACGGGCGAGACTGCGATGCTGCTCAAGGTTCCCCTGCTCGCCGGTCGGCTGCATGCGGTGCTCCCCGACGGGCATGAGCTGCTCGGCGACGGGGACCTGGACCTCGCCGCCCTCCGCGACGAGATGTGGATCGTCGGCTGCCCCCGCTGCCATCGCGGACTGATCGACGCGTGTGCCGCCGTCGGGTTCACGCCCGGGACGACCTCCGGCATCGCCGATCTCAACGCCATCCAGGGCATGGTCGCCGCGGGCCTGGGAGTCGCGCTGGTGCCGGCTCTCGTGTTGGCGACGTTCAAGCATCCGCAGATCGTCGCTCGCGCGCTGGCGCGGGCGCCCACGTGGGAGATATCCGCGGTGATCCCGGCCGACGGCCCCTCGCCCGCGGCCGTCGCGATGCTCGAGGCGCTCCAGGCCGCGACGGGTGAGCTCACGTCAGGGTCGTGAGCGAGCGGGACTGAGGCGCAGCAGCGCGCGCACGATGGGCGGGGCGGCGAGGAGCATCACGAAGAGCCGCAGCACCTGCACCGCGAGCACGAACGTCGAGTCCGCCCCCGCCGAGACCGCGGTGGCCAGAACCGCGTAGAGGCCGCCGGGCGTGGTGGCGAGGTAGCCGTCGAGGAACGACACCCCGGCCAGCGGCGCGAGCAGCGCGCCGAGGCCGGCGCACGCGAGCAGGATCGCAGCGATCGCGGCGAGGGTGGGCAGGAGAAGGCGGCCCGCGGTGCGCACGGCCTCGGGCGTGAAGCGCAGCCCGACCTGCAGGCCGATGACCGCGAAGGCGATCTCCTGGAGTGCCCCGGGCACCACGAGGCCATCCGCGGGCCCGGCCAGCGCGAGGGCGCCCGCGACGAGGAGGGGCCCGAGCAGGCTCCCCGCCGGCAGGTGCACCGCGCGGGCGAGCGCCGCCCCGACCACGGCGGCGAGCACGGTGACGCCCACGCCGGCGAGAACGTCCCCGGACCCGCCGCCGCCGCCGGCCGTGGTCGCGTGCTCGCCCGGGAACGCGAGGGCCACGAGCAGCGGCGTGAGCAGGACGATGACGAGGACCCGCAGGTACTGCATGAGCGCGACGAGCCGGTCGTCGGCGCCGAGCTCTCCGCTCATGGCCACGATCCCGCTCGCGCCGCCGGCGATCATCCCGAGCGCCGCGGTCGGCGCGTCGACCGGCGCGACCCGCGCGAGCACGACCCCCGCGACCACGGTGAGCGCGAGGGTGAGCAGGCTCACGCCGAGCACCGGGGCCCAGTGCGCGCCCACGGCCCGCAACGTGTCGGCCCGCAGCAGGAGCCCCAGCGCCGCGCCCACCACCGCCTGGGCGGCGAGCATCCCCGCTCGGGGGAGCGCGACCCGGGGGCCGCGCAGGGCGGCGGCGAGGCCGACGAGGAGCGCCGCGAACAGTCCCGGGGCCGGGAGCCCGAGGGCGCCGACGACGAGCCCGAGGGCGAGGGTCGCGGCCGCCAGCGCCGCCCACCGCGGCGCGCTGCTCAAGCGGGCGGCGCGGAGGCCTCGGCGGTCCGCTTGAGCCCCTGCGCGGGTTGGGCGACGAGCCGGTCGCGCAGCTTGTCGAGCACGGGCCCACGCGCGAGGAGTCCGAGCCTCCGGCCGGGGTCGAGCTCGAGCGTGTGGCGCACGCGGGTACGGCCGTCGCCGACGGGGGTGAAGGCCCAGGCGCCCTCGAGGTCGGAGAGGTCCCCGCCGGTCCGCTTCCACCGCATGCCGTGGGGCGCGTCGTAGGAGAAGGCCAGCTCGAGGCGGATCTTCGCGATCCCGGCGTCGGCGGTGGTGCGGATCCTGGTCGCGCGGCCGTCCGCGTCGCGCTCGATCACGTCCAACTCCCCCATCGTCCCGTGCCACGCGGGGGCGCCGTCGAGGTCGGCGGCGACGGCGAAGCACGCCGCGGGACTCGCTTCGACCTCCTCCTCGTGCTCGCCGCGGAGGCGCGCCATCAGGCCACCGCGGCGGGGGCGGAGGTCCGGGCGTTGTCGGCGATCCCGCCGGCGATCCGCTCCCACGCCCCGCGCGGCAGGTCGTGCCCCATGCCGGGGACCTCCAGGAGCCTGGCGCCGGGAATCGCCCGGGCCGTCGCGCGCCCCCCCGAGGGCCGCACGAGCTTGTCGTCGAGGCCGTGGACCACGAGGGTGGGCGCGCGGATCGTCCGCAGCGCGGCGGTGCGGTCCCCCGAGGCGAGGATCGCCGCGAGCTGCCGGCCCGTCCCCCCGGCATGGACGCCCCGCTCGTGGGAGAGCGCGGCGAGCGCCCGCGTCTCCTCGTCGTCGCGGGGAAAGCCGGGCGAGCCGATGAGCCCGAACACGCGGACGAACGCCTCGACGTAGCCCTCCTTGTCCTTCGGCGTTTGGCGCAGGAGGACGGGGTAGATCCGGAACGCGGGCTGGCCGACGAAGCGCGCGCCCGTGGTCGCCATGATCGAGCACAGCGAGCGGACCCGATCGGGATGGCGGGCAGCGAGGGTCTGGGCGATCATCCCGCCCATGGACGCGCCGACGACGTGCGCGTCGTCGATCCCCAGGCAGTCGAGGAGGCCGATCGCGTCGTCGGCCATCTCCTCCAGGCGGTAGCCGGCGCGGAGCCGCCGCCGGAGCAGGAGCTGGTCGAGCGAGGGCGGGCGCACGTCGTGCAGGACGGTCGAGCGCCCGCAGTCGCGGTTGTCGAAGCGGATGACCCGGAAGCCCCGCCCGGCGAGCTCTGCGCAGAAGCCGTCGTGCCACGCGACCATCTGGGTGCCGAGTCCCATGACCAGCAGCAGCGCCGGGTCACCGGGGTCCCCGAGCTCGTCGTAGCAGAGCCGGATGTCACGGCCGGCGTCGCAGAAGCGCTCGTCCATGCCGCGCCAGGTTAGGGGCCCGCCTCCCGCCCACCCCCGCCTGGCGGGAGGGGCGCGAGGGAGCGGGCGGCCTCCTCGGCGTCCATCGCCGCCACCTCCGCCCCGAGGGCGGCGCGCAGCTCGGGGCGCGAGAGGGGCTCCCGGGCGAGCGCGAGCACGCGCTCGCGCAGCTCGGCGTCCTGCGCCTCGTCGAGTCCGCCCTGCCGGCGCCGGTAGGCGCGCGCCGCGACGCTGGGCCGGGCCAGGGGGAGGACGACGGGCGCGAGCGACGTGGGGACGAGATGGCCCGAGCTGCATCGCGGGCACGCCGACCGCCGCGCGGGCGTTCTCGAGCGCGCCGACATCGGCCGGAGAGTGGCGGCCACCGCGGGTCAGAGGTGCGAGAGGACGTTGACGACCGTGCCGTCGGGGTCCTCTACGAAGAACCGGCGGACGCCCCAGGGCTCGTCGGTCAGCGGGTGCACGATCCGCAGGCCGCGCCGGACGGCCTCGGCGTGGACGGCGTCGACGTCCTCCACCTCCACGGAGAGCCGGGGCCGGTGGACCTCGGGATCCCAGGCGCTCTCGGCGTCCGTGCCCACGGTGACCTGCGCCGTCGGGTTGCTCGGCGAGCGGTAGCGGCGGATGGTCATCGGGCGGATGGTGGCAGGGGTGGCGGCGTACCGTCCCGGCGGTGACCGAGCCCAACACGTTCACCGGGGTGGAGCTCGACCGCGCCGCTGACCAACGACGGCGGGACCCGGAGTGGGTCGAGCGCCAGCGCGACGACCCGGGCGCCCGGGCGGTCCGCGCGAGCTCGGAGGGGGTGCGCGTGGAGGACTCCCGGCTCGCGCTCGCGCCCCTGGACGGTGGCTCGGCGGTCTTGCTGGGGGTCGGCGCCGACGGACCGGTGTGGGCGGTCGACGAGGACGCGCCGGTCGTCGAGGGAGAGCTCGCGCCGCTCGTGGGCGGGGGAGAGCGCCGGGGCGGGGGAGAGCGGACGTCTGCGAGCTCGGAGCCGATGGGACTGCGCGAGGTCGCGGCGGCGCTCCCGGCGGCGGACGCGGGGCTCGCGGGCTACGCCTCCGCACTACTCAACTGGCACCGCCGCCACTCCTTCTGCGCCAATTGCGGGGCGGCGACCGGGGTGGAGGAGGCGGGGCTCGCCCGCCGCTGCCCAGCGTGCGGCCTCTCGCACCACCCGCGGGTCGATCCGGTGGTGATCATGCTCGTGGTGCGCGAGGGCGCGGTCCTGCTGGGGCGCCAACCGCGCTGGCCCGCGGGACGCTTCTCGGCGCTGGCGGGATTCGTGGGGCCGGGAGAGTCCCTCGAGGAGGCGGTGGCGCGTGAAGTCGCCGAGGAGGCCGGAGTCACCGTCGGCCCCCCGCGCTACGTCTCCTCCCAGCCCTGGCCGTTCCCGGCCTCCCTCATGCTGGGGTTCGTCGCGCCCTGGGCGGGCGGCGAGGCCGTTCGTCAAGACGACGAGCTCGAGGAGGTGCGCTGGTTCTCCCGCGGGGAGGTCGCCGCGGCCGCCCGTTCCGCCGACGGCTGGCAGCCGGCGCCGGACGGCACCCTCGGCCTCCCGCCCCGCACGGCGATCGCCCGCCGCCTGATCGACGGCTGGCTCGCGGGCTGAGCGCGACCCTGCGGCCAAGGGCGGTGCCGGAGACCGCCGGTCGGCCCGCAACTCGCTCAGGATCCTTCGGGTCGTCGGGGCGGTGCTCGCAGCCCGGGAACACGATGCCGGGCGTCTTATGTCTCACTCATCGCTCGCTTGATGTCGTGATGTTGCACAGATAGGTGAGTCCGTGCGGACCACCCTCACCCTCGACGACGATGTCGCTGCTGCACTCGTGCAACGCCGCACTGAGCGCGGCACGGGCCTGCGTCGTGAGGTCAACGAGCTGCTGCGCGCTGGTCTGGCCGCCGCGAGCCAGCCGGGCGCGAAGACGGGGGAGCCCTATGAGCTCCCGACGTTCGACCCCGGGCGCGCGCTCATCACCGACCTCCGGGCGCTGAAGGACCTCCTCGACGACGAAGACGACGAGCGCGCCCTGCGCAGTCGCGCGTGATCCTCGTCGACGTCAACCTGCTGGTCGACGCGACGATGACTTCCGCGCGCGACCATGACGCCGCGCGGTCCTGGCTACAGAACCAGTTGGGCGGAACCGCGCGGGTGGGGCTGCCGTGGGCGTCGATCACCGGATTCGTACGTGTGGTCGGACAACCCCGAGCCTGGGAGCGACCGCTTCCCGTCGGCGGAGCCCTGACCGTCGTGCGCTCATGGCTCTCGCGTCGGTGCGCATGGATACCGGAGCCTGGGCCACGGCACCTCGACCTCCTCGAGACGCTACTCGGGCCGCAGCCCTCGATGCGGCTCGTGACCGATGCGCACCTCGCCGCCCTCGCTGTCGAACACGGCCTCGAGCTCTTCAGCCGCGATCGTGACTTCGCGCTGGGCCGACCTCGGCCTCCGGTCCCGCGACCCGCTGGGCTGACTAGGGTCTACAGAGAGTTCGTGGGGCGGGTGCTACGTTGTCGCACATGAAGGTCGGGGTGCGGGATCTACGCAACCGGACAAGCGAGATCGTCGCCGCCGTCCAGGCCGGGGAGACCGTGACGCTCAGCGTCCGCGGCGAGGCGGTGGCCGACATCGTCCCGCACCGGCGCCGGAGTCGGTGGCTTCCCGGCGGATGGCTCGGGGGGGAGCTCGAGACCCGGTCGGCCGACCCGGGACTGCGCCGCGACCTCGACGAGCTCGCGGGCGAGACCGTCGACGAGCTGTGAGATGAGCAGTGGGCTTCTCGACACGTCGGTCTTCATCGGGCGAGAGCAGGAGCGCGCGCTCGCCCCGCTGCCCGACCGGGTCGCGATCTCCGTCGTGACGCTCGGCGAGCTCGAGCTCGGCGTCCTCGCCGCCACCGATGCCGAGGTGCGACGCGGCCGCTCGGACACCCTCGATCTCGCGCGCGCCGCCGACCCGCTGCCGATCACCGAGGCTGTCGCCCGCCGCTTCGCCGGGATCGTCCACGACTGCCGCGGCGCCGGCGCCCGCGTCCGCATCCTCGACGCCCTGATCGGCGCCACCGCCGTCGAGCACGGCCTGCCGGTGGTGACCCAGGACGACGACTTCGACGCCATACAAGACTGCTTGGTGTGGCGGGACGCTTGTCGAGGCGCCCACCTTCTATCCCTCTTCCAAGCTGTGCTCGGGCTGTGGGCGGCGAAAGCCAAGCTGCTCCTGTCCGAGCGGACCTATCGCTGTGAGCACTGCGGTGTCGTCCTTGACGGGGACGAGGAAGAGGAGGAGTCCCCCACGGGCTGGGTTTAGCGGCGTTCCAGGGGGGCGACCAACGCGCGCTCCGCTTGGTACAGCCGGTCTAGTGATGCTTGCGAAACGCTCGCGTGAACCCACAACACGGGTCCGGGGCTAAGCACGAGACGTTGGACATGGCGCCCGCGACGGCGCAGCGCTCGCGCCATGTTGCGGTCCTGGCTTAGGGACACAAGCCCGTCGTTCCACGCTGTAGCCAACAGGTACCGAGCTGTCGGAGGAGTCCTATGGATCGGACTGTAGTACCGCAGATTGACAGCGCCGAACACCGTTGCGCCGAGCTGATATACGCTCTCAGCGCTGCTCAGATCAAACTGCCTAGTCCGGTAGTTATACGTACGCTGATAACGCCAGGCTTGGAGGTCACTGGGACCGGCCTCTGAGATGACGCAAGCCACCCTGCGACGCGCGGCCAGATACTGCGCGAGGTGGCCGCCGGCAGAGGCCCCGGTCGCGCAGATCGGCATACGCGGTCCGTAACGACGACGCAAGATGTCGTAGAAGCGCACTACGTCGCGTGTGCTCAGTGCGCAGCGTCGATAACTGACGTTCAGCGTCGTCCATCCGCGCAAGCGCCAGCGGTTTGCTACTGCGCGCTCCGCCGTCATGGCGCCCGTGCCGATCACATACCAGCCTCCGCCGTGAATCGTCAGCATTACGCCCCTGACCCGCCGATAGCGACGCAGTGGAGAACCGAGTTCGTGGGGCGGCAGGTATGCCCCGAAGGGCTTGTAGCGCACCCCGGCGGCGGGGGCAGGGGGTCGAAGTTCGGCCGCCGATGGTGGATTGCAGTTGGGGCTGAATCCCTGCGCTTGGCTCGCCGCGGGAGCGGAGAGCAGTACGCTCGCACACGCCACGGGAACCAGCGCGCGCAGCAGCATCGAGGTGGAGGCGCGCCTCCGTGGAAGCAGCGGGCGCAGACGTTGATCGGAACGGGGGCTCGGAGCGCCGCGCCACGTACAGCAGGAGATCATGGCCTCGACGCCGCTCAGGCCCGCATCGGGGTTAGGGGAACTCGGTGTCACGCTCACTTAGCAACCTCGCCTTCGATGGACTTCCACCAGACACACATCACGGCATCTTCCCTCTTTCCGTCGTCCTTCATTGGCAATACGCCGGGGGCGACCATGAACATCTGAGTCCGCGCCGCGCGGAGAGGTAGGCGAACGCAAGCGCTGCCCATCGCGCCTCATTGCGGTCGTGCGCCCGGTACGGTGTGAGACCCATCAAGGTGAATGACATCTGGAACGGCCCTCTGAAGCCTGCATAGTTCGTGCCGAGCTCTGTCCACCGGCTCTCTCGGAAGGAGACGTACAGAGCGTCGGCTTGGGACCAGCGGTAGTGCCGGGCGGCCCGGAACACAAAGCACCTGACCTTGCGCTGCTCAGCGGTCAACGTCGGCCGCGCCCGGTAGCTTGCGCACCTGGGGACGTGAGGCTTGTCACGGGTGCAGAGTCGGTTCGCGCACACGTCAGCGTGCTGCACATAGGCCGCAGCGGACGATTCTGTCACGACACACACGACTGCCGCCACGACGGCCGAAGAACTAGACGCATGGCGGTCGGGCCGAACGTGTAGACGTAGTGCCAGAGATCGCGCGAGATGGGGTTCGTGTGCCCGCCCACACGCGCCGGAGGCCGTCGGCGTGACCAGTGTACTCGACGCAGATGCGGACGCCGGCTGAGGGCGGTTGTGCATTGATCATGTTATCATTATAACACGAAGGAACTGCGGCGCAAAGCAGAGATACGCGTTGCGCGAGCGCGATGCCTTGCCCGAAGCAGATGCTCACAGCCTGCACACTGGATAACACCCAAGGTACCTGGTAGTGCACCTGAGGCCCCCAGGGACGTCATCAATAGGGTACACGCATGGAGGACACCCTGGACTGCAGGTGACCTTCCCGTGGCGTGCTCACTGCCGACTCATTTTCTCTCGCGGCAACCGTCGGGCACTGAACCCCGGAGACCGTCGCGACCCTCCGCCTTCGGGCGAGGCCGTGAACGTAGCGACGACGACGGTGCCACCGTCAGCTCGCCTCGCCTCCCTCGGCGACGCCGTCGTCAGCGTCCAACAGCGCCACGAGTTCTTGGGCGGCGTCGGGCGGCCTGGTGAACAGGCCCCGGTCGATCAGCTCATCCACCCGAGCGGCGGCGGCCAGGATCCACCATGCGCGGCACCCTCCCGCCGGTCCGCCCGTCAGCCGCCACGGCAACGCCACCCAGGAGCGGCCCGCCGCTGCGCAGTCCACGCGCGCGAGGACCAGGATCGCACGCTCTCTCGGCGTGTCGAAGCAAAGCACGTCATTCACAACCTGGGCTGCCAGCGCCTCCGTCGCTCGATGCGAGTATCCCTCCCGTCTTGCTCGCGCCAGCACCGAGAACCTAGTCGGTACACCGTCACCGCCGGGATGGGCGTCCATCCACGCCAACGCCTCGCGCTCTGCTGCCGTCAGCGCTGCCGAGGGAAGGTGCGCGCGTCGCTCGTCGTCACGGCTTATTATCGCCTGCCGGCGCGATAGCGGACGGCGTACTTGCGCACCAGAGTGCGAGAGCGACCGGCGACTCGGTAGCGGGCACTCAGCGTGCCGACGGTCAATCGCGCGCAGCGCGAACCGAGGCGCAGCCGAGCGGCCCAGCGGTTCCTGCTCGGCGTGACGCGCGACAGCACCGAGTGCCGCGCGCACGAGAAGACGAGCGCGAACCGGTCGTGACGCCTCATGTCCAGCGCGCGTCCCCTGACGCGCACGGAGGCCCCGTGCCACCTCGCGCTGTCTATGCGGACGGTGATCCGTCGCGGGCTGCCGCGGCGCGGGGTCGCCGGTACGATGGGGGGAACGTACGGGATCACGTGCGGCGGCGGAGGCGTCGTTGCGGCGGGGGGAACGTACGGGATCACGTGCGGTGACGGCGACCGACTGCATCCCTGCCCTCGGGCGTAATCGCTGATTGGACTGCTCGACTCCGCGGATGCCCATCACGAACGCGCCGTGACCGATGTTGAGTCAGCCGATCTGGCGGGCCACTCGCTCGTGGCTCCCGCCAGCGCCTACAGCGAAGCGCTCGTCGCGTTTGCCCGCGGCGGTCGTCTGGCCGATGCCCGTGACGCCGTCTCGGCGATGGGGATCGCCGTAGCTCCGCTGACGGCGGCGATGGCTGAGCGAGCGGCGAAGCTGCGTGCCGATCACAACAGGCTGCGACTGCCCGACGCGATGGTCGTGGCCTGCTCGCGCGAACTGGGTGGTCAGCTCTTGACCTCGTCCCTGATCACGTACGCCGCCTCGCCGCAAGCCAGCGGGATGACCGGGCACGACTATCCCGTCGACGACGGCGCGATCAAGACCATCTGAGGACAAGCCGACCACCTACGGACGGCCCTGGCGCATCGATCGACGTTGTCTACTGAATGGCATCCTCGGTCGGTTCGCCGCGTGGCCCCGACGCCGTGCGCACGAGCTCCCGGGCGGGTTCGCGAAGCCTCGACGCGAGACCCGGGTCGATCTGCTCGACTTCGTTGATCAGAGCCGTGATCGCGTTGGCGAGGGCCGTACTCAGGTCGCTTCGCCGAAGTCCCCGCACGAGCGTCTCGGCGAGCGTCTCCATGACATCGGGAGGCAGGTCATCGACGCCACGGCCCTCCTGGGCTGGCAATCCATGACGCAGACATGCGAGCGAGACGACGTGATCGCGTACGCCGTTGACCATGTGCAGCGCCTGCAGGTTGCGGTCCCGGGCGATGCTCGCTCGGGCATGCAACGCGTACAGCCATCCCATGCCGATCAAGGTCTCGGGCGTCGGCGACGACGAAGGCCTGGGCTTGTTCGCTTCACCGAAGAGCAGGCGGAAGGACGCGCCGGACGCCGCGAACGTCTCCCACGGCCAGAACGAGAGATCGACCTGCATCGAGCTGGGCAGCAGAAACACGCGAAAGAGCGTGCTCTCAGACCACACGTCGAGATGATCAACGGCGCCGTGGTCCTCATACATCCACCCAGTCCAGGCGTCACCGACATCTGCTGGCTCCAGGCCGGCGGCCAGACGGAACGCGAGGTCGATGTCCGACCACTCGTCCTCACGATGGGCGGCCGCCGAACCGACAACCGCCGCAGCCCTGATGCGTTCATCCACCCGCGCAGCCGCGACGAGGCATTCGCGGAGTTCGCGCCGCTCTGCCTGGCTGAACACAGGCCGATCGTAGGAGCAGCGGAGTGCCGTTGCGGATGACCAGGGTCTGCTCCATGCGGGGCGCCCCGTGGCGCCCGCTACGGCCAGTCGAGCCGTTCGGTGAGCTCAGCGGGTCCGAGTTCGATTAGTCGGCTTCGCTGGACAGGCTTGTATTCGCCGTCGCGCAGCGCAAGCCAGGTGACCGTTCGCTCGGCGGGGTCGACGAACAGCACCTCGTCGACGTGGTGCTCGGCGTAGAACGGGAGCTTCTGCCAGCTCTCATCGCCCGGGGAGAGGATCTCCACGACGATCGCGGCCGTCGAGAGCCACACGCCGGCCGCTCCGGGCCGGTGCAGTCCTCCGTCCGGCACGCGGAAGTCGTGCTCGGACTCGCCGAGGTTGAACTCGCTCATCGCGGCCAGGAGCCCGGCGTCGCGGGCTGGGCCGTCGAGCAGGACGGCGAGCTGATGAGAGATCCGCGCATGCTCGAAGCTGGGGCCGGGAACCATGTGCCGGACACCCTGCCAGACCTCGTCAAGGCGAGCCACGCCCGCTCGGCGACGACGCTCGAGCAGCGCCTCGAGCTCCGGTGGAGGCGCGCCAAGCACAAGCATTGCCATGCGGCCAAGCCTAAGCGATTCGTCGGGCGCGATTCGCGCCGCCTCCGGCGGCGCGCGTTCCTGACTGCGCGCGGTGCGCGGCCATCGCCGGCGACGAGCCGCGTCACCGCCGTGCGACGGGTCGCGGATGCTGCTGATCATGTGAGTGTGTTGGCGGCGCGGTGAAGGTCGCCGCGGTGGACGATCCGTGCGATCCGGCGGCCGTGCGCGGCGCCGGCCGGGAGCTCGTCCAGGGCCAGCTCGCGATACAGGACGCGCAGCTCGCCGATGCGCAGCCGCCGCCATGGCGCACGGCCGCCGAGGGCGCGATCATCGGCGTTGGCCGGCAGCGGGTCTGCGCCCAGCGTCTGGTCGAACGCGCTGACCAAGCGCTTGCGGTCGACTGCGCTGAGGTTGCGTAGGTCGCGCTGTGCGCGCCGACTGAGCTCGACGTGAGCGCCTGCCACGGTGGGTCTACGAGCTGTCGGTGCCGTCGAGTTCGGCGACGACGTCAGCCAGCGGGCGGGCGCGTCCGCTGCGGCCGTCCTCGTCGGCTTCGGCCATGCTGGCGACGTACTCGGGTGCGTTGGCGAGGATGAAGTCCTCCAACGCGTCCTCGTCGATCGGGCTGAGGACGGCGACGGGCTTGCCGTGGCGGGTGACCAGCGCGGGCCGACGCGAGCGCTCCAGCTCGTCGACGATCTCGCTGGAGCGACGCTGGAGTTCTCTGATCCCGTAGGTCTGCACCGCGCCTCCTCCAAGGCCATACGTACAAGTGACGCACACCATAACGCGGGATCTCCTGCGGGGCGGCTACCGGGGTTCGGCTCTCAATGCTCGATAAGGCCGCTTATGTGCACCACAGCGGGTCGCTCATCGTGCGCAACCCGTGGCACGTCAGGGAGCGATCAGCTCGACCTCAGGGAAGTAGGTCCTGACCCGGCTGGCGTCGCGCGTGAGCAGGACGAGCTTGGCTACCGCGGCGTGCGCTCCGATGAAGAAGTCCGGCAGCGGAACGGTGCGTGGCCCGCCTGCCTCCCGATACTGCGAAAATGCCTGGGCGACGCGCCACGCCGCACCGAACGGGAGGTTCAGGCGCTTCACTCCGACGCCACCCAACGCTCGCTCGAGCCGCTCCTGGGTCGAGTACCCCGCGGCGATCTCGGCGTAGACCACCTGGTTGATCGCCACCGCGCCTCCGTCGGCGGCCTGCGCGAGATGCTCCTCCGACCATGCGCGCCATCCGGACGGCGCTATGACGTCCAGCAGGACGCTCGAGTCGACGAGCGTGGTGTGCGTCACGCCCCGCGCGTCAGGCGCAGGACCGCCTCGGCCGCCATGCCGCTGTCACCGCTGTCCCGCAGCCGAGCCACCAGCTCGGCTCCGCGTGTGCGGCCGGCCAGGGGTCGCACCACGGCGCCATCTTCCCCCGCCACCACCTCCACCTCGGTGCCCGGCGAAAGGCCGAAGCGCTCGCGCAAGTCCTGCGGAATCGTCACCTGCCCCTTCGTGGTCAGACGCATGGTAAGAACGCTAGCAGTAGTACCAGCCTGGGTCGCGGACGCCCTCTCGTAGCCGGGCTCCTAACCAATCTCCGCTCGCGAGCAGCCGCGCAGCCCGGCGACGACCGCGGCCTCCTCGGCGAGGTCGACCGGCTCCCCGACCCACTCGGGCGTGATCTCGAGGAGCTCGCCCTTCTTGCGCGAGCGCCACAGCCCGGCGACGGCGCCGTCGTGCAGGATCACCCCGGGCCGGCCGACGGGCGGGAACAGCTTCTTGCGGATCGTCGGGTCGGGCACGAGCGCATCGCGGTCGGGTTGGGCGACGTAGGGATCGAAGCCACCGAGGAGGCGGACCCCCCGGGCGGGTGGCGGGGCCTCGAGCCTCCCGGCGTCCGCGGCGAGGATCCAGCGGCGGCTGCCCCCGACCCTCACCGCCTCGAGCTCGTTCTCGATCAGCTCGAGCAGGGACTTGGCGTGCGCCGGCGCCGTCTGCGCCCAGGATGCGAGGTGCGTGTGCGTCGCCGGCCCGTAGCAGCGCAGGAAGCGCCGCGCGAGCTCGGCCCGCGCGACGTGCAGCGCCATCTCCGGTTCGACGGCCAGCGCGTAGGTCGCCTTCTCCGGCATCTCCGTCACCCCGAGCGCCCGCCACAGCCCCGGTCGCACGTGGTGGCTCTGACAGCCCCGACACCACGGCAGCAGCCCGGCCGGCAGGCGCTCGCGCAGCGCCTGGTGGAACGCGTCGCGGTCGAGGGGCCCGGCGGCGAGGCCGTCGCGCGCGGCGGCACTGACCCGGTCGAGCGCCTCGCGGACCGATAACCCCTCCGCCTGGACCTCCTTCGCGGAGTTCGCCCCCACGAGAACCTTGAGGCCGTCGTCGTCGGGCACGAGCGCGCGGGTGAAGATCGCCACGTCGGCCCGGGGCACGAGGTACGGCGCCCCGCGCATCGCGTTGACGACCACGACCTCCTCCCGCGCCGGCTCGCCCTCGGAGCGAGCATGCAGCGCCACGGCCGCCCAGCCCGGCGGGAACTCCTGCAGGCCGCACGCGGCGACCGCGGTCAGCGGGTCGGTGCGTGCGTGGAGATGGTGGCCGGCGAGGCGAAAGGCGAGAGCCTGGTCGTCATCGGCGCGGAGCACGGCGCCGACGCTACCTGCCTCACCCTTCCCAAGCGCGAAGGGTCCGCCGCATGTGGCTCGGACGGCTACGTGGCCGACCGGAGCTGCTGAGGAAGTTAGTGCCGGGGAGCCTGTAGCTCAGCGTCGTCTGTTGCGTTTGCGCGCGGTGCGCTCTGCCTTGCGGCGCTGGGCGCGCTGCTTGG
>JAABUN010002681.1_pt1 | contig 30510 bp, 27 predicted proteins | sample 5559311 | NCBI WGS metagenome assembly JAABUN01 (sample SAMN10711877, study PRJNA513370) | rock metagenome | isolation source: Antarctica rocks | place: Antarctica: Victoria Land, Siegfried Peak sud | reverse complement strand
TTCGATGATCCAAGTGCCCGCCGTCGCAAGGTCGCCGCCGCCGGCCAACAATTCGTGTTGCCGCTCAGGACAAGCGGGATCCGGATCATCGAATGTCGGCAAGACCCATGATCCCGGACACATGTTTGCACCTGACTTAGCAAGAACTCCGGCCACTTTATCCAGTTACCGCGTCATGATCGGTGCCAAGGCAGCGGCATTTCTTGCCACGCAGCGGATCAATATGTGTCCGGGATCATGGCGAGGTTTGATAGGCTATGCCCTATTTCGTCCGTGTAGGACTGCTGCGGGATAGTATTCAGCGCCGCTGGCGCGGATACTCGAGACCGAAAGGTGCCGTTGTGGTCGCCTACGCGAAGGGGAACAGCCATGTCGCAGCGCCACCGCGCCACGCGCCGCCCGTTGGTCGCCGCCGCGCTCGTCGCGCTCCTGCTGCTGGCGGGTGTCGCGCCGTTCGGGCCGGTTGCCGGGGCGGTCGCCCCGCCGCACGCGGGCAAGGCCACGGTCTTCCCGGCCGACAACATCTGGAACCGGGCCGTCACCGATCTGCCGACCCATCCCCGCTCCGCCAGCTATCTGGGCAATGTCGGCCTCGGGGCGACCTTCCACGCCGACTTCGGACGCGGCCTCTGGAATGGCGGGCCGATCGGTATCCCCCACGTCGTCGTGCCGGGCAGCCAGCCGAAGGTGCCGATCCATTACACCGCCTACGGCGACGAGAGCGATCCGGGGCCGATGCCGATCCCGGTCAACGCCCCGATCGAGGGTGGCCCCCAGGCCGATGGCGATCGCCATGTCATCGTGATCGACGAGGATAACGGCGTCCTGTACGAACTCTATCGCGCCTTCCCGAATCCCGATGGCAGTTGGAATGCCGACAGCGGCGCACGCTGGTCGCTCGGCTCCAACGCCCTGCGGCCCGACGGGTGGACCTCGGCCGATGCCGCCGGGTTGCCGATCTTCCCCGGCCTGGCGCGCTACGATGAGGTCGCCAGCGGCGCGATTCGCCATGCCCTGCGCTTCACGCTGCCGCGCACGCAGCGGGCGTACCTCTGGCCCGCGCGGCACCAGGCCAGTTCCTCGACCGACACCGCCCGCCCACCGATGGGCCTGCGTTTCCGGCTCAAGGCGGACGTGAATATCGCGGCCTATCCGCCGCAAGCGCGCGTGATTCTCCAGTGCCTCAAGGATTATGGCATGATCCTGGCCGATAACGGGAGCGCGCTTTTCGTCAGCGGCGTGCCCGACGAGCGGTGGGACAACGACGATCTCCGCGCCCTGCGTGGCATCAGCGCCGCCATGCTAGAAGCGGTGGATGAGTCGGGCTTGCAAGTCGAACCGCACAGCGGTCGGGCGCGTCAGTCGGGGTCTTCGCTGCTGGATGTGTCGCAGGTCGGGGCGGGCGAGGTGACCCCGGCGGGCGGCACGTACACGTCCGGTGCGACGGTCGTCCTATCGGCCAGGCCCGCGCCCGGCTGGCTCCTCGCGCGGTGGGAGGTGGACGGGCAGGTCGCGGGCTACGCCCGGTCGCTCACCCTGACGATGGATGGCGGCCATGCCGTCGTCGCCCGCTTCGCCCGCGCGGTCGAGTACCCCGATGTGTCGCCCGCCATGCCCGCCGCCCCGGCGATCGGGCAATTGGGCGCGTCGGGGATCATCCGGGGCAACGAGGACGGCATGTTCCGACCGGCCGATCCGGTCCTGCGCGCCCAGATGGCCGCCCTGATCGCCCGCGCGAGCGGTTGGGAGGCGGAGAGTTGGGGGACGCCATTCTCCGACCAGGGGACGGTCGATGCGGCCCTCTGGCGCGATGTCGGTACCCTCGCCCACTATGACGTCGCGCGCGGCTACGGCGACGGTAGCTACGGGCCGACCGCCCCGGTGCTGCATATCCAGGCCGTCAGTTTCATCGCCCGCGCGATGGTCGCACGCGGCTGGTGGACGCCGCGCCCCGATGACCCGGCCCTCGCCCCCAATGTCCCCATGTCGTCCGGCGCGCGGGCCGATCTGGCGACGTACGTGGCCCATGCAGGACCGCTCCCGGCGACCAGCGCCGCCGCGCCCTGGCCCGCCTGGGACGAACCCGCCTCGCGCGCCTGGTTCGCGCAGGCGTTGTGGGCGGCGCTCGGTGGCGTGGATGCGGCCCCGTGAGGGCGGCTGGTGGGCGAGCGCGGTCCTAAAGATGTGGTGGGGGGGCAGGCGGTTGAGGCCCCGCTGCGCTCTGCCCTTGGCCCCGCTGCGCTCGCACCCGTGCAGGGTAGGGCACACTGCCCACCTGCATGGGTGAGGACGAGCACCGCCCTCACTCTCCACCGCGCGAGAGTTTGAACCGCACTCTCTGGTCAGCGGACCTTGACGGCCTTTCCTCCCCTCGATTACAGTCTGTCTCCGTACAGTTTGCGCCCCACTGTTTGCGCCACGGTGTGCGCCCGAGCCGCTGACCCCGCACGACCAGGAGCGATACCGCGCATGGCGACCGCGATCGGGACTTCTCCGGCATCGACGCGCCGCGCCGCCTACCTCACGGTGGTCGCGCTGCTGCTGCCCCTGCTGGCGGCGTGCGGCGGACGGGCCGAACTCTCGACCACGGTGAAGCCATTCCCCGCCGCCCAATACGCGCACCCCGAGTTGCTGGCCGACACCGGCTGGCTCGCCGAGCGACTGAACGATCCCTTCGTGCGCGTCGTGGATCTCTCGCCGCGCGCCGATTACGAGCGCGGCCATCTGCCGGGCGCGGTCCATGTCTGGTGGCAGGATCTCGTGGAGATCAACAACCCGACCTACGGCATGCTCGTTGATCCGAAGGTTCGCAAAGGGGTCTTCGAGCGGGCGGGGATCGAGAACGGGATGACCGTTGTCGCCTACGACAATGCCGGGGGACGCTATGCCGCGCGTTTCCTCTGGACGTTGCTCTACGCCAATTACGCCGCCGGGCGACTCCTCAACGGTGGCAGCGGCACCTGGCGCGCGGAGGGCCGTCCGCTCAGCCGGGACATCCCCAGCATCCGCCCGACACGCCTGCCCGACATCGCGCCGAACGAGGCGGTGCTGATCAACGGGGATGACGTGCGGGCGGCGCTCGGCCAGCCCGGCTTCGTGGCGGTCGACACGCGAACCCGCGACGAGGGGCTCGAGACATGGGGCGGCACTCTGCGGTTCGGGCGCGTGCCGGGCGCGCGCTCGATCCCGTGGGATCGCAATCTGGAGCAGAAGGGCACGGCGATCGTGCGTCGGTCCGGCGAGTTGAGCAAACTGTACGAGGACCAGTCGGTTAGGCGTGATCAGACGGTCGCCGTCTATAGCCTCACCGGCATGAATGCCGCGCACACCTTCTGGGTCATGCGCGTGCTGGGCTACGACAACGTGCGCCTCTACGACGGCTCCTGGGCGGAGTGGGGGGCGGCTCGACCTGGTACGCCCTATGAGGTCGAGCCACTCGCGGTCGGGGGGGACCCGAGGGGGCGTGAGACGTAAGGCGTAAGGCGTAAGGCGTAAGTGGCTGCGCGGCGGTATCCCGGCGCTGCGGACCAAAGCAGACCGCTACTTACGCCTTACGCCTTACGCCTTACGTCTCACGCCCCGCCACCCGCTCCCACCGCGCGATCCAGCGACGGATGGGCGCTGTGTGCGCCGTGGCGAGCCGATCGGCTGGTTGACCGGCATGTGGGGCGAGGTCGTTGAGGAGGGCGATCCCGGCCCACGCGTAGAATGGGGCCATCCCGCCGAGCGGTCCCGCGACCGCGCGATAGCCGCGCCGCCAGCCCGCTTCCAGGAGACGCGACAAGAGGCGCAACGCCGTCGCTGTCGGCCCCGGCTCGTGCGGGGCGAAGCGGAGGATCGTCAGGGTGCGCGCGAGGTCGGCGCGGCGGTCGCCGACATGGACGTTGGCCCAGTCGATCAGGCCGGTCACCTGGTCGGCGGCGACCAGCAGGTTCAGCGGGTGATAATCGAAATGGAGGATACTCGGCGGGTCGGTGGCGACCGTGCGAAGGCGTGCGCCGAGCGGCCCGGCCCCGGCCCCGGCCCAGTCGATCCACGAGCGTTCTTCGGCGAGCAGGAATGGGGGCGCGGGCGCGGCGTGCAGCCGGGCCTGGGTCGCGCCGAAGAGCCGCGCCAGTGCCTGGAAACGGCGTGGATCGGCGCGCAGGGCGTCGAGCAGGGTGTGTCCGGCGCACCAATGCAGCAGCAATGCCGGGCGACCGGCCCACTCGCCCGTCGCCTGCACCGCCGGAATCGGCACGCCTGGTACCGTTTCGCGCATGATCGCCGCCTCGCGCCGCGCGATGTGGGCCTGTTCCGGGCGGAAGACGCGCAAGACGTAGGTGGCGTCGCCGCGCTCGATACGCCAGATCGCCGTGTCCCTACCGCCGGTCACCCGGGTGATCGCCGTCACTCCTGCGCCGTAGCCGAGAGCAGCGAGGATCGCGCGCGGGTCGAGTTCGGGCTGCGCCACCGGGCACCTCCGCCGATCGAGAAGCGAGCCGCAGGATACGTATGCCTGCGGCTGACCCGCGACAGGTCACCTGCACGCAGCAAGCGCCAGCCAAGTCTAGCGCATGAGGACAACGGTGTGCCGACGGTGGAGGGACACGGGGGCAGATGCGTTCCGGGGGGCGCATCGTGACGAGGATTCGGGGCACGATACCCCTGCCCCGATATGTGCCCGGCGTGCCGATCGCATCGGTCGTTCGCCGGACGGTGCAGGCCGAACATCTTCGTCGAGACGGCGGTCATGCGCCACGCGCTTGTCGCGCCTCCGTCCCAGGAACGCGAGTACTTGTAGTTGTGCGTTGGCGCGGCAAAGGCCACGACTCTTTCCAAGCCTATTCCAAGGCTGCTCCCGTACGGTTGGCCGGTAAGGTTCGGGAGAGGGGGCGGCGATGGATGTGCTGGTAGTCGAGGATGATCCACGCGTGGCACGCATCGTCGAGCGCGCACTGAGCGAGGCGGGCCATCGTATCGAGACGGCCGCCGACGGGATCGACGGCCTGATGCGCGCCCAGACCGGCGCGTTCGATGTCGTCGTGCTCGATGTGATGCTCCCCGCACTCGACGGCCTCAGCGTCTGTCGCACGCTCCGGGAGCAGGGGGTGCGGACACCGGTCCTCCTGCTGACCGCGCGGGATGCGGTCCCCGACCGCGTGCGCGGCCTCGATGCCGGGGCCGACGACTACCTGGTGAAGCCGTTCGCGCTGGAGGAGTTGCTGGCGCGCGTCCGCGCGCTCGGGCGGCGCGGCAACGACGGGGCGACCGAGGGTACGCTGCGGGTCGGCGACCTCTTCCTCGACGTGACGACCCACGAGGCACGGCGCGAGAGCCAGACCATCCAACTGACCGCCAAGGAATTCACCCTGCTACGCTACCTGATGCGTCACGCCGGGCGCGTGCTGACCAAGGCGCAGATCACGGATCACGTCTGGGGCTACGACTCCACCGCCGCCTCCAATGTTGTCGAGATTTACGTGCATTATTTGCGCGACAAGGTCGATCGCGGCTTCGCCCGCCCGCTCATTCGCACCCTCCGGGGCGTCGGGTATATGATGAAGGAGTAGCTGGTCTTCGTTGGTGACTAGTGGGTGACCGGTCGTCGTCCGCCTGGGAGGATCCCTGTGTTCGCGCGCATCCGCTGGACCCTTGTACGCTGGAACGTGGCCGTTTTCGGCCTGATCCTGCTACTGGTGGGGGGTGGGGGCTACGCGGCGGCGGCCAAACGCCTCCCGATCGAGGTGGATCGGGAACTGGAAAGCCGGGCAGGGGCGCTCGGGATGTTCCCGCGCGCCCTGGAACGCGAAGAACTCGGGCAAGGCGGCTATCGGGGGGGGTATTTCTTCCTGGCCCTCGACGCAAGCGGCGAAGTCCTCGCCAACCCCCAACAGGTGGCGGTGCCGAGATTGCCACCGCTCGCGGTCGGCGACTACGAACCGCGTTTCGCCACGGTCCCGATCAACGGCGAAGCGGTGCGGTTCTACATCCGACCGCTCCCGCCGCCACTGGCCACGCAGGGAGGCGGGGGCGGCCCCGAGCGCGGGACCCGTCCGACGGCGATCGTCGTCGGACAGAGCCTCGTGCCGACGCAGAACGCCCTGCGGCGGCTCCTCTTCGGCCTCGTCGGCGGCGGCATCGTGGGGGTGCTCCTCCTGCTCGGCGGGGCGTGGTTCCTGGCCGGGCGCGCGCTCGTCCCGATCGAGACCGCTTTCCGCCGTCAGCAGGAATTCATCGCGGATGCCTCGCACGAGTTGCGCACACCGCTCACCGTCCTGCGCTCCTCCGCCGATCTGCTCGATCGCCATCGCGCCGAGCCGCTGGCGGCGAATGGGGCGCTGTTCGACGACCTGCGAGATGGACTCATGCGGCTGGAGCGGCTCGCCAACGATCTCCTCACCCTCGCCCGCTCCGATCTCGACGGCCAGAGCCATGAACTCGCGGTCGCGCCGCTCGACCTCGGCTGGTTCGCGGCGGATGTGGCCCGCCGTACCACCCCCTTGGCCCGGTTGCAGGGGTTGACGCTCGCGTGCGACGCGCCCGCCGAACGGGTGGAGATCGAGGCCGATCCCGATCGACTCCACCAGGTGTTGCTGATCCTGCTCGACAACGCGATCGCCCATACGCCGACGGGCGGCACGGTGACCATCGGCGTCGCGCGGCAGAATGGCGGAGCGACCGTGACGGTGCGCGATACCGGCGAAGGCATCCCGCCGGACGATCTGACCCGCGTCTTCGACCGCTTCTACCGGGCCGACCTTGCCCGCTCGCGCACGATCGGCGGCGCGGGACTCGGCCTCGCGATCGCCAGGGTGCTGGTCGAGCTGCACGGCGGTCGGATCGACCTCAGCAGCACCCTCGGCACGGGGACGATCGTCACGATCCATCTTCCGGTGACCGATCAGCCACCCGGCCTCGTCGGGCGCATCGGTCAGCTCGCCGCGCGGGCAATGGGCCGCGGCGGATGAGGGAGGTGGCGGCTCCGGACCCGGCCCCAACGCCACACCGCGCCAGCGCCACCCTTTTCCAAGCAAGCTCCAAGCTTCTTCACCTACGATGGGGTTGTTAACGCTGCGATGGTGCTAGCCTGGGTCCCGATCCGTCGGTATGGCCCGGCGCTGATCGTCGGGGCAGGGCCAAGCGGGCGGATAGGAGGAGCGGGTATGGGACGAGCGCATTCTGTGATTCGGCGGCGCGGGATCGGCATCGGCCTGGTTGCCCTCCTGCTGCTGAGCGCCGTCGGCACCGCCGCCTTCTCCTGGCCGTGGAGCAAGCAGCCGACCGACACCTACCGCACGCAAACGGTCGGGCGTTCCACCGTTTCGGCGCTGGTTTCGACCAGCGGCCCGCTCAGCGCCGTCACCACCCTGAGCCTGAGTTTCAAGAGTTCGGGGATCCTGCGCCAGCTCAATGTCAAGGTCGGCGACCGGGTGCAGGCCGGGCAGCCGCTGGCCCAACTCGATCCCACCGATGCCACCGCCGCCCTGACGATCGCCAGGACGAATCACGACAAGGCCGTGGCGGCCTACCAGAAGGCCACCGCCGGGACGACCAAGGAGGATCTGGCCGTCGCCCAGGGGAGCGTCGACAGCGCGAAGCTCGGCCTCGCCAATGCACAGAAGAATTACGACTTGGCCCAGGTGAGCGTCGCCCAGGATCTCAAGATCGCCCAGGCAAGCGTGGCTTCGGCCCAAACCCAGGTCGACAACGCGATCCAGACGCTCAATCAGGTCACGAATCCCCAGAACGCGCAGGACATCGCCACCGCGCAACAGGCGCTCGACAACGCCAACGTCGCCTCGGCCAACGCCCGGAAGACCTATGCCACGACGCAGGCGCAGATCGAGCAGGATACGCGCCTCAGCCAGGTCACCTTCGACAACGCCCAGACGACGCTCGCCCAGGTGGTCAACGCCTTCGGGGCGACGATCGCCTCCACGCAGCAGGATCTCAACGCCGCGCAGGCCCAACTCCAGACCGCCCAACTCGCCCTCACCAACGCCCAGAAGACGGTGGACGCCTTCGCGACCGGCACGAGCGGCGTCGCGCTCGATAACGCCAAACGCGCGCTGGAGGACGCCAAGGCGAGCGCCGCCATCGTGGACCGGAATCAGACGCTGCTGGTCCAGCAGGCCACCGACAAGCTCGCCACGGCGCAGTCCGATCTGAATACCGCCGAGAACAAGGTGAGTAATTGCGGCGGCAATTTCAGCCAATCCGGCTGTAACGGCGCACCGACCGCGCGCGACAACGCCAGGACCGCGCGCGACACCGCGCAGACCGCCCTCCAAACGGCGACGATGAATGCCGAATCGGCCCGCCAGTCGTCGCGGGTGTCGGTCAACACCGCCGAGAACGGGGTGCGCTCCGCCCAGGCGTCGTACGACGCCGCGCAGCAAACCGCGCAGCAGGCGCTCGAAACGTCCAAGAATGCCTATACGCAGGCGCAGACGACCTTTGCCCAGGCGCAGGCCAAGGCGGCACAGGCCATCCAGACGGCCCAGACGTCGGTCGACAGCGCCAGGACCAACGTCGCCACGGCGCAGGTCACCCTCGACGATGCCAGGGCGAAGTATCAGGGGCAGATCGTCTCGGCGCAGACGGCGATCGACCAGTCGTCCGCCACCCTCGCGACGAACCAGAAGGCCTACGACGGCACGCAACTGAAAGCCCAGACCGCCCTCCTCAACCAGCAGACGGCGGTGGAGACGGCCAGGACCGGGCTCACGACGGCCCAGAATACTTATGACAAGTCCCAGGCCATGGCGCAATCGACCCTCGGGACCGCGCAGAACTCGGTCGAGACGGCCAAAGCGCAAATCGTCAGCGCGCAGGCCAGCTACGCCAAGACCGCCGCCGCGCCGCTCCAGACCGACATCGATACCGCCAGGGCGTCGGTGGACAGCGCCAAGGCGTCGCTCGACCAGGCCAAGACGACCCTCGACGACCTGACTCTCAAGGCCCCAATCGCCGGGACGGTCGCGTCGACCGGCGGCGTCGTGGGGCAGAACACGTCGACTTCCAGTTCCAGTTCGTCCGGCACGACGAGCAGCAGCACCAGCAGCAGCGCGCTGATCGCCCTGACTGACCTCAATGCGCTGCAATTCACGGCCACCGTTAACGAGGCCGACATTTCCAAGATCAGGCCTGGGCAAGAGGCGACTTTCACCGTGGATGCCTTCGCCGGGCAGCTTTTCAGGGCGACGATCGCGACGATCGGCCCGGTCGGCACCAGCACCTCCAACGTGGTCACCTACAGCGTCACTGGCACGGTCGCGCCGACGAACGCGGCCCTCCTGCCGACGATGACGGCGACCATCAGCATCCTCGTCAATCAGGTGCCGGATGTGCTGGTCGTCCCGGCGACCGCCCTCACCACGGCCCAGGCTCAGATTCAGCAGGGTAAGGTCAAGACCCCGACGCCCGATCCGAATGCGCCGCAGGGGACGGCGCGGGCCGGAGGCCCGGGCGGGGCGGGGCCGGGAGGTCCGGGCGGTGCGACGGGTGGCGGCGGCTTCGCCGGGGGAACCCCGGTGACGGGCGGCGGCCAGGGCGGCCAGGGCGGCGTTGCCGGACGCGGGACGGCGGGTGCCGGTGGGCCCCGCGCGGGCGCGCAAGGCACGCCCGGCACCGGCACCGGCGGTGGACCAGGAGCGGCGCAGGCGCAGACCGTCCTCGTCTTGGGCGCGGACGGCAAGCCGGAGGTGCGCAGGGTCGTGACCGGCCTGACCGATGGCCGCAATACACAAATCATCGCCGGCCTCAACGAGGGCGATCAGGTCATCACCCAGGTCATCAGCAGCGGCGCAGCCAGCAGCGGCGGCAGCGGCGGACTCTTCCCAGGCGGCGGCGGCGCGGGCGGGGCCGGTGGCGCGGGTGGGGTCGGCGGCGCGGGTGGTGGCGCGGGCGGACCGGGCAGATAGAGGGGATACCACGATGAGCGATTTCCGCGAGCAACCGGGCGCAGGATCAGCGGGCGTCGCGCCCACGCCCACCCTCGCCACGCCCACCTCGTCAGCTGGGGTGGTGATCGAGGTGGTCGGGCTGACCAAGACGTATACGATGGGCGACATCGTCGTGCGGGCGCTGCGCGGGGTCGACTTCATCGTGCGGCGGGGCGAATTGGTGGCGATCATGGGGCCATCCGGCTCGGGCAAGAGCACGCTGATGAACACCCTCGGCTGCCTCGATAAGCCGACCGTGGGGCTGTACAAGATCGACGGGGTCGATGTCAGCCGGATGAGTGACAACCAATTGGCGGAGGTGCGCAACAAGAAGATCGGCTTCGTCTTCCAGTCCTTCAATCTCCTACCCAAGCTGAGCGCCCTGGAAAACGTCGAGTTGCCGATGCTCTACGCCGGCGCGCGCGACCGCCGCAAGCGCGCCATCGCCGCCCTCGCGTCGGTCGGCCTGGGGGACAGGGTGCATCATAAGCCGAAGGAACTCTCCGGCGGCCAGCAACAGCGCGTCGCGGTGGCGCGGTCGCTCGTGAACAACCCGGCGATCATCCTGGCCGACGAGCCGACCGGCAACCTCGACACCCATTCCAGCATGGAGGTGATGCAGATTTTCCAGCGCCTCAACAGCGAGCAGGGGATCACCGTCATCTTCATCACCCACGAGTCGGAGATCGCCGAACACACGCGCCGGATTATTCGCGTGCGCGACGGCGTGATCGCCAGGGACGAGGTGGTGACGAATCAGCGGATAGCCAACCCGGCGGATCATCTGACGCGGGAAGAGATGGACGAGCTGGACGCCGCAGAGACGCGGCAGGCCGCAACGGCGATCGTCGACAAGGAACCGGGCGTCGCGATCGCGGCGACGGGGAGGGGTGCGGGATGAATTTCTGGCAGAGCATCCGGGTGGCGCTGACCAGCCTCGGCAGCAACAAGCTCCGCACCTTCCTGACGATGCTCGGCATCATCATCGGCGTCGCCGCCGTGATCGCCCTCTTGGCGATCGGGACCGGGGCGACCTCGAACATCACCGCCAACCTGACGCGCAACGGCACCAACCTGATCACGATCAGCCCGAGTGGGGGGCAGGCGGGCGGCGTTGCCGGCGCGGCGGGCAGCCTCCAGACCCTCACCTACGAGGACGCCCAGGAACTCGCGACACTCGGGACCTCCTTCGGCATCGCGGGCGTCTCGCCGGAACGCACCGGCAACACCCAGATCGCGTACGGCAGCAGCAACAGCAATTCCCGCATCGTCGGGGTGATTCCCGACTACCTGGCCGTCCACGACGCCGTGGTCGCCGAGGGGAGCTTCGTCACCACCGAGCATCAGTCCTCCACCGCTGCGGTCGCGATCCTCGGGTCGAATGTGTCGACCACCCTCTTCAAGGGGGCCGACCCGGTGGGCCTGACCGTGAAGATCGGCGGCCAGCCCTATCAGGTCATCGGGGTCATGACCGCGAAAGGGGGCAGCGGCTTCGGCTCCGTGGATGACGGTGTTTTCGTCCCGCTCAGCACCAGCCTGCACCGCCTCTTCGGCTACCGCAGCGCGGGCGTGGCGGGGCAACCGGTCAGCACCGTCGCCATCAAGGCCACCGACGCCAAGTCCGTCGCGGGGGTGGTGGATCAGGTCACGACGACCCTGCACACCCGCCACAAGCTGGGTTCCAAGGCGAACGATTTCACCGTGACGAATCAGGCCGACCAACTTTCGTCGCTCAACTCGGTGACCCAGACGCTCAGTATTTTCCTGGGTGCGGTGGCGGGTATCTCGCTGCTGGTCGGCGGGATCGGCGTGATGAACATCATGCTCGTCTCGGTGACGGAGCGGACCCGCGAGATCGGTATCCGCAAGGCGATCGGCGCGCGGCGGAGCGATATTCTGCGCCAGTTCCTGATCGAGGCGATCGTGATGAGCGTCCTGGGGGGCCTGCTGGGGATCGCGGCGGGGGTGGGGGTCGCCCAGGCCGTGACGGCGACCGGATTCACCAAGGCGATCGTCTCGGTTCCCTCCGTCGCCCTCGCCTTCGGCTGCGCGGTCGCCATCGGCGTCTTCTTCGGCATCTATCCGGCCAATAGCGCCTCGCGCCTCAACCCGATCGACGCGCTGCGGTTCGACTGAGGGCGCACGGATTACAGGTTGGCACGTTGCCGGTTGCAGGGTACGACATCCCAATCCGCAACTCTATCCGCACCCCGGTCCGCACCCTGATTCGCACCGCTACTGAAAGGACGCGACGATGCGACGCCCCGTTGTCACACTCTTCTTCGCCTGCCTGATCGCCCTCGGCGGGGTCGGGGCGGGCTTCGCGACCGCGCGCCCGGTGGCGGCGGCGACCGAGTGCGCCGACTTCCCGCAGACCGGCCAGCAGGTTTGCGGCAAACTCCTGACCTACTGGCGCGAACACGGCGACCTCGCGCAGCAGGGCTACCCGCTGAGCGCCCTCTTCACCGAGCAGAACGGTCAGGGCGGGACATATCAGGTGCAATATTTCGAGCGCGCCATCCTGGAACTGCATCCCGAGAATGCCGCGCCGTATGATGTCTTGCTGAGCCTCGTCGGGCGCGTAGCGCTACAAACCCGCTACCCGAACGCGATCCCGAGCACCCTCGGACAGCCCCTCGCGCCCGCCCTTGGTGGCGAGTGCGCCGGTTTCGCCGAGACCGGGCAGCAGACGTGCGGCGCGTTCCTCGCCTACTGGCGCGAACACGGCGGCCTCGCGCAGCAAGGCTACCCCCTCACCGGCGTCTTCACCGAGAAGAGCGCGACCGACGGCCAGACGTATCAGGTGCAATACTTCGAGCGCGCCGTCTTCGAGTATCACGCGGCGAATAGCGCGCCGAACGACATCCAACTCAGCCAGCTCGGGCGGTCGCGCTACGCCGCGCGCTATCCGAACGGACCCGGCACCATCGACACCGAGTTCGTCTCGCTCGGCCAGTTCACCCTGAAGAGCGTGCCGAATAATTATGTCGAGTGGTCGGCCCAGATCAAGAATATCAGCGGCAGCACGCTCCTTTCCGCGCTGATCACGATCGTCTTCCTCGATGCCAACGGCAACCAACTCGACACCTCGATCGCCGGGGCGACCAATCTGGAGCCGAACGAGACCCGTACGATCAAGGGGCTCTCGGTGAAGGGGCTCGGCTACGCCACTTATCGGGTCAAGCCCCCCGAAGTCCTCGTCAAGCCCTGACCGCCCGCGCGCCGTGACGTGTCGATCGCGCCCGTGCCACACCCGACCGGCGCGAGCTTGGCGGCACGGCATCAGGCCGGGGCCGCACCACTAGCCCCCGGTTATCAGGTCCATCTGGCCGAGCAGATTCGCCGCGAGGCCGCCATCCCGACGATGGCGGTGGGCCTGATCACCGATCCGTACCAGATCGAGGCCATCCTGGCGGAAGGCCGGGCCGACCTGATCGCCCTGGCCCGCGAAATCCTCCGCACCCCTACTGGCCGCTACAGGCCGCCGCCGCGCTCGGTGTCGATCGCCCCTGGCCCCGACCCAAGCTGCCGGTGGCGGTGTCGGCGGGGGCATCGTAGGGCCAGCGCACATGCGCCCGCTCGGCCTCCGCCATGCGCGGGCGTGGGCGGAAGAACGATGTGGCCGGGCGTATACGGGCTGCCCCTATGATCCACAATGGGGGGCGAGTGGCGAGCGTTCCTATGCGGTCGGCGTGCCACGCTTCGCCGTGGCGCGCTCATATGCGAGGCGGAATAGGGCGAGCGCACCGGGAACGGCGTCAGCGTCGCGGATGGGGTAGCTGACCCAGCCGCTCAATGGCAAGATATGGTGCGGCAACGCGCGGCCCGCCGCGACCAACTCCTCGCGGACGCGCACGGGGAACGGCAGATCGGCCAGGTAGTCGCCGTGGAGGTGGCCGAGTTCGCGCTTGCCGAGGCGAAACTCGCTGCCACCGTAGCGATGTGGCGCGACGGTGACACCGGGCCAGCCGAGGATCTCGCGGCGCAGTTCAGCGGTGATATCGGGCGCGCACTCCGCAGCAGGGCCAGGGCGCGCGCCGATCCCGAACACGGGGCGACGGGCGCGACGGGCGAGTTGGATACGGAGCACGATCAACCAGACGCGCGCCGCAGCGCCGAGCGTGCGGGCGTATCCCGCCAGTCTCCGTGAGCGATCCCGCCACATCGTGCCGCCCCTTCCCGCTCCGTCGCTCACGCCCCATTCTTGTGTATACGAGCGTACAATACGCGAAACGGGTGGCGCGGCGCTACGCCGACACGACGACGCGGGAAAGGGAGCGATGGCGATGACGGCGATAAACGAGCGGATCACGATCGGTCGGAGCGGGATCACGGTCGCGCCACTCGGCGTCGGGACCTGGGCCTGGGGCGACGAGCGCTTCTGGGATTACGGCAAGAGCTACGGGCGGGAGGATGTCGCGGGGGCCTTCGCGGCGAGTGTCGCGGCGGGCGTGACCCTCTTCGATACGGCCGAGATCTATGGCAAGGGCGAATCGGAGCGGTTGATCGGGGCGTTGATGCGCGAGCAGAACGCGCCGATCACGATCGCGACGAAGTTCGCGCCCTACCCCTGGCGTTTCAGCGCGCGCACCCTGCGCGGCGCGCTCGACGCCAGCTTGCAACGGCTCGGCGTCGAGCGCGTCGAACTCTACCAGATCCACTTCCCGTACAGCATCCTCTCGATCGCGGCGTTGATGGACGCGCTGGCCGATGCCGTGGCCGAGGGCAAGGTGGGCGCGGTCGGCGTCAGCAACTACAGCGCGCCGCAGATGGCCCGCGCGCAGGAGGCGCTGGCGCGGCGCGGCGTGACATTGGCAAGTAACCAGGTGCAGTACAGCCTCCTGTCACGACGACCGGAGACGAACGGCGTACTCGACGCCTGCCGCGCGCTCGGCGTGACCCTGATCGCCTACAGCCCGCTCGCGCAAGGGTTGCTGACCGGGAAATATGCCGTCGGCGATCGACCGCCCGGCATACGGGGCAGACTGGGCCAGTTCGGCGACACGCGGCTGCGCGGCCTCGTGGGCCTGCTTGGCCTGCTGCGCGGTATCGGGCAGGATCATGGCGGCAAGACGCCGGGCCAGGTGGCGCTGAACTGGCTCATCCGGCAGACGGGCGTGCTGCCGATCCCCGGGGCCAAGAACGCCGCGCAGGCGACCGGCAATGCGGGCGCGCTCGGCTGGGCGTTGCGCCCCGCCGAGGTCGCCGCACTTGGCACGGCGACACGGCGGTGACCTCTCCCCGGCCCCGTTCCTCTCGCACCCATGAAGGGCAGGTGCTCCCGCCAGATGTCTCTGGACCACCGCGCCTGGTGGCTCCCGCCAGATGCTCCCGCCACGACGGGACGACGGGACGACGGGACAATGCCCGCTGCGGCGGGCCTTACATGCCCCTGCCGCCTGTTGGCGGCGACCCGCCCCGACGCGGGGAGGGTGGGGCCGGTGCGGCGAGGGCGGTGTGGCGGGGCGGCTCGGCACGCGCGATGGCGGTCGGTATATCTGGGGCTGGCGGGCGCGGATCCTTCGCGGCGGCTCAGGATGACAGTTCCCCGGTGGTCGGCCCACAACAATCGGATTTGTCATTCTGAGCCGCCGCGAAGGATCCGCGCCCGCCAGCGCTACGATCGCTGCAACGCACGAGGTTGAATCGTACCAGTACAATGGCGTGGTGCCACGCGCGCTGCGTCTGCCCGGTATACTACCGCTCTTCATGCCAGGTCGGATACCAAGAGTACGCAGGCGCGGGGGGAACGACGATGGCTACTGCTGGCGAACAGGGCATCGCCGCGATCGATGGCGCGCGGCTCGCGTACGATCTCGCCGGGAGCGGTCGCCCGCTGACCCTGATCCATGCGGGCATCGCCGACCGGCGGATGTGGGACGACCAATTTGCGGCCTTCTCGGCGCACTATCGGGTTCTGCGCTACGACATTCGCGGCTTCGGCCAGTCCCCGATGCCACCGGGGCCGTTCACGATGCGGCGCGATCTATGCGCGCTCTTGGACCACCTCGGGATCGCGCGCACCCATCTGATCGGCGTCTCGATGGGCGGGGGCATCGCGCTCGACTTCGCGCTCGACTATCCAGAGCGGGTCAGCGCGCTCGTCCTGGTCGCGTCGTCCATCGGCGGTACGATGCCGTCGGCCTTCTTGCGCGCCCGGTGGGACGCGATGGAGGAGGCGCAACGGCAGGGTGGCCTCGACGCGGTGAACGAGCTGGAATTGCGCCTCTGGGTCGATGGGCAGGGCCGCGCCGCGGAAGGCGTGGACCCCGCGATGCGTGAGCGGGTACGCGCGATGAATGCCGCCGTACTCGTCAATGAGGCCCAGGGCGAGCAGGGTGTCGCGACCGACCCGCTCGACCCGCCCGCGCTCGGACGCCTCGGCGAGATCGCCGTGCCGACGCTGGTGGTCGTCGGCACGCGGGATGTCCCCGATATGCTGGAGAACGCCGACCTCCTGACGGCGCAGATTCCCGGTACGCGCAAGGTGGTCATGGCGGATGTCGCCCATCTGCCGCCGCTGGAAGCCCCGACCGAGTTCAATCGGCTCGTGCTCGACTTTCTGCGCACAGTCTGATGGTTGGCGCTGCTCTCGATACAGGCCCATACACGGCTTTTGTGTCGCCGCCGGGGTACTGCCCGCCGGGAAGGATCGCGATTCGAGGGGGTGCCAATGCCCGAACTGCTGCTGTATGTCCACCCGACCTGAACATCCTGCAAGAAGGCGCAGGCTGCGCTGACGGAGCAGGGTGTATCGTTCACGCGGCGTGATTATTTCAAGGACCGTTTTACGATCGACGAGTTGCGGGCGATTCTGCGTGAGGCCAACCTGCGACCTGCGGATGTCCTCTCCCACCGCGCCAAGGCGTACGGCACCCTGATCGGCGACCGCGAACCCTCGGACGAGGAATTGCTGGCCCTGATGGTGCAGGAGCCGACCCTGCTGCGTCGTCCCCTCGCGATACGCGGCGAACGGGCGGCGATCGGCTTCGACAGTGCGGGCCTGACGGCGCTCGCCAGCGGAGGCTGAGGCCGAGCGGGGCCGCTCTGGTGACGCGATGGTGGCCGGAGACCGAAGCCAGAAGCTCGACGCAGCGTCCGTCCCGTTCGATCGGGGCGGGGTCATTCCCGTGTTCCGTTCAGACCGGCCAGCGGGTCTGCGGGCCGTTCCTCGCCTACTGGCTGTCGCACGGCGGGCTGACGCAGCAGGGCCTCCCGCTGACCGGCGCGATCCTAGAGACCAACCCGACCAACGGGCTCACCTACCCGACGCAGTGTTTCGAGCGCGCCCGCTTCGAGCACCACTACGAGTTCCTCGGCACCCCGAACGACGTCATCCCAGGCCCCCTCGGGCGCGAGCAATTCCCGACCAAGTACCCCAACGGCGTCCCATCCGGATCGCCAAGGCCATAACGCGCGACCCGATCTCGACCCACAACGCGACGTTGACCGTCAGCGTGCGCCGACCTCCTTCCGGGGTCGGCGCACGTTCGCGCGTCCGGCCAGGGGATCAGCACAGGCTTTTGCGGACCGTGATCGGTGTTTGCCCGCGTACATTCGCATGATTTGCCCCGTTAACCCCTTGACATGAAAGAACTAATGTTCTAATCTACTGTTATTGCACGAGCCGAACGGCTCGCACCGCCCAGCGGTCGCATCGACATCGGGGCGCATGGCCCGCTATTGCCGCCATAAAGGGGGATTCATGGAGCGCCACTCGTCGCCACGGACCGCCGACCGCGCCGACGCCTTCGTGCGCCGTCAGGCACTGTGGGCTAGGCTGCTCGACCTGTTCCGCCACCATCGCCCGACCGATGAGCAGTTAGTCCAGGTCTCCACCCTGGCCGAAGTGGCGATCGATCAGGTCTTCACCGCCTACAACCTCGACGAGGAGCAGTGCCGCGAGCGACACAGCGTTGTCAAAGATTACGCCGAGTGCGCCGCGTTGTACGGCTACGTCCTCGGCTACTGGCAGGCCCGTCAGGAAGTGCTGCGCGAACATGGGGTCAGCGTCACCACGGTCGCAGGGTCCTGAGCCACGCCCCCTTCGAGCCGCTTGTCGGAGGTTGCGTGCCCACAGAGTCGCTACGGGCAATCAGCCAAGATACCTCCGGTCGCGCGATTCCGGCCACATCGCCACCGGCTGCGCCGGACCGCGCGCCACCAAGATACGCCAATTTCTCGCCCTATCCCACCCCTATCCTCCCCATTCCTCCTCTACAGAGGGCGGCCCCTGCTTCGGGGCCGCCCTCCCCCTTGTCGCCCGATCGTGGCGCATCGGCCCCACCTACCCCGGCCTGACGACGGCGGTATACTGTCGCGCGGAGATCGCGCAGACAGAGGCCACGCGGCGCGAGTGACCTTGCCGTAGCGGTTTTCGCCCGAGCGCCCTTACGCCGAGATGCAGGGGGACGCGGTATGTCCCCGACCGTGAATTATCGGCCCGCGTTGCCCGCGAGCGCCGATCTCGTGATCATCGGTGGCGGCGTGATCGGCGCGGCGACCGCCTTCTGGGCGGCGCGGGCGGGTCTGCGCGCGGTCCTGCTCGAAGCGCGGCCCGCCATCTGCACCCTGACCACGGCGGCGGCGACGGGCGGCTTCCGCCTCCAACACGAACACCGCGACGACTGGGAACTGGCGCGCGAGTCGGCGGCGCTGATCCTCGACTTCGCGGCGCTGACGGGGCGGCGCGACATCGATCCCGATGTTCGCCAGCGCGGCTATCTCTGGCTGACGACCGAGCGCGCGACCGTTGTGCGCCAGCGCGCCATCGTCGCCGAGCAGCGCGCCTGGGGACAAGGCGATTGCGAGGTGTTCGATGGCGACGAGGCCCGGCGGCGCTTCCCGCATGTCGGCCCGGCGGTGGTGGGGGCGCGGTTCCGGGCCGGTGATGGCACGCTCGATCAACGGGCGTTGGCGGTCGGGCTCGCCGCCGCCTCGGGCGTGCCGATCGTCGCCAATTGCGCCGTGACCGGCTTCCGGGTCGCGGGCGGGCGACTGACCGGCGTGGCGACCCCGTACGGCGTCGTGGCGACGGAACATGCCGTCCTGGCCGCCGGGCCGTTCGCCGGGCCGCTGGCCGCGACAGTGGGACTCGCCCTGCCGCTGACGAATGTGCGGCGTCAGAAGACCGTCCTCCCCGACGTGCCGGAAGTGCCGCCCGACGCCCCGATGACCCTTGACGAGGATATCGGCACCCACTGGCGACCGGCTTTGCGCGGCGCATACCTGCTCGGCGCGGACCCCGAGCCGATCGTAGAACCGCCACTGGACGATGTGCCGACCGACAATGGGCTGGCGCTCCGCCTCCTCGATCCCGACAGCCCGCTCGCGGCGGCGCGGGTCGCCCCATTCTGGGCGCGCGTGTGGGCGCGGGGAGGTGCCAAGTGGTCCTTGCGGGCCGGCCACTACACCCTCACGCCCGATGGTCGCCCGCTGATCGGCTCGAGCGCGCTGCCGGGACTCTGGCTCAACGTCGGTTACGGTGGCCATGGGGTGATGCACGGCCCCGCCGGAAGCAAGCGACTGATCGCCATGCTCACGGCCAGCGCGCCCGCCTCGCCCAATCCCTTCCATCCCGACCGCGCCTTCGCGCCGAGCGGATCGCGCCCCCTCTGAGCCACGCCTGACCACAGCCCCGCCACCGAGACCCGCAAATCGCATTACCTCACGGGTAATCGACCCTGTGCATGGCGGTCGCTATGCTGTAGGGGTGGTCCGGGATGGACCGGGCCGGAAGCAGCGACACGGGAGGCAGACCATGACCGGGACCGACACCATGACGAACGTCGATGCGATCGTCGTCGCCTATTTCGCGATGTGGAACGAGACCGACCCCGCCGCTCGCCGGGCGATCATCACGGCGACATGGTCGCCGGAGGCCAGCTACCTGGACCCGTTGTTCGCCGCCGACGGCTATGACGCCCTGGATGCGATGGTGGCCGGGGTTCATCGGCAGTTCCCCGACCATCGCTTCCGGCTGACCGGGCCGGTGGATGTCCACCACGATCGGGCGCGGTGGGGCTGGGAACTCGCCGGGCCGGGCAGCACCCCGATCGTCGTCGCGGGCATCGACTTCGCCATGTTCGCGCCCGACGGGCGGCTGCGCGCCGTCACCGGCTTCTTCGAGCAGCCGACCAGCCCCGCTGCGTGATCTGTTTGATGATTGCGTGTGGGGAGACGGACCCCTCCCCGCCCCGCTCCGCTCGCCCGCTGCGACGGGCCTTACGTCCCCTTGGACGGGGAGCATCTGCCCTTGCCGCTGTGGCGGCACCCCTCCCCTAAAAGGGAGGGGAACTGGCTGCGGCTATCCCGACACGTAGGTGTGAAACGCGGCGTTTCGGCACGCTATGCCCGTGGCCTCGCGGCGAACCGCTGTCGGCAGAGGGGTTGCCGGGTGTGGCTCTCGGGACTGCGTGAGGCGAGCGTCCTCCCAGTAGCCACACGCTACAGCCACACGCTACAGCCACACGCTACTATGGGGAGAGGAACACACCATGAATGACCGCATGTTCGACACGGCCCTTGTTCGGCCCGCGCGCGAAGGGGCCGAGCGATTCTTGCGCCTGGCGCTGAAACTCGACGCCGTCGCCACCGGGGCGGTGGGTGCGCTGGCGCTGGTCGCCGCGCCCATGCTCGACGATCTTTTCGGCACCCCGATCACCTTGCTGCGATCGGTCGGCCTCGTGCTCGTCGCTTATGCGGCGGCGATCTGGTTCAGTGGCACCCGCCGCACCCTCGACAGAGCCGCCGCATGGGCCGCTGTGACGCTGACCGCGGTGTGAGTCGTTGCCTGTGTCGCGATCGTCGCGACCGGCCCGTTCGCCCTGACCATCCTGGGGAGCGCGTTCATCCTCGCCCAGGCCGCGGTGGTCGCGATGTTCGCGGATCTCCAGTTCCTCGGCCTGCGCCGCGCCAGGATGGCGTGAGCCCGCAGTCGCGACGCCGAACGCAGCGGACGGCGCAGCCCCGGCGCTGCTGACGGCGCGCGGCAGGAAGGGTAGAACCGTGGATACCTTCTTGAACCTCCCCTGGCGGCACGGTCCCGCGCTCCTGCTCACCCTGCTTGGCACCGCCCTGACCGTCCAGGGATTGCGCGGGATGCCGAATCCCACCCGCCAGCATGTCGACATCATGGCGTGGCTGCGCGGCTTCCGTCGCATCATCGTCGGCCTCACCCTGGCGCTGTTCGGCCTGGCCTGGCTGCGTCAGCTCCCCTGGCTCCTCGTCATCGCGGTCGCCGCCGGACTCCAGGAAATCCGCGAGTCGTCGAGCTATATCAGCACCCTGCAACGCGCCGCGCGGCGCACCGGGGTTCGCACGAGTTCGTAGCCGACCGGCGACCGGCGATTCGACGGCACGATGGTCCGCCCGGATCGCGAGGGGTGGGGCGGGCCACGCGCCCCATGAGCCGAGGGCGTGAGGCGCGTGGCCCGCAGCACGATCGACCGCCATAGGGAGTGGAACGAGGAGCGCGTGACGATAGCATTGCAACGCCAGCGACCGATCGGCGAATTGTTGCGTGCGTGGCGGGAACGCCGTCGCCTGAGCCAACTCGAACTCGCGCTCCAGGCGGAGATCTCCACCCGTCACCTGAGTTTCGTGGAGACCGGGCGGGCCAAGCCGAGCCGCGAGATGGTCCTGCACCTGGCCGAGCAGCTCGATCTGCCCCTCCGCGAGCGCAACGCCCTGCTGCTGTCGGCGGGATTCGCCCCCGCCTACGCCGAGCGACCGCTCGACGCCCCGCAAATGGCGGCGGTGCGCGCGGCGGTGCGCCAGATCCTGGCCGGGCACGAGCCGTATCCCGCCGTGGTGGTGGACCGAGGCTGGAATATTGTCGAAGCCAACGCGGGTATCGCGTTGCTCACCGCTGGGATCGATCCGGAACTGCTCGCCCCTCCGGCCAATGTGCTGCGCGCGAGTTTGCATCCGGCAGGGCTGGCCTCGCGCATCATTAATCTCGGCGAATGGCGCGCTCATCTCCTGGGGCGGCTCCGACGACAAGTCGCCCAGACCGCCGACCCCGCGCTCACAGGTCTCCTCGACGAGTTGCGCGCCTATCCGTGCGATCAACCCGAGCCGACGGGCGATTTGCCCGGCCCCGTCGATCTCTTCGTGCCGCTCCGCCTCCGCCACGGCCCCCGCGAACTGGCGTTCATCAACACCGTCGCCACATTCGGCACGCCGCTCGATATTACCGTCGCCGAACTCGCTATCGAGTCCTTCTTCCCGGCCAACGCCGAGACGGCGGACTATCTCCGGGCGAGGGCGGGGCGGGAGTCGTAGGGCGTAAGGCGTAAGGCGTAAGTGGCTGGGCGGTGGTGATCAGACGCGGCGACCGACGATGAACCCCTCTTACGCCTTACGCCCTACGCCTTACGCCTTACGCCTACGGCCCCCCCAACCCCTGAACGATCCGGTCCATCACCCCGGCGCGCGGGATCGGCTGCGCCGTCTGGACGCTGGTGCGCGGCACCCCGATGACTTGCAATACCGCTGGGTCGTTCTGTGCGCCGATCAGGCCGGTGCGGAAGCCGTGCCGCTCCCAGGCCAGCTTCTGGATCTGCGGATCCTTGAGGGCTTCGAGGAGGCGCACGCCGCTCGGGTTCAGCGCCATCATCGTGTGCGTCGCCCAGGTGGTCGGGCGTGGGTAGAGGATGTTGATCTGTTTGAGCAACACATCGCGCAATTCGGGATGTTCGACGCTGTACTCGATCAGTTGATTCTCGTAGCCGACGATCAGCGGATAGGCACCGATGCCCTGCGACAGGAACTGGTCGAAGAGGAACCCTGTGCTGTCGGGCATGTAGCCCAGGCGACTGTAGAACCCTTTCAGGCCCGGCAGGATGGCCCCGAGCGTCCCGTCGTCCACGACCGCGCCGCCATTGAGCGTGTTCGCGAGCAACCCCGCGAAAAGGTTGCCCGAATTGCTCCGTGTCGGGTCGGTGGTGTAGACCAGCACCTTGCCGCCGACCTGGCCCAGCCCCAGGTCGCGCCAACTCTTCCCGTCGTTGATCGCGGCGAGGAGCTTCGGCATATCGACGTAGCTGGTGCCATCGACCACCTCGACAATCCCGGACGCGGTGAGGGCCTGCGTCACCGGGGCCCAGGCGTACATCACGATCGGCGAACTGAAGGTCACCTCCGACTTGGTCGGCAGGCCGTGATCGCGCTCGTAGACTTCCTTCGGGTACTGCCCGCTCGGCCAGACGAAATCTTGCCCGGTCGGCGTCCCCTGCGCGATTTGCAGGGAACCGGCCTTGCGATAATCGACGGTCAGGCCGTAGGTGTCGCGCAGGATCGTCTTGATCGCGGGATCGTCGAGGAGATTCGACTTCTCGCTGCCGATCGTGCCGCGCACGGTGATCTGCGGCGGGGCCACCGCGCCCCCATTGCCCCCGTTACGCAGGGCGGGCAGCCGCAGCGCGATCAGGGCGACCGCGACGATCACCAGCAGCGCCAGCCCGATGGAGCGCGACAGTTTGCCGTTCACCCGACCTGCTCCTTCGCCGTATCTTCCCGCGATTCCACCGCCCGCCGTCGCGCGCCCGCTTTGGGGGCGGCGGGTAGCTCCGCCGGATCGAGTCGGGTATCGCCGCTGACCATCGAGATCGGTTGCAGGGTGTATTCGAGCATCTTCGTGTCGAGTTCGAACGCGGCGAGGTCGGCGCTATGGATCTGCTCGTAAAGGGTGTCCAGCCGCCGTTCGATCAGCGGCAGCGTCTCGGTTTCCAGGGCCGTGAGTTCGTCGCGTGCCAGTTCGAGGTCGCGTCCGGCCAGGCGCACATAGCTGCCGAGGACGCCGACGATCGGGTTCAGGTATTCATCGAGGTATTGCTGCGCCACACGGTGCTTGTCCGGATCCTGCATGATCGCGGTCAGGATGCGCTTCGCTACCCGCGCGATCGTCAGCAGATGCTCGCGCACTTCCGGCTTGCCGGCGAACCCGGCCCACCCGGCGAACTGGCCGATTTCCAGCACCCGATCGCCGCACTGCGCGAAGATCGCCGCCAGCCGCGCGGACTCCTCCCGGGCGTCCGCTTTCGGCAGCGCCAAGCGCAGCCCAACGTAGGCGACGACCGCCAGGGCGATACCGATAGGCAGGGTGATTTGCAGCAGAAAAACGCAGAGCAGGAGGAGCAGGGCCGCCCCGAGCCCCGCCATTATGTCGGTGTTCCGCAGCAGCCTGCCCATCCTCAGTTATAGCCCTTCGCTTCGCGGAAGGCGTCGATCAGGCTCTCCTTGACATCGAAGACCCGCCCGCTCGTCAGGGTCGCGATCTCCTCCAATTGCTTCGACGACGCCTCGCCGAAGCGGATCGAGTAGATCGGCAGATTGCTGAAACCGAGCGTGCTGTAGCGCGTCTGTACATCCGCGAACTTCTGCCCGGTGTTCGACTCGCCATCGGTCATCAGGATCACCGCGCTGGCATAGTTCTCATAATTCTTGCTCTTGATGATCTCCAGGGCGCGGACCGTCGGCGAATAGATGTCGGTGCCGCCATCCGACTGGAGTTGCAGAATCCTCGCATAGAGATCGTTGAGCGTCTGCGGATCGTTGCCCACAACGGTCCATTCCCCGCGCACCCGGCTGTCGAACGGGATGACGACCGTGATGTCGTCCGGGGCCGCTTGCAACAGATAGGTGGCGGCCTGCTGCTGATCGAGCAGGAGACGCATCGCCGTCTTCAAGTCCTGCTCCCGCTGCCCTTTCATGCTGCCGGAGAAGTCGAGGCAGTAGACCGTCAGGCTCGGCTTGCGGAAGGCGGTCTGATAGAGGGTCAGCGCCTCGCGCATCACGGCGGGCGGGGGGAACTTGATGGGCGTGATCGTGCGTGCAACGTCGATCCCCCACTCGGGGCGGAACACCGCCCGATCGGCCTGCGCGGGGTTCAGCCCCAACGGCCCGACCCGGCGACCGAGACCCAGGATCTGTTTCTGCGTCTCCGGCGTGAGCAGGAACGCCTGGAGCGCGCGGAACGCCGCTTCCTTCTTGGCGTCGCCCTTGTTGACGAAGCCGAGCGGCGAGTCGGCGATAGCCAGCCCATCTACCGGGTAGACGGCGTAGAGCGGTTCGCGCCCGCTGCTCGTCAACGCCTGATTCGCCTCGATGACCAGCGCCTCGTAGTTGACCATCGCGTCGTAGCCGCCATACTGGCCGAGGAAGAGATCCTTCAGCCAGCCGGAACTCCCGGCGGTCCGGTTCACCGAGCCGAGGATCCGCTTCACCTTGTCGCGAACGACCGGATCGCGCAGGTTTTCGGCGGTGAGCACTTCCGGCCCGCCCGCGAAGGCGTACAGGAAGCCCAGGTAGGCGGAGGCCCCGGAATTCGATTGCGTGGCGCTGCTCATCATGAAGCGCAGTTTGCCGGACTCCGAGGCGGCCAACACGTCGCTGACGGTCACGTCGCGCCCGACCCAGCCGAGTCGCTCGGCGACCGATTTCTTGACGCCGAAGACGACCGGCGAGCGCCAGATGCTCTCCTGCGCCTTGACCACCCCTTGCTTATCGCCGAGCGCGATCCAGAGGCTGTTGGCCGGCCAGACCGCGTCGTAGGGAGTGGCAACGCCACGCTCCAATTCGAGCATGATGTCGACCGACCCCTTGTAGGTCAGTTCGAGGGTCAGATTGGAGCGCCGGGCATAGCCCTGGAGGAGGGGTTCGAGGGTGGCGTTCTCCGAGCCGGCGAGGATGCGGAGAGTTTGCGTGGGCGGGGGCGTCGGGGTCGGGGTGGTGAGGCTGCACGCCGGGAGCGCGAGCAGCGCGAACACGACCACAAGGATCAACGCCGTTGGCTGCCTGTTCACACGTCGTCTCCCCGTGATGGCGGACTACGCGCTACCGACCGCTGTCCCGTTCTTATCGGCTGCGTGACAAGTATACCCTCCCTGAGATACGTGCGCCTTTGTGTCGCCGTTTCGCGCTGGATGGGGGCAGGTGATGGAGGGGAAAGGCGGCGGGGGCGGCAGGCGGTTGAGGCCCCGCTGCGCGCTGCCACCACGAACACCCGTGAAGGGCGCAATGACCCACCTGCGTGGGTGAGGGCGAGTGCGCGTGGCCGCAATCACCGCCGGTTGGCGTTGCGCTCCTGCACCGCCAAAGGCTGCTGGATTCGGGGGCGCGAGTGGGTTGCGCCCGTTCGGCACAGCGCGTAGGCTACCGGCCAACCGCGAGGGGGCGGGGGCGCGAGGTTCCCACCATGAGCGGTCGGATGAGGTCTGTGTGTACGAAAAGGGGGCGAAGATGGCGCGACCCGTGACGTTGTTCACCGGCCAGTGGGCCGATCTGCCGCTGGCGACGCTGGCCGAGAAGGTTGGCGGCTGGGGCTTCGACGGGCTGGAGTTGGCCTGCTGGGGCGATCACTTCGATGTCGAGCTGGCTCTTTCGGACGACGGGTACGTGCGGCGGGTGCGCGAGACGTTGGAGCGCCACAACCTCACCTGCCTGGCGATCAGCAACCACTTGGTGGGGCAATGCGTCTGTGATCCGATCGACGAGCGACACAAGGACATCCTACCGCCACGTATCTGGGGCGATGGCGACCCGGAGGGGGTGCGCCGCCGCGCCGCCGAGGAGATCGCCAATACGGCGCGCGCGGCGAAGCTCTTCGGCGTGGAGGTCGTGAACGGCTTCACCGGCAGCAGCGTTTGGGCGAAGCTCTACTTCTTCCCGCCGACGAGCCAGGCGCAGATCGCGGCGGGCTACCGGGATTTCGCCGACCGCTGGACGCCGATCCTCGATGTCTTCCAGGAGCAGGGGGTGCGCTTCGCGCTGGAGGTCCACCCGACCGAGATCGCCTACGATCTGCTCACCAGCCGCCGCGCGCTCGACGCGCTGGAGAATCACCCGGCCTTCGGCTTCAATTTCGACCCGAGCCATCTGATTCACCAATTCATCGATCCGGTGGAGTTCATCGAGGAGTTCCCCGACCGGATCTACCACGTCCACGTCAAGGATGCGCGCGTGCGGCTGAACGGGCGTACCAGCATCCTGTCGTCACACCTGGATTTCGGCGACCCGCGCCGGGGCTGGGACTTCGTCTCGCCCGGTCGCGGCGACGTGAAATGGGACCCGATCGTCCGCGCGCTGAACCGGGTCGGCTACAACGGCCCCCTCTCGATCGAGTGGGAGGACAGCGGCATGGATCGCGAGTATGGCGCGCAAGAAGCCCTCACGCTCGTCCGTCGGCAGGATTTCACGCCTTCGACGGTGGCGTTTGATGCGGCGTTTGCTGGGCGTGAGTCGTGAGGCGTAAGACGTAAGACGTAAGGGGGGCGGGGGACGGGGGCGGGGGCGGGGTTGGCACCTTCTGATGTCAACGTAGGGAGTAAGGCATGGGGGGTCTAGCGTGGTTGGCGGGGTGCAGCGAGCGGGAAAGTACAACGAATTGATCGCGTGGCAGAAGGCGATGGGACTGGTCGGCTAAGTGTATCGCGCCAGTGGCTGCTGGCCGAAAGATGAGCAATATGGCTTGACGAATCAGACGCGGCGCGCGGCGGTTTCCGTCCCTGCGAATATCGCCGAGGGGCAGGGGCGTACTGGTCCACGCGAGTTTGCTCATCATCTCTCGATCGCCCAAGGTTCCCTCGCCGAACTTGAGACGCTGCTCCTGATCGCCCGCGATCTCCGCTATCTTGACGCCGTGACCTGCGACACGCTGCTCGTCTGCGCCACCGAAGTCAGTCGCCTCATCGGTGGCCTGATTCGCAGCCTACGCCCATCCTCCGCCTGACGTTACGTTCCCCTTACGCCTTACGCCTTACGACTCACGTCTACCGACTGACAAGGAGGCCCCAATGAGCGACACCGGCTTCACCACCATGGCGAGCGCGCGAGCGGAGGGGGAGGCCCCCGAGGTTGGCGTCGGGATGCTCGGGTATGGGTTCATGGGCAAGGCGCACACGGCGGCGTACAAGACGATCCCCCACATGATCTATCCCCCACCGGCGGTGCCGAGGCTGGCGGCGATCTGCGGTCGCAACGAGGAGGCGGTGGCGGCGGCGGCGCGACGCTACGGCTATGCGGGCTACTACACCGACTGGCGACGAATGTTGGAGGACGAACGCGTCCAGCTCTTCGACAATGGCGGCTCGAACGACATGCACGCCGCGCCGACGATCGCGGCGGCGCGGGCGGGCAAACATGTCCTGTGCGAGAAGCCGCTGGCGCGCACCGCCGAGGAGGCGAAGGGGATGCTCGACGCCGTGCGCGCGGCGGGCGTGAAGCATATGGTCGCCTTTAACTACCGCTTCGTCCCGGCGATCCGCCAGATGCGCGAGTTGATCGACCGGGGGCTGCTCGGTCGGATCTACCACGTCCGCGCCGTCTATCTGCAAGAGTGGATCATGCCGCACTACGGCACGCCGCAGATCTGGCGGCTGGATCAGAAGACGGCGGGCAGCGGCGCGCTCGGCGATCTGGGCGCGCACATCATCGACTTGGCACGCTACCTGGTCGGCGAGCCGACGACGGTGGGGGCGATGACGCGCACCTTCACCCCGGAACGCCCGCTGGCGGATGGCAGCGGCACGGCGAAGGTGGACGTGGACGACGCGTTCGTGGCGACGATCGGCTTCGCGAATGGTGCGGTCGGGACGTTGGAAGCGTCGCGTTTCGCGGCGGGGCGCAAGAACCATCAGGTGATCGAGATCAATGGCGAGCGCGGCACGCTGCGTTTCGAGTTGGAGAAGCTGAACGAGTTGCGGGTCTTCTGGGTCGGCGAGGACCCGAAGGAGACGCAGGGCTTCCACGAGGTGCTGGTGAGCGAGAGTTTCCACCCATTCTGGAAGTATTGGTGGCCGCAGGGGCACATCATCGGCTGGGAGCACACCTTCGTCCACGAGTTGAGCCACTTCCTCGACGCGATTGCCAACGATGTCCCGGTTGCGCCGCACGGGGCGACTTTCGAGGATGGCTATCGCGCCGCCGTGATCTGCGACGCGATCCTGGAGTCGGCGCGCACACGGCGACAGGTGGACATCAGGTACGAGGATTGAGCGTATCGGGTTTGTCGGGGCGCGTTGCATACGCCCGCTCCGCCTCGCCCGACTTCGGGCGTGGTGGATACGATAACGGGAGGGCGTTCCCTGCTGCGGCAGGACCGGGCAATCGAACGCCCTTCCGAGCGGAGGGCGCGTCTTGCCGCCGAGTTTTGCTAATGTGCCGCGATGAGGGGGTATCGGTGAAAATCACGGATGTGCAGGCACACGCGGTCTGGGGCGGGAGTCGCAACTTCCTCTTCGTCACGGTCGACACCGACGAGGGCATCTCCGGCGTCGGGGAGGCGGGGATCACCGGGCGCGAACTGGCGGTGATCGGCGCGATCGATCATTTCCGCCCGTTGCTGATCGGGCAGGACCCGATGCGCACGGAGCACATCTCGCAACTCCTCTACCGGGGCGGTTTCTTCCCGGCGCAACGGCTCCTCGCCAGCGCGATCGCGGCGATCGACATCGCCCTGTGGGACATCAAGGGCAAGGCGCTCGGCGTGCCGGTCTACGACTTGCTCGGCGGGCTGGTGCGCGACAAGGTCGTCTGCTACCCGCATAACGTCGTCGACGGGATGTCCACGGGGGCCCTGGTGGAGTCGTGCCTGCGCTCGAAGGAGGAAGGCTGGAAGTTCGTCCGCTGGGGCCTGCCGCACAGCGGCGCGGTGCTGGAGCCGCGCGCGGCGATCGCGGCGACGGTCGCGCAGTTCCGCGCGGTGCGCGAGGCGGTCGGGGAGGAGATCGAGCTGTGCTTCGATGTCCACACCCGCCTCGATCTCCCTGACGCGGTGCGCCTCTGTCGCGAGGTGGAGCCGTTCCGCCCCTACTTCATCGAGGACCCGTTGCGGTCGGAGAACCCGGATTCGTTCAAGACCTTGCGCCCACGCACGACCGTCCCGCTCGCTGCCGGGGAGCAGTTCAGCTCGAAGTGGGAGTTCCGCCAGTTGATCGAGGAGGAGTGGATCGATTACGCGCGGATCGATCTGTGCATCTGCGGCGGCTTCACCGAGGCGCGCAAGATCGCGGGCTGGTGCGAGACCCACTACATCGCCCTGGCGCTGCACAACCCGCTGGGGCCGATCTCGTCGGCCGCCTGCCTGCACCTCAACTTGGCGACGCCGAACGTGGGGGTGCAGGAGCAACCCCAGCGTCCGGGGACGGTCCTGACCGATGTGGTCCCGGTGCAGCCGGAGTGGGAGGATGGGTACCTGCTGCCGTCCACCGCGCCCGGCCTCGGCGTGGTGTTCGACCGCGAGGCGGCCAAGGCGCACCCGTTCCGCCTGACCGAGTTGCCGCACTTGCAGCGCGCGGATGGGGGGTTTACCAACTGGTGAGGGGGGAGGGCGGGGATTGCCGATGAGGCGGAGAAGGAGCCGCTGGGGGCCGGGGGCGGTTGTACTGCGTGGGAATGCCGTTGGACTGAAGTCCCGGCTGAAGGTGCCGCCACGAAGTCCGCCTGCGCGGACTAGAGCCAATACGGTTTAGATAAGGAGCACGATAGCCGCCCGGAAGGGCTTGGTGGGCTGCGGCCAGTCGCGATGGGGCGGGCCTTTGACCTTGAAGTTGCTCATCTTCTGCTTGACGACGCGCGGGTTGCT
>JAABUN010002680.1_pt1 | contig 30523 bp, 25 predicted proteins | sample 5559311 | NCBI WGS metagenome assembly JAABUN01 (sample SAMN10711877, study PRJNA513370) | rock metagenome | isolation source: Antarctica rocks | place: Antarctica: Victoria Land, Siegfried Peak sud | reverse complement strand
GCAAGCGGATAACTGGTCGAATGAACGCATTGAGCAACCCAAGTATGAGGGCAAATCCAAAGACCGCGGCGCGGTCGTCATAGCGCACGAGTCGTTGCTCGGAGAGCGATCCCACCGCGAGGGCCGCCACCGCATTCGCCAGGACGTAGGCGACCAACCTCATGATCATCCAGTGGAGGTCCCGGCCGTCGTCAGCACCGAGAAGCCATCGAAGAGATGGCGAGCGGTCAGACCACTCACCTCGTCGGGCGCTCTCCCCCGAACGATGGCATCGAGCGCGTCGGCCATTGCCGGCAACAGCATCGGGTCCATAGGGCTCTCATCATGGGAGGGATAGACCGTCCGAAGCGATGGGGTGAGCTCTGCAAGCATGTGCATGGTCCGGCGATACGCCTCAAGGTCCGAATGATCGAGCTGGGCGTAGAGGGCGCCGGGGTACGCCGCATCAGTGCTGAACAGGATGCCATTCGCACGGTCGAGTAAGACGATCCCACCTGGAGAATGTCCCGGCGTTGCCAGGACTTCCAGCGTCCGTCCGCCGAGGTCGATCGCCTCACCACCGTGGAGCAACCGGGTCGGCCGAGCCCCGTGGATCACAGCCGACGATAGATCAAAGCCGGGAGGGAACGCGCCCCGCAGCCGATCGGGCGCCAAAAAGCGCCGAAGGCTGTCGTTGGTGATGCCCCGCTCAAGGTCCTCGGCTTCCGCGGTATGAACCAGGATCTCAGCGTCTCCCACGAACTGATGAGTGCCGCCGATATGATCCCAGTGGGCATGACTGTTGACGACGGTGAGGGGAAGATCGGTCAGGCCCTGTACCAGCGATCTGATGTCGGCAACGCCCATCCCCGTGTCGATCAGGACCGATCGCGTGGACCCGCTGACGAGATACGCCTTGACCTCTTCCTCGTGCAGTGGCTCGACGATCGTAACGACGCCAGGTTCCGGCCGTCGCACCTCAAACCACCCCTGCGCTAATCGCTCCTCCTCCACCACCGCTCCTTCACACCCCCACGCGGTACCACGTCGATTCCTTCAGCCGATTATACGAGGCGATCCCGAAACGACGCCCCAGCGTCCCGGCGAAGAGGGACTCGTATCGGACCGTCGGTGCTCTTCGACCAGTCTTGAGAGGGTCTCAGCGCTGTGCTATCATTCGGAAAGTTATGGTCAAGCCCCGACGCGGCTGTTCACTGTGACGCCCGACGAGACGGGGAATGAAGCGTTCTGCAAGGCAATGCCCATGGACACGCCTGAAGCCGTCGGCTGTCCGGTCGCTCGCACCGCCGACATCATCGGCAACAAATGGACACCGCTAATCGTCCGCGATCTGGTCTGGGGCGAGCGCCGTTTCAGCGAGCTGGAGCGGTCGCTTCGGGGCATCAGCCCGAAGACGTTGTCCGAACGATTGAAGCGACTCGAAGAATCGGGCGTGGTGCGCCGTCGCTGCTTCGCTGAGGTTCCTCCTCGGGTCGAGTACTCACTGACCGACAAGGGACACGCACTGCTACCGGTGATCGAGAGCATGCGGGCATTTGGCGCCGTCTGGCTGGCCGATGATAGCTGTGGCGACGACGGAGCCGTCGACCTCGATCACACCGAGATTCGGCACCTCGCCGGTGTCCAGTAAGACCGGCTCCTTCCCCCGGGGAAACCCTGGCGCGGCACATGACCGCGAACTCTGCTCCCATAATTTCATTTGTGGACCATTGCGCGCAGGGTGCTGATCTCGCCCGGCATCATCAATGTGCTCCATACCGCTGCTCGCTCCTGGTCTCTCCTTTGGGTGCCACGCGCCCCCGTGCTTGGAGGCATCACCCACGAGGCACGGTATACTCCGCGACCAGACACGACGCGCATGAGGAGCCGCCACCCAGTGCGGCAATGGAGGCACGAGGGGCCATGTCGGCCGTCGCACTTGAAACCTTAGTCGGCACGGACCAGCGACCGCGCTCAGAGCGGCGGCAGCGGGTCTTTTCCGGCATCCAGCCATCCGGAAACTTCCATATCGGGAACTATCTTGGTGCGATTCAAAATTGGGTCGCTCAACAGGCAACCGATGATAGCGTCTTCTGTCTCGTCGATCTCCATGCGCTGTCGCTCCCAACGAGCTCGGTCGGTCTGCGCGTCAACACCCGGGCCCTGGCCAATGTGTTGCTGGCGGCAGGGATTGACCCTGAACAGTCGATACTGTTCGTGCAGTCTGACGTGCGGGAACATACCGAGCTTTCCTGGATGCTGAACTCGGTGACGCAGGTCGGCGAGCTGCGGCGGATGACGCAGTTCAAGGACAAATCCGCCGGTCAGGACGGGGCGGTCTCGGCGGCCCTCTTCGACTACCCGGTGCTACAAGCCGCCGACATCATTCTCTACGACACCGATCTCGTACCGGTCGGCGAGGACCAGCGGCAGCACATTGAGCTGACGCGCGACATCGTAGAACGCTTCAACGCACGCTACGGGCAAACGTTCGTGGTGCCGAAGGCGGACATCAAGCCGACCGGGGCGCGGATCATGGGGCTTGATGACCCCACCAGGAAGATGAGTAAGAGCTCCGCCGTCCCGCACAGCTATATCGCGCTCTCCGACGACGCGGACACCATCCGGCGCAAATTTCGACGTGCCGTGACCGACTCCGGCAACACCGTTGTCGCGGCCGCCGACAAACCGGCCCTCACCAACCTGCTGACAATCTACTCCCTGTTCAGCAAAGAGACGGTTCCGGAAATCGAGCGTCGTTACGACGGTAAAGGGTATGGCGCCTTCAAGCAGGATCTGGGTGAGGTCGTCGTCGAGGCGCTGGCCCCGATCCAACGACGCCTCTCCGAGCTCGCCGACGATCCCACCGCGGCACCAGCGGCGCTCGCCGCGGGAGCGGAGCGCGCGCGCTCGATCGCCGCGCGCAAGATGATCGACGTTCGAGAGCGCATGGGGCTCGGCCTTCCGGCACCGCGCTAAGATGGCCGATCGCGGCACGGGCAATCGCGGCGCCAGCGATGGTGCGGCCAGTGGAAGAGACGCCAGGACCGGCATCACCGGCCAGGCCGTTTCTTCGGCCGTACGCTGGTCCCATGGCGGGCATCTCCGGCGGCCCTCGCGGTCGTCATCCTCTTCCCGATCCTCCTGACACCCACCGCGGCGTCCAGCTCGGCGAATCAGGGTTCGTTGACCGGCTCGACTCGTCTCGGGATGGCGGCGTCACAGGTAGCTTGGGCGAACGAATTGGTGCAGGGGCGTACGCGACGCGGCTCTGGTCGTTTCAGACGGCCAGGTGGCTACCAAATGTGCCGCTCTACCAGGACGTCATGCTCTATCTCGGTGACGACGCTGGGTTCATCTACGCCGTCGATGCCGCCACCGGGCATGGTCGCCGGAGTATCTCAACCGCCGACCGCATCACCGGAACACCGAGCGTCGTCGATCACGTCCTGTTCGCACCGAACAATGATTTCGTGAGCCTCGACTCGGATCGCGGTACCCTCCTCGTCCAGGTGCAAAGTGACCGCCAGCAAGTTTCCGTTCTCGCCGTGGTGAACGGGATGGTGATCGCGGCGGGGCTGCGCATACCGACCGGCTTCGTGCAAGCGATCGATCCTGTTACCGCGGTCGAACAATGGCGCATCGACCTCCCCGGCATGGTCATCGGTCCGCCTCAGCTCGCCGGTGATCGGCGGGTCGTCGCCACGGCGGCGGGCGAGATTCTCGCGATTGCGACCGCCACAGGGCAGGTCGCCTGGCGCGCGTCAGTCCCTGGTGCCATGCAATCACCGTCCACTGTCGGCGAGGAGGCCGTTTTTCTCACCAGCAGTCAGGGCGCAGACGGGTTCGTGACCGCGCTCGATCGCGCTACCGGCACCGAGCGGTGGCAGTCACCATGGGCCGGGCGCGCGTTGCTTTCGCCTGTCCTCGTCGCGCAACGCCTGGTCGCCGCGAGCGATGCGATCGTGAGCGTCTTCGACGCCCAGACTGGGCGCGCCATCAGGAATCAGGACGGACCGGACGCGATCACCGCGCTGGGCACCGGCCAGAACGACGCCGTCCTTGTCGGCGACAGCTCGGGTTCGTTAGCAGCGCTGTCATCTACGGAGGGAACGGTGCAGTGGCGTTGGCACTCGAGCCAGTTCCTCCTCATCGCCGGACTCAGTATCACCGGCGAGGCCATCTATGTCGTCAGCGGGTCTCAGCTGGTGGCAATTGCTCCCCCGCGGTAACGGCAGGTCATCACTCTCCGCCACCAACATGCTGGTTCAGCACGACACGAGCCGCCGGGCACATGGTGCGCCCCGGCGACTCATGTTTCCCGCGAGTGCGCTGGTGAACCCTCGCGCGGCGCCCTCGACCCGGTGGATTAGCAGACGAGACCCGCGTCAAAGACACCACCGAAATCGGTTGTCCAGTACCAGTCGTACCTCGACGATGCGTCGTAGCCGCGGCCGATCCCGATTGCGGTGAAAGTCGCACTGAGCATGTTCGCCTTGTGATCCGGGCTGTTGCGCCACTGGGCAAAGACGTCCGCGGCGCTCGCCCGCCCTGCCGCGATGTTCTCGCCCTTATAGGTGGACAACGTATAGCCGTGGTCGACGATGTTTCGCGACCAGGTCACGCCATTCAGCATGGTATGGCTGAAGTAGTTGTTCTTCGCCATCTGGTTGCTGTGATGGTCGGCGGCCGCACCGTGCGTTCGTGAGAAACGGAGAGCCGGTAACCGGTAGTTCGCCCGGTAATTGTTGATCAACTGCAGAAACGCGCGCTCCTCCGCGTCAGGACAAAACGTCGCGGCCTTCGTTGCATGCGTGATCGGAGGCCCATTCGGCGCCTGCGGGGCAGCCATCCCCACGGCGCCAACGCTACCAGCCACCGTGACTGCCAGCAGTACAGCCCCAATCCCACGCCAAGCATGGGACATTCTTTTCGATTCCCTCCTGCCCAGCCGACGCCGCGTCAACCATCCCTGACGAGCAAGAGGAACCCCACGGCACCAGCCCCCGTGAGACCTCTCGCGCCGCCATTGGCGCGTTCAGAACGTCGCCCAGACCGGGGAGAGCCTACCATCAGAGTCATGTACGAACAAGAACAGATGCGCCTTGGACCCTAGGTCAAGGTTCGTTTAGCTTTTGAGAGCGGTCCAATAGTGCTCCCAGTGCCGTGCCGTGGAGTGAACTCAATGAACCGCTCCGACCCCGGCCGGGGCGGCTACCTTTTCGCGCTTTTCCATAATGTTCGTGGAGTGACCCGCGTCAAGCCGCGCCTTCGGGTCATAGAACGTGACCGCGTGATTCACCGCGGTGACAGCCTCCGCCGCACCGGTTGCGATCAACTTAAACTTGGCGGTGTAGCTGGCGATGTCACCCGCCGCAAAAACTCCCGGGATATTGGTCGCCATCGATGTCTGATCGACGACGATCTGATTCCGCTGGAGATTGAATCCCCATGTCTTGAGCGGTCCAAGGTCGGCGACGAAGCCGATCGCCACGATCAGCTCTTGCGCTGGCACCGTCTGCTCGTTGCCGTCCGCGTCGGTGAAGGAGACCGCCTGGAGGGCGCCGTTATCACCACCATGCAGGCGTGACACCTCACAACCCGGGTACCGAAGGTCAACGGAGGACGCTTCGAGTTCCTGCACCGTGGCCTCGTGGGCGCGGAACCGCGACCGATGGATCAACGTGACGTGGCGGGCGATCGGCTCCAGCGTGACCGCCCAGTCGACCGCGGAGTCACCGCCGCCGACGATCATGACATCCTTATCACGAAAGTCTTCGACCCGCTTCGCGAAGTAGTGAACCCCGCGTCCCTCAAGTTCCTTGATTCCAGGCGCGTCGATGCGCTTCGGCTCGAAGGCGCCGACCCCCGCACAGACGATAACGCAGCGGCTCCACCGCTCCCCGCGGCTGGTGCCGAGGCGGATAGTCCCATCGTCGAGCCGTTCAAGTTCCAGTACCTCTTCATTCAGTCGAATCGTCGGTTCTCCCCGCCGCGCCTGCAGATCGCACTGCTCGACGAAGTCCTTCGCCAGAACGCGGGGGAATCCGATCACGTCGTAAATGTATTTCTCGGGATAGATCGCCGTCAGAGCACCGCCAACCTCGTCGAGGGAGTCAATGACCTGGGTCCTGGCTCCACGAAGCCCGGCGTAGAAAGCCGCGAACTGACCCGTCGGCCCCGCCCCGATAATGGTGATGTCGTAAAGATCGCGCTCTGGCTCGGTGCCGTTCGTGGGAAGGTTGCTGATCTGGTCGCTCACGAGCGTCGAACCCCTCCTGTCGGTCGACCGTGATCCGTCCGTGACGGGTCCGGTGCTGTTTATGATGCGTGGCAGCCGGTACCGATGGGTGATCGGTCCATTCTAGCATCGGCAACGCCCGGGATCGTCCTGCATGGTCTCGTCCTTTGGGCGTCGAGCACAAGACGCGAGGGGAAGCTCCACCGGATCGGGCGCGCGTTGCCACCCCCCGGACCCCGCCGTACAATGCGGCTCAGGATCTCAGCGCAGAACAGCAAGGATCATTGCGGAGGAGTTCACTCTTATGGCACAGGTCCCGACCGTTCGCGCGCCCCGAGGTCTGGATGCGCTCCTCTCCCAACGCGGAAAAGACCTGCCCAGCCCTCGGGTTGGCGACCCACGCGATTCGGCCGGGTTGATCTCTTTCTCGTTCGGCTTTCCGGACCTCGCCTCCCTTCCTGTGGAAGAGGTCATCGACGCCACCGCCCGCGCCCTGCGCGACGATGGCGCCTGGGCACTGCAGTACGGGAAGAGTACCGGCTATCCAGGCCTGGTCGAACAGCTTCGCCGCAAGCTTGAGCGCGACCAGGGGATCACTGCCGCCACGGACAACATCCTGATCACCGCGGGTGGCTCTCAGGCGCTCCAGCTCGTCCTCGACCTCCTGGTCGATTGGGGTGACACGGTGATCAGCGAAGCGCCGACCTGGCTCGGGGCGGTCTTCGCCTTCAAGAACCTTGGCGTCAACGTGGTCAGTGTCCCTGTCGACGATCAAGGAACCGACACCGACGCCCTGGAGCGGGAGCTTCAGCGGCTACGCGGAGAAGGGATCGTCCCCAAATTCATCTATGTCATCTCCAATTTTCAGAATCCAAGCGGCATCTCGACGACCCTTGAACGGCGTCAGCGGCTGATTGCATTGGCCCAGGAGTACGGAACCCTCATCCTGGAGGATGACGCCTATCACGATCTCCGATACAGCGGCGATCATATCCCGCCGATCTACGCGCTCGATGACAGTGGCTCGACGATGTACCTCGGAACGTTCTCGAAGACGCTGGGCGCCGGGATGCGGCTGGGCTGGCTGGTGGCCGCGCCTGAGATCATCACCAAACTGTCGGTTCTGAAAATCGACGGCAGCACCAATGTCTTTGGCGCGCACGTTGCCGCTGCCTGGATCCCGGAGCATCTCGACACTCATGTCGAGCGGCTTCGTGAAGTCTACGGCCACCGGCGGGATCTGATGCTGGCAGCCCTCGACCGGCACATGCCACCGGGCACCGTCTGGACCCGTCCCGACGGCGGCTTTTTCATCTGGGTCACCTTTCCCGCTGGTGTCGACACGAACCGGATGCTGCCTCAGGCCCGTGAACGTGGGGTGGAATTCTTGCCCGGCGCTACGTGCTACGCCGATGGCCGCGGCACCGACCAGCTTCGCCTCTCGTTCTCATTTGCGACGGACGATCAGATCGAACCAGGCATCAAGATTCTCGGCGAGATCGCCAGAGGCGAATTGCTGGAAAGCGGGCGCTCGTAGGATCGCGATCACGCTCACCTTAAGTGAGCAGCGTTCGAATTGAGTGGCCGCACTCACTCCCGCCCAACCTGGATGTCAAACCAGCTGGCTAGGCGCGACCGCTCCGTTTGAGCCGCGTATCGCTGGGATGACTCAGCTCCTGCCGTGATTAAGGAGAATGTGATCCTTATAGTGATGCTGGCGCTCAGTGGTCCGCGGCCGGTCTGATACGCTGAGCCGGCGTCGCGTTGGTGCCTGGATCGATCACCACCACTCATCCGGGGCTCAAAAGTCGTCGATGGAGAGATGGGCATGGTTGCCCACGAGACTGACTTGATCGCCACCATTGCCATCGGGTTGTCAGCCGCATTCATCGGCGGCTTACTGGCACGGCGGCTGCACCTACCCACCCTGGTTGGGTATCTACTGGCAGGGATTGCGGTTGGTCCATTCACCCCCGGCGTTGTCGCCGACGCCGAGCTTGCGCCCCAACTCTCCGAGCTTGGGGTTATCTTGTTGATGTTCGGCGTGGGCAACCATTTTTCCGTCAGCGATCTCCTGGCGGTGCGACGTATCGCCGTGCCCGGCGCCATCGGACAGGTGACGATGGTGACGGCCCTCGGTGCCGTGCTGGCGTGGTGGTGGGGCTGGGGGTGGGGGACCGGGCTGGTCCTTGGCTTAGCGTTATCCGTCGCCAGCACCGTGGTCTTGCTGCGCATCCTCGAAGAGCGAGGGGCGCTCGATTCATTCGCTGGGCAGGTGACGGTCGGCTGGCTCGTGGTCGAAGACCTCGTCGTCGTTCTTGCTTTGGTTCTCCTTCCGACCCTCGCCGGGCCACTTGGAGGCGTGTCCCCGGATGCTTCCGGGGACAACCTCGCCGTCATCCTTGCTGTGACCATCGGCAAGGTCGCGATCTTCGTAGCGCTGATGCTGGTCGCCGGCGTCCGCATCGTCCCGTGGCTGCTCCAGCGGATCGAGCGGACCGGGTCTCGCGAACTGTTCATCCTGGCCACACTGAGCGTCGCGATTGGTATCACGTATGGCGCGGCGGAGCTGTTCGGTGCCTCGTTCGCGCTCGGCGCATTTTTGGCCGGGGTGGTCGTCAACGAGTCAGAGGTGAGTCACCGTGCGGCCGAGGAGGCGTTGCCCCTGCGGGAAGCGTTTGCGGTCCTCTTCTTCGTCTCGGTCGGGATGCTCATCGATCCGGTATTCCTTGTCGATGAGATCGGGCGGCTCCTCGCCGTATTGGCCGTGGTTGTTGTCGCCAAGGCGCTCAGCGCGGTGGTACTGGTCCGTCTGTTGGGTGGGTCGCTCCAGACCGGTTTCACCGTGGCGGCTGGCCGAGCTCAGATTGGCGAGTTCTCATTCATCCTGGCCGATGTTGGATACGCGCTTGGCCTGCTGCCGGAAGCGGGGCGTAACCTGATCCTCGCGGCAGCGCTCCTTTCGATCGTACTCAATCCGCTGCTCTTCGTGGGTGCGGGGCTGGCCGAACGATGGCTGGGTGGACAGTCGGAACGTGCCGCGGAACGGACAGCGCGGACTGTGGCTACCCTCTAAGGGAACGACTCACCAGTGCAAATCGGCTTGGGATAATGTGACGGGTGGGGGATCGCTCCGCATGAACGAAGACAAGGATCGACCACGGCGAACCGTGTTTATGGGCGTCTTTCCGGTGGTGCTTCGCCGCGATATGGTGAGATTAGGAAAGCGACCCGAACCACTTCTGACAGGTCGGGCGCTGTTTGCGCTAGCAATCGTCGCCGCGATGCTGGTGATGCTGCTCGTTCTGTTCGAGGGTGGCGTCTGACTCAGCCGGTGTCCTGGCGAGATGAACGCCGCAGTCGACGACTCGTAGGTGTCGCCATGCTCCTTCAGGCTTCACGCTTCCATTTTGCGAGCGAGCTGGTCAGGTGGTCCCAAGCATCCGCACAGCTCTCTCGACAGACAATCTTGTTCGCTGAATCCCTTATCCGGCGTCAGGTGTCGGAGAAGGTGCGGCCGGGTCGGCAACGGTGGGACTGGGTGGGTCACTGACGGTTCCGTCGCCATCGACTGGCGTCGGCCCGACACCATTGAAGTCGAACCCGGGATCGGGAAGATCGGTCGGGGCGGGTGGCGATGGCAACTTCTCCGGCGCGGCGGCCGGTGCCGGCAGAGCCGCGGCGGGGGTCGGCGTCGGCGCGGGCGGAAGATTACCTGGTCGAACCGTAATCACCCAGGTCGCCGTCGTCGCGCCGCTGCGATCGGTTGCATAGAGATACGCCGTCGTTGCCTTCTCCACGACGGGCGCCCGCCAGAGGAGACTCGCTGGTTTCCCTTCAGTCAGGGTACCTACCAGCAGTGGATCGCCACCCGCGCCAGGGTCAAACAGGGTATTCGGTGATTGAAGTGGCCAACTGCCGGTCGAGCTGTCAACCACCAGGCGTCCGTGACCCGACACCGTCAGAAAGACCAGTGATCCGCTCACTGCAGAGATCGGACCGCTCAGCCACGCGGCGACGGGACCGGCATCTTCGGCGCCGAGCACCTGTGTCTGTCCGAACGCGACGACCTGACCGGTCTCCGGGTCGACCACCGAGAAGGTCACCAGAAGGTTTCCGGCGACCAGGGGAGCTGCCCATTCAACGGCAAACCCACCGGCGTTCGGGTAGGTGGCATCTCCCGTCTCCAGGAATGTGCCACCGTCGGTCTTGAGCAGAACATCGGTCGCACCGTGCAGACCCACCGTAGCGACCTGGCCTGCCTGAATCGTCTTGGGGATGCCAAAGGTGATTCCGGACGCGGTTTTTGTCTTGGAGGACGCCTGCGGCTGCTCCGCGGAGACCGAAGCCTGCTGGTCCTCGCCGTCGCCCCCGTCCGATGCCGCATCACCTGAATCGCCGCTGGCGACCGAGACAGAAACGCTCGGTGACGTGGGGACCTCAACATCCACACCGGTACTCAACGGGTCGCTCGCGCTGGTATCTGTCTGATCCTCGGATTCAACGGGATCGACGACCTCAACCGGATCGTTCGCTGGGACCGGCTCGGCGATGCTGACCACGTCCTCGGCTGGCTCGGCGGCCGGTAGATCGACCGCCGTCGGTCCTGGCTGGTCGAGAACGATCAGTGAGCTCGCGAGCAACACCGTATCCGCTCCAGTCATTCCGTGGCTGTTGACCGAGTAGACGACATCGCCCGCCTGCCAATAGACGAGGTCGTAGATCGGTGTCAGATCTTGCCAGGCGGCAAACCCCTGGACACTGGCGTTCTGCTCGAGCTGGACGTTGCGGTCATACCAGGAGAAGGCCGGGATCTCGCCGCCGACCGTGCCAGTGATCTCAAGGAACGTCGGCGCTCCCCCTGGGAGCATCCAGTAGAGGCTGTACGAGCCACCACTTGTCTGCACGGCCGGCTCCCCACCGAACGGCGCAGGAACGGACGGAGGCACGAGAACCGAGAATCCAAGGTCGAGCCGGGCTGCTGTCTCGGCGCTGAGCCAATCCACCGCCTGGGCGGCGGCCGCCACACCACGCGAAGGCGCATACGGCGCCGCGATGGTGACAGAGACCGGGAGACACACCAGGGTCGCCGCTATCAGCAGCGCGACACACGCCGCCAGCGATCCTCGACGGCTGGCAACTTTGAGCGATGGTCCGTCTGTTCGATGAGCGTTCACGACCGTTTCGACCTCACCACGTTGTGATCTCAGGGATAGACGACCCCATCGCGGTCGGTGCCTCCGAGGCACTGGTCTGCGGAGAGGGTACCATCTTCAGGTACCCGTGGACGATCGCCTATCTGTCCCGGACTCTGGTGAACGCGGCCGGTGGACAGCGCCGATCTACGAGGGTGTGACCCGTCCAATCCGAGCGTCACCAAGACGAACATACGGCGCACCGCCGGTGCCCGAACCGGGAGTTGTCATTGAGATCGAAATGCGGTTGGTCCCTTCCCGAAGCACCGACGCCGGGATGGCGAACGAGATCTCTTTCCAGGGCGCACTGAAACCTAGGTCGCCAGGTGGACAGGCGCAATCATCGAACGGACTGGCATCATCGAAACCAACGGCTCCGTTAACCGCGACGGACAGTGTCGCGTCAGTGCTGGGGTCATCATCGTCCAATCCTGAGACAAAGAAGACCACCCCCTTTGTGGGCACGCGGCTCAACGTGAAGCGCAGGGTCGCGCTGGGATACGCGCTGTCCGAGCCAAAGACACCGACCGATGGCTTGCCAAAGCGATCGGCGTCTCCAACGGGGCTCGCCCCTTGCCAGTCAGCCGCCCCGAAGCTGGCGATTGTCCCCGCCAGCGACCTCTCCGCGACACCGGTCACTGCCGTGTCCTCGGTCACCGGCACACTTCCACTGACGGGCTCAATGGGCACCACCGGCTCCGGGGTTGGCTCCGGGGTATCGGGGGGCGAGGGTTGAGGTGTCTCGGTCGGGGTCGGCTCCGGGGTGTCGGTCGGTAGCGGTTCCGGCGTATCCGTCGGCACCGGCATTTCGGTCGGCGCCGGCTCCGTGGCGGCATTCGGCGTCTCCGCTGGCACGGGAGTCTCGGTGGCCACCGGCCGGGGGGTTGACGTCGGGGAGTTCATGGATGACGTCACCGTGGGCGCCACGGTCGAGGTCCCCAGGATGGCTCCAGAGATTGACACCGGCGTCGGTTGTGGCGGCTGCGACCCGTTTGCTGGCGGACCGTTCGCCCCAGCCACGGTCGCCGACGACGCGGCAGCCGGAACCGAGGTGCGGTGCTCATCAGAGCCGCCCGGCAGCCCGCCGCGGGATGCGATCACCGAGCCGAGAATCAGAATCGCCGTCCCGAATATCGCGAGCGGAGCCAGCCAGGCGGGCCGCCGGCGCTGAGGCCGCACCGGCAACGCCGGTGGCGGTGGATGGACCTCACGGCCAGGGCCGGAAGCGACCCGGCCCGCCGCCATCGTTGCCTCATTCGCCACCACCATCTGCGTCGTCGTATCGGCCGCGCGGGAGGCCAACGCGGTGACCGGTGGTCCCTTCCGTTCACCTGACGCTACGGCAAGCCGATCGGCCATGTCCTTTGCGTTCGAAGGTCGCGTGGCGGGGTCCTTCGCCAGCGCTCGCAACACTTCCGCTTCGAGCGCTAGCGGGATGCCGGCATCGGGGACCAGAGAGCTGGGTTCGGGAGGGGTTTGCTGGAGATGCGCCAGCATCACCGCCATCGGGTTGTCGGCAATGAACGGAAGCCGCCCCGTGAGCATCTCGAAGAGCACGACCCCGACCGCATAGAGATCGGTGGCGGGGCTCATTACTCCACCTCGCGCCTGCTCTGGCGCCATGTACGACGCGGTACCAACGGTGGTGCCATGTGTCGTCAGCCCGCCGCCAACCGCGCCGTGCGCCACCCCGAAGTCGGTAACTCGGGCCTCACCATCGCGCCCGAGCAACACATTCTGTGGCTTGATATCACGATGGATGATGCCGGCCGCGTGGATCGCGGCCAGGCCGGCGAGGATTTGCCGGGCGATACGGACCGCGACCGGGACCGCGAGCCGGCCCGACGCATCGATCTCCTGCCGCAGCGTTCGGCCGGGAACATATTGCATCGCGATGAAGAACGTGTCCTGATAGGCGCCGAAGTCGTAGACATCGACGACATTCGGGTGGGAGATCGATGCTGCAACCTGAGCCTCCCGCTCAAAACGGGAGACGAACGCGGCATCGGCGGCATACTGGGGACGGAGGAGCTTGACCGCGACAAGTCGCCCTAACCTAAGATCGCGGGCCTGATACGTGATCGAGAAGTTCCCCTCACCGGCCGGCTCGATCAGCTCATACCGTCCAGCGACCAACTCGTTTGGCGGTTGCGGGGCCTGCACGATCGTCGTCACTCCCTCCACGGCGCGTAGCACTCTCCATCAGAACGCATGACCCATGCCGAATCGGTCGCGTGCGCCACCATGGAGGTCGAAGCGACCTGTCCTCAGTCGAGGTGACGCCCTTCCTCTGATGACATCACCTCAGTCGGCACCGCCATTTTGGCGACGTCACCGGCTGCGGCTTGCCCCCTGTTCCGCCGGGCAGATCACGCTCCGCCTGTCCGATCCGCGCCAGGTAGACAGGGCTCGCCGCCAGCAACGCGCGAGCTCGCTCAAGCGCCACCCTCGCGGCCGGCGAGTCTCCCAGCCGGGTCAGCGCCACCCCACGCAGGTACCAGCCCACACCATGCTCCGGCCAGCGATCCCGTATCAGATCGGCGGCCCCCAGCGCGGCGGGGTCGTCTTTGGCTCCGAGCAGAGACTCCGCGAGAAGCACCCGCGCATCCCAACGCTCAGGATCGGCAATCAGCGCCTCCTTGGCACTCGCCGCCGCTCGCTCCCAATCATGTTCGGCGAAGGCGATCGTCGCATCGGTGAAGGCGATATCGGCGATAGCCGGCGCACGTGGGCCCGGAAGAGGAACTCCCTCGAGGGCATCGTCGCGCTGGCTGTGGGCGCCTTCCACATCGCCGCGTATCGCCAGCAACTGTGCGCCGATCAGGGCGGCGGTTGGTCCACCGGATCCCCCTCGTACCTTCTCAAGCTCGACCAGCGCGTGTCCGAGATCAGCCGGGTCACCGCGAAACGCCGCCCGCGCCAGGTACACCCTCGCCAGGGCAATCCGCGCGGACCAGCTCTCCGGATCGAGCGCGAGTGCCCGGTTGGCGTCGTCGAGCGCCGCTTGATAGGCGGATGGCATCCCCTGGGCGATGAGGGCACGGACCGTTGCGCGGTGGATGAACGCCTCGATCAATCCCGGATCTCGAGCGATCGCCGCTCCGTCGTCTGCCAGGGCCGCATCCATCTCGCCCAGCGCCACCTCGACCCGTGCCCGCCGAATCAGGAGATCGGCACGCCGGGGAGACCGGTTCACGGCCCGATTGAGATCGCCACGGGCGCCGTCGAGATCTCCGCTCCGGAATCGAACCTCTGCCCGCGCAGCGAGCGCGTCCGGATCATCGGGCGCCAGCGCTACCGCGGTCGCGGCCGCGGCGGCCGCGCCGGGGAGATCGCCCCGGTCAAGCGATGTCCGGACCCGCGCGAGTGGCGTGGCGAGGGTTGGTGATCCCACTGGTGATGAGGATCCCACGACCTGCGCCCGCAGCGGGTCAGGTGTCGGCGTGCCGACAAGGTCGTCGTTGACAGATGCACTGCAGCCAGCGGTGATGACGACCACGGCCATCACCAGGACGCCCCGCCTCCCGGCATGCACACGATGGCGAATCGCACGGGAACGGGACCGTGGATCAAACACCCTGTACTCATCACGCGAGACCAATTGCCCGGTAGCCACTGGCGGCTGGCCCCCCTCCCATCATGCGACCACTCGTAGGTCGGTTCGTCGTGTTCGGTGAGACGCGAGAGACCGCTGGATGTCGTGTGTCCGGTTGCCGCTCCCCCTGCCCTCTGCGAATCTTAGGGGCATCCGCCACTCGTCACCCATCCCGACCAGGATAGACGCCGTGACTCGGATCCCAATGTTCGCAGGCACCGGCCTCAGCGCTGAGCATCAGCGCGTGCTGCGCTGGATGTGCCTGTTGATTGCGGCGAATCAGCTCGGGTTCGGGGCGATTGTTCCGGTCCTCCCGCTCTACGCCAAAAACTTCGGGGTCTCTGAAGCTGCGGTCGGGCTCACCATCGCCATCTACGGACTGGCCCGCTTCCTCGTCAACGTGCCAGCGGGCGAGCTCGCGGAGCGTCGGGGCCGGCGGTGGACACTCGCCTTCGGTGGCATCGTCACCGTTATCGGAAATCTGCTTTGCGCGATCGCGCCGTCCTATCCCGCCTTCCTCGTGGCCCGCTTCATCGGTGGCGCGGGGGCAGCGATGGTCCTCACCGGCGGTCAGGTCGTCCTCTCCGATATCAGTGAGCCGCACAACCGCGGTCGCGTGATGGCGCTCTACCAGGGTGTCTTTCTCTTCGCGGTCGGGGCCGGCTCGTTCCCTGGCGGACTGCTCGCGACGCATTTCGGCCTGGCCGCTCCCTTCGTCGCCAACGCATGTCTCGCGGGCGTGGTCGCCATGCTGGCCTTGCTCCGAGTGCCGGAGACGCGACCGCGATCTGATGGTCAAACGAGACCAACTACTGAACGTCCGTCGATCAGCCATTACCTCCGTTTGTTCCAGGCACTTCCCGGTTTCGCGCTGATCAGCGGTCTCAGCTTCGCCGTCTTCTTTGCCAGAACCGGGGCGCTCTTCAATGTCGTCCCACTTCTCGCCAAGGATGATCTTCATCTAAGCCCGGCGGAGATTGGCCTGGGCTTGAGCATGATCAGTCTCGTCGGGTTGGTTCTGGCCTATCCGTCAGGTGTCCTGGTCGATCGTTACGGTCGCAAAGCGGTCATCGTCCCTGCCACCTTTCTCACCGCCGCGGCGATGCTGCTCTTCGCCGTCGTGCCCGACCGCACATGGTTCCTGGTCGCCTGTTTTCTCTGGGCCACTGCGACCGGTGTCAGTGGGTCGGCGCCGGCCGCCTACGCCGCCGATATAGCTCCCCCGCATCTTGTCGCCCGGACACTCGGCGCCTACCGGACGTTGGCCGACGCCGGCTATGTCATCGGACCGCTGCTGCTCGGGGTGATCGCTGACATGGCCTCCCCGAACGCGGCGCTCGTGGTCGTCTCCCTCTTGCTCGTCATCATGGGTTACGCCTTCGCCCGTGGAGCACCCGAGTCGCGACCGGGATCGATCTCGACGAGGAAACCTGGGGCGGTCGCGGCGCACCATTAGTCCCGATGCACAGACGCATCTCTTGCGCCCGTTTCGCGGACCCCGCTATAGTGGCGCTGCTTTCCGACGTGGGCCGTGATGACCAAGGAGGGGCCAGGGGCCGTCATCGATGTTCGCCTTTGCGCGGCGGAAGGTGTCCGGTTCGGCTGCGCCGCCGGTTCCTGACGAACCGGTTCGCTGTTTCGCAGGAGGAGCAACCAGGTGAAGGATCCCCGTATCGCTCGGCTGACCGACCTCGCGAGCCAGGGTCGGCTCAACCGCCGGCAGCTCCTTGAGAGCGGTCTCCGCCTGGGTCTGACCACCCCGGCGCTCGCTGCGCTCATTGCTGCCGCACCCGCATCGGTCGCTGCAGCGCCCGCGTCGTCGCCCGCTCGTCGCCAGGATGCGGCCAGTGGCACGTTCACGGTGCTGATCAGCGACGGCACAGACGATATTGATCCCCATTACTCGTACACCACGCTCTCCTCGACGATTGCCCTTGCTACCTACGAGATGTTGATTCAGTACAAAGGAGAGAGTACCGACGAGTACGAGTCAATGCTCGCTGAGTCGTGGGAAGGGAACGCCGACGGCTCGGAGTACACGTTTAAGCTCTTTCCGAACGTGACGTTCCACGACGGCACCGCCTGTGACGCCCAGGCCGTGAAAGATTCCTATACCCGCTGGCTCAATCTCGATGGCGCGCCGGTGCAGGTGCTGAGCCGCTTCGTCAGCGATCCCGACCAGATGGAAGTGGTCGATCCGACCACGATCCGCTTCAAGCTGGGCGAGGCGCAGCCGCTCTTTCTGCCGGCCATGGCCTCGCAATACGGTCCATCGGTCGTCAGCCCGGCGGCGGTTGAGGAGAACAAGACCGACGACGATCCCTATGCCCACGAGTGGGCCAAGGCCAACGCCGTTGGTAGTGGACCGTACAAGCTGGTTGAGAACTCCCTCTCCGAGCAAATCGTCCTTGAGAAATTCGACGACTATCATCGCGGCTGGGAAGGGAATCACTTCGATAAGGTCGTGTTCCGCGTCGTGCCGGAGAACGCGACCCGGCGCCAGTTGCTCGAGCAAGGTGATGCCGACGCTTCCGCCTTCAACCTGACACCAGACGATGTCGAAGCTCTCAGGAAGAACCCAGACCTCGCTGTCGCCGAGTACGACTCGACGAATGTCACCTGGACCATCATGAATGCACCACGCCTCAAGACGAAGGAGGCGCGACAAGGTTTCTCCTATGCGTTTCCCTACGATGATGTCGTCGATGGCGCGTACAAGGGGTTAATCAAGCGGTCTGGTCCGATCCCTGACAACGTTCGGGGGTATGACTCGAAGGTCTTCCTCTATCAGACCGATCTGGAGAAGGCGAAAGGGCTCATTCTCTCGGCCGGTCACAAGGAAGGAGACTCGTTCGATTTCATGTTCGACTCGAACAGCGAGATCGAGGCCACGATCGCCCAGCTTTTCCAGGCCAACGTCCAGCAGATGGGATTCGACCTTGAGCTCAGCGGCGTCGACTACTCGACGCTCGAATCGACCATTCTTGGCGATGCACCGGCTGAGGAGAAACCTGTCTTCATGAACTGGGGGTGGTGGCCCGACTACAACGACCCGTGGAATCACCTCAACCCGAACTTTCTCAAGGCGGCGATCGGCGGCGGCGGCAGTAACGCCGGCGCCTGGGTCAATGACCGCTTTGAGGCCATCATGGCTGAGGCGGAGCACTATACCGACGAGGCCCAGCTCAACAAGCTGATGGCTGAAGCCCAAAAGATCCTGACCGAGCTCGATCCGCCGGCCATCTACCAGGGCCAGCTTCGTTGGTACTCGATCCTGGGCCAGGACATCGAGGGGTTCGTCGCCAACGGGCTCTACCTCGGCGCGTTTCCGTTCTACGCCATGTCGCGGCAGGCATCGTAACGACTCTAGCGGTCCTGGGGGCTCCCCCGGGCCCGACACGAGACTAACCCGTCGTATCCGGTCAACGGGTGAACTCACGACAGCGAAGGATGACCGATGCTGGTACGCCTGATCGTCCGGCGCCTCCTCTTTCTGATCCTGGTGCTGTTTGGCCTATCGCTCATCACCTTCAGCCTGTCCCATATCGTCCCGGGCGATCCCGCCCGGTTGATGGCGGGACCGCGCGCCAGCAAAAGCACGGTGCAAAAACTTCGGGCGCGGTATGGTCTCGATGACCCGGTCACCGTGCAGTATGTGAATTATGTCAAGGGCGTCGCTCGCCTCGACTTCGGCACGTCCTTCGCCTCGAAACGGCCCGTCAAGCAGGATTTGAAACGCTATCTCCCGGCGACCCTGGAACTGAGCTTCTATGCGTTTCTCCTTGCAACCCTGATCGGGATCCCGCTCGGCGTCCTCTCCGCCGTCCATCGAGATCGATGGCCCGACCATATCGCCCGCTTTGTCTCAATCTCCGGGCTGGCCCTGCCAGTCTTCTGGTTAGCGATCATGGCGCAGTTTGTCTTCTATGGGCGTCTCGGCTGGCTCCCCGACGGTCAGCGTCTGCCAATCGGTCTCGATCCCCCGCGGACGATCACCTCGCTGTACACCATCGACGCCCTGCTGACCGGGAACTGGGAGGTTCTCCGGGTGGCAATCTCGCACCTGGTGCTCCCGGTCGCCGTCCTCGCCTACGGATCACTGGCGGTCATTACGCGCATGGTCCGCGGCGGTATGATGGAAGTGCTAAGTCAGGATTACGTCCGGACCGCGCGCGCCAAGGGGATCGCCCAGCGAGGAGTCGTCATCCGTCACGCGCTGAAGAACGCGCTGCTACCGACCGTCACCTCGCTGGGTCTCCAGGTCGGTTTGCTCCTCTCCGGCGCATTTCTCGTCGAAATCGTCTTCTCCTGGCCCGGCATCGGTCGATACGCGGTCGACGCCATCCTTCAGATCGACTACAACGCCATCATGGCCACCACCCTGGTCATTGCCCTGATCTTCGTCCTGATGAACCTGGTGGTCGACATCCTCTACCTCTTTCTCGATCCCCGGATCTCCTTCGCATGACGGTTGATTCTTCACCGGCCAACCGGCCAACCATGATGTCCGTTGACGGCGACGACTCGACGACGCCGCTCGGCCGGATGGGTGAACAAACGCAGCGCACGGCGCAGAATCAGACGCGCCGCAACCTCCGCCGCTTCCTGATCGGCAACCGCCTTAATCTGGTCGGGCTGATTGTCGTCGGGCTCTTCCTCTTTCTGTCGCTCTTCGGCGAGGCGCTGGCGCCCCATGATCCGTACAAACAGGACATCACCCACGCCAAGCTGCGCGCCCCGTCACTCGATCATCCCCTTGGCACCGATGAGCTCGGTCGCGATGTGCTGAGCCGGGTGATGACCGGCACTCGGGTCAGTCTTCAGGTCGCCGTGGTGGTCCTCAGCTTCGCGGTGACGTTCGGGACGATCGTCGGCGCCATCTCCGGCTATTTCGGCGGGATCGTCGACGAGATTTTGATGCGGTTCACCGACATGTTTCTCGCCTTTCCGGCGCTGGTGCTGGCGATCGCGATTGCCGCCTCGCTGGGCAAAGATCTTCGCAATACGATGATCGCCATCTCGACCGTTTTCTGGCCCTGGTATGCCCGGCTGGTCCGGGGTCAGGTGCTGTCGATCCGAGAGCGGGATTTCGTCGCCGCCGGACGCAGCATCGGTCTCTCCGGGCGCCGCCTGCTCTTCCGCCATATCTTGCCGAACGCCTGGTCGGTCGTGATCATCCAGGTCACGCTCGATGTTGGCTACGCCATTCTCACGACCAGCTCCCTGAGCTTTATCGGCCTTGGCGCCCAACCCCCGTCTCCGGAGTGGGGCACCATGATGTCGACCGCCCGCAACTACTTCCGCGATGCCTGGTGGTACACCACCTTTCCCGGGATCGCCCTGACGTTGACCGTCTTCGCCTTCAACGTCCTTGGCGATGGGTTGCAGGACGCCCTCGATCCCCGATCCAGCCATCGCTAGGCGCATCCCGTCCCTCGTCTCTGGGCATCAGTATCGCCATTCGCTCACGGGTACTCACGGACCTTCGGGTCCAGGACCCCGGGCCGCGTCACCATCCCATCGCCGTGCTCTCGCCCGCGGCTGATCAGCCGGCGCGCTAGCTGCGCGGTCACCCGCCGCTGCCTGCCAGAGTGGCGATCGCGAGGGGCGTCTCTATCCCCGCCGCCGGGAGGGTGAAAGAGAAGGTCGCCCCGTGACCGAACCGGCTCTCAGCCCAAATCGTGCCGCCATGGGCCTGAACGATGTGCTTGGCGATCGCCAGCCCCAATCCGGTCCCATCCGACCGGCGAGCCTTATCCGCCTTATAGAACCGCTCGAAGAGTCGCGGCAACTCGTCGGCCGCAACACCGACCCCCGTGTCCTGAACGTCGATCCGGATGAGGGATCCATCCTCGCGCGCTCGGACCGTGATCGTGCCACCAGCGGGGGTGAACTTCATCGCGTTATGGACGAGATTGAGGATGACCTGCTCGATTCTGGCCCGGTCGGCTCGGATATGTGGAAGGCCTTCCGGCACGTCGAACCTCAGTCGGAGCCGCCGCTGCCCCAGCTGTGCCGCCAACCGTTCCACCGCTGGCCCCAGCAGATCGATCGGCTCGATCGATTCGGTCCGGATGGTGACACGTCCCGACTCGAGTCGGGCCAGATCGAGCAGCTCATCGACCAGAAGCGCCAGGCGATCGACCTCGCCAACGATGCGCTGCAGAAAGTCGCCAGAGACATCCGGATCGTCGATCGCACCCGCTTCCAGCGTCTCCACCAGCGCCTTGATTGAGGCGAGCGGCGTCCGCAGCTCATGGGATACGTTGGCGACAAACTCACGTCGGACCCGCTCGAGCCTTCTCAGCTCGGTCACATCGCGCAGCACGACCAGCCCAAGAATCTCGTGAGCGACCGTCAGGCGCTGGGCGGCGGTGTCGAGTGCGCGGCGATTCAGCCCATACTCGACGGTTGCCGTGCTCGGGGCACTTCCCGTGCGATCGCTCAAGGCCCGGCGGAGGAGCTCGGCGAGCTCATGGTCGCGACAGACCTGCACCCAATGCTGACCAGTCGCCGCTGCCGCCGTCGTCTCAAGCATCCGGGCCGCGGCGCCATTGAGCCGCATGACCGTTCCATCGACCCCGGTGATGACCACTCCGTCGCTGAGGCTGGCCAGGGTCGTCTCAAGCCGGGAGCGCGTTCGCTCAACTTCCTCGGTTGAGGAGCGGAGCCGAGCAGTCATCAGGTTGAACGCGCGACCCACCTCGCCCAACTCCCGCGGTGCCGCTGGCTTCACCGCGACGTCGAGCCGGCCAGCGGCCACCGCGCGCGCCTGACGTCTGAGGTCGTCCAGCGGACCCACCACGCGCCGCGCGATCGCCATCGCGACCACGGCCACCAACGCCATCGCGACAAAGGTGGCGACCAGCAAATCCCGCTGGATCCGTCCAACCGCCTGATCGATGTCAGTCAGGGGCAGTGCCACCCGCGCCACGGCGCCCGGTTTACCAGGGATTTGCTGGGCGACGTAGAGATAGTCGGCATCGAGGGTCGTGCTGTGTCGCGTCACTCGCCCGGTGCCGACCGCACGAGCGGCAACGACCTCCGGCCGGGATCCGTGATTCTCCATCGACCGGGGATCTTCGGTCGATTCACCAAGAACGGTCCCGTCGGAGCCGACGATCGTCACCCGCGCATCTAGCACCGTTCCCAGCCGCTTCGCAATCGGGTCGACGCGCTCAACCGATTCACCACCGGCGAGCACCGGACCGACAACTTCGCCGATCAGCCGGGCGTCCCCAGCCATCTGGCCGCCGAGACGGTCAACGTACAACGACCGCGCGGCGCTCATCAGATACAGGCCCAGCGCGGCCATCACCAGAACCACGACGGCCATTTGGGCAATAGCGAGGCGCCCGGCGAGCGATCGCGGCGCCAACTGCGCTAGCCATCCTCCCCGAGGATGCTCCACCGTGTCGAACCGGCCGTTAGGCGGCGTCGGGTTCAGGGACAAATCGATACCCATAGCCGCGGACCGTTTCCACGCGTCGCGGCCGACTCGGGTCGACCTCGATCTTCTGACGAAGCCAGCGCACGTGGACATCGACGGTCCGGGTGTCGACCGGATAATCGTAGCCCCAGACCTGGCGCAACAGCGCATCGCGTGAGAGCACGATGCCGGGGTGGCGAGCGAGATAAAGGAGGAGATCGAATTCCTTCGGCTTCAGCGTCATCGGTGCCCCGGCCTGGGTCGCGATCCGGCGGGCCTGGTCGATCACGATATCGCCGGCGACGACCACAGCCCGATCGATCGATCCGTCGCTAGAACGTCCTGGCACCGAGCTCTGAGGGTAGGACACGCCCTCGCCAGCATCCGTGCTCACCATCCGGGAGCGCCGGAGCATTGCCCGCACGCGAGCCAGAAGTTCCCGCATGGCGAACGGTTTCGCGAGATAGTCATCAGCGCCGAGCTCAAGGCCAACCACCCGATCGACCTCTTCACCCTTAGCCGAGAGCAACAGGATTGGAACGGTCGATTCACCACGGATGGTGCGACAGACCTGCAACCCGTCCATCCCGGGCAGCATGACGTCGAGCACGATCAAGTCAGGGCGAATCGCTCGCGCGGCGGCAATGGCTCGGTGACCGTCCTCAGCGACCTCAACGGCATAGCCCTCGCGACGAAGTGAATAGCCGACCGCATCCCGCAGGGCGGGCTCATCGTCAACGAGGAGGACGGTCGCGGTGGTGGGCCGGCCGGTCTTGGCGGCCGCGGTGACGTCGAGCGCGGGTCTCACGAACACAGTCTCCGGGCTCCCTGACCACCACAATGTCTAACACGGTCCCGCACAACAGTGAGCGTGACCGGAATTGCTAGTATAGCCAGCCACAACGGTCTGCTCGTAATGTGATGGTGATGTGATATTGACGTACTCGACTGAGAGCTGGGTAAGGATCATTATGGCAGCCATGGCCGGGCGACGAGCGATGCGCCTCGCGGGCGCGGTGGCCGGCGTGCTCACGCTCGGTGGCATCTATGCCGTGGCGGTCGAGCCACGCCGGCTGCAGACGGTTCGCTATCGTCTTGGCGTCCCCGAACTGCCACCGGCACTTCAGGGGACGGTCATCGTCCACCTGACCGACTTCCATGTCGGTATGCGCGGTACGCGACGTGCGACGCTGAGAAACGCCGTTAGGGCTGCACGTGCCGCCCGGCCCGATCTGATCGCGCTCACCGGTGACTTCATCGAGGAGGGCGTTTGGCAGCGATCGGCGGCGATCATCGGCGAACTGGCGGCCATCGCCCCAACGGTCGGCGTACTTGGGAATCACGACCGGGAATCGTCCGCAACCCGCACCGACGAGATCGTCGACCGCCTCCGCCGCCTCGGCATCCACCTGCTTGCGAACGATCACGTGGCCGTGGAGGTCCGGGGCGGAGCGGGTCGCCTGATGGTCGTCGCCGTCGATGACCCCGTTACCGGCCACGCGGATCTCACGGCGGCCCTCCGCGGCCTCCCTGCGACCGGCGATCCTACCCAACCCGCCATTCTGCTGGCACACGCCCCCGACATCATCGATCGCGCGCCCTCGAATCGTTTCGTCTTGACTCTGGCAGGTCATACGCATGGCGCTCAGGTTCGTCTGTCACCGTTCCGCCGCCGGACGCCGCTCGATGTGCCCATGGTCGCCGGTGGCCTCGACTCAGCGTATGCCCGTGGGGCACACCTAATCCGCGGAAACCTGCTCTATGTCAACAATGGTCTCGGCGTGTCCAGCCTCCCCGTCCGGTTCCTCGCGCCACCCCAGATTGCGATCTTCACCCTGGAGCGGGGGATTGATGAAGCCCATGACGCGAACGACCCCGACCGATTCCTCTCGCTGGAAACCAAACACGGCTGATTGCGCCCTCATCACCCATCCCGGTCTCCGCGCTACCTGACCTGCCTCTGAGCCTGGCATCCGTGATTTCGAATACAAAGAACACCCCTCCGTGTGGAGGGGTGTGCTCTCTTTGAATCGTTATTGCGGGATTTTCGGGCGGGTGTGCTACCTGAACATCTTCTTCATGGCCATGGCGGCAATGCCACCCAGCGCCGCCTTGGCGAGCGGGTTGCTCATCATGTCACCCATGCCGCCACCGCTGCCGCCGCTGTGGCCGCCGCGAGCGGCGCTCATCAGGTCGCCGCTGCCGCCGCCGCTGTTGCCACCGAGACCAAACAGGGAGGCGAGCCCGCCGCCACCGCTGTCCTGCTGGCGGAAGCGAGACGCCGTCTTCGCCAGGTCGCGAGGATCATCGGTGGGGTTCTGGGCCGCACCGCGCTGCTGCATCATCTGGGCGAACTGCTGGCGCTCGGTCGGGGACATCTTCTGAAACGTCTCAGCAGCCGCCTCTTCGTAGTCTTGGGGCGAGAGGGTCTTCGTCACATTCTGGTAGTTATGGACGGCCTCGTCCATTGAGTAGCCCTCGAAGGGCGAACCCGTATCGTACCGGCTGACGAAGTCCTGCGCACGACCTTTGCGACGATCGTCATCATCGTCCTGCTGACTACCAAAAAGCCCGCCTAAAAGTTGATCGACCATAATCCTGGTTCCTCCTCCATTGTTCAGGCGACGACTCACCGTCGCCTCCGGCACTCTTATAGGCAGGAACCGTGCCATCCAGGAACGAGGTGTGCGCCAGCGTGGGAGGCGTGGTGGCGGTCCCCGCTAAGGCGCGGTACCGCTTTCGGTATGGACCAGGTCGACAACACGTCGAAGGGTCTCCGGATCAGTTTCCGGTAAAATTCCGTGCCCCAGGTTAAAAACATGACCTCGACGGCCTCCCGCATGGCGCAGAATCCCGCGCGTCGCGGCCGCCACGACGTGATCGGGAGCAAAAAGCAGCGTTGGATCGAGATTGCCCTGGATTCCCTGACTGGCGCCGAGGCGGACCCACGCCTCGTCGAGTGGGAGTCGCCAGTCGACACTGACCAGATCGCTTCCCGCGAGGGCGATCGCGTCGAGCAACGCGACCGTCCCGGTGCTGAAGTGGATCGTCGGCGCGAGACCCCGGAGGGCCGCGAAGATTCGCGCAGTGTATGGCAGCACATGAGTCTCGTAGGTCGCCCGATCGAGTAGCCCGAGCCACGAGTCGAAGAGTTGAACCGCATCCGCTCCCGCCGCGATCTGACCGCGGAGATAGCGAATGACGACCTCGGTCAGTGTCTCCATCAGGCGATGCCAGAGATCTGGCGCGCCATACAGCATCGCCTTCGTCTTAGGATATTCCCGTGACGATCGTCCCTCGACGAGGTAGCAGGCAAGCGTGAACGGTGCCCCGGAAAAACCAAGGAGGGCTGCCCGCTCTCCAAGCTCCAGTTTCAGAAACCGGAGCGCCTCAAGGACATACGGCGTACCCTCCTCGGCGTCAACGATGCGAAGCCGGACAACATCCGCCGCGGTCCGAATCGGATCGGCGATGACTGGGCCAACACCCGGCCGAATATCAAAGGGAACGCCCATGCCGTCGAGCGGCAGCATGATGTCGGCGAAAAGCACCGCGCCGTCGACCCCGAGGCGATCGACCGGCATCAGCGTTGCTTCGGCGGCCAACTCCGGTGTCTTCGCGACCGTCAGAAAGTCGTGGCGTTCCCGGAGCGCCCGGTACTCGGGTAGGCTTCGCCCGGCCTGCCGCATAAACCAGACCGGTGTGACATCGACCGGCTCGCGACGGGCGGCCGATAGAAGCCGTTGACGCCCGCTCATCGACGCCGACGCGGCCGCGGCCCCTGTCGCGGTCACCGTACCTTTGATCATCGTCGTGCTCGATCCATCAACGACCTTTGGAGGGGGCTAGACACCGACGGTCGCCCGGCTCGCCGCCAGCGCGCGCAGCATCCCCTCAGCGGTCGTCTTCACGCAAGTGAAGATCGGGACATCGGTCAGGGTATAGGCACTCGACATCGAGCTCCGCAGTTCCTGCACCAGATCGAGAAAGTCGCCCGGCTCGTCGGTCTCGAAGGCGAGCACGAACTCCTGGTCGTCGAGCCCGAATGAGTACGTCGTATTGAGTTTGATCGAGGAGTATGTGTGGCCGACGGCGATATGCTGGTTCATCGCTTCCTGACGCTCTTCCTTGGTCAGGCTGTACCACTCGCGGATCTTCGTCAGGGGGTAGACGAAGAGATAACGATGCTCGCCCGGTGCAAGGGTCAATCGCGTGAAGCGATCCTGACCCGGTCCCGAATACTTCTCGACGTAGGCCGAATGCTTCGTCATCGAGAGATACGAGAAGGGGGTCGCCAGCCAACCGGCAAGCTCCGTCCCCAACATCTCGCTCGCCATCTGCTGGATCTCATCCAGCTCGTAGCTGACCTGCCAGACCATGAAGTCAACGTCACCCCGGGTGCCGACGGTCGAGTAGCAGCGAATCAGGTTTCGCCCGGACCAGGCTTCGACCACCGACTGAAACTCGGTCATTTGACGCTCTCGACGATCCTCATCAAGCCGTCGCCACTCCGCGGCGATCTTGAAAAACGTGAACTTCACGAACTGCCGGCGCCCCGGCTGCATCTCCATTCCCTGATCCATGAACCAGCTCCTCTTTCTTCTCGACGACGCGCGTCCTACCGCAGCGATAGGTCACGCCGGGCAGTGACCGCACTCTCGTGGAGCCAGCGCGCTGCTTCTTTCGCATGGTACGTGATGATCCGACCAGCGCCGGCGCGTTTGATCGCGGTCAGTGTTTCCAGGGTCACACGCCGCTCATCAATCCAACCGAGCCGTCCCGCCGCTTTGACCATCGCGTACTCGCCGGAGACGTTGTAGGCAATGAGCGGCACGTCGAAGGCATCGCGGGCGGATCGGATCACATCGAGATAGGGCAGCGCTGGCTTGACGATGATGATATCTGCCCCCTCATCCAGATCGGTCGCGATCTCCGCCAGCGCCTCGCGCCCGTTCGCCGGGTCCATCTGGTGCGAGCGCCGGTCGCCGAACGCCGGCGTGCTCGCGACGGCATCACGAAAGGGTCCGTAGAACGCCGAGGCGTACTTGGCGGCATACGACATGATCGCGACCTGGCCGTGCCCGCTGGCGTCGAGACCGGCCCGAATCGTCGCCACCCGCCCATCCATCATGTCCGACGGCGCGACGATGTCCGCGCCCGCATCGGCATGGCTCAGAGCGATGCGTGCCAGTAACCGGATGGTCGCATCGTTATCGACCTCATGACCGGCCAGGAGACCGCAGTGACCGTGGTCGGTGTATTCACAGGCGCAGACATCGGTGATGACGAGCATCTCCGGCGCGACCCGCTTGATCAGCCGCACCGCCTCCTGGACGACACCATCCGAATCGTACGCGGAGGTCGCGTAAGGATCTTTGTCCGGTGGGATGCCGAAGAGCAGAACCGCCTCGATTCCGAGATCAAGCAATTCATCCAGCTCCGCGGGGATGCGATCAACTGACAGCTGATACTGCTCGGGCATCGATCCGATCTCGTGCCGGACTCCCGCGCCGTGGGTCACGAAGAGCGGATAGATAAAGTCACCCGGCTGAAGGGTCGTCTCACGCACGATCCGGCGGATCGCCTCTGTCCGGCGCAAGCGCCGCATCCGGCGGAAGGGAGGAAGCGCACTCACCGCGTCGTCGCTCATAGGTCGTGCCAGGTTATCGATCATGGCGTCATGCTCCCTCTATCCCCAGCCCCAGCTCGCACGTCGGCGCACCGCATGTCTGAACGCCTTCTCGGCCCATGCCCCAGGGAGGTCGCCTCATCACCGGCGCGCGACACTGCAATGACTGCCCGAACCAGACCATCGACGGTCGCATCCTCCGAGATGCCATCGACTGGAAGCCCAAGCCCGCGAACTGCCGCAGCCGTCACCGCGCCGACGCAGACAATCCGTGCTGCCTCCAAGGCTGAAGGATCGCCGAGCAGCTGCATGAAATTCCGAGCACTCGACGGCGATGCGAAGGTCACCACATCAATGTCTCCCGCCCGCAGGCGGCGCACAATGACCGGATCGGCGGTGGGCACGGGGACCGTCCGGTAGGCGGGAATCGCATCCACGATGGCGCCACCTGCTTCCAGCCGGGTGGCAATCGTCTCTCGCGCCAGGTCACCATGGGGATACAACAGCCGGCAGCCGGACCCGCACTGGGGCAGCAGCTCATCGGCCAGCGCCGCGGCGTCTGCCCGGGCGGGGATGAGATCGACGTCGATGCCGGCTGACCGCAGACGCGCCGCGGTCGCGGCTCCGACCGCCGCCACGCGTGCCCCGCCAAGCGACTGCTTGGATAACGTCCCGCCAGCCTCCTGGATCACCTGGTCAACCGCATTCGTGCTGGTGAAGACCACCCAGTGATAGTCGCCACTGGCCAGCGCCCGAAGCGCCCGCGTGAGGGGCTCACCGTCGGCGGGCGGCACAATCTGAATCATGGGAAGGGCGAGCGGCTCGGCGCCGGCCCGGCGAAACGCCTCCAGCAAGGGCTCGGCCTGGTTCGCCGCACGCGTCACGAGCACCGACCGGCCGTGGAGCGGCCCATGACCCTCGACGGCGCGCCGGTCGGCGATGGCATGGTCGGATGGAGGCACCGGCTCGGTACGATAGCCGAACGTCATGCCGCCGGTGGCTCGCACCCCGGCGAGTAACCGCACCGCCAGCGCCGCTGCCGCTTCTTCAACCGGCGACTCCAGTCGTTCATCGGCCCACTCGACGCGGTCGCCGTCTTCACTGGCCAGCATCGCGAGCAATCGCCAGCCGGTCGCGTCTTCGATGGCGTGTGCTCCCACCGGTGTCGTGCAGCCAGCCCCGATCGCCGCCAGAAAAGCGCGCTCGATGCGGACCGCCGCACTGACCCGGGGGTCATCGATGCTCGTCAACCCAGCACCGACCTGCTGATCGTCGCTCCGCCCTTCAACGGCAAGTGCCCCCTGCCCGGGGGCGGGAATAAATCGATCCAGGGGGAGCGATTCGGTAATGCAGTCCCCCCAACCCATTCGTCGGACGCCAGCCGCCGCAATCACGATCGCATCCAGGTTCTCGTTGGGATCAAGCGCCTTGCGGAGCCGGGTATCGACGTTTCCTCGCAACTCGACGATCTGGGCGTCGGGGCGGACCAGCTGAATCTGGACGGCCCGTCGACGGGAGGACGTACCGACCCTCGGCGTCGCCGGTAGCTCGGCAATCCCCGCCCGATGACGAGACACCAGCACGTCTCGGGGATCCTCGCGCACGGGGAACGCACGAAGTGCCAATCCATCCGGCTCGACCGACGGCAGATCCTTGGCAGAATGCACGGCGGCGTCGATCTCCCGGCGCGCCAGCGCCTCTTGCAGTGCCGAGGTAAAAACCCCTTGTCCACCGATCACGCTCAGGGGTGACGTTTTATCGACATCGCCCTCGGTGCGAATCACCTCTGGGATCCATTCGACATCGGGCATCGTGGCGGCCAGACGGCGGACGACGATATCCGCCTGCGCCAGCGCCAGGCCGCTCCCGCGGGTTCCCAGCCGAAAACGTCGTCGCGTATCGAAGGACCGCTCGGGGGAACCGGACGTCACCCTCGGCACCATACAAGTCGATTGTCGGCCATGCGGGAAGCGCGCGAACGTACCAGCGTCGTCGACCCCGGAGCTGGGGCCGCCATTGAATCGCTTACATGTTCGACGTGCCCAAGCCCCGTCACACGACCAAACTTTCACAAAACTGGTAAATCTATGCAAAACTCGCTGATCAACTGATTCTAGTAATGGGCCTTCATTGATGTCAAGGAAAAGGACCGCGAAATGCGGCAGCGATACACGGAGCCACCCTCGTGGCTACAGGACGGCATCACCCGTTAGGAATTATCTGTCTCCTGATCCGCTGTTGAGGTGACACATGGGTCTGTCCCTAGAGCCTGTTAGGTACTTTCGGCCAGGCTTTATCACGGCATCGCCGCATCTTGGTAGGCACATTTCGTGTCGAACCTACGGTTGACAACTGGGTGGTAGCGGCTCGGCATCGGGTGGCTCCAGGAAGTTCATCCTGGAGCCGCTCAGCGCCTAACAACCCACGAAACGCTCGGCAGCACTGCTCCAAGTGC
>JAABUN010002679.1_pt1 | contig 30543 bp, 29 predicted proteins | sample 5559311 | NCBI WGS metagenome assembly JAABUN01 (sample SAMN10711877, study PRJNA513370) | rock metagenome | isolation source: Antarctica rocks | place: Antarctica: Victoria Land, Siegfried Peak sud | reverse complement strand
TGACCCAAGTCCGGAGGGCTGTTTACCAATGACCAAGAACGCTTAGAACTCCTGACCAACTTCCCCTGGTGGCACTTTGGCGTCTCTCAGCTCGATGAACTGTGACTTCCGTGTTTCAGTTTGGTATTATGTACTCTTGCAACCCAACAAGCCCGAAAACAACGGTTATAAGCAAAGTTAATATGTTGACCTGTTCAGCGACCCAGCGGATAATCTTCACGTAGAAATTCTACCCTTCTACTTCAAGCAGCCAAAAATGCTGCATTCGTTTCTAATAAACTATCTCCAAACGGACTCTCGTCAAACTCACCTCGCCGAAACATCTCCCCGATCTGCTCGGCGGCTCGGCGTTGCACCGGGTCACGGCTAAACCTTGCGTCCCACCTGCTCACAAACCGCACCGCCGCCCGGTGAGCTTGCTGATACACCGTGCCGTGATAGTGCTGCGAAAGTTTATAACCGCCCCGAAAGCCCTCGACGATAAAACGTGGGTCTTTGGGCGTTGATGAACCGCCCAGGTGCAGCACGTCGGTCTCGACCAACCGACACGCCCAACCTGCCCGCCGGAAGCGAAAACACCACTCCATATCTTCGTTGTAAAAACGCAGCGAGGCGTCCATCCCGCCGACCGCCGCCACCGCTTCAGCCCGAACCAGGTGCAGGCAGCCCGAAAGCCACGGGACCGAAACCGAGTCTCGTTCGGCTCGCCCCAGCCGCGCGTAGTGCCGTCTGTACGGCAAACCCTGCGGTTGCGGTCGACCGTCCTGTGTGTGCGCCCTCGGCCCGACCATGCCCACGCCGGGTTCTTGTATAGCCTTAAGCAGCTCGGAAAACGTCTCTTTCTCGACGAATACGTCGGCGTTCAGATGGGCGATGAAGGGCGTGTCGGCGCGTTTTAAGGCGCAGTTGACGGCGTGCGCGAACGAGTGGTTGGGGACGCGCAAGGTTGCTACACCGAAACCACCGCCGAAGTCGGGCGTTTCTTCCGGCGGACTGCTGTCCACGACGATCAGGCGCGCGCCGGGAGCTGAGGACTCGAGCCTCATCAAGCATTCTCGCAACAGGTCCGGTGTGCGGTAATGAATGACTAGAATCGTCAGCTCATCGAATACCGGCTTTTCTGGTACTGGCTTTTCTGGTACTAACTTTTCCGGCATGAGCTTCTCCAGGCGCGGGGTGGTTAACCCACCGGCTGCGTAAAGGCGAGTAGTACACAGTAGCTCCGGTGGTGTGAAGCCTATACTACGGTGTGATGGTATCAAACCCCCTTCGTATCGGCGTAGCTTTAGGTGGTGGTAGCGCCCGTGGTTACGCGCACATCGGCGCGCTCTCGTGTCTGGAACGTCACGGTTTCGCTCCCGACCTGATCGTGGGTACGAGTTTCGGCGCGATTGTCGGCGCGCTCTACGCGTCCGGGCTCTCTCCCGAAGAGATCGCCGAAACCGCCAACAGCGTGCGCTGGCGCGACCTCTCCCGCGTGCTCGATTTCGGGCTGCACCGGGCGGCTCTTTTTTCTGGTGACAAGCTCGAGTCTTACCTGGATGAACTCGTCGAAGGGCGGAGTTTCAGCGATTTGGAGCGTACGCTGGTCGTCGTCGCTACCGACCTCGCTACGGGCGAACGCGTTGACCTGAGTACCGGCCCGCTCGCCCGCGCCCTGCGCGCGAGCGCCTCGATGCCCGGCGTCTTTTCTCCGGTCGTGATAGAGGGTCGCAGCCTGGTCGATGGCGGCCTCGGTTCACCGATTCCGCTGGCGACTCTGGACGGTTACGACCTCGACGTGGCGCTCGGTATCGGAGCCGGGTTGGAGGAGTCCGATTCGGGCGCGATCCGCTTTGCCCAGCGTTGGCTGGGAACCGAGATGGGGCGGCGTGTTCACCGGGGACTGCGCGACCATCCGGGCGCACACCCGATGCGGCAGCTCGGGCGCTCGCTGGCGCACACCATGACGGCGTGGCAAACACCGCCGGGACTCGCCGACGGCGCGCTCTACGTTCACACTAAACCGCCGATCAGCTGGTTTAACTTTCGGGGTGCAGCGGTCGCTATGACCGCTGGTGACGCGGCGGTCGAGGGCTATATTCCGGTGCTGCGGCGGGCGATGGGGTTTTGTGACGTGGCTGAGTGCTAAGCGCGTACAGCTGGCAGGTTTAATTGATGCAGTCCATCGTCCACGTCACTCTGATCGTCGAAGATTACGACGAAGCTATCCGTTTCTACACCGAAAAGCTCCACTTTGTTCTGCTAGAGGACACTTACCGAGCCGAGCAGGACAAGCGGTGGGTCGTCGTCTCACCACCCGGCCCCGGTAGCACCAACCTTTTGTTGGCTCGAGCCTCCAAACCCGAACAAAAGGCTTTTGTAGGGAACCAGTCGGGTGGCAGAGTTTTTCTGTTTCTCGCTACCGACGACTTCTGGCGCGACTATCACGACATGGTCGCTAGGGGCGTCGAGTTCGTCCGCGAACCCAAGGTGGCTGGTTACGGCACCGTGGCGGTATTTAGAGACCTGTACGGCAATCTCTGGGATTTGCTTGAATTTGCGCCGGGACACCCGCTCGCCCAAGAACGTGCCTGACCGGGTACCCAAAAGGCTCTGTTGACCTGGAAAAACTGTGGTGTACATTTTGCCACGTGCCGCACGTCGTTTTTATCCCCGAGTTGAGTCCGGGGGGTACAAAAAGATTACAAGATCGCTTTACCCAGCAGGCTCGAGGCCATCTCGACCATGATGCGTCCGGTAGAGTTCTTTACGTCCAAAACCGGATTGACCTCGACCAAGTCCAGGCTCGTCACCTTCCCCGAATCGGCGAGCAGTTCCATCAACAGGTGCGCCTCGCGGTAGGTGAGGCCGCCCGGTACCGGCGTGCCGACCCCCGGCGCAATGGTCGGGTCGAGCGCGTCGGCGTCGAACGAGACGTGCAGGCGTGGGACATCGGCAAGGTACTCGAGCGCCTCTTCAGCAACCGTCGCCAGCCCCCGGCGATCAATTTCTTTCATCGTGTAGGCGCGTATCTCGTGCTCACGAATAAACGCCCGCTCGAACGGGTCAAGGCTCCGCAGGCCGATAAATACGAGGTCTCGAGGCTCCAGAACTGCCCCGCCACCCCAGATATCCAGCAGTCTTTCGTCACCGCTGCCCAAAAGGTGCGAGAGCGGCATCCCGTGAATGTTGCCGCTCGGACTGCTCTGGGGCGTGTTGAGGTCGGCGTGGGCGTCTACCCAGATGACCCCGGTGCGGCCCGCCTGGGCAAACCCCGACACGCTGCCCATCGACACCGAATGGTCGCCGCCCAGAGCGATAGGAAAAACACCCGCCGGGGCATCCTTGAGCCGCAAAAATGCCTGATGACAGGTTTCGGCGACCGTTTCAGCGTAGTGCAAGCCGTTTTTGCTGGGAATGGCCTCGAGCACCGGCATCTGCACGTTACCTAGGTCTTCTACGTCGTGCCCGAGCCGCCCCAACATCGGAGCTAGACCCGCAAGTCGCAGGGCACTCGGTCCCATATCGACGCCCCGCCGTCCTGCACCTAAATCGAGGGGAATACCTAACACGCTGATTTTCGCCATCCCTCAGACTAGCATAAAGCGCGTCAGGGACGCTAATCTGAAACTTTTTGCAAACTTACAAGGAAATATGCAGCTATTTGCTGTTGGCGTCTTCGATCTCGCTTTCCATCTCCTCAAGATCATCCTCGAGGTCTTTTTTGCGTTCCGGGTCGTTCGTCTCCTCGCGCTGCTCATAAACCAGCTTTTGCTCGGTTAGTTCGGGTTGGGCGCGGTCTGGCGACTGGTCGGTACCCTGACCGTCTTGCTCTTTACGCGGTTGCTCGGGGGTGTCGTTCATGGAGTCCTTTCGGTTGCTCGGGCTCGAGCGGGGAAGAGGTCGATGCTGAAATACGGGATTGAGAATACCAGGTCGAGAATACAGAATTGAGAAGTTGGCATGTAAAATCCGGTAGCGAACGATTCCGGGCTGCTCTATTCTCCCTCCTCCACTACAACTATCTACTCCGTCGCAGGCTGGTACCAGCGTCGCCCGCCCTTTGCCATCAGCATATCGGCCTCTTCCGGCCCCCAGGTTCCCCGCTCGTAGGACGCCGGTTCGTCGATGGTGTTTTCCCAGGTGCTGATGACGGGTTCGATAATGCGCCACTGCGCCTCGACCTCGTCGGCGCGCATAAACAAGGTGGCGTCGCCCGCCATCACGTCCTCGAGCAGCGTTTCGTAGGCGTCGCGGCCATTAGTCGAGAACTCGTCGTCGTAAAAAAAGTCCATGCTGGCGCGGCTTAAGCTGACGCCCTGCCCCGGTTTTTTGGCGATAAAACGGAGGCTGATGCCCTCGTTGGGTTGTAGGCGCAAGACGATGCGGTCGGGTTTGACGGCCCCGCGCAGCTCGAAAGGGATGTGCGGTGGGCGTTTATAGACGACGACGATCTCGCTCGATTTGGCCTTGAGCCCTTTGCCGCTACGGATAAAAAACGGTACCCCGGCCCAGCGCCAGTTGGTAATGCTGAACTCGAGCGCGGCGTAGGTACCCTGACGTGAGTTTTCGTCGATATCGGGTTCGTCGCGGTAGCCCCTGTACTGTCCGATCACCGCGTCTTGCGGGTTGACGCACGCCATCGCCTGAAACACCTTGACCTTTTCGTCGCGGACACTTTTGGCGTCGTAGCGGCTCGGGGGCTCGGTCGCGGTTAGCGCCACAAGCTGCAACAGGTGGTTTTGAATGACGTCTCGAATCACGCCGGTTTCGTCGTAAAAACTACCGCGCCCCTCGACGCCCATCGGCTCGGCCATAGTGATCTGCACGTGGTCGACGTACTGCGAGTTCCAGGTCGGCTCGAAGATGGTGTTGGCAAAACGTAGCGCGGCGATGTTTTGCGCGGTTTCTTTCGCCAGGTAGTGGTCGATCCGGTAGACCTGCGACTCGTCAAAGTTCGCCAAGACGATCTCGTTGAGTTTTTGGGCGCTCTCGAGGTTGTAACCGAACGGTTTTTCGATCACTAGTCGGGTCGAGCCGTCGCTGTGGTTGAGACCCGCCGCCGCCAACTGCTCGGCGATACCGCCGTAGGTGCTCGGCGGCGTCGAGGTGTAAAAGATGCGGTCGGGGTGCCCCAGCGCCGCTAGCTGTTTGGCGAGACCCTTAAATCCTGCTGGGTCGTCGTATCCGCCCGAGACGAACGAAAAACGCGGTGCGAGCGTCTTCCAGGCCGCCTCGTCGAAAGCTTTAGAGGCAAACTTTTTTAGCGCCTTCTTGATCTCGTCTTGCAGTTTGGCGTTGTCCCAGTCACGCCTCGAGTACCCGACCAGGTTTGTTTCCGGATGCAGCGCCCCCTGCTTGTGCAGCTCGAAAATCGCGGGCATCAGCTTGCGGGCGGCGAGGTCGCCGGTAATGCCGAAGATCACAAAGGTGCAGGCGGGTGCGGGCATCTAGCGCGACTCCTCGGGGGCGGTTTCTTCGACGCCGGACGCCTTGATACCTTCAGCGTCCAGTTTTTCATGAATGGCGTGCCCACCGAATTCGTTTCGCAGCGCCGCCGCCAGCTTCGCCGAAAACGAATCGGTCTGACGGCTCGAGAACCGCGCAAAGAGCGCCGCTGAAATCGCCGCCATCGGCACCGCCTGCTTGACGCCGTATTCGACCGTCCAGCGGCCCATGCCGGAATCGTCGACGTAGGCGCGTACGTCGTTGAGCCGCACGTCTTTTTTCAGAGCTGAGGCGGCTAGCTCCAAGAGCCAAGAGCGCACCACCGACCCGTGGGTCCACAAATCGGCGATCTGCGACAGATTGAGGTCGGCGTGCGGATAATTCTCCATCGCCTCGAAACCTTCGCCGTACGACTGCATGATGGCGTACTCGATTCCGTTATGAATCATCTTGACGAAGTGGCCCGAACCGGCGGGGCCGACGTGCGCGTAGCCACCTTCGGGGGCGAGCGTTTTGAGGGCGGGCTCGAGGGTCCCGAACGCCTCGTCCGACGCGCCGACCATCAGGTTGTAACCTTCGCGCAGACCCCAAATCCCGCCCGACGTGCCGCAGTCCATATAGTGCACACCCTGCGCCTCGGCCTCCTGAGCGCGCGCGCGGGTATGTTCCCAGTTCGAGTTCGCGCCGTCGACGATCACGTCACCGGGCGAGAGCAACCCGAGCACCTTTGTAACGGTGGAGCCGGTGATCTCTCCGGCGGGGAGCATCAGCCAGACCACGCGCGGACCGTCGCCCCCGAGTTGCGCCACCATATCGTCAATACCTGACGAGGCCGCCGCGCCCTCATCGGCGAGGTCTGCGACCGCCTCCGGCGACAGGTCGAACACCACGACCTCGTGCCCGTCCCCCATCAAGCGGCGCGTCATATCGCCGCCCATACGTCCGAGTCCCACCATACCTAGTCTCATAGCGCCTCCATAAAGCTGACTTTAACAGGTCGGCTTTGCCCGCGTATGGCGCACAGGGCACCGTAGCGAGGGGTGCGGGCCATGCGATACTGGGCGGATGAGTCACGACACGGTAGAAAAGCAAACTTTACAGAACCTTAAACGCGGCGCGGAGCATATCACGCCGGAGGGCGGGTTGGAGGAGAAGCTCGCTCTGGCGCAGAAAGAGAACCGCCAACTACGCGTCAAACTCGGTGTCGACCCGTCAAGTACCGACCTCCATATTGGTCACGCGGTCGTGCTGCGTAAAATGAGGCAGTTTCAAGATGCGGGTCACAAGGTCGTTTTGATTATCGGCGACTTTACCGCGATGATCGGGGATCCATCGGGGAAGAGCAAGACGCGTCCGGTTTTGAGCTTGGAGGAAACCCGCCGCAACGGTGAAACCTACGTGGCGCAGGCGACTAAAATTCTCGACCCCGACCCGGAAAAGCTCGAGCTGCGTCACAATTCGGAGTGGCTGGAGCCCCTGGGCTTTGCCGAGCTGGTCAAGCTGGCCTCTTCGTACACCGTTGCCCGGATGCTCGAGCGCGACGACTTTACCAAACGCTACCGAGAGGGCGTTCCCATCAGCGTTCACGAGTTTTTGTACCCGCTCGCACAGGCGTACGATTCGGTGGCGATACAAGCCGATATCGAACTCGGCGGGACCGACCAGCTTTTCAATCTGCTGGTAGGCCGCGACGTGCAGCGCGCGTACGGACAGACGCCGCAGCTTGCCCTGACGACGCCGCTGTTAGAGGGTTTGGACGGCGTAAACAAGATGTCCAAATCGCTCGGGAACTATATCGGCGTGTCCGAAGCGCCGGAAGTTATGTTCAAAAAAGCCATGCAGGTACCCGATGCGCTGGTGTACCGTTACCTCGAGCTGGGCACCTCACTCCCACTGGACGAAGCTAAAACCTTGACCGACACCGATATCAAGAGCGCGCACCGCGTCCTGGCCCGCGAACTCGTCCGGATATACCACGGTGACGCACCCATTCAGGACGCTGAAGCGAGGTTTGATTACGTCGCTAAAGGGGGTATCCCCGACGACGTACCGCAAGTGCAGATCGACCCGGCTGAGCTGACGGACGGCACCATCTGGATTTGCAAACTGGCCACGCTCGCCGCACTCACCGCTTCAAACGGCGAGGCGAGACGCCTGATTCAGAACCGGGGGTTGAAGCTCGGCGGTGAGGTGGTGACGGACGTAAACGCCCAGGTGGCGCTGCCCGCAGTGTTGCAGAAGGGGAAAGATACGTTTATCCGAGCGGTCTAGGCTTACGTCCAACCCCTCACAATCTGGGAACCCAGATGACGTCTGAAGGTGGTGATCCAAGTGGTTCACGCTCGGCCTCGTCCAAGCTCGCCACCCACGCCGCTAGATACGCGTCGAGCTGATCGTGAAGTTGACCGAAACCAGACTGCATTAGAGCCCGTTCAAATTCCGCCTCAGCCCAACCGAGGCGTTGACCGACGGCCTTGGTCTGGTTCGATAAACCTGCGCCGCCGGACTTGTGAAGCTTGCCGCAACCGAGCAGGGCGACGGTGGCTTGTGGGTAAACTTCCAGACACGACCAGGTCTGACCGAGGTGCTCGAAAAGTGCGAAACCGACGAGCATCCACACTTGGTTGGCGTGAGGTAGACGGTTCTCCGGCCCGCCCGCTGTTAAGTGAGCTCGAGCTTTTCTTATCATGGCCTCAACCTGCGCTACGGTAGGTGTTGCGAAACAGCTTATACGTCGTTCGTCGAGCGCGTGTTCTGCACGCCTTCTCGTCAAATTGTTCCCACAAGGTTCGCTGGGAGCGTCCAAGGCAATGCGTTCGATCTTCACAGAAAACGCCTTTTCGACGCTGCGCAGATAGCTTTCAGTTTGAGCTGCGAAATCGTCTCGCCAGTCTGCCCCCAATGCTAAGGCGTTCCCCCCTCCACGGGGTGGCCTAGCTGCTTCCCGTAACGGAAGAGGGGTGAGTTTGCCGCCTCGCTGCACGCAAACGCTGATCGGTAGCGCTTTCTTTTTAGCGCAAGCGACGTCTATACCTACATAAGCGGGTTCCACAATCCTTTATACCCCTTGAGAATTCGGTCCGCCCTGCGAAACTTCACTGCGCGCTAACCTGTACGCAACGCGGCCGCGCACAAAGGTTATAAAGGGCCAGCCCTTCAAGTCCCGCCCCGCCCACGGGCTGAACTTGGCCTTGCTCTTAAACGTTTCGGGTTTTACCGCGTGTTCGGTGTGGAGGTCTAAAACCACAAGGTCGGCAGGTTGGCCTGCTTCTAAAGTTGGAATGGGCCAGCCCATGACTTCAGCAGGGCCAGCTTGCAGGAGGTGTAAAAGCGTTTCCAAAGGCAACCCGTCACCCTCCACCAGTTCGGTATAGAGGAGCGGAAACGTCACTTCAATATTGCCGATACCGAACGGCGCTTCCATCATATCGCGGTCTTTTTCGGCCCTCGTGTGGGGCGCGTGGTCGGTGCCGATGCTGTCCACCACCCCGCGCTTTACGGCTTCTCGCAAGTACGCTATATCGGACGCGGTTCGTAGAGGTGGGGCGACCTTATGGATGGGGTCGAAGGTCTCGAGCACCGCGTCGGTAAGCGTCAGGTGGTGCGGCGTTACCTCACAAGTTACGGGCGCGCCCTGCGCCTTGAAAAACCCTACGACCTGCATCCCACGCTCTGATGATACATGCGCGATATGTACCCGCGCGCCGGTCAGCGCGGCGATTTCGCAGTCGCGGTAGATCATCGCGGCTTCGGCGGCGACGGGGTTTCCCGGCAAGCCGAGCCGCTGCGAGACGACGCCCTCGTTCATCACGCCATCCTGCCGCAAGCTCGGGTCTTCGGAGTGCGTCTGGATAACCAAATTCAGGTCGGCGGCGTACTCGCAGGCGCGGCGCATCAGATGTCCGTCCTGTACGGGAATCCCGTCGTCGGTGAGCATCACCGCGCCCGCATCTTTGAGCGCGGCGAAGTCGGTGAGTTCCTGACCTTTCAGACCACGGCTCAGGGTGGCGGCGGGGCGCAAGCGGGCGAAGCCCAGGTGTTCGGCCTTGGCGATAAGGGATCCGACCACGCCGGGGTCGTCCACGGGTGGCGTGGTGTTTGCCATCGACACGACCGTCCCGAAACCTCCGGCGGCGGCAGCTTCCAGTCCCGAAGCCAAATCTTCTTTTTGCTCTTGCCCCGGTTCGCGCAGGTGGGCGTGCAGGTCGATAAACGCGGGCGTGACGAGCCGACCTTTGGCGTCAAAGGTTTCGTCAACGTTGCCACCCAAATCTACACCTTCGATGAGACCGTCTCGCAGGTAGAGGTCGTGCGTGCCGCCGTCACCGCGATCATCTTGCAGGTGGGCGTTTTGAAGAAGGGCGCGCATCAGTTAGCCTCTTTTATGTAAGCGTCGGCTTCGATTATGTAAGCGTCGGCTTCAATCTCGACGAGCATCTCGGATGAGATAAGAGCCCTGACTTCGACCATCGCCGTTGCAGGCCGAATAGCACCGAAGGCTTCACCGTGCGCGCGTCCGACAGCCTTCCACTCGGAAATGTCGGTAACAAAGATGCGGGTGCGGACGACATCTTCTAGGCTCGCGCCAGCTTGCTCGAGCGCCGCCCCGATGTTTTTTAGAGTCTGCGCTGTCTGCGCGTAAACGTCACCTGTTCCCACGATGTTGCCCTGTTCGTCGGTCGCGGTCGTCCCTGACACCCAGACATGCGGCCCGATACGGACGGCCCTCGAGTAGCCCACGACAGGTTCCCATTTTGTTCCGGTTGCAATGTTTCGGCGCTCCACCTTATTTCCTCCCTACCAGCAGCGTGTACAGCACAGCCATCCGCACGCTGACACCGTTCGCTACCTGCTGCTCGATTACACTTCTTTCCGAGTCGGCAAGCGAGCCGGAGATTTCTACATCGCGGTTCATAGGGCCGGGGTGCATCACCAGTGCGTCCGGGTGCGCGTGTGCCATAACCTGTTCCGTCACCCCGAAACGGGCGCGGTATTCAGCTAGAGAGGGCAGTAGTCCGGCCTGCATCCGTTCCCCCTGCAACCGGAGCGCCATAACCGCGTGGGCACCTTCGGCAGCTTTGTAAACATTCGTCGTCAAGGTGACGTTCTCACCTGCAAGCTCGTCCGGCAGGAGCGTTTTGGGGCCGCAGAGCGTGACGTGTCCGCCCAGCTTTGTCCAAAGTTCAGCGTTCGAGCGGGCGACGCGCGAGTGCATCACGTCACCGACGATAGCGAGCTTTTTGCCTGCGAAAGAGTTGAAGTCTCTGAAGTTTTGCTGAAAGGTGTAGGCGTCGAGTAACGCTTGCGTCGGGTGGGCGCGGCGGCCGTCACCGGCGTTGACGATGCGAGCGTCCGTCCAGCGGGCGAGCTGCTGCGGGACGCCGGAGACCGCGTGCCGAACGACGTAGAGGTCGGCTTGCATGGCGTCTACGGTCCGGAGGGTATCTTTGAGTGATTCGCCTTTGGCGAGGCTCGAGCCCCCCGCCGCGAAACTCACCACATCCGCGCTCTGCGCCCGCGCCGCCCGCTCGAACGAGAGCCGGGTGCGCGTCGAAGGCTCGAAAAACAGTGTCCCGACCGTAAACCCCTGTAAAGCCGGAACACGCTTGATGGTGCGCTCCATCACCTGCGCCATTACGTCGGTGGTACTAAACAGTGCCGTGACGTCGGCGACCGACCAGTCGCGTGTGTCGAGCAGGTGTTTAGGCGTCGTCATCGCCACTCGAGCAGTTCTACCGCTTCGTCGCCATCGGTGGACTCAAGTTTGACCTTAACGATTTCGTTGCGGCTCGTCGGTACGTTTTTGCCCACAAAATCCGCCCGAATCGGCAGTTCGCGGTGGCCTCTGTCGACCAGCACGGCATACTGAATTACCGCCGGTCGGCCCATATCGGTCAGCGCGCCGAGCGCCGCCCGCGCGGTGCGCCCGGTGTAGAGCACGTCGTCACACAAGACGATGTTGCGGCCCTGTACGTCGAAGGGTACGTCGGTCTTTTTGACCACGGGTTGTAGGGCGATTTCCGAAAGATCGTCGCGGTAGAGGGTGATATCGAGTTGACCGAGCATGGGCTTGGCTCCCTCGAACGTTTCGATAAGCGCTGCGAGCCGTTCGGCGAGCGGTACCCCCCGCGTGTGAATCCCGACCAATGCCAGATTTTCAGCGCCCTTGTTACGTTCGACGATTTCATGAGCGATGCGGGTCAGCGCGCGCGTAATTTCGGCGCGGTTCATCAGGACGGCTTTGGTAGTCAGGGACACCGGGATATCCCCAGGGCAAAAAAAAAGGCCGTCCGAGCGGCGTAACGAGTTCGTTTAGGTTTGACAAAACGGTTCATCGGCTCCCCTTTCCGGCCTCGCTGGGCCGAGTTAAAGGTGTGCTTAACAGCAGCAGTCTACTCGCAAGCGCGCTGCTAGTGCAACGTCTGTAAAGTTGCCAATTTCTACAACGTCTTTCTACCACGTCACTGAGGTGTCCCTAGGTTCTGTCGACGTTTGCCCTTTGAGAAACACAGCCAACCTCGTGACGGACGAGATAAACATCAATACTCTGTAACCTTTCTACTTCTTACGTTTAGTTACGACAAAAACTACCTCGAGCCATGCAAAAAGCCAACAGAACCTGGTAGAGCTTGACTGGAGCACAACACCGAAGGTCACTCCAGAGTTGCCGGTCAAACTACCTCAAATTTTAGGACGACTACGACCTATCGTTACTGGCTTTTTAGCGGGGCGGCAGGTTCGGTACAGCTTGCCGACGGAATCGCGGTCGGGGCCAACGCCGCGGTCAACCGGTCGTTCGGTGAACCGAATATCACGATTGGCGGCGTACCGGCGAAAAAGATTTCGGATAAAGGCTCGAGGGCGGCGGGGTGGCAGCCCAGAAATACCAACCTGGGCTAGCTGCATACAGTCCTGCATATCGTGATAATATCGGGCGAATGTGGAGGCTTTATGTCACAAACGAAAGCTCGTAGCCAAACCTTCGGCAACCTGATCGCCAACCAAGAGGTCATGAGTGACCAGACCTTCGAGTCGCGCAACGCTTCGGAGCTGTCCGACGTGCTGGGTCTGTTTCCGGAGGCCACCAAAGAGCAGGTCAGAGAGGCTTGTAGGGCCGCGCAAGGGGCGTTTAAGAGTTGGTCGAAAACACCCGCTCCGATTCGCGGGGAACTGATCGGAACGATGGGTAAGGCGTTGGAGCGTGAAAAAGAAGCCTTAAGCCGCCTCGCCACCCGCGAGATGGGCAAAACGCTCAAAGAGGCTCGTGGCGACGTACAAGAAGCTATCGACACCTGCCACTTTTTTCAGTCCGAGGGCCGCCGCTTGTACGGTCAAACCGTTCCGTCCGAGATGCCCAACAAAGAGCTGAACACCTACCGCCGCCCGTTGGGCGTGGTCGGTATCGTTACCGCCGGGAACTTTCCGGTCGCCGTACCCGCCTGGAAGCTGATTCCGGCCCTTTTAACCGGTAACACGGTCGTCTGGAAACCCTCCGAAGACGCCCCGGCGTGCGCCTTGGCCTTGGTCAAGCTCATGCACGAGGCCGGTCTTCCGGAAGGCGTACTGAACCTCGTTTTCGGCGGCGGTAAAGACGCGGCGGGCGAGTATTTGATCGAGATGATGGACGAGGGGTTGCTGAACAAGTTTGCCTTTACGGGCTCGACGGCGGTCGGTAGAGAGATCGGCGCGATTGCCGGACGCAATCTGCTGCACCCGACCCTCGAGCTCGGCGGCAAAAACCCGCTGGTAGTGATGCGCGACGCGGACTTGGAGAACGCCGTTCAGGGGGCACTTTGGGCGTCGTTCGGAACCGGCGGACAACGCTGCACCTCGGCAGGTAACATCATCATCGACGCGCCTGTATATGACGACTTTAAGGCGCGGTTTCTCGAGGCGGCTAAAAACGTAACTATAGGCGATCCGAACAAGGTCGACGATGTGCTCTACGGACCCTTTATCAACGAACGGTTTTTTGAACGTTGGTTGGAGCACTATAGCTGGGGCGAAGCCGACGGCGCGACGCTGCTGTATGGCGAGGGCCGCATCACCCCGGAGAACAAACCTGCGGGTTTTGCGGGCGATCCCGAAGCAAGCTTTTACGGCTGGCCGACCATCTGGGAGGGCGTTACGCCTGAAATGAAGCAGTTTCAGACCGAGGTCTTCGGCCCGACCATCAATCTGGTCAAGGTCGAGGGTATCGACGAGGCGATCCAAACGGCGAACGCTGTAGCTTACGGCTTGTCGTCGGCGATCTACACCAACAACCGCCTCTGGGCGCACCGTTTCAAGGAAGAGATTCAGGCGGGTATGACGAGCATCAACAACTCGACCACCGGAGCCGAGGCGCATATGCCCTTCGGCGGCACCAAAGGCTCGGGCAATGGTACCCGCGAGTCGGGCATCTGGGTAATCGACAACTACACCTATTGGCAGGGCGTCAACGACGACGTATCGGGTACCTTGCAGCTCGCGCAGATGGACACGGCGTATATCGAGCCGCAGGCTGAAGTGAGCGTCGAGGGGTTATTCGAGTAGCTTTTGAGGGGTGGGGGAGAGCCGACTGTATTTGCCGTTTCGCTCCGTAGACCGGGAGCTGTCCACACTCGAGAAACGCGCACTCGTCTGAGATGAACCACCGCTGAGGAGTTTCTCAGCTTTTCGTTAGCGTTCGCGCGTAGGCTTAGGGCGAAAGGGGTTTGTATGAGACAAATTTTGCTGGTAGGTCTTTTATTGCTGTCACCTGCGCTCGCGCAGAACGCGCCGGGGGAAGCTGCCAAAAGTGTGACCGTCACCGCGACCGGAACCGCGTACGGCACACCCGACGAGGCTGGTTTCGACGCGGGTGCAAGCGTGCTGAACGCCGACGTACAGGTCGCTATAGACCAGGTGAATGAACGGGTCTCGAGCCTCATGGACGCGCTCTTAACTGCGGGGGTAGCCGAGCGCGACGTTCGCACCGTCAATTTCAGCGTGTTCCCTGAACCGCGTTACGATAATCAGGGACAGGTCACGCAGATGCGCTACCGCGTCATCAATACCCTGCACGTCACGGTGCGCGACACGGCGCAGCTCGGCACGCTGCTCGGGGCGAGTGTCGAAGCGGGAGCTAACGACGTTTCCAACGTTGTCTATAATTTCTCCAATCGGGGCGTTTTGGAACGGCAGGCCCGCAGACAGGCGATGGCGAGAGCACGTCAGAAAGCTACGCAGCTAACAAGATTTGGTCAGGCTCAACTCGGTGAGGTGCGTCGGATTGTTGAAGGGATGAACCCTAATCAGCCGTTTGAAGATAGAACCTTTGACACGTCTATGGACTTAGCACAGAATGAAAGCTTTGAGGTTCCCGTCTCGAGTGGACAACTCGCCGTCACTATCTCGGTCCAGGTGACGTTTGGGCTTAAATAGAACAGCAATGAGTCAAAAAAGTAACGAGCGATGAGCAAATCCTTTACTCATCGCTCGTTACTAGGTACCCACTACTGCCTTTAGCTCGTTGCTCGGCACTCACTGCTCAGAACTCGGTACTGCTAAATTACCTGCATCACGTAGTTGTCGGTCGCCGCCTCGAGGTTGCGGGGGTTGGCGACGTAGAGGCCGCGGGTTCCGGAGAGTGCTCCCTCGAGGCGCAGCTCGCCCAAAATGCGGGTGATGGTCACGCGCGACGAACCGGTCAGCGAGGCCAGATCTTCGTGAGTCAGAGCCAGGGGCAGTTTGACGCCGCCGACATCGGCCCCCTGCCCGAACCGTTCGGTCAGGCGCAGAAACGTACGGGTTACGCGGGCACCGACCGGCAGTTCGGCGTCGTCGATGGCTTCGCGGCTGCGGCGGAGCTGGCGCGCCATACTCTGAAAGATATAGTCGCGGAGCCTCCGGTCGTTAAGCGCCTGGTGCGGGTCGAGCGGGGTCAAACAGGCGTCGTGAACGGCCTGAATCGTTTCGGTGTGGCTTTCGCCTTCGATAGCGGCGAGACCCAGCACGTCACCGGGACCGTGCAGGTCGGCGATACGCTCACGGCCCAGCGAGGTCGGAATCACGGCTTTCAAAACGCCGCTGTTGACGATGTAAAGTGACGAAGCTTCGCGTCCGGCTTCGTAAAGGATGGCGCTCGGCTCGAGCATCCGAGTCGGGTGCGCGAGGGTGCTCGGGACGACTTCGGGGGTGTTGCAGTCGAGGTCGGTGATGTGTTCGGCGATGCTCAGCATAGTGGGGCCTCCCTGTTGCGTAGACGCCCCCCTTGCCCCTGATCGGGCGCTACTCTGTAAAGTACAGTATCGCGCATGATGGCCTGCGCTGGTGGTAGGAATCCTTACACTTTCAGGCTCATCCAGCTACCGCCACGCCTGAAATCGGTTCAAGGTGGGTCGAGTTTTTCGAGCGCCGCCTCTGCGGGCGCGTACTCGGGATCGACGCTGCGCGCTGCCTGATAGTTCGAGCGGGCCTCCTGAACTTCGCCCTGCGCTTCATAAGCCTGACCGAGACGGTAAAATGCTTCGGCGTAGGCGGGTGACGGGCGCGGGCTGGGGTCCTCTTCCAAAAGGGTGAGGGTGGTCTCGAGGCTGATGATAGCGTCGCCGAAACGGCCCGCTTGCAGCTGAAGCCGCGCGAGGTTGAGGCTCGGCCACGGCTTCAGCTGGCCTTCAGGCGTCGCCGCCGCCGCTCGGTAGGCGCGCAGGGCCGTCCCCAAGTCGCCACCCTGCCACGCCACCCGTCCCCAATCCATCGCCAGCTGGTAGTCGGGGGCCGCCCGAAAGGTCCGGGCGAGCAGCCGCTCTGCGGCCACAGTATCGCCCTGTGCTGCCCTGACGAGGGCGCTCAGGTGCGTGACCGACCGCGCCAGTTCGGGTGAGGCGGGGAGCGCCTCGGCGCGTGTCAGCTGGACCCCGGCCGCCTCGAGATTACCGACTAAATAGAGCGCCCGGGCGTATAAAAGGCGTGCTTCGGCGTCCCCCGGTTGCGCCTCGACGACGCGCGGCCCCTCGACCTGGGCGGCGAGCGCGTAGTAGCCACCGCTGAGAAGTTCACGCAGCGCCGCCACGCTGTCTGTCTGCGCCCAAACCGCGCTCCACGAACCCGAGACGACGAGGCACAGCAGTACATACCGTCTGGACAGGGTTCGGCTTATGGGTGCTCGGTTCACCAGAGAAGCGTAACGCGCCCCCGTGAGACAAGCTTTAAGGAGAGCCTGACAGGTCTTGGTCAAACTCTCATCTCACCGGTAGTTCAAGGCCTTTTGCAACCACGCTAGGCCGTCTCGGGCGCGGGTGGTCAGTGTTGCGACCCTGGTCGCGTCGAAAACCGGGTTATGCACCTCGAGCCACAGGGCTTCCGGGTCGGGTGGGACGGGGTGGACGGGGGTGCCGGTCTCGGTCAGAAACGCCGCGACCTTGGGGTCGTAAGCGACGCCGCTAAAGGGAACGCCCGCGCGCGCCGCCAGAATTAGCCCGTGCAGCCGCGCCGAGACGACGTGACGGCTTCCGGCGATCTGCTCGAGTGCCGCTTGTGGGGTCGCCGCGGAGAGCTTTTGGAGCGTCGGCGCGGCCCGCCTGAGCACCCCCAGAGGCGCGTCGTCTTCGCCGGGTTGCAGCGCCAGACCCGCCACCACTACTCCCTCGGCCTCGAGGCGTCCAGCGAGCTGGGCCAGGGCCGTCGTCACCTCCGGATAGCTGCCGCGCGGAATGAACAGCACCGGCGCAGGGTCTTCGGGCGCAACAGGTGCAGGTTCCGGCAAAAGTAGCGCACTGTCGGCGACGAGTTCTGCGGGGACGCCCAAACGAGCCAGCAGGTCTTGCGAAGGCCGGTCGCGCACCGCCACCGGCACGCCGCGAAGGGCCCGCGCCACCGTCCGCTCCCCGTCCGGGCTGAGTGGGCCGACCGACTGACCATAGACGACGGTGCGTTTGCCCAGACGTTTAGCGAGCTCGAGCACCCCCAGGTAGTAGCGCAGACTCCGCGCGCTCGTTTTGTCCTGTAGCAACCCGCCACCCCCGGAGATGAGGGCGTCGTGGTTTAGCAGAGCGGCTAGCCCACGAAGGCGGTGCGCCGCGCCGACACCGTGCAGCGCCCGCGTCGCGTCAGGATTTTGTGACAAGACTGTGACTGTATGCTCCTGAAGTCCGGTCAACATCCCCGCCAGCAGCGCCTCGTCCCCCAGATTGCCGAACCCGTAGTAACCGCTGACGAGTACCCTCACGGATTCTGGGCGTTGCCGAGCCAGCTCGAGACCACGCGAACCGAAAACTGCACGACAATATTCAGCAGCAGGCCGAGCGCGAGCCCTAAAACGAGCGCGACGACGGTGCGCTCTAAAGACACTAGAAGCGGCGTGTGATAGTGGCTAAACGAATTGACGAGGCTCGAGAGCGCTACCACCCCCACCGTGAGCAAGAGCCCACGCACCGGACGGGGCCAGCGCGGGTTGAGCAGCGCCAGCACCGCCAGCGGGTGCCCGATCAACTCTTTGAACCGGGGTCGCGCAAAATAGTCTGACAGCAGCGCCCGTAACCCCAGCTCGGCGTCGCTCGCACCGATCACCGGAAAATTGCCGCGCCGCAGCAGCACCAGTGCCAAGGCTGCCAGACCTACCAGGACGAGTGCCACGTCGCCCAAACGGATGGGGTAGCCCCAGAACTCACGGACCCACGCTGCCGGAGAGCGTTCACGCAGCATCACAAAAAAGAGAAACAACGCCGGGGGCACGACCAGCGTCGCGGCAACCCCAGCAAACGGCGTCACCGCTAGCAGCGTGTTGCGGTCGCTGCCGACGGCGGCTAAGAGCACCGCCCCGGCGAGACTGACCAGCACCGCGCCCCCCAGGCTCCAGAGTCTGTTCGGCAGCAGCGCGTACCCTAAAACCGGAAAGATGAGGGCAGCGGCGAGGGCGAGCGCGTCCCAGCTGAGGCCGCCTGCCACCACGCCCAGCGCAAGCACACCGAGCGCGACCCCCACGCCCCAGAAGCCGGGGTAGAGCGTCGCCAGCAGACCCGCCCCGGCGAGAATACCCACACCGCTCAGCGCCCGCAGCAGAGGCGAACTCTTAAAGGCCAACGCCTCGACCGGACCGATGCGGTAGCCTCCGGCAGTAAGTCCCGTCCTCAGCGCCCTTACCAACGTTTCGGTGTTCGCCCGCATATCCCCGACCGTCTCATCGGTGTAGGGGCGCAAGTAGAGGAGCCGTGCCCCACGTTCGTTGGCTGCCAGCAGATATTTGTCGGCGACTTCTTGCGGCTTTAGGGTGTTCAGCCACTCCTGCGACACGCTAAAAACGCGCACCAGCGGAACTTTGCTGCTGATGGCGCTCATCCCGGCCTGATCGGTGCCTTCGATAAGGCCGGTTAGATACTCTTGCGACGCGGCGACGGTTTCGCTCAGCAAGTTCGGGTTTCCGGTGACCTCGAGCCCCTCGTGAATTAAATAGTTCGCGTCCGGAAAATCCGCGCCGACGTTCGCCAGATTCGGAAAGTTGACGGGCCGGTAGGCGACGTCCCAACCCGCTTGCTGATAACGTGCCAGTTGCGCCCGGTTCGGCCCCGCCGGACGCTGCGCTCCGGCCCGGTCTACAGCGTTGGGTTCGCTAAAGACAAACCAGCGTCGACCGTCCAGCCGGACACTCTGCGGGCGTGGGCGGTTTTTGGCGAGCGCGCCCTGTAGAGCACCGGGCTCGAGTGCCCGTACCAGCAGGCTGTTGGGCGGCAACGTTACAGCTTCTCCGCTTAACAGTGCCGCTACCCGGGCATCTGTGGCGGGCAGTAGTGCAACCTTGCCCTTTTGCGCCAGGGTTTCCAACGTCTCTTCGTACAGCGCAACGCCGTTTAGCCCCGCCTCACGGTAAAGCTCCGCTAATGCGAACGGCTCCACGCCCTCGTAGGCTGCTTGCTCGGAGAGCGCAGGTTCGTCAATGAGCAGGGTGACGGTCACGCTGCTGATCTCGGTTTGAATACGTTGCCACACGATGAGCCCGCCGGGGATCAGGCTCAGTAAAACGGTGGCCCATAGAAACGCCCTAACGCGCACGGTTGACGAAGCTCGAGACAAAGGTGCTCAGCACCTCTAAGGCGACCCGGTTGTTGCCGCCCTCGGGGAGGATTAGGTCTGCGTGTTGTTTGGTCGGTTCGACGAACAGGTCGTGCATCGGTTTGACGCTCCTGCGGTACTGCTCGATGACGCTTTCGGCGCTTCGGCCCCGCTCGCTTACGTCGCGCTCGAGACGGCGGATAAACCGTTCGTCGGGCGGGGCGTCTACGAAAACGCTCAGGTCGAAGCGTGAGCGCAAACTCGGCTCGTGAAGGACCAAAATGCCCTCGACCACGACTACCGGCTGCGGGTGCAAGCGCACGGTCGCTTCGGCGCGGTCGTCTGCGGCAAAGTCGTACACGGGCCGCTCGACCGCTTCACCACGCAAAAGCGCGTCGAGGTGCGCGACCAGGAGCTCGGTATCGAAGGCGCTCGGCTCGTCGTAGTTAGTCTTTTTGCGGAGTTCAGGGGCCAGCTCGGTCTGAGCGCGGTAGTAGGCGTCTTGGGGCAACACCACGACCCGACCTTCGCCCGCCGCCCGCTGGACAGCCTCCGAGACGGTCGTTTTACCCGAGCCGGTACCCCCCGCCAAACCGATGACGAGGACGGTTTTACCCTGAAGCGTGATCACGGATTGTGTGTGGGTGGTACCGGCATTTAGGCTCGAGCCGCCGCACCCTGCTCACGCGCTTTAAGGCGCTCCCGCTGATAAGTGACCGCCGCCTCGATAAAGCCCCGAAAGGGCGGCGACGCCCGCATCAGCCTCGAGCCGAACTCCGGATGCGACTGCAAACCGACGAAAAACGGGTGCTCGGCGAGTTCAATCGCCTCGACCAGACCCGCGCCGCGCCCCGCCATCCCCGGTGTAACCCCTGACACGCAGAGCCCCGCCGCGACCAGCTTTTCGACGTAAACCGGATTGACCTCATAGCGGTGGCGGTGACGCTCGAGCACCACCCCGCTTCCATCTACGTGTTCGGCGTAGAGTTCGGCGAGCCGCGTTCCGGGCGTCACCTGCATCGGCCAGTCGCCGAGCCGCATGGTGCCCCCGGTTTCGGCGAGGTCGACTTGTTCGGGCATCAGGTCGATGACCGGACACGGCGTATAGGGGTCGAACTCGGTCGAATTGGCCCCTTGCAACCCTGCGACGTTCCGGGCGTACTCGATCACTGCGACCTGCATCCCCAGACAGATACCCAGGTACGGCACCCCCTGCTCGCGGGCGTAGGTCGCGGCGCGCACCTTGCCCTCGATGCCGCGAATCCCAAAACCGCCCGGGACGAGCACGCCGTCAAGGTCTTCCAGCACGCTCAGGTCGCCCAACTCCTCGGCGTTGACCCATCTCAGCTCGACGCGGGCGCGGTTGGCGATTCCGGCGTGTTTAAGGGCCTCCATCAGGCTTAGGTAGGCGTCGGGCATAGCGACGTATTTGCCGACGATCCCGATCACGACCCCGTCGTCGGGCGCGCGCAGAGTCTTGACGGCCTGGTGCCAGGCGTGCAGTTCGGGTGTGACCTTCTCGAGACCCAGACGGCGCTCTAAAAACCGTCCGATCCCCTGCTGCTCCAAGATTTCAGGGACGGCGTAGATAAAATCGGTGTCGAAAGAGTTGAACACGTCGCGCGCCTCGACGTTGGTAAACAGCGCGATCTTGTTCCGCACCTCGTCGGGTACGGGGCTGTTCGAGCGCAAGATGATGCCGTCGGGTTGGACGCCGACGCCGCGTAAGGTGGCGACCGAATGCTGCGTGGGTTTGGTCTTGAACTCTTCGCTCGTCCCTAAAAAGGGCAGCAGCGTCACGTGCAAGTAGACGCAGTTTTCGGCCCCAGCCTCGAAACGCAGCTGCCGGATGGCCTCCAAAAACGGTAACGACTCGATATCGCCGACCGTTCCGCCGACCTCGACCATCACGACCTCTGCGCCCACCGCTTCACCGGCACCTTTGATACGCCCCTTGATCTCGTCAGTAACGTGTGGAATCACCTGCACGGTTTGCGACAGGTACGCGCCGCGCCGCTCTTTTTCGATCACGCTCTGATAGATTTGCCCGGTGGTGACGTTGTTGGCGCGGCCCATCGGCACGTCTAAAAAACGCTCGTAGGTTCCCAGATCGAGATCGGTCTCGGCCCCGTCGCTGGTGACGAAGACCTCGCCGTGCTCGTAGGGGCGCATGGTGCCCGCGTCGACGTTGATATAAGGGTCGATCTTGACGGCGGTAACGCGGAGGCCCCGCGCGCGCAACAACGCGCCGATACTCGAGCTCGCAATCCCCTTGCCAAGTGACGATACGACCCCGCCCGTGATGAAGATGTACTTGGTATCCATAGATCACCCTCTCCGGGATTTTATGCTAGCACGGGTAGCCCTTTGCAGTTGAAAAAACAGATTCTCGCGTTGGCGGTTGCGGTATTTGCTGCGCCGGTTTACCGCAGGTACGGCTGGATTTTAACCCTCAAAGTGCGTAGCAGCCGAAGCCGCCTGAACTATGCACAGTGCAGACCGGACGATACTTGCTATTTTGCCGGTAGACTCCGGTTTCTAAAATGCTGCGGCGCTCGAGTACTATCGGGCAGAAGGCTGTACCGGCCCCTTTGGGTGCGGGCGACCTGAGCCCTATTCTCTGCGGTTCGGCCCGTCCCGACCTCACAATAGTTCGCTGCTAAACCCGACCACGCCGCTCGTGACACGATTGTAAAGGCCAGAGGACGCCCTCGCTACCGAGAGACAACACGCCGCACCACATTTAACCTGCGCCCGCCAGCAAAAACGGTTTATACTGCGCGCACAGTGACTTGCGCTACGCTACCCCTACAACGTCCCCTGCGCTCGGCCCCGGTTCTGAAGTGAGTATCCGTTCGGAACCCCGGCGGCCCGCACTCAAACAGCTGCTCGAGCTCAGCTTGGAGCGGTTGGCGGTATGTGAAGACGGTCTAGTGGTAGAAGCAAACGAAGCCTTCGCCTTTTTTCTGGGTTTTGAACCCGATGAGCTCGTCGGTGAACCGCTAGCGCGTTTGGTCGCCTTCGACGCGTCGCCCCACGGTAAGACGAACATCGGTGAAATGGTGGATAGTGAGGTGAGCGGCGAGACCGGGGGCGAGACCGGCGGCGCGCCGCAACCCCGCGAGGCTACCGTAACCCTGCGCGGCGGCAAAATCCTGCCCGCCGAGGTCATTACTCGCACCCTTACGCTCGGCGGGCGCAGCGTCGAACTCGTGGCGCTCCGCGACCTGAGCGTACAGCTAAGCACCCAGAGCGCGCTCCGGCACTACCAGGCCGAACTCGAGCGCAAAAACAGCGAGTTGGAGCGTGCCAACCGCGTCAAGAGCGAGTTTCTGGCGACGATTTCACACGAACTCAGAACGCCCCTGACCACGGTCATCGGTTACGCGCAGCTGCTCGAGGACGATGACGCCCTGAGCGCCGAGCAGCGGAGCTACCTAGCGGAGATTCAGGACTCCGGAACGCAGCTTGTGGGGCTCGTCGAGGGGCTTATCGACCTCTCGCAGCTCGAGTCGAGCGAACTCATGCTCTACCGTCAGGAGTTGCCGCTCGCGTCGGTACTCGCCCGCGCGCTCGCCAAGGTCCGACCTGCTGCCGAGGCCAAAGGGCTCGCGCTAGACGCACCTGACGCCCCCGACCTGACGCTTCTAGGCGATCCGGTACGGCTCGAGCAGGTGCTCGTCACCTACCTCTCGAACGCCGTCAAGTTTACGCCGCTCGGCGGGCACGTTACGCTTAAAATGGACGCCGACGCCAGCGAGGTGCGCTGCGAAGTGATCGACGACGGCGTCGGTATCAGTGAAGGCGACCTGCCGCACATCTTTCAACCTTTTTTCCGGGTGGACCGCCTCGAGGGACGCACCGAAAGCGGAGCCGGGTTGGGGCTGGCCCTCGCCAAAAGGCTGACCGAACTCCACGGGGGCAGAGTCTGGGCCGAGAGCACACCCGGTCAGGGCAGCCGTTTCGGTTTCGCCGTCCCACGCCGCGCTGCTCGGCAGGCTGACCAACCCATTCGGGGGCGGGTGGGGCCGTCTTGAGTGCGTACCCGTGGTGTATGTAGAAGCCAGAAGTAAGAAGTGAGAATAAAGAATTTAGTGGCTGGTGGAAGAAATTCTTACGTTTGTACGAAGTTCAGAAACAAGTTGATATAGCTGTCGGCGGCATGGCCCAACTTCCGAGTCGGTTTTCGAGGTTTGTGGCGAGTGGCTTTTGGGTTCTGACCTACTTGCCACTCGCCACAAACCACAGGCACCGGCTACGCCGGTACAATATGCCCCGCCCGCTCCAGCTCCGCTCTGGTCGCCGCCAACACCTGCGCTTTAGCCTCGCCCAGTTCTACACGTAGTGTCGCCCCCGCCGCCGCCACATGGCCCCCGCCGCCGAGCGCGACGCAGATTGCCTGCGCCGAGACGCCCGCACTCGCCCGCACCGAAACCTTGGTTTTGGGCTCACCGTCTTCACCCTCTTCACGCAAAAAGAGCGCCACCAGCACGCCCTCGGCGTAGCGGATAAGGCCCACGTAATCGCTTGAGTCGTCGTCGGTCGGGCCGATCTCGGCGCGCATCTGCCGGGTAATTTCGGCGACCGCTACGGTTCCATCCAGCGGAAACGTCACGGTGCTCATGACCTTGCCGAGCATTCGGAAGTAGTCGGGGTGGCGGCGCTGCAAACGGTCGGTCAGGTCGGTATAGGCGACGCCGTAAGCGATCAGTTCAGCCGCTGCGTGAAGCACGTCCGGGGTAGTGTTGCCGAAACGAAAATTGCCGGTGTCGGTCAGCAACCCGGTCAGGCAGGGCGTGGCGAGCTCCGCGTTCCACTCGAGCGGCAAAGCGTCGACTACATCTTTGACGAGTTGCGCGGTGGCAGCCCTGGCGGGTTCGACACAGACGAGGTCTCCGGCACGGTTGTTGGTCCCGTGGTGATCCAGAACGATAGTAAAGGCCGCGCCGACAACCTGGGTATTCACGACCGGAACGCCGACCAGCCGCCTGCTCACCTCCACGTCGAGAACAGCGACCAGCGCGTCCTTCGGCAGCGCCGAAAGTGGCTCTGACAACTCACCGGCTTGCACTAGAAAGTTCAGGTAGCGCGGCGGGGTACAGGGCAAAAGTGTCTCTTTACCGAGCGCGGCGAGCGCCCGTTTAAGGGCGAGCGCGCTGCCGAGCGCGTCGCCGTCGGGGTCTACGTGTGTAGCGATGACGATAGGGCCGTTCCAGGCCAGCAGCTTGCCCGCGACTTGGGCAATACAGGCTGCGTAGTCGGGTTCGCCGCTGTTGTCCGGTCGGGTTGGGGAGGTGTTCGGGGAAGGGGTCATAAACGACTATACCCACCCACCGACTCACCCGCAGACCTGCCCCCAGACCAGTAGCCAAAGACACGTCTCCGGGGGCTGTAAGGGCTTACGCTTGAGGCAGCTCGAGGAGGTAAAGATGACCCCTAACAACTTCTACTTGCAGGCTCCCCAGTGACCCGCGCCCGGCTCGTGCGCTTGCCTCTACTGCTGCTCGCGTTGGGGGCGGCGCTATTTTTTTACCGTACCCACGAGCCTGCGCCGCGCGCGGCGGTGGTGGTTCAGAGCTTCTCCGACCTGCCTGAAGTAGTCGCGCCCGAAGGGGCACTTTTAGAGGCGTTTAAGGAGGCGCGGCCCGCGACGGTGCAGATCGAGATCGTCTCGAGCGCCTTCGCCTTTGCCGACACCCCGCTCGGCCTCGGTACCGGGTTTTTTATCTCAGCCGACGGGCTCATGCTGACGGCCTACCACGTCGTCGATCCGGACTTGAGCTTTCCGGGTAAGGCGTCGTTCGAGGCGCTCGGTCCGGACGGGAAACGTTATCCGCTCGAGCTGATCGGTTTCGACGCCTACCACGACCTCGCCCTGTTACAAGCGGACGGCGCTAAAGACGTCCCCTACCTGCCGCTTATCGCCGACATCCCGGTTATCGGCAGTGAAGTGGTCGCTATCGGGAACAGCCGCGGCGACTTTTTGCAGGGCCGCGCCGGTGAGGTGCGCCGCTTAAACGTGCGGGCGGTTCAGGCCAGCTTTGCCGACGGTACCTTCGAGCTTTCCTCGGCGCTCGCCCCCGGTGACTCCGGCGGGCCGGTCGTAAACGCGGCAGGCGAGGTGCTCGGCGTCGTGTCGTATATCGCTTTTGCGCCCAGAGCCACGAGTTCGGTACCCGAAGCGGGACTGTTTCCGCTGCTCAGAACCGTGCCTTCGGGCGACGGTTACGCCGCTTACGCTGTCCCTGTTGCCGTAGACGACGCCACGCTAGCTGCGCTGCGCCGGGGCGAACAGCAAGATATTCCGGTGATCGGGTTCGTGGGCGTCCAGGGGCTGCGTAGCGATTACGACCCGCGTTACCAGAGTGGCGCGTACTTGGGGCCGCGTCCAGGGGTGGTCGTGGGAACGGTACAACCAGGCGGACCCGCCGAACGTGCGGGGCTGCGAAGCGCCGCACAACGTCAGCTTTACGACAGCAGCGGCGCGTTTCAGGAGGTTCAGACCCGCGCCGACGTGATCGTCGCCGTCGACGGTGAGCGCACCCCCACCTTCGAGGCGCTGTTGGGGGTAGTGCGGCGCAAACAGGTGGGGCAAGAGGTCGCGGTCGCGGTGCAACGTGGCGACGAACTGTTGCAGCTGAGGCTCGAGCTTGGCGGCAAACGTAAGGTATTCGGGGGCTAGGTTCTGCTTATCACCTGACTCGAGGTGATTTTGCCGTGCTGAACGCAAGAAGTAGAAAGTAAGGAGTAGGAAGGTTTCGGAACGTCGATGTCTATCTCGCCGGTTACGAGGTTGGCTGTGTTTCTCAAAGGGCAAACGTCGATACAACCTAGGCCGCGCGTTGTGTAGATGCGGGACAGCAGGTTTTCCTTCTCTGTTTCTGTAGTGCTGGAACGCTGAACTCTGCCACGCGCCACGGTCGAAACGACTGGGCCTGCGCCGACAATATATGTTAAGGACACGTCCGCGCGTATATTGCACACATATCGGCAGAGACTTGTAGGGCGTTGTTTTACACAAAGCAATTCCAATATATACTGCCCCGGTTCGCCGCAGATATACCCCTTCGGTAACATGCCCTTGGCGGGCACAGGCAGGTCATCGTCTCAAAGTTACGTGGTGGACTGTGCTCCTTCAACTTAGTGTGGCGCAAACCAAATGATACCTGCTAACAGTGTCGTACAAACGTTCTGGAACCCCCCAAACCGTTCCTAGCTCCTTTAAGCTGAACGGTATGACCCAGTGGGAGTATCTCCAGATCATGATGACGACCAAACCGGTGAAAGAGGGCCACAGCCGCCTTATCGTGCTAAGTAGGGGTGAGCAGGGGGCCAGAGTCGCTGCCGGAAAACGGCTTGTCGATCTCTTGTGTGAGTTGGGCGAAGAGGGTTGGGAACTCGCCGGTGTAGTAGATATGAGTTCGGTCGATGAAGCCAAGGGTGCCCACGACATCCACCTGACCAATTCGTCGCTGCTGCTGAAACGTCCGGTCGGTTAGGGCGCGCGTTCAAAACCCCGGCTCGAGTTCGGGAGCAGTGATGTGTGAGCAACGAGTGGACGAGGTAGCCTAGACCCCCATAGGCACACAAAACGCGAAAAAGGCACCAGCCCAATGAGGTGCCTGACTCTCAAAAACGTTGTCTTTAATGTGGTGCCGAGAGCGGGACTTGAACCCGCACGGGCGTAAGCCCAACAGATTTTAAGTCTCAAGAGAACTTATCAGCCGAGTTTAGTTGAGTGCGAGAAGCACGCTAGAGACGGTGTTTTGGTATCATACGAAGTGACTAGAGTATGACCTAATCGGGCAGTTTGGCAGAGTTGGCACACAACCGGCACACAGAGTCAGGGGCAACGATGGACGATCACAAAAAACTACCCCGACTTGGCAAGGTAAAGAAAGAGGTGCTTCTCTCGCTGCACATCTATCTTGGCGCGATTGTAGAAGATGACTTTCCTCTGGCCCCGGACGAACTGCCCGTGAGACTGTATTCAGCGGGCGTCTTTGTAGAGGACTTGCTGACGAGTATGTCGGGAACCCGGCACTACCTCAGACCGCTCGACGGCATGATGCTCGAGGTTGCTCCCGACAAGTTGAAAGCAGAATATGAGCGGCTCTATAACGAGTGGCAGTATAGGCAATGGTACGGCCCGGAACTCAAAAAAACTGAGGACTTGCCCCCTATCCTAGACCTAGAGGAAACAAAAAACTGGCGCACGAGTGCGCTTAGTGAGTTGCGAGACCTTGATAGACGAGAAATGTCTGTGAAGGGTTCAGTAAAGGGCAGTGACGCCGAGATTGTCAACTATGCTCATCTTCGCAGTAGTAAAGCTTGGGAAAAGCGTTGGGGTAGCCTGGAGGCATCCTGCTACGCTGCCCTAAAGTCACTAAAGCGTGACCGCCTTATCTGGCGCAAACGGTTCAAACCTGAAAACCGCGTAAACGAGGTTATGAAGATAGGTCTGACTATGAAGGGCTTACAACTCAGCCGCACCCTAATGGAGAAGGCGTTCTCAGAGTACGCGGTCAAACTCCGGGAAGGTTTTACTAAAGCCGGTCTACCTGATACGGAACACGACAAGCTTATAGCATCGTTTCGGCTTAAGTTTGGATTGGTTAGGCCCGTGAGGGACGGTTAAACTCTCTATTTATAGTCGTTATTTAGACTCAAAGGCGCTCACTTCAGATAATGAGGTGAGTTCTTTTTTGGGAGGTGAGTACGAAGAGAACGGAACTCAGAGTGTGCATCTGCCGCCAAGCTCGAGCACACCCCGAACCCCGCACGATCAGCCCGAACTATGAAGCCCTCTAGCCCCATACAGGAGACCGTATGACTACCTTAGCAGCACCACAAGAGACCGCACACCCCAAGACCCGTAAGCTGCTCACAACAGAACATGTAGCCGAGCGTTTGAACGTTCCAAAAAGCACTATCTATGACGCTGCTAGGCAAGACCGCATCGGCGGCATCGTCAGACTAGGGCGCGTGATCAGGTTTGACCCAGTAAAGTTTGAAGCTTGGCTCGAGGCTGGCGGTCAGGCGCTACCGGGCGGCTGGCGACAAGAGGCCGCCTAAATGAAAAACCGCTCACAACCGGGGCAAGGTCGGAGCGGAGGGGCAGATCACAGCGCGGACAACGCTAAGCAGATCATAGCATCCGGTAGTATCTGCAACCCGTCCGATTACCTACGCATCCGGCCCCCGTATCGCCGCTATGAGGCTGAGAGACAGCGAGCAAGCTACGAATACCTGAGAGGGTGCGAACGCTACCTGAAGGCGCTCACAGCGTACCGATACCACCTAGAGAATCCGACGGTGCGTTGTGCCTGAACCCGGAACCCTAGAGGCGTGGGAAGCCGAGCAAAAGAAAAGGCGCAAGACACCCGCCTCAAAACCCGTCGACGAAACGCCCGGTACATCCGGGCTCACGACCAAAAAGCGCGGCGCGACGAAACCCAAGCCCCAAGCCCTCATCACGCGCCTGTCCGACGTAGAGCCCCAAGATGTTGCTTGGCTCTGGCACCCCTACATTCCGCTCGGCAAACTGACCTTGTTGGAAGGCGACCCCGGACTCGGTAAAACGTTTATCAGTTTGACCCTGGCTGCTGCCATCACACGCGGCTGGCCCCTACTCTCGCAGACCGGCGCACCCGGCGAAGAGCTGGAACCTGCCGACGTTCTTTATATGTCGGCAGAGGACGGTCTAGCCGACACCCTGCGCCCCCGTCTCGACGCTGCCGACGCTGACGTGAGCCGCGTTCACGCCCTCACCGGCTGGCGACTTGACGACGGAAACGAGAGCGCAGAGGGCGCGGTGAGTCTTGGCGACATTCCGATACTCGAGCAAGCTTTAACGCAGACCAAACCCAAGCTCATCATCATCGACCCGCTTCAGGCGTACTTAGGCGCGAAAGTGGATATGCACCGAGCGAACGAAGTACGCCCGCTTCTCTCGGCGCTGGGCAACCTTGCCGAGAAGCACGAGTGCGCGGTGATCTGCATCCGGCACCTATCCAAAGCTCTAAGCCCCAAAGCGATCTATAGCGGCATGGGAAGTATAGACTTCGCCGCTGCTGCCCGCTCGATTCTGACGGTAGGGGAACACGACGGTGAGCGCCTACTCGCACACGTCAAAAGCAGCCTTGCCCCACAAGGCAAAAGCATCCGCTACGAACTCTGGGATGGGTCGCTGAACTGGCTCGGTATCTCGGACATCACCGCCGAAGAGCTGCGCGTACCGCAGACCGTAGAGGCTGAGGGCAGCACCGTAGACGCCGCCGTGACCTTTTTGCAGGACTACCTAGAGGATGGCGCACAAGCTTCTAGTAAAGTCTCACGCGCTGCTAAAGAAGCGGGGATTAGCAACGCGACACTTCGCCGCGCCAAAGAAAAACTCGACGTGAAGTATGACCGCCAAAACGTAAGCGGAGGTGAGCGCGGTAGTGGCATCTGGGTTTGCTCACTACCTGATAACCCCCTAAGGGTACAAGCTGAACAAGTTGAACGACTTGAAGAAAACCGCGTGCTAGACGGCGCTGTTCAACTTGTTTCAACTTGTTCAATAGAAACGGCTGAACAAGTTGAAAAAACACGTCAGGGACGGGAAAACGTTCAACTTGTTCAAGATGCTCACCTAGAGCCCTTAGGGGGTTATGACCGTTTGCGGAAAAGACTCGAGGCTCAAAAGTGGCCCGTGCCGAGTGCCGGTAAATTGCTCGACTTCTACCGCCGCGCCGATGCAGGGGACACAGAAGCGCGGGGCGCGATTGACGACTACCTACAAAACCCCCAAGTCGTGCAAGCCCTTGAGGTGAACCGTGAAGCGGCTTAGACCTGACGACGCCCTGAGCGCCCCTGATTTTTTGGGGCGCAACCCTCCGGCACATCTGAGCATCCGAGTCACCTACCGCTGTGGTCGCTGTGGCAACCGGGTAGAGCTGCACATCCCTACGACCGCCGTGATCTGTACCCGTTGCGGTACTCGGATGAGGCCGTCGACGTGAGCGAGATACCGGCACACGTTCCGAGCATCTTGCGCCGCTCCGATGTTGCCAAGGTGCTAAACCTTAAATCACAGCAGGTCGCCTACTTGACCCGACAAAA
>JAABUN010002678.1_pt1 | contig 30545 bp, 22 predicted proteins | sample 5559311 | NCBI WGS metagenome assembly JAABUN01 (sample SAMN10711877, study PRJNA513370) | rock metagenome | isolation source: Antarctica rocks | place: Antarctica: Victoria Land, Siegfried Peak sud | reverse complement strand
TCTCGTTCTTGACCGATATAAATGTTTGGACAAGTTTTCAAAAACGAAAGTATTTTCTCCCATTGATGATTATTGAATTTTACAACTGACATTTTGTTAGTTTATACCAAATGTCAACAGAACCTAGGGTTATTCGGCATCGCGCACATTGTTTTTTTGTGGGAAGGCGATATTTTACTTTTATATTCTTTGGTTGGCTTTCCGCTTCTGCTTTTTCGCCGCACAACGCCGCGCAACCTTGTCAGATTGATTTTAGCTTTACTTATTGTGCCTTCAATTTTGGTGGTAATTGTATTTTCAGTAATCGAAACGGCGCGAGTTGTTCCGGCGTATTCCGCGCAGATTAACCTGGCAGAAGCAGAAGTAATCGCCCGTCAAGCTCAAGAGGAATTACTTGAGTATTTTCCTGATTGGACAATAAAAACGGAAGCAGTCTCCGGTTCACCCGCTAGCCTGATTTTGTCGAGGGCATTTGAGTTCAAGCCGGACTTCGTTGTAGTCGGAGCGCAAGGACTTTCCTCAGACAGACAGATAGGATTAGGAAGCGTTTCACAAAAGATTTTGACCGAAGCGAAATGTTCGGTTCGGATCGCCCGCGTAAAACCTGATGCTGCTCATTCCCGGCTAAAAATTATGATCGGCTTTGATGATTCGCCCGGTTCTATGGCGGCAGTTAAAACAGTTGCCGCGCGGCAATGGCGCGGAAAGCCTGAAATTCGGCTCGTGACAGTTACCGACCCGTTTTTTCCATTAATTCCGGGAAGAGTTTTACGACCAATTCCCGGCTTGTCGGAGGGGAAAATGAAAGGTGAACAAAAATGGGCTAAAATGCTGGCTGCGAAAGCGCTCAAAATGTTACATAATGCAGGTCTTTCCGCGACGTTAGATATTTATGACGGCAATCCCCGGATGATATTGATCCAAGAAGCTGAAAAATGGGAGGCAGATTTAATTTTCATCGGGGCAAATTCTATTCAATCTCAATCCCGGCAGTATTCTCTTGGCTGCGTTGCTTCAGCAATTGCATCCCGGGTTTCCTGTTCGGTCGAAGTGGTCAGGCAAAACTAATAAGTTTATACAAAAGAAATTTTCAAATTTTAATTTCACCAAGCGTAACGCGCACTCGGTGCGTTAGCCCGTCGTCGGTCAGCGGAATTTCGCCGGACGATAAAAGTTCGTCGTCGAGCCGGACTTCGGTGACTCCGCGGCAGACGCTTAGCGGATTTTCGACTTTTATCTCGTAAAGCGTTTTTCCGCGCCGGTAATTGATTTCAAATTCGCGCCAGCCGCGCGGAATGCACGGCTCTATTTTCAGCGTTGCGCCTTGCAAATGAAAACCGAGCATTGATTCGAGCGCGGCGCGATACATCCAGCCTGCCGAACCCGTATACCACGTCCAGCCGCCGCGCCCCGTGTGCGCTTGTTCGGCATAAACATCGCCCGCCGCGACATACGGCTCGACTTTGTATTTGTGCAGACCGGCGCGGGTCGAAGCGTGATTGATCGGATTGAGCAAGGCGAATAATTCGCCCGCTTTGTCGCCGTCGCCAAGCATCGCAAACGCAATCAATGTCCAGAGCGCGGCGTGTGTATATTGCCCGCCGTTTTCGCGCACACCCGGAATATAACCTTTGATATATCCCGGCTCAAGCGAACTTTTGTCAAAAGGCGGAGTAAATAAAAGCACGATTCCGTCGCCGCGCCGAATCAGATATTCGTCCACCGAAGCCATTGCCCGCACCGCTTTCTGCGGATTCGCGCCGCCGGAAATAACGCCCCACGACTGCGCGATGGAATCAATGCGGCATTCTTCGTTTTCCGTCGAACCGAGCGGCGTGCCGTCGTCAAAATACGCCCGCTTAAACCAATCGCCGTCCCAGGCGTTTTCGTCGAGCGCGATTTTCAAATCTTCGATGTGCGTTCGATATTTTTTCTCGCGTTTCGTTTCCCGGCGTTCCGTGCAGAACGGCGCGAAATCGGCGAGCGTGTTGAGCAAAAACCAGCCGACCCAGACGCTTTCGCCTTTGCCGAGGTTTCCGACGCGGCTCATTCCGTCGTTCCAATCGCCCGAACCCATCAGCGGCAAACCGTGTTCGCCGACCGCCAGACTTTTGTCAATCGCCCGCGCGCAATGTTCGTAAATACTCGCCGTTTCCGTCGAAATTGTCGGCTGAATGTAAGCATCGTCCTGACCTTCGACCAGGAGCGGAGCTTCGATAAACGGCACGATTTCGTCAAGCACCGATTTGTCGCCCGTTACTTTGATATAAAAACTCGTAACAAACGGCAGCCATAATAAATCGTCCGAAAAGCGCGTCCGCACGCCGCGTCCAGTCGGCGGATGCCACCAATGCTGAACGTCGCCTTCTTTGAATTGGCGCGATGCGGCAAGCAGAATCTGTTGACGCGCGATTTCCGGTTTCGCATAAACTAACGACATCACATCTTGCAATTGGTCGCGGAAACCGAACGCGCCGCCCGATTGATAAAACGCCGAACGCGCCCAAACGCGGCAGGCGAGCGATTGATACAAAAGCCAGCGGTTGACCATCGTATTTAAAGCCGCGTCCGGCGTGCGGACTTCCACCGCGCCGAGTAATTCGTCCCAGTATGCCGAAACGTTTTCAAAGGCTTCTTTGACGGCGGCGAGCTGGCGGAAACGCGAAATTAAATTGACTGCTTCTTCTCTCGAATCGGTTTCGCCGAGCAAAACAACTATCTCGCGTGTTTCATCCGGCGCGAGTTCAATCACGGTTTGCAAAGCCGCGCACGGGTCGAGTCCCGCGCCGTTGCGTCCCGAAAGTTTTTCACGCCGCAGCGCCGCCGGTTTTTTGATACTGCCGTTGCGCCCGATAAATTCTTTGCGGTCGCACGTTAAAGAGTTGACCTGTTCGCTTAACGCGACAAAAGCGATTCTTCCGGCAAACTCGTTGTTATACGGATTGCGCGCCAGAATGCCGCCGGTTTTTTCGTCCGTTTCCGTAATGATAAACGGCGCGGTTCGGCTTCGCTCAAAACCCAAAACAAGCTCGTTATAACTTGTAATTGATATTTTTCGCCGCCGGTCGGTTCGATTATGCAGCCGCAGCCGCGAAATTTTAACGGGCGCGTCGAGCGGCGCGAACAGAAGAAGTTCCTGCGCGACGCCGTGACTCAGATGTTCAAAAATCGTGTAGCCCTGTCCGTGCCGAATCGCGTAAGGTTCAACTTCCCGAATCGGCAGCGGCGTCGGCGACCAAACGGTTCCCGTATCTTCATCGCGCAGATAAATCACTTCGCCCGGCGGGTCGCCGACCGGATCGTTTGACCACGGCGTGAGGCGATTTTCGCGGCTGTTGACCGCCCAGGTAAAGCCCGCGCCGGTTTCCGAAACTTGAAAACCGAAATTGTGTTCGTTGGCAATCACGTTCAGCCACGGCGCGGGCGTCCATTGTCCTTCGCCGAGAATCGTGACGTATTCTTTGCCGTTTTCGGTAAAACCGCCCAGCCCGTTGAAAAAAGTCAAATCGGGCAGACTCGGCAGCGGTTCGGGATAAGAACGCGCTGGATTTCCGGCGATAAAATCTTTCGGCAAGCCTGTTTCAAACGGTCTTCGCCCGAGCTGCTCTTCCAGATCACCGCGTTCGGTAACGATGACCACCCGCGCCACCGTATGCAGCAGTATGCGGTCGGCTTCCGACATCTGGTCGGCGCGTTTGAGAAAAATCCCGCCGTTTTTGTCGAGCAGATGCGATTCGCCGCTCGTGCGGACAAGCATTGCCAATTCATCCTGCAGCGATTGAATATAACTTGCCGGATGGTCATTTAAAATTACCAAATCAAACACTAAACCTTTCAGCCGCAGATACTCGTGAGCTTTAAGAAGCTGGCGCACTTGCGGCAAATCTTCGGCGCGATTGATTCGCGCGACAACGATGGGCAAATCACCGCCGATGCCGTAAGCCCACAAATCAGATTGCGCTCTGGTGTTAAGGGCAAGCACTTTCGGCTGCGGGCGCAGAGAAGAATCCGAATAAAGAATGCGGGCGGCGAGCCTTTGAAAAAGATAAGCGGTTTCCGGGTCAATGTTCAGATGACGCATCTCGACTTGCGAGCGCGTCCAGGCGAGCGCGGCTTCACGTTCAAAGATAATTAAATCGTGATACCGGTCAGCCAGCCGCAGGGCTTCCTCGTATGAATGAGCGACGGCGGTCGAGAACGAGACGGAAACGGTTTCGTGCGGCTGAATGCGAACACGCCGCCGCAGAGAAAAAATCGGGTCAAGCACCGCGCCCGTCGTATTTGAAAGCGGGCGGTCTTCCATCACCGCCAGCGGCGCGGAAGCGTCGTGTCCGCGTCCTAAAAAACGGGCGCGGTCGGTTTCATACTGCACCGCGCCGATGGTTTCGCCGCTCGTCGCAATCGTATGAACCGCCCAAACGGGTTCGTCTTTTTCGGCGCGCGGTCGGCGTTTGGCGATGATGGAATTTTCGGCGTGGTTAAATTCGGTTTCGATTGACAGATTGCTGAACGCCGGATGCGCCGCGTCAGCGTTTGGCGCGGCTAAAACTATTTCCGCGTAGCTCGTCACTTCAATTTCGCGCGCACTCGCCGAATGATTGGTAATCGAAACGCGGCGGATTTCGGCATTGTCTTCCGGGGAGACGATAATTTCCGTGCGCGTGGCGATTCCGTGATCGCGGCGCAGAAAAACGGCTTTGTCTTCCGAAAAGGCGACTTCGTAAAATCGCGGCATCCGTCCTATCGGTTGGTATCCGCTCGACCAAACCGCGCCGCCGGCGACATCGCGCAGATAAATAAATGCGCCCCAATCGTCGCGCGTCGCGTCTTCGCGCCAGCGCGTTACGGCAAGCCCGTCGCATATCGAATATCCCGCGCCGGAAGTTGTCATCATTACGGAATACGCGCCGTTGGAAAGAATTTGGGTGCGCGGCGTCGGCAAATTCGGTGTCTCGAAAACTCTTGTTACCCGTCCTGAAAACTGCCTGACCACCCGACCCGATAAAACTTCTTCGGCGCGCGGATACGACGCGGGAACGCCGCGCGGAATGCGTTCCTGAAGCAGCAGTTCGGCGGACTGCACAAGCGGGTCGGCGTGAAATCGCTTTTGCATCGTGTTGGAATGCACGAGATTGTTCAGCGCGACCAGAATCATTCCCTGATGATGCGCCATAAAAGCGCGGATGACGGCGCGTGTCTGATTAGGCGGCAAGCGTTCGGGCGTGTAATCAATCGCTTCGTAAAAACCGAAACGGGCGAGTGCGCCTTCCTTTGCCAAAACCCGGAAATTCTCCAACGCGGCGCGTGGCGAAACGAGCGCGGCAAGCGCGGTCGAATAAGGCGAAACAACCAAATCCTCGCTCAAACCTCGTTTCAGCCCGAATCCGGGAATACCGAACGCGCCGTATTGATAATTCAACTGCAAATCGCGGGCGTTATAAGCCGATTCGGAAATGCCCCACGGAACATTGTTTTTCCCCGCGTATTCGATTTGTCCGGCGACTATCGCCCGGTAAGTTTGATTGAGCAGAGTTGCATCGTAATCACGCATCACCAGAATCGGCATCAGATATTCAAACATCGTCGCCGTCCACGAAATCAGGGCGCGGCTTCCGTCAATCGGCGTGAGCGCGCGACCGAGCCGAAACCAATGTTCCTGCGGAACTTCGCCTTTGGCAATAGCGACAAAACTCGCCAGACGCGCTTCCGAAGCCAGCAAATCGTAAAAAGAATTGTCGCGTTTTTCATTGTCAACGCTGTAACCGATGGAAAAAACTTTGCGTTTTTCGTCGAGCAGAAAACTAAAATCCATCTCCGCGACAATTTCCGCGCTTTGAGTTGTCAGCGCGTTCAATTCATCGAGCGTTTGGGCGGCGGTTTGCGCGGCTTTTTTGACGGAAGCTGTGAGAATTTGCAAGCCGTTTAATGCCGCCGTGCAATCCGTTTCAGCCGTTTGACATCGCCCTATTTCCTCGCTGATATTAAAAAGCCGCAACTGCAACGCCTCATATAATTCGGGAAGCTGCGCGAGCGACGGAAAAAAATTGAATAAACTTTCGGTTTCGCGCCACTCCGGTTTGATGTCGGGAAAATCGCGGTCAATAATCGCCGCCAGTTGTGCAAAGTCGGTTTCTTTCCAGGGAACGAAGGTTTTGATGTCGCGCCGGAATGCGTGAGTTTGACGCGCTAAACTCGTCATCCAAAAACGCAGTTCTTGGAAAGGCGCGTCGCCGTGTTCCTGCGCCAACGCGCCGGTGATGTCGGTCAAAATTTCCAGCCGCGCCGTCAGCGATTCGAGCGTCAGCGTCCACGCTTCGGGCGTTTCATTCGGCGGGTTTTCCAATAATTCGCCGCATTTGGCAATTTCTTCGCGCAGTTGTTTGACCGTCACCGCTTCGGTGCGCCCGTGAACCGCGCTCAACCGCGCCGCTTCTTCGCGCAGCAGGTCGACCGTATCGCGCAAGCCGTCAATCAATCTTTTATCGAACAGCGGACGATTGGTTATTTCGATGATTGATTGTTTGACGGCGAGCAGATGTCCGGCGAGATTGCCGCTGTCAACCGTCGAGATATAGCGCGGCGCGAGCGGCGCGAGCGTCTGCGTGTCATACCAATTTAAAAATTGCCCGCGAAATTTTTCCAATCTTTCGAGCGTCGCAAAAGTAAAGCGAATTCTTTCGGTGAGTTCGAGCGTTCCGAGATAACCGAAATCGCGCGCTGAAACGGTCGAAAGCAGCAGCAAACCGATGTTCGTCGGCGATGTGCGATGCGCGATTTTCGGCTGCGGGTCTTCCTGAAAATTGTCGGGCGGCAGCCAGTTATCGTCGTCGCCGACGAAGGTTTCAAAAAACCGCCACGTCCGCCGCGCAATCGTTCGCGCCGTTTTTACATCGTCCGCCGATAAAAAAACGCGCTCTGTCGGCGTCGGACGGCTGACCCGAAAGGCGACGAAAGGCGAAAGAAACCACGCCATAAGAAACGGCGCGGCAATCGGCAGAGCATCGGGACGAAGCCATAAAATCAAAACAAAACTCACAACCGACAAAAACATCGCCGTCCGCATCGAACGCAGAAACGATGCTTGATTGTGCGGATTTTCATTTTCGGACTGCGCCGCCGTCGTCCATTCGAGCAGATTTTTCCGCGAGATAAGTTTACGGTAAATCGTGCGCGTCACGGCGTCAGTTTTCAAATACGCCTGATGCGAGATGCAGACGATTGAAAGCGCGACCTGCGCGGCGTTATGGCGAAAATCGCCGAAAACACTTCTGAAATGACTCTTCCACGAAACGCCTTTCGGGTGCGTCAGGAGATTTGTTTGCAGATGAGCGTAGACGGGAAAAGCCAATTCAAAAACGACAAAAAGCGTCCACAAAAACGGCGAGCCGGGAACAATCGTCCAAACCGCGAGCAGCCACAAAAAAACCGTCGGCGCGACCAGACTCCGCCGCAGATTATCGAGAATTTTCCAGCGTGAGATAATCGGCAAACGATTTCGCGCGGTTTTCCCGTCAGCATCTTTCACAAGAGAAAAAATCCAACGGGCAATCTGCCAATCGCCGCGCACCCAGCGATGCGAACGCCCAGCAAAGGTATCGTAATGCGTCGGAAAATCGTCGAGCAGTTCGATGTCCGTCACCAAACCGCAGCGCGCGTAAAGTCCTTCAAAAAGGTCGTGGCTCAAAATGGAATTTTCCGGTACGCGCCCTTTCAGCGAAGCCTCGAAAGCATCCACGTCGTAAAGTCCTTTGCCCGTAAAACTGCCTTCGCCGAACAAATCCTGATAAACGTCGGAAGTCGCCGTCGTGTAAGGGTCAAAGCCCGTGTTGCCGGAGAAAATCCGCGCAAAACGCGAGCGCGCCGCGCTCGTCAAAGAAATGCCGACGCGCGGCTGCAAAACGCCATAGCCTTTCGTCACGCGCTGTAATTTCTCATCAAAATGCGGGCGGTTGAGCGGATGCGCGGCAACGCCGACGAGTTTGCGGGCGGCGTCGCGCGGCAATTGCGTATCCGAATCGAGCGTGATGACGTATTTAATTTTTCGGAGAATTTCCCCGTCCGCCGTTACCGCTGTAAAACTCGTATCTTTCGCGCCGCGCAAAAGACGATTAAATTCCTGCAATTTTCCGCGCTTGCGCTCCCAGCCCATCCATTTTCCTTGGCGCCCGTTCCACAAACGGCGGCGGTGAAAAAGATGAAATTTACGCCGCCCGTTTTTTTGATGTCTTTCGTTTAATTTTTCAACTCTGTCAAACGCTCGATTCAATATCGCCGCGTCCGTCGGCATTTCTTCGGCGGGCGCGTCTGCGAAATCGCCGAGTAAGCCGAAATAAATATTTTCGTCCTGATTGCCGAGATAATAAACTTCCAGTTTTTCCAGCAATTCTTCAACCACCGTTTCGCCGGTCAAAAGCGTCGGAATCACGACGATTGTTTGCGCGTCTTTGGGAATCGCCTCCATTTCCATCTGCGGAAGCAGACGCGGCGGAATCATCAGCGTAAAATCCCAATTCAAAACGCTCAACGCCAAATCGCTCGCCGGAATCAGCGAAAGCAGCCCAAAAACAATCAGCAAAGGCAATCCCGCGCCAAAATAGGCGGCGGCGAAAACAAACAAAGCGACGATCAGCGCGGTCAAAAACACCAGCAGTCCGAGATAAATTTTTGTCGGATGGTTCAATACAAAGCGGCGCAGGCGTTCGGAAAAACGCGGGCGATAATCGAATTCTTTTTCCAGTTCGGCAAGCCCTTCGTCAATCAAATAATAACCGACGTGCGAATATCGTTTGTCCACCCGATTCTTTTTTTCGGCGCGGCGGGCGAGTTCGACGACGCGCTCCGCTACTTTCAACTCGTCGGTTTTCGCGCGTCTGGCGATGCGCTCGACAACGGCGCGGTAACGATTGCGGGTCGTAAAATTCATTTCCGCATAAACTTCCGCCGGGTCAATTTTCAAAAGCGGGTCAATCAAACTGACATTCTCAAAAAAATCGCGCCAATCGAGCGTCGAAAGCAGCCGCATACTTGTAATAACATTGCCGACGGTAACTTGCGTGGCGGCTTGGCGTTGATGCTCTGCCTGCACGATTTGCTCGATGCTTTCGCCCTGTTTTTGCAGTTGGTTTTCCAGCCATTCAAACGCCGGAGCGATTGACGGGTCTTGTTCACGAAGCTGGCGCGTGATTTGCGCGATAAAGGCATTTCCGAATTTTTTGCGCTTGCCCAGACGCTTAACCATTAAAGGCAGCAATTCATTCGGCTGCCGCGCGACTATCTCAATCAGTTCGTCGGCGAGCGCGTCCGCCGCCTCGCGCTCTTCGCGTGAAACGACGATGCGCGAAGCCAGCCGTCGCAGATTTTCAACCAGCGCGAGCCGCAAAGTAATGGCAACCGCCCACAATTCACCGATGTTGAGCGGCGTTATTTTTTGATAAGCAAGAAAAAAACGCTCCAGCGTTTCGACTTCAAGCCGGCTGTCGGTATGAGCGACAAGCATTAACGCGGCGGCGTAAATGCGCGGATAGCCCGCAAAATCGCCGTGCGTCAGTTTCGGCAGTTCGCGGTAATAACCTTTCGGTAAATCCTCCCGAATTTCGCGCAGTTGTTCTTCGACGATATGAAAATTATCAACCAGCCATTCCGCCGCCGGAGAAATGGCGCGTTCGTTGCGAATCGCTTCGGCTAAAGAACGGTAAGCACTGACGAGAACTTTTCCGTTGTCTTCAAGACGCGGAAGAAGTTTCCGAAAATTTTTCGGCTGGGCGACTTCTTTTTGTTCGGCGGCGAGAACCGCCGCGAATTGTTCGAGCCGCTCGACGCTGAAAAGTTCGGCGCGAATCGGGTCCTCGTCGCTTTTGCCGAATGAGTTTTGAAATGCGCCGAATTTTAACCTGGATAACTTTGCCATTTTCCCCGCTTGTTTTCTGTAAATTTATTTTTCTTTTTGGTTTAACCAAGTCGCATTGCCATTTAAGACTAAGTGTAACAATAAAAGTAACTTTGCTCGAAACAGAAAAATTTGTATCGGGTTTTGCCGCTAATTTCTTCAAGTCCGCGAGGCGGACATATATTAATAACGGCAGGAGATTCCCGTTATGAGTTTGCGGAAAAATTTTGAAAGGGATGTGCCGCAATACGCTTCGCGGACGAACTGACCAATGCCGTTCTATTAGCCGCGCCGTCCATATCGGTCGCCGCCGAACAACAAAATTTCGTCCGGCAGTCGGTTATACTATTTAACCCGGGAGCTTTTTCGGGGATGTTCCGGTTAAATTTTCTACCGCTAATCTGCGCCGCCGAAAACGCCGAGCAATTGAAGCAAATAAAGAGAGGCAAACGCCGCAAAGAATAATCCGGCGAGCGCGGTCACGGCAAACGCAAACCACGACGGGCGCAAATCGGCGGGCAAAGTGCGGTGATTCAGACCGCTATCAGCCAATCCCAACGCTTATTTCCCGTAGGCGCAGTCGCGCCGGCGACGATGGCGAAAACTCCGTCAACCAGAGCATACGCGCCGAAAAGAAGCACCAGAACAGCCAGCGAAGCCGCCGGATTAACGAGCGTCAGCATGCCGAAAATTATGGCAATCACGCCGCGCAAGGCGAGCAGCCACCAATTACGAGCTAAAACAATCATTTTCGTTTTCTCCTCTTAGGCGGACAATTTTTAAAATCAGCGCGTTGTCCGCAACCGTCCGCGCCTACAAGTTGCACATTTTTATGCGCGTCCGACCAATTCATTTATTTCGCCGCGTTTTTGGTATGCGGCTTTTTGCCGAGTTCGCGCCAATCTTTTTCGCTGATTTCCACGCCGTAATGCTCGGCGGCTTTTTTGATATTGGCGAAAGCCGAATCGCGGTCTGCGTCCGATAATACAAGCAGTATTAATCTTATTGGTTAAATTAAAGGTTAAAAAAGATAGGCGGCGTATAACATTTCTAACCACCGCTTTTTTAATAATTTGCAGAATGCGCCTCAAGCCTAGAACTTATTATTTAACAAATTAGGAAATAGTGCTGTTTCAATCTATAACAATCCCTAACTCCCTTCTCAAGGAAATCTAAACTTCAAGATATTTGTAGAGCCGTTCTTCAAGAAATATCTTTAAATCGTCAACACTTTTTACCGTCTCATTGTAAATCACTTCCCCGTCTTGCTTGATAGAAACTCGCGGCTGATCTTCTACCACCAAAATGGTTATTTGATAATCCTTCCCTTTAACCTGACCGTTAAAACTTAAATGCGCCGTGTCCGAATCGCTCAATGTCAGGCAATTCATTTTCATAATGTGAATAATGTCCGAACGCTCGTAGGCAGTCATCATAAGCGGTAAATTTTATCACAACATATACTTTCATTTATGTAACTGTTTCTAAGATAAATCTTCTAAACCAAACTTAAAAAAGAAGTCACTGGTTAGAAAAAGCTAGATTCAAGAGTCCCGGTTGCACATCGCCCAAGCACAAACGCACGTACGGTATTTTCAACAAAAGATTCATCAGAAAGAGTCAAGCTGGACATTCGGTTATAAAGGGATTTCGCATTAAAATGAGGGAGGTAAATCTTTCTATTATTATCGGACGCAACTTTATCAAATTTGTTTCTCTAATTCTAATGGAAACACTATTTATTTAGATTATCCTAGACAAATAATAATGCAGAATGTTCCGAGAATAAACACAAAAGCAACCACAAAAGACCAATGGTAATGAAAAACCCGCTTAAGAAAAAGACATATGAGCCGCAAGAAATTCTAGTGTCAGCTAAAGCGAATGAAACCCAGTACTGAGGACAGATTTGTCCATACCGGAGTCATCAAAATTTCTCTGAATCTTCTAGGATAGTTTAACAGTTGACGGAGAGTAATATACTCGTTCTCCGGTATCAAATTGTTCGAGTTTTGACTGACTGATTTGTAAAAGTCGTAATACTTAAAATGATTGTTCGGTCAGTCCTTTTAATTTAATCTCACCTGACAAAAATTAAAGCCGTTGATAAGACAAAAAATTCATTTTTATTAACAACTTTTAGTTATTGCTTATCGAACACTATATGATACTTGATAAATCGGTCGGCTAGAACTCGATCTATTTAGATTTGCTTTATTCTAATTATGGGAAAAGTGCTTCTTTTTATAAATTAACAATTTCGAGTTCTGAACGACCGATTGTCGAGTTTTAGCCGACCAATTATCGAGTTTTGAACGACTGATTGTCGAGTTTTAGCCGACTTCAGGCAAATTAAATAATTTTTGGCATATTTTTCAACCGGCAGAAGAGGCTGTTTTAGCTGAATCAAGGAATAACTTCGAGTTTTAGCCGACCGATTCTTGAGTTGAGTCGAGTTCTGACCGACCGTTTTATCAAATGAGTCGAGTTTTGACCGACCGATATTTTTTCCGTTTCGGTTTTCGACCATTGACTTTCGAGTTCTGACCGACCGATGCTTTAACGTATTTGTTGTTAGAATTGACTTTAAAGGAACTTTACACCGCCCTAACCGTTTTAACCTCTTTCTAACCTAATATTAACCTTCTTTCTTAACCTGCCCACAACTAGAGCAGTTACTGGAGCAATTATTTCTTCGGCAGTAGATCACGCAACTCCGCCGGCAAATATTTTTCGATGCTCACTTCGCCGTTTCGCCGCTTCACATCCTTATTGGCTTTAATCACGTCCTTGATAAAATCTTCGTGCGGTGTGATGTCGAAAATCTGATCCGTTAATTTATTCTTCCGCCGAACATCGTAAACCGGATTAATTTTATAATCGGCAACCACGTTTGACGCGACCAGTTCCAGCATCGCATCCTTAGTTTCGGCAACTTTATGCTTGAGTAGAGATTCCTGGTTTAAACCGAAATCGCGGTAAATTGAATTAACCGAAAAATGATAAGTTTGCTCATCATCGGCATAAACGTAATTATGCGCTAATCGCTTGTGCAGAAGGCGAGCAATGGTTGAGCTGTAAGCCATCAGTTTCCGGTAGTTCACCAGCCGGAAATTATTACTTTCAATCGCTGCCGTCACCTGCGGTGAAAATTTGACGTATGTATATTCTTCTTCGTTGCGTCCCCGAAAACCGTATGCCTCGACCGGATGGAATTTGTCATAATCATTTTGCCCTTCCTCTTGAAGTTCAACCGAAGATTTGAACAGAATTTCGATTGACTCCTCGATTTGAGCATAAGAATAAGTATGTCCCTGAGCGGCAAGTTCCTGTTGAAGAGCGTTCCTTGTAAAAACGACTGTAAACTGGTTATCAAGGTAAACCGCTTGAGCGCGTCGCCCGTCTGCCGCCATTTTCAGCAAAGCGTCTTCAATTAGCTCTTCGCGTTTGCCCATATAAGCATCGCGGTCTTTACCTTCCGAATCTTGTATTCGTGCCGGAGTTACCTTTAATTTATATCTTTTCTTTTGATAAACGAACATCCGTTCAAAACTCGGTAAATACTGCCCCTGAACCCGCTCGACTTTGTTGTAAACTTTCGTCGGGATAATACCGTATAATTTTAAGGTCTGCGAATAATCTTCCCGGTCACTGGCAAACAGCTCAAACAAACTTAATTGTTTCGGAACAGTCACTTTTTGCTCCGAAAACTTTTTCGCCTTTGTAATTTTGGAAATTGTATTTTTCGCCACTCCGGTCACCTCGGTCAACCACCATTGATTTTACACAAAAGGCAGTAAAAATAATAAAATCAATCTGCTATAAACGATTTCGCCGCCAATACCGACGCTTTTAATGCAATCTTACTTGACAAATTTGACTCACCGCAACAGCCGGACGAATCGCCTTTACTCCTCAGAGAATCTCAGAACTTTTTATCTATTAATTATCACATTTTGAATCTTGCCGATACTTTCAGCTAATCGGACAATCATCCAGTTTCCATATTCTTATCAAATTCGCACCGTCCGCACCTTGCTCACTGAGCCAATCGAGAAGACGCAACCGAGCAGCGATTTTCACCCGAACAGGAACTTCCTCTTTCTTCCTGCTCGAGATTAAGAAATATCCGGTGTTTATTCTTCCGCTCAGTTGTACCATTCGCCCCTGACGCGCCGCCCGAACGAAAAGCCTTCACACAGAACGACATAGATAAAATCTCAAACAAGTTCGATAGAGAAACAATTCGTTTCGGAGCGCAAAAAAGGAATGTAGGTAGATGAAAGCTGAGATGAAATCTCAAAGTTATACGACCTCTCTCTAAGGTGTATTATGAATCAACTAAAATCAGTAGTATAAAATGGGCAAATAAGAATAAATCAACAAGACATACAAATACTTCTCAATGAAATTAAAACTCATTGAAAAATCGTTTGCAGGGTAAGCAGTAGTAAGGCTAATCGTTAATGCGAATCAAGGGTTGAAAATTACCAATGATGAAAACAAAGGACTTAGGAAATCAAACTTTTGGCTTTTGCCATGATTGAGCCTGTAAACTGTTGATTTTTAACATCTAATTTCAACCCTTGATTCGCATCGTTAGTAAATAATTACGTCCATACAAAAGCTCCTTGTCGGCAACTTTCTCAAGTTCTCATTGGTAATGCCAGCATTATCTTCAAAGATAGGAATAGATGATTTTAAATTTCGCCCGAAAACTAGAAGTTTTATACCTTAAGCACGGTCTGTAGTCAACATTTACTTTTGCCTTTTTAATAAAGGGTTTATGTATAGTATCATACATAAACCCCTCAACACAGAAGAATAATTAGATTTCTTAGAGAATAGCCGGAGCACTTTGAGGATTATTTTAATCTGTTTACAACGCATCGTTTTTTTATAAAAGCCGGAACTTATATTTTATAATTCCATTCTATTTTTATTGAATATTTGGTTTATCAATGAGTAAATTAACTCGTCGCGAGATGTTGAGTCTAACCGGTTCACTAATAGTCGGCAATGCTTTTGCCGGCTGTCGTATTGCGCCGAAAAATCAACCGATTGTTATAGATGAGAACAAACCGATTATTACATCGCAGGGAAGAATTCTTCCGGCTGATGCCGCGTCTTTACAAAAACAAATTTTATACGAATCGGTTGCCGAACCGCGTCATCTCGATATTTCGCGCGATATTTATAACGCCGGAGTAGTGATAAATTGGGGCGGAGAACCGCTGCTTAGGCGCGATCAGAATCAGAATCTGGTTCCGGCAATGGCAGAAAGCTGGAAAGCCGGCGAAAAAGTCGAGTATTGGGATTTTGTCATTCGTCAAAATGCTCGTTGGAGCGACGGCGTTCCGATCACGGCGCATGATTGGGTTTTCACCTTTCGGCACCTCGCTTCGCCGAATCTGGATAATCCTTGGACGTGGTTTTATTACGATATTAAAGGTGTTCAAGCCTTTAAAGAAGGTAAAGGGCAAGCAGAAAACATCGGCGTCGAAGCAATTGACGACAGAACCGTGAGAATTTGGGGCGAACACGGCGCGATTCCGCATCTTCCCGCTTTATTAGCCTATCAAGCGGCAGTTCCCGCGCCGAAACACAAAGCTGAAGATAATCCCGAACACTGGGCGGACACGGCGGAAGGTTTCGTTTCGTCGGGTCCGATGCGGCTTCTCAGTTGGGAACACAATCAGCAGCTCGAATGGGACGCCAATCCCTTTTATAACGGTCCGCATAAAGTCGGCGTTCAAAGATTGGTTCAAATTGTCGGTGCGCCCGCAATTGGCTGGTTTAATTCTTGGCTGAACAAGGAAATTGATTACATCCCGATTTTACAACCGCAGGAGCTCGCTCAGGTTATCAACGATAATGAATTGGAAAAATATCTGCATTCGTTCAACAATTTTCAAATTCAATATTTGTCTTTTGATACCTTGCGACCGCCGTTCGATAGTTTGAAACTCAGACAGTCGCTTTCGCACGCCGTTGACCGCGAGCCTTTTTGCAGTAAAGTAATGCTCGGAACGCGCATTCCGGCGTTTTCGATGCTGCCGCCCGATTTTCCCGCATATAACCCCGAATTAAAATCGGTGCAGGATTTTGATGTCGAAAAAGCGAAAACACTTTTAGCCGAAGCCGGTTATCCGAACGGCAAAGATGCAAGCGGAAATCAGCTTGTTCTGGAAATGTTTTCCAACGGGCGCGATGTCGTTTTAGAATATGTCAAAGACCAATGGGAAAGGTATTTGGATATTGCGGTAAATCTGCAAATTGTCGAATTGGCGGTTTGGGGCGCGCGGCGCGCGCGACACGAAATGTCGCTTTATCGCGGAGAATACGAATATGATTTTCTCGACCCGGCAAATATGCTGACGCGACTTTGGCGCAGCACTAATGAGCAAGGTTCGCCGCGCCACGCTTGGCGAAATACAAAATTCGATGAATTGGTAACGCTTGCCGGACGCGAAATTGACGAACTGAAACGTATTAATCTTTACCAGCAAGCCGAGCGAATTTTAGTTGAAGATGTCGGCGGGCTTTTCTTGACGCAAACGGTAACGCATCAAGTTTGGTATCCGTATCTGACCGGATTCGAGCCGGACAAAAACGGCAACACGGTTTTTCGTTATCTGGATATTTCGCGGTTTCAAATGTATATCCGCGACGACGTTGACGAATGGCGTAGTTAAGAAAGTAAAAAAACAAAATAAAAAATCATTCCGTTTTTTTATCAATCGCCAACTTTTTTCTCGTAAAAATATGCATAAAACCTTGCTCGAAGTCGAAAATCTGCAAACACACTTCCGTTCGGCAAAAGCCGTCAACGGCGTGTCTTTTGTGATTGAAGAAAGTAGTGTTTTGGGAATCGTCGGCGAATCGGGCTGCGGGAAAAGCGTCACCGCGCTTTCGATTATGCGGCTCATTGAATCGCCGGGAGAAGTTAAAGGCGGCAAAGTCGTTTTTCACGACGACAATACGGAAATAGACTTGCTGACGCTTTCCGATAAAGAACTCGAAAAAATCCTTGGTAATCGTATTTCGATGATTTTTCAAGACCCGATGACTTCGCTCAATCCTGTCTTATCAGTCGGTTATCAAATTATGGAAACCTTGCGAGTGCATCGCGGATTATCGAAAAAGGATGCGAAAGAATTAGCAGTCAGTTTGTTGCAGCGCGTCGGAATCGCCAACGCCGAACAAAGAATCAACGATTATCCGCACGAGTTTTCCGGCGGAATGCGCCAGCGCGTGATGATTGCGATGGCGGTCGCCTGTCAGCCGAAACTGCTGATCGCCGACGAGCCGACAACGGCGCTCGATGTTACTATTCAGGCGCAAATTTTGATTCTTCTCCGCGAACTCAAACGGGAATTTGGAATGTCGATTATCATCATCACGCACGATTTAGGCGTCATCGCTCAAATCGCCGACCGCGTTGCCGTGATGTATGCCGGAAAAATAGTTGAAAACGCCGCTGTCAAGACTATTTTCGATTTTCCGCAACATCCTTATACGCAAGCCTTAACCGCTTCGATTCCGAATTTGTATGAACAACCGGAAAGGCTTAAAACCATCGAAGGCTCGCCGCCGCGTTTGACGGAAAATCAAATCGGCTGTTCTTTTTATGAGCGCTGCCCTGACCGACTTGCAAAATGTGCGGCGGAAAGTCCGGCATTAATTGAAATCAGCGCCGGGCATTCCGTTTCCTGCTGGATTGCTCAAAATGGAGCAACTGCCGATGTCTGAAACGCTTCTGCAAACGATTGATTTAACTAAAACCTTCTCGCTGCGGCGCAAAATCTTCGGCGTAAAGACTGTCAATATTGCCGCCGACCGCGTTAATTTGTCTTTGAATAAAGGCGAAACGCTCGGACTGGTCGGCGAATCCGGGTGCGGCAAATCAACTCTCGCGCTGACGATTATGCGGCTTTACACTTCTGACGGCGGGCAGATTATTTTCGATGAAAAAGACATCACGCATTTTGACGAAAAACGATTGAAACCAATTAGAAAACAAATGCAGATGATTTTCCAGGACCCGTTTGCCGCGCTTGACCCGCGCTTGACCGTCGAGCAAATCGTCTGCGAGCCGCTCGAAATTCACAACCTCGGCACGGAAACCGAGAGGATCGCCGAAGCTGCTCGTTTACTCGAACGGGTCGGTCTTTCCGCTCAGGATAGGCATCGTTTTCCAAATGAATTTTCGGGCGGGCAACAGCAGCGAATCGGCATTGCCCGCGCACTTGCTTTGCGCCCGAAACTTCTGATTTGCGACGAAGCGGTTTCAGCTCTCGACGTTTCGGTTCAGGCGCAGATTTTAAATCTTTTGCGCGATTTGCAGGACGAATTCAATCTTTCGTATCTTTTCATCTCGCACAACATTGCCGTTACCGCCTTTATGAGCCATCGTATCGGCGTAATGTATTTGGGAAGATTGGTGGAAATCGGCGCGAGTAAAGACATTACACACTCTCCGCGTCATCCTTACACGCAAATTTTAATTCGGGCTATTCCCGAACCTGCTCCGTCAAAGCGCGAAGTCGAAGCTAATTTGAAAGATGAGATTGAAGAAATTACCGCTCGCCCGACGGGATGTATTTTCCGGCGTCGGTGTCCGCTGGCGCAGGAGATTTGCGCGGAAGTCGAACCGCAATTGCGGATGATTGCGGAAGATAGGCAAGTCGCCTGTCATTTTGCCGATTGACGAGTAGATTATGCTGAACTACACATTGTTGAGAATTGCCGGTCTGCTGGGCATTTTGCTGATTGTATCGGCATTAACCTTCGGTTTGATGCACGCCGTTCCCGGCGGACCTTTTGATGCCCGCGCTTTGGAAAAACAGCAAATCGTTCCCGAAAATATCAAACGACAGCTCAACGAAAAATACGGATTGGACAAACCCGTCTGGCAGCAATACGCGCTTTTTGTGCGAAACGCCGTTTTTCTGGACTTCGGTTACTCGATGGCTTATCCGAGCCGGACGGTCATTGAAATCTTCAAGCAGCAATGGTCTTACTCGCTTCAGCTCGGACTTTTAACTTTTATTTTTTCAATCATCGTCGGCGTCGGTCTAGGCATCGCGTCGGCGATTAAACCGAATTCATTTCTCGATTATTTCGGGACGGGGGTTTCGATTTTCTGTCTCGTGATGCCGAGCTTCGTTTTTGCGATTCTGCTTCAATTCGTATTTTCGGCGTGGCTCGGCTGGCTGCCGACCGGCGGTTGGAGCAGTCCGCGTCACTGGATTATGCCGGTTCTGGCAAATTCGCTCGCGCCCGTTTTGGTTTTGCAGCGCTACACGCGGGCGAGTATGACTGACGCGATTAAAGCTAATTACGTTCGCACCGCCCGCGCCAAGGGCTTGAGCAAACGGCGGATTATGTTCGTCCACGTTTTCAAAAACGCGCTCACGCCGCTTTTGACCGTCGGCGGACCACTCGCCGCAGGCTTGATTGTCGGCTCGTTTTTCGTCGAAAGTATTTTCCGCATTCCGGGCATCGGATTTTATTTCGTTTCGGCAATCGGCAGCCGTGATTACCCGATGATTATGGCAACGACGCTCGTCTGGACTTTTATTATTAGCCTCGCGTATTTGATAACTGATTTACTCTACGCGCTGGCTGACCCGCGTGTAACTTTGGTGAAAGAAGAATAAGAATTTTTTTCTTCGGATTGCGAAAAAGTGATAAATGCAAAAACCATAAATAGAATTTCCGCTAAGTCAAAATTATCTAATTTGCGACTTTTCCGGCGACGTTTTGCCCGCAACAAACTTGCCGCTGTCGCATTAGTTTTCATTATCTTTCAAATACTCATCGCTGTTGCAGCTCCATATATTGCGCCTTACAATCCTTATCAAGGCGATTTTCTGGCAACCTGGGAAACACCGGGTCGTCTGCATTGGCTCGGCACTGATGATTTGGGACGCGATGTATTTTCGCGGCTTCTCTACGGCGCGCGGATTTCAATCAGCGTCGGCATACTCAGCCAACTGGCAATCGCTCTGGTCGGCATCCCGATTGGCGCAATCGCCGGATTAAAAGGCGGCTGGCTCGATTACGTCATTATGCGCGTTATTGATGTGCTTTCATCACTTCCGACAGTTCTTTTCTACATTCTCCTGATGATCTGGCTCGGAGCAGGCTTCTGGAATTTAATTCTGGCAATGACTTTGACGGGCTGGATCGGCATTGCGCGACTTGTTCGCGGGCAGGTTCTTTCGCTTAAAAAAACCGATTACGTTCGCGCTTCACGGGCGATGGGCGGCGGAACTTTCTATATCATCAAAAAGCATATTTTAAGAAATGTTATGACTCCGGTAATAGTTTCAATGGCGCTCGGAATTCCGGGCGCGATGTTCGCCGAAGCGGGTTTGAGCTTTCTGGGTCTGGGGATTCCCGCGCCGCAGGCATCCTGGGGACAAATGATCGGAACGTATCAGGGTTACATCCGCACAGCATGGCATTTAACGCTTTTTCCTTCGATCGTTCTCGCGTTGACGATGCTTGCCTGGTTTATGTTTGCTGATGGTATTCGTGATGCTCTCGACACGAATAATAATTCGCCAACTGTTGATTAAATAAAAATAACAGCCGATTTCAAACAAAATGTTGGAAAAAACATTAATTTTTGCGTGTTCTAAAACCTTGAAATACACATTGAAAATGGCGTCGCATTTCTGAATTTTTGAAAGAGCGTTATTGGGTCTGTATCAAGACCGCATCTTTGAATTAAAATTTCACGATTAAACCTGTTGGGGATTTATTACACAAATAAACATCCATCCAAAAACTAGTCTTTTTTGATAGTCCGCGAATTTAACTATTTTGTCCTGTTGGAGAAAGGCTTTTAGACTTTTTGATAGAATTTTTTGGCACTCACTTTTGTTTTTCATTCAGTTGTCTGACCTTTCAGTTTCCCAAATTCCACATCTGGATAATTCGTTCGCCTTTCTCTCCCTGCTCTTTAAGCCAATTTACAAGTTGACCATGGGCAGCAATTTTCAGACGAACGGGAACATCTTTATTTTCCTGTTCAAGATTAAGAAATATGCGGTGCTTATTCTTTCGCGCCCAATCGTAACATTCGCCGCCAGCGCGTCGTCCGAAGCCTTCACGCAAAACCGTGTAAGGAGCGTTTTCTTTGACGGCTAACGCTCCGACAGCGTTGATGAATGTTTCGGTCGAATGTTCAAACGCTGGCGCGTCTTTCAGATTTCCGCAGTTGATTGTGAGGTGCGGGCTAACATAAATTTTGCCGTGCGGTTCTCTTTCGCGTTTTAATGCTTCACATACGAATCGCGTCCACGTCAAAACTTCCGTCAATCGTTCGAGACTGCCGGAGACGAATTTGTACGGCTCTTTAATCTTCGGACTTTCAGTATAAATTGAATAAGGATAAACGAGCGTCGGATTAATGATTTCTACGAAATAATCGCCCAATCGCTTAATTGTCGTTTCCGGGATTTTGCCGCTGAAAATTTCAGCCGATAAACTGTGCGTGAACCATTGATATTCAAACGAGCCGTGCGTAATGTTGCGGGTTTGATTCGTTATAGAGCCTTCGGCACTGGCGAGATGGCTAAAAAAAGATAAATTGACCAGTCCGATGCCGCATCGAAAATAATGAACCCAAAACTGCGCTCCTTGATTGTCGAGCAGAACGGCAATTTGGTTTTCGTTCGCTTCGCAGTCGAAAAACAACTTCCCGTTTTTATCGAGTCTTTCCGCGCCAAGAACTTCTTTTAACTCGCGCGCGGTCGAAGGAATTTTTATCAAAGACAAAACACCCTGCCGCCGCGCCCTTTCGGTCAGTAGTTCGGGGTACCGCCCGTAAATCAAAAAATTCAGCAATTCCCGGAGCGGAGCGGAGGAAACGCTTAAGGTTTTAACCGGACTCGGCTTGCAGACGATTGCGTGGTTCATAATTTCCCGGACGATTCAAAAAGCCGTCAGCCGCTCGATTTTGTCCTCCGCGATTCCCATCGCCGTGAGTTTTTCGCGCAGCCGAACCATTCCCAACATTTTCTCGCGCACGGGAGCGCGGGCGGCTTCGGAAAGCGATATGCTGACCGACTCGTTCGACATCGAATAGCCGGAACTGCGGTCGTAACAACCGTCGTTGTAGTCGTAGCGAAATCCGCTCGGCTTGTAATACTCGCAGGCGATTTCCACGAGATCGCCCAACCGCTCGGTGTAATAGCTGCATTCGCTGATACCAGCCGCCTCAATCTCGGTTTCCGCTTCGACAACCAGATAATCTTCGTTTGCGACACGAATTTCTCTTTCTGTCAGGACGCACAATTCAAGAAATTCGATGAATTCGTCAACCGTGCCGCTCTCCGTTTGAAATTCCTCGCCCCATTCGCCGTCGTCATAAAATGAACGGAAAAACGGGTCTTCAAGTGTCTGGTTGATTTCCTCCCAAAAAACTTCTTCGAGCATATCCGCAGCGGTTTCCTCGCGGATGTTTTCGATTTCCGAAGCGTCGAACGCGTTTTGCTCGGACTGCAAAACAATCTGTTCCGCAATTGCCCCTTCAATTTCTGCGGCGAGCTTTTCAACTTTTACTTCGTGGGCGAATTCTTCCGAATCGTCATCCAAATCAGAGTAAAAAATCTCGCCTGTTCCGTCCGACTTAATTTCAAAATTATACCGGTGGTCGCTGGTCGAAAAACCGCTCTTGAGAACAATCAAGTCAGTTTCATTATTCCGGCTTTCGCCATTAACAATTTCGGCTTCGCGGGATTTTCGGGCGACAGCAGTATCAAACATAATTCAAAATCTTGTGGTGTTTTACTCACCTCTAAGCGGCATCAACACGAAACGGTAGCCGTCCGGTTCTGTCGGCAAAAACAGCTCGAATGGAGAATTCGCGTCGTTAAACCCAAAAGAAAACGTCGGGCTTCCGGCTTTCGAGACGACCTGCAAACAGTCCATCAAGTAACGGCTGTTGAATCGCAAAGAGTAAACTTCCTGCCCGCCTTGTCCGCTAAAAGCGGCGAGCATTTCTTCCTGCGCTTCGCCTTCAGGGGTGTTCGATTTGAGAGTTAGTTTTCCCGCCTCGATTTCCATCGTCACCGAATAATTTCGACTCTCGGCAGTTAAAGCAACACGGAGGAGCGAGCGGCGGAAATCGTCGGTGCTGATTTCCGCCGTGAAAGCGAGGTTTTTAGGCAAAACCATATCCCAATTCGGAAACGTGCCGGTGAGTTTCCGCGAAAAAAGGCTGCGATTGCCCGCCGCGAAACTGAGCTGATTGCCCGTGTCTCCGACTTCAACTTGGCTTTCGGCATCGCGCCGGATTTCGCGGTCGAGCAAATCTTCGAGCTGCGAAAGCGTCTTTTTCGGCACGAGCAAATCCAGTTTTTGTCCCGTCGAATTGACGAGCGGAAAACGTGAGAGTGCGAGCCGATGACCGTCGGTCGCAACCATCGTCAGGCTCGCGTCATCAACTACAACTTTCGCGCCGCTGATAGTAAAACGGCTCTGCTCGGTCGTGACCGCAAACGCCGTGCGGCGAATCGCCTCGCGCAGAATCACCGCCGGAATGGAGATGCCCGCCTGCTTGTGAACCGGAACTTCGGGAAACTGCGTGCTTTCAACCGTTCCGAGTTTGTGCCGTCCCTTTTTGTAACGAATCTCGATCTGACCCGTTTTGTTCAGTTGAAAATGAATCGGCTCGTTCGGCAACTCGCGGCTGATGTCGTAGAGTTTTCTACCTTCAACAAGGATTGAACCGCTCTGCAAAACGTCCGCTACCTGCAAAGAGCGCATTGTCACGTCCAAGTCGGTCGCCGTCAACGCCAACTCGCCTTGAATGTTTGTTTCCATTTTGATTTTGCTTAAGATCGGAATCGTCGCCTTGCGCTCGATGACCGGCGTGAGCAATCCCAATTCTTCTTTGAGAAGCGACGGGTTAATGATAAATTCCATAATTTTTGATTTTTGCTGCTCCTAATTTTTGCGGTTGCTCGCCGCTTATTTTTCTTAAATATTTTGAGGGATGGAGTTGTCGGTTTGTTTCCATTCGTAAAACTCAAATTCGGTCATCGCCCGCGTGCCGTCCTTTTCGAAGAGATGTTCACACTCCCCTAATTCATCGTGGATTGCGTTTTCATCGTGAGCATATTCGATTTCGGCGTAACCGGATTTCTCAAGTTCGCGGCTGATTTCCTTGACCTTTTCGGCGAGATATTCTTCAAGATTTTCGCGCAGGGCAGGGCGGGCAATTTTCACACGCGCCGGTTTTTCTTCGTCGTCCGACTCGTTTTCAAATTCGATTTCAACCGTCATCGAATTCCAATGATGATAATGATTGTTTGCGCCGGTGATTTCGATATAGAGCGCGTCGCCGGCAGCTTCGAGCGCGTCAATCAGCCGCTTGGCTTTTCGGTCTTTTTCCTTGAGGCTTTCAGAGTAAACGCGCCCGTAGAACGCCACGCCGTCGCCCTGACAATAACCCAGACTCCAATAAACTTCAGTTTCTTCAAATCCAAACTCGGCAAGCTGCGTTTTGAAATCTTCGGTTAAAAGTTCGGCATCGTCCCAATCGAATCGCTCCGAGCGGTTTTGTTCTTCGGATAAAGCAAAATCTTGCGCTTCCCTGCTAAGTTCGGAGAAAAACCGCAATCCTTTGGGGCGCGCCGGAATGCATTGAAACTTCTCGCGCAAAGCTGAAAATTTGATTTGATTTTTCATCTCGCGCGCCTCGGTCAATCTGCAAAATGCGCGTTTTTGGAATTCTCGGTTTTCCCCGCCGCTTCCATTTTTGTTTTGAAAAGCGACGTGCGCGGGCAATATGAAGTTTTGATTTGGAAATCGTTTATTTCAACTTAATTTGCTCGCCCCACGTTGCATCTCCGGCGATGCCGTGCGTCGCCCAGATGACGGGAAAGTTCGGCTCGTCTCCGGTTTCGCCGTAAAGGTCGGTGAGATAAACGAGCGCGTCCGGCTCAAGTTCAGCCGCCGCCTTAATCAACGGACGAAAATCAGTTCCCCCGCCGCCCGTGTATTTGATTTCGGAAAGTTCGTTAGACACCTGCATCCAATCAATTTCAACAATCTGGTGAACCGCCGCGTCGCCGATCAGCAATACCAGATTTCGCTGGTTGAACGCGCACATCGCGGCTATTTCGGCTAAAAATCTGCTCAAAAGTTCACCGTCAATCGAACCGGAAGTGTCGAGCGCGACGGCGAGGCGTGTGCCGCGTTTTCTGAGGCTGTCGGGCGCGAAAGGCAGATTTACTCCGGCTTCCAATTTGTAATCTCTTTCGAGCGCGAGCCATCGCCGATTCGGGCGCGAGTAGTTTTTATGCGTCGCTTCCTGAAAAGCCGTCTGCACGACGGAGCGGAAGATTTGTTCCCACGGCGTTTCCACGCGCGGCATCTCCATAGCGAGCCTTTCGAGCAGTTCGGGAACGCTTCCGCGCAAAAGATTGAGGCGTTGCTGCCAGTTTCGTTTTTCTTCGTCACTGCCTGCGCCTGTTGGCGTGTCGCTCGGTTTGTACGTTTCGCACGTTTTATACGCATTGACCTTTTCTACGCGCAAATCACCGGCGAGCGCGTCACGCTCATCAAATTCTGCGAGGATTCCGTAAAAATTCTGTTCTGCTCGACATCGGCTTTTTAGTAAATAATAAAGATCTTCGCACGACCAGCGAGCAACCCTAACGAAATCTGCTCTCGCCAGATTCGCTATTTTTCTCTCCGCTCGCGCCGGTATGTTAAAGGAATAAACGGGCGCGCCTTTGTTTGCGCCCGCAGCCGTCTGCGGATTGTTCGCGTCTTCGCTTTTTTCGAGACACTGCCAGATTCTTGAAAGCGTCCAAGCATCGTTTGGAGTTTCGAGGGCGGTTAAGTTTTCAAGGCTCGTGTTGATGACGGCATCGGCGGCGATGTTCAGAAGTTTCGCATCAAAATTTGCCGGGTCGCGTTTTTCCATTTCCGCGAAACGCTGAGGATGGCAAAGCGCGATGTGCAGAATTTCGTGCAGGCAAATGAATCTTCGCTCCTTCGGCTCAAACTTTTCATATTCCGCGCCGGCGTAAATAGTGCTGCTGTCGGTAAAGGCAATCGCATTTTCATCGTCCGTGTCGGCGAATCTGCACCACAGCGCGAGGCTCGCTAGACCGGGCAAATATTCAATCGCCGCTTCCAAATCAGAACGCATCCGGGTCGCGCCCGCGCGGTTTAATCTTTCGAGCATCATTGTTCAATTTCAGGTTCGTGTGGAATTTAAGGTTGATTAGGCGACGGCTGTCGCGGCGGTGATTGCTGAGGCAGAAGCAGTGGTCAAGATATTCGTCTCATCATTTTGATTGCCGTTTGCGGCGGCTTCGCGCTTTTCGTTGTATCGCCAAAACGCTTTCGAGTTTTCCACTTTCCAGCCAGCCTTCCAAATTTTGTCGAGCAGGAGGCTTCCCGCCATCGTTTGCAAATCGCGCATCGGCAGCGGCGCGAACCGTTCGTCAAATTGTTCGTCAAAACGGTTGATGAGTTCGAGCAGTTCGACCGCCGTTCCCTCCGTCGCCCGCGTCGCAATCGCAAACGACAGCGCGTATAAACCGTTGATCGTGTCGGGCAAGAATCTGCCGATTTTCGACGGCGTTTTGCGCTGAATTTCGAGCAGTTCGTCCACCGATTTCATATTCTTGATTTCTTCGGCGAGCATCATAAATTCCGCCGCGACCGAATCGCCGATGATGCCGGCAACGGCGAGATGGCGAACGCGCTTGTCGGCTTTTCGCAATTCACCGAAGATTTTCGACACTTTCTCCCACGATGCCGGACGCGGATAAAGTTCGTGTTTCTGCTTCCGCACCGCTTCTTCGCCCGAAAGATGTTGCGGGAAAACTTTTAAGAAAGCGAGAACTTCCGGCACCACGCCGATTTTCATAAAATGCGCCAAGGTAGCTTCAAATTGCGGCTCGATAACGATGTGCAGCAGACGACGATTTGCCGCCGCGCCCAAGCCGCGCGCGCCTGCTAAATCTTCCGGTCGGTTGCCCGCCGCGACGATGATCCAGTTGTCGGGAATCTCGACATTTCCCTGCCGACGTTCTTCCAAAATTCCAAGAACTGCGCTGCGCGTATCGTCCGGCGCGAGCGAGATTTCGTCGAAAAACAAAATGACGGGTTTTCCGTCCGAACGCGGCGCGAGAAACGCGGGCGGATAAAAAATGGTTTGCTTCGATTCGTGGTCAAGCGCGGGCAATCCGCCGATGTCGGTCGGCTGCTTCTGGCAAAGGCGGATGTCGCGCAGTTCCGCGTTTAATTCTTCGGCGAGCTGGCGCACCGATTCGGATTTGCCGACTCCGGTCGCGCCCCAGAGCATAAAACTCAATTTTAACCGGCGAAGACTTTTGATTAGTTCTTTGGCTTCGTCCGGCGTGCAGGAAACGGTATTTATCATAATTTTTTAAGTTAAAGCTGAAGATTCGTTTTCATCTTCAGTCATTTGCCAGCCGCTTTTTTTCGCTTGGGCTTTGCCCGCATTCGCGCCGCGCATCCACTCTTGCGAAGCTGTGCGGGCGACAATTTCCGCCGGAGAATAAACCGCTTTCATTCGCAGAAAAATCAGCCGCTCGAAAACTTCCCGCACGGTAATCAGTTGTTTCTGCGAAGCGTTGTCTTTGACCAAAGCGGCACCAAAAACCTGTTCGGCAAGAAAAACGGCAAACGAATTGTGCGAAATTAAAAGCGCGGCTGGATGCGCGCTAGTTTGGAGCGGAAACGCGAGAAAGTTCCATGCGGCGGCGCGGTCTTTTTCCGAGAGATCGAACGCGCCGAGCAGTTCGCTTTCGCCCGGAATACAGTCAGCTTCGATTGAAGCGCGTTTTTTTGCCAGAAAGTTGTAAAACGATGCGCTCGCGTCGGGCAATAAGTCGCGCGCCCATTCTTCGACCGAGACGATGCGCCCGACATCTTCAATTAAATGATCGGTCAAAAGCCGTCTGGTTTCGATTTGTTTGTTTTCGGAGTTAATGACGGTTTCGCCCAAAATTCGCACTCCGAGTTCGACGCCTTCGCGGTGGTGAAGCAGAAAACGATGTTTGAAATGGGCGCAAGTCGCTTTGCTCGAATCCAAAAAATTGTGGACTTCAATGTAATCCTGCCATCGTCCGCCGTAAGTTTTTGCGCTGATTTGCGCGTGTTGCAGTGGTTTCATAAATTGCGCTTCTCTGCTCGCCGCTTTGTTTTCAATTTTTAACGGAAAGTCGTTAAAAAGTTATTTGAGCTTAAAAGTGAGAAAGACCATAATCTTTGGGCAGCTATTTGAAGTGTCGGGCGAGCTTTAATACAAAAGCGTGCGCCCGCTTTCAATTGTCGCCCGTAAATCTATGACGCGCTGGTTGCCGCTGCCCGTCCACAGTCCGGCTTCGGCGGCGAGCGATTCGGTGTAAGCTCCGTCAATCAAAATATCAATCTCGTCCAAAACTTCGCCGATTATTGGTTGTTCAACTGATTTTTCTCGCAAATGTTCGAGCGTATAACCGCTGTAACAAACGATGTGCGGGCAATTCTTTGAGCGCAGTGCTTTGACGAGAGCGTTCAAGCCGTCAGGCTGCGCGAATGGTTCTCCGCCCAAAATTGTTATGCCGTCGCGCTCGAAGGTCGGGTCGAGCAGAAGTTCGGTTAATTTATCAACCGGAATTAACTCGCCTGCATTTTTGTCGTGAAGATTTGGAACGTAACAGCCTTTGCATTTGAGCGGACAATATTGAAATAAAACCGAGCTGCGCCTGCCCGGACCTTCCGTTAAAGAATCGTGGTAATAGCCTGCAATGCGGACGCTCGAATTATCTCTCGCGTCATCAAACAAATCGGCAATCGGCTTGATGACTTTAAGCGGACGAGCGCAGCCGATTTCCTGCGATTCGCCGAGATGGTTGCGTAAATGCTCAATGGCGTTTTGGCTTAAGTCTTGATTATCTTCAATCAGCATCACGCCGCGCATGTCATCAACGATAAAAGTTATTTCCGGCATCGTTTTTTTATTCGCCGCCTTTCGTTTTCACGATTGCACGCGCGGCGAGTTCGCTTGGAGTTTTATTTTCGTAAACGCACAGACTGCGGGCGACGAATTCGTTTCTTGAAAACGGTTCACCCGTCGCCTGCTCGCGGATTGCATCGTGCAGCTTTTCCGTGAACGCGGGCGAAAGCGTCGTTACTCTGATTGCTTTGACAATGCCGGTCGCGGCTTCGACTAAAATGATTTTGAGCAAGATTCGTTCGGCGGGATTTTCCGGCGGTGCGGGAATCCGGCGGTCTTCTTCCGCGACGTTCCACCACGAAAAGGCTGAATCAGACCACGGTAAACTCGTGCCGAAATGATAAAGCAGAAAAACGATTCCATTTTCGCAATAAAGCCCGAACTCGGCTTCTGCTTCGCGCACGGCTTCGATTTCCTCTCGGTGCAGGTTTTTCATCGAAAGCAGCAGCGTGTGGTCGCCCGATTGATAGTTGTATTCGATTGCTTCCGGCAAATTATTCCGGTTTTCAAAAAGCGGTTTTCCGATGGCGACAATTTGCATAATTTTCTGAATTTCAAAGAAAAAGCGCCGCCCGCAAATAATGCGATGACGCTTCGGATTTTTGTTTTAACCCGGGAAAAACTATTTTCCCTTTATTTGCCGCTTGACCTGCGGCTGGATTGTGTATTCGCGCGTTTTCTCGTCGCGGGCGGGTTTGCCGAAGACTTGTTTGATGGCTTCGGCGGTTTTCTCACAACTCGGTCCGGCAATGCCCTTGATTTCTGTATCCATCTTGCCCGTATCCAAGTTAATTTCAATTTCGATTTCCGGCATATAGTTTTGACTCCTGTTTGGTTTATTCAATATCCGTCAGTTCGGGTTGGTAGAGAACCGTTTCGGGAAATACAAGACAATAAGCCGCTATTTCGTCCACATCCTCGTCTTTGCCCTGACGAAGCGCGTCCGTTACCATCTGAGAAATTTGCTCGTCTAATTCGCTCGTCTCGTCCGCGTCCCATTTGACGGCGACGGTTCGCGTCTGCTTACCGTCAGGGCGATGCCCGATTGCCGAAACCGAATCCGAATAAAAAAGCGCGTCCAGGAATGAATGCGCTTCGGCTTTTGTTTCTCTTACGACTTCGATAATGTGCGGCATAAATTTTTAGTATTTGATGCGAATTTTAATCGTCGAGCCGACGCGCTCGCGGGTGAGCGTGCCGCGCAAATTGCGGGCGAGTTTTTCCGCCGATTTGAGATTGTAGTTCGTTCTTAAGGAAGTTAAAAACTTACCTTGCATCATGTGGCGCTGGTCGAATTCGCTGATGACGGGAACGTAGCCTGCGTCGGTTTTTTGAAATCCGAGGTCGTTCGACGCGCTGCCGATGTATTTGCGACGGACGACGATCTGCGCCGTCTCCTCTCGGCGGTCGCCTCTGTAGCCGTAAAGCGACAATGCTTCGCCTTCTTCCGTTTCGGCGTAGCCGCATTCGGAAAGGGCGTCTCGCAAGCAATCACGGTCTTTGAAAGCCGTGTCCGTGAACGTCATATATTTACTCCTAAATTAACGTCAGTTCGAGGTAAGAAAAGACGCCAAAGATAAGATATAATTAGGTTTACAAGACAAAATCATAAATCTAAGGAGTCTTTTCAATGGATAGAGTAGCAATTTTTTGTGAGAT
>JAABUN010002676.1_pt1 | contig 30570 bp, 41 predicted proteins | sample 5559311 | NCBI WGS metagenome assembly JAABUN01 (sample SAMN10711877, study PRJNA513370) | rock metagenome | isolation source: Antarctica rocks | place: Antarctica: Victoria Land, Siegfried Peak sud | reverse complement strand
CGTCATTCTCCCTGACAATCTCCGCAATCTTAGGCGCGCTCATCGCCTGCTCCACAGCCAACAGCACAATCTGCGTACGCGTGCGGATTCTTGCGTCTCGGGTATGGCGGTAAAGCTGACGTAGGGATTCAAGCTGCTCAGCAGTCTGGGAAGACACTCGAAGGGCTCGCATCGTCCTAGCTTAGTCCCCAGCTATCCTGAGAAAATGCTGTGGTTGTACTTAGTACTCCAACACAGAGATTAGTGAGGATATAGCCGAGCCAGCTTAGTGCGGGCATGAGCCGTGGAGAAGCACCAGTTGACGGTGGCGCGTCGTTGGTTGCGCTCGGCCTGCCATGGTGTTACGCGGGCTTCAACGGCGTCAAGGTCGGCGAGGCGACCGCCGAGGGCTTGGCGGGAGAGCACCGACCATTCGATTTCTGCTTGATTCAGCCAGGAGCCGTGCTTAGGGGTGTAGTGAAACTCGAGCCGCCGGGTCAAGCGCCTGGCCTCGTCAGCGGGGAAGGTTTGGTAGAGCGCCGCCGGGGTATGGGTGCTGAGGGGTTCCGTCAAGTTATTTTGATTGAGGTAGGCTGCTGAAATGTCTGACGCAGCTGAATGTCCCAAAGGGTATCGTTTTCCAAAGCTGGTTATCTCCTACGCGGTCTACCTCTACCACCGCTTTTTACTTTAGTACCGCGATGCGCAGGAACTCTTGTTCGAGCGGGGCATCGACGTCAGCCACGAAACGGTCCGGATCTGGTGCGCCAAGTTCGGCCCCGACATGGCCGAGACGCTACGGCACCGTCGGCCAAGACGCGGGCGAAGCTGGCATCTGGACGAGATGCGGGTGGTGCTCGGCGGCGTCACCCATTGGCTATGGCGAGCGGTGAACGAGCACGGCGACGTCTTAGACGTGTTGTTGCACAAGAACCGCGACACCGGTGCAGCCAAACGCTTTTTCAAAAGACTAATCGACGATCAGGGCATCCCGGAGCGGATCGTCACCGACGGGTTTAGGAGCTACGGCGCAGCCCTAAGGGAGTTACCTGAGCTAGGCGCGAGCGAGCACGTCACCGTCTCGGCGGCCGAGCGGCAGAACAACAGGATCGAGCAAAGCCACCGCTCTACCCGAGAGCACGAGCGGCAACAGCGAGGATTTAGGACCGTGCTACGCGCCCAAAGATTTCTCTTTACCCATGCCGAGATCTCGAACCTCTTCCGTCGTACCCGAGGCCGTACGCCAGCGCACCTTCGCCGCCGCGACCTGACCCGCAGCTTCGGCGTGTGGGCCGAGCTGCCGCTCGCTATACCTTGAAAAGTTCATGAAGACAAGCGACGACGCTGAACCGTCATAGCTTGATGTCACCAAGAACGTCGCCACCTTCAGAAACAGGGTGAGAGACGATTACCCGTGGTGACCAGGCTCAGAAAGCCCGGTCACCACGGGTAATCTGCGGAATGTCTACAACCGCAAGAGAGAGTTTACACGCGCATTACGTCCTGGGTCTTCTTTCGGGCAGTAAAAGCGTGACCGATATGAGCGAGCGCGGCTTGTTACCGTTCGGCAAACAGTACGCTTGCAAGCTTCTAGCGCAGGATCCGAGACCTCATAAGAATGCTCTGGCACGCCGGTTAGCGGCTGCACCACAGGGCGCTTATCTGGCCGTCGATCTACTGAAGGTCAAACATCAAGGCGAACGGATCGAGGGAGTCGGGCGCTGCTAAGGCAGCAATACCAAGATCGTGATGTGGGGTCATACGCTGGTGAGCAGCGCTCTAGTGCAGCTGAGCGAAGACCCTTATCTTTTGCGCTGCGACCCGTTTCCCGACGAACTCATGAGCACCAAGTTGTATCCCAGACTCACGGCTACCGAAGCCATGCTCGGCGTCGCTGGGGACGTCATTTCGTCCGGTGTAAGGGTCAAAGCGCTGTTAGTGGATGCCGAGTTCACGACTCGACTGGGACTACGCTCCTTGAAGCAGCTACCTTTAGCCTATGTGGGTCGCTTTAGAACCAATGCTAGAATCATGTTTGAAGCCCGAGTGCGCGTCAACGACCTGGCAAAACGCTTTATGCCCGGCAAAGCAAGGTGGTATCCCAAACTCGGGCGCTACCTCAAACGCCTCGAGGTCGTTTTGGCTAAGGTGGGCATCGTGGAGTTGCTGATCATCTGGAAAGCTCAAGGTTTTGGCTGGCACCTCACCACCCTAATCAGTACCCTCACGGCTGGCGTCCAGGAAGTCTTTAAGGCTTGGTACAGGTGAGCATCGCAGATGCAGCGCTATGCGCTTAACCTATGCGCGCTGGAGTCTGGAAGTTAGTCACAGGCTCCGAAAACAAAACCTGGCTTTGGGGTCGTGTCAGTGCCTGAGCTATGCGGCTCACCTGCAACACGCCGAGCTAGTCAGCCGAGCCTTCGAGCTGATGTGTCAGGAACGGCAGCAAACACCTGATCTAAGCTGGAAGCTGGCTCAGCAGCACGCCGCTACAACCCTGAGAAATGCCCTGCTGTATACGAAGTTCGGCGGAGCCACCGGAGGTTCTCGCTTAGCTGCCTAAAATCACCCCTTTAGCGCGGGGTTTTACAGTTTGGCGACACTCCTGGTCACCCTAACCGAAACAAGTTGACGCAACCAGAGGAAGAACGGCCCCTCGTTCCTTGGTAAGTAGAGCTGCTGGTCTACGCTGGTGGTCGGCGCAGGCCAGCAATGAGCAGTGCGACCAGATGGCGGACATCGTACCGGGGATCGGTGCCCATACCAATACAGAGGTTGCCGACGCCATACATCAGCTCGAAGGCCTCTACGCCCTGACGGAGTTCTCCAGCCTCTAGGGCGGCGGTGAGTATCTCGGTACAGACCGGCAGAAGGCGATCAAGGAAGGAGACATGCAGCGTTGCGAAGCCGGGCTTGCCGGATTGCATCGCGGCGGCGAGCCCGTGCTTGGTGATGAGGAAGTCAACGAACAGTTCCATCCATCGTTCAAGCGCGGCGTAAGGGCTGGGGCTGCTCGCGAGCAGCGCTGGGCCAGCCTTAGCGCAGGCCTCGACCTGGTGACGGTAGACGGCGACGATCAGGTCAGCGCGGGTGGGAAAGTGACGGTAGATCGTGGCGGTGCCCACCCCGGCTCTCGCGGCGATGTCGCGGATCGGCACCTCAACGCCAGCCGTTACGAACATGGCGGCGGCGGCGGCGAGAAGGGTCTGTTCATTGAGCCGGGCGTCCGCCCGTTTCGGGCGTGTGGGCTTGGCGTGCTCGTCAAAGGTACTCACGGGTGTGCTGCCTCCACTGTTGAGGTTGACAAACGGTACACTGTCCCGTATATTTACGGGACAGTGTACCGTTTGGACAGTGTACCGCAACGGACGCCACGTAACCACTCCATTCGCGAAAGGAACTTCAGGCCATGACCCACACCACTCCGCTGGCTCTTGACACCGTTTTGAGCGCCCCCACCCCCATCATCTCGATCAAGCCGGTCGTCCTGTCCGCCCCAGGTCGCGGCGAGGATCTCCAGGTGCGGGTGTCCGCACCTGCCACTGGCGAGGGCCTGCCCGTCATCGTCTTTTCGCACGGCTTCAGCTTGTCCGCAGACGCTTACGCCCCCCTGGTGGACTTCTGGGCCGCCCACGGCTTCGTCGTCATTCAGCCCACCCACCTGGATTCACGCACGCTGGCCCTGCCACCCGAGGACCCCCGCACGCCGCAGATCTGGCATTCCCGGATTGACGACCTGCGCCGTGTCCTCGATCAGCTCGATCAGCTCGAAATCGCCCTGCCGGGGTTGAGCGGACGTCTAGACCGCAGCCGCATCGCTGCGGCAGGACACTCCTGGGGCGGGACGACGGCCAGCGCCCTGCTCGGCGCCCGTGTCCTTAATGCCGACGGCGCATCAGGCGAGGACCTGTCTGACCCACGGATCACCGCCGGTGTGCTGCTGTCCACGCCTGGCGTCGGCGGAGCCGAGTTGCTTCCCTTCGCCGCCGAAGCCTTCCCGTTCATGAAGTACCCGAGCTTCGCAGACATGACCACGCCGACCCTCGTCGTCGCGGGCGACCATGACCAGTCACCGCTGTCCACCCGTGGGCCGGACTGGTTCACTGACTCCTACCGCCTGAGTCCCGGCCCCAAGAGTCTGCTCACCCTGTTCGGTGCAGAGCACGGCCTGGGCGGCATCCACGGCCACAACCAGGCCGACAGCACGGACGAGAGCCCCGAGCGAGTCGCGTTGCTCCAGCGTCTCACTTGGGCATACCTTCGCAGCGCACTCGACCCCACAGACGCCAGCTGGGCGGACGCTCGCGCCGCGCTGACCGAGCGTGCCAACCCGATCGGTCGGCTCGAGAGCAAGTGACGGGGGATTGGATCATCGCCGGGGTGTTTCCGAAGAACAAGATTTTGCTGACTGGTCTGCAACCGTCCACACCAATCCGAAGAGCCGCCGCAGGCGCAAAGCAGATGGCCCCTGCGACCAAGCCCTTTACCAGTGATGCAGTTAGGGAAAGCGTGACACCATGACACATAAGCAACGTCCCATTCAAACCGGGTTTACCGCTGCCTCAACAGCCAACGAGGTTCTCGCGGACGTCGACCTGTCCGGCAAGAACGTCATCGTCACCGGCGGCCACGCCGGGATCGGTTTGGAAACCACTCGTGCGCTGATCAAGGCCGGTGCCTTGGTCACCGTAGGCTCGCGCAACCCGGAACAGGCCGCTCTCGCACTGGCTGGGATCGAGCGCGTCGAGGTCAGCCAGTTGGACCTCATTGATCCCCACTCGATCGACGCCTTCGCCGCCCGCTGGCTGCACTCGGGCCGTCCGCTCCACATCTTGATCAACGGCGCGGCCGCCTCCGGTGGGCCAGCTCGGGATGCGCGCGGCTATGAGAAGCACTTCGCAACCAACCATCTAGGACATTTCCAGCTCACCCTAGGGCTGCTGCCCGCACTGCGCACCGCCCACGGTGCCCGCGTGGTTAATGTGTCGTCGGGTGCTCAGCGGTTCGCCGATATCCAGTGGGATGATCCGAATTTCACCACCGGGCATAACCTCAACTTGGCCTACGCCCAGTCCAAGACCGCCAACGTGCTGTTCGCCGTCGAGCTTGACCGCCGTTGGGCAAAGGACGGGATACGCGGCTACGCCGTGCATCCGGGCGTAGTCGCCGGTACGAAACTGAACAGCTCGGCGGGCGAGGAAGCGCTGCGGGCCATGGGACTGATCGATGAATCCGGTCAGCCGATCATCGACCCTGAAGTCGGGAAGAAGACTCCCCAGCAGGGTGCCAGCACCATCGTCTTTGCGGCGGCCAGCCCTCTCCTTGCTGAGATTGGCGGCGTCTATCTGAAGGACAATGACATCTCGCCGCTGGATGATGAACCCAAGCCCGTCACCGCCCAGAGTATTCCTTCCGACATCGCGTCGCACTCTATTGACCCGCAGTCCGCCAAGCGGCTCTGGCAGCTCAGTGAACAGCTACTCAAGGCATAACAACGCCTTGGTAACATTGTGAAATGAACGCCCGAAGAGGATTAAGGCTCAAGCCACTTCGTCCTAAACAGCCGCTAGGTTGATCACGGCGCGAAGAAGCCTTGATGCCAGGACACAATCACAGCCATGAATTCAAGCTCCAGGTGGTCAGCCAGATCAACTCCGTTAAAAAGCGATTGGTGTCAGGACAAGTTCGCAGAATGTTCATACTGCGGACTTTGTACCTAAACTGAGGCGATGAACCCCGCTAGATCGGCCCGGAAGCTGGCTCGAGTCCTGTGGCGACGGCTTCGATCGGTGCTGCGGATTCAGGCGCGTGAGCGACGGCCTTCACGATGAGTTCTTGTAGTGAGCCCGCGCCTCCGAAGAGAACCTCGCGCTTGTCGGCAAAGTGCCGGAAGAAGGTGCGCTTCGTGAGCCCTGCTCGCTCGGCAATCTCTGTGACCGTGATCTGTTCGAAACCACGCTCGAGCAACTCGTGGACGAAGGGGAAGATATAGCGGTTAGACGCACCCTCTACAGCCCAGCGGTGCTCCGGAAATGGGAGCGCGAAGCCGTGAAGCAGCGCTAAGTCTTCAGCATCGTTCGCTACAGTCAAATACCCGAGTATCGTGCCGTTCTCGTCGAGCGCAGCTACGGTATGGCTATCTGGGTGAGGGTCAAGGCCAAGCGTGATCATGTCCGCACCTCCTATGATGAGCTAGGCACGGCGTACGCATGTCTGAACGGGCGGACAGCCCCGGTAGCGAGCAGGCCCGGAAGGTGCCGTTTTGCTCAAGACGGGCGCGTTCTGTCCAAGACATCATGCCAACGTATTGGCAGCCTGGTATCCGGCGATGCGCCGTGCCCTACGCATGGCGAGGGTGTGCAGATCAACTTACGGCCACACTATTCGGGCTGACGCAACCTGGGCAACACCCTCACCTTGTTATACAGACGCAACCCGCGTGTTCTAACGTGCGCGTTAGACATCCTATGTGAATGTGAGAGCGTTGTCGAACAGATGAAACATGCTACGTAATGACGAAGTGTGAGGCGGCCACCTCTAGCCACCGGGAGCTAAACCCCTGAACGCTGGTTACTAAGGCCATTCACGGCGTCTTTGACGGCTTGGCGGTGCTTTCCAAGCTCCTCGTCCGTTGCGGCTCCTTCCGGAAAGGTGGGCGACGTTTGCGTCAGCGCGAGAATCAACTCGAGCAGCGTGTCGGCCGGGAAATGGTCGCTGACCGCGCCCTCCTGCTGGGCCTTGCGGATCTCGGCGACTTTGTGTTCCCTAGCTTCGACGACCGCTCTGATGTTCATGCCCCGTGCGCCGCGCTCGAGCCGGTCCCAAGTCGCCAGTCGGAGCGCCTCCGGACGCTTCTGGTGCTGCTCGAGAAGACGCGCGGCGTACTCCGGCAGGTCGCGCGCGTCGATGGGGACGTCGTGCATGTTGCAAACGACGAGGGCGTCGAAGACCGCGTCGAAAAGTAAGTCCTTACTGGTGTAGTAGGCGTAGATCATCGCCTTGCTGCAGTTGGCCGCTCTGGCGATGCGGTCGACTCGGGCACCGGCGATACCGTACTGCGCGAACTCCGCGGCTGCGGCGGTAAGGATGCTTTGGCGCGTTGTCTGGGCGTCGTACTTCATACCTGAACTGTACCACTTTACGACCGACCAGTCGGTTGACATTACGATTACAGTATGCCATGATGATTTACGACCGACTAGTCGGTCGTAAATGTTGCGCTTATGACGTTCTATGTCTGCCGCGTTGGCACCTATGGAACAGAAAGGGCAACTACCCCCTTGGAGGAATATATGGCAAGGACAAACCGCATGCCGAAGACCAACCGGTTGAAAAGCTGTGATTTCACTAGGAGCCTCGGATGAAACGTTGGCTCCTGAAAGCTGGCGCAATCGACCTCAACGGGCTAATCCTCGAGGACGCGCCGGTGCCACAGCCCGGGCCGGGCCAGGTGCGCGTGCGCGTGCGTGCCGTTGCGCTCAACGCCCGCGACTTGATGGTAATCAGTGCGCCCTTCTACCGCATGCCGGGCCGGAACCTGATCCCGGTCTCGGACGGTGCTGGTGAAATTGACGCTGTGGGCGCGGGCGTGACCCAATGGTCGGTGGGCGACCGCGTGACTGGGCTGTTCTTCAGGAACTGGCTTAGTGGTCCGCCCAACGCCGACATCGGTTTAGGCTTAGGCTCACTAGATGAGGACGGGATGCTGGCCGAATTCGTGGTGCTGCGCGCTGATCGCGTGGCGCGTGTTCCGCAGAGCCTGGACGACGCCGAGGCGGCCACCCTACCTTGTGCAGGTTTGACCGCCTGGAGTGCGCTTGACGGCGCGCGCCCGGTGGGCGCGGGCGATCAGGTGCTGGTTCTCGGGACTGGTGGCGTCGCGCTCATGGCGCTGGTACTCGCCAAGGGCCGAGGTGCCAAGGTGACGGTGGCTTCGAGCAAGAACGACAAGCTCGAGCGGGCCAGGGCACTCGGCGCGGACGGCGGTGTGAACTACGCCGATACCTCGGAGTGGGGGCAAATGGTGTTCGAGCGCACCGGCGGCGTGAACCGCGTGATCAACCCCGTAGGCACCAGTGCCGTAAACCAGTCGCTTGCCGCACTGGTTTACGGCGGCGAGGTCGTGTCGATGGGCGTATTTACTCAAAACGATGGATTCCCGTTGCAGACTTTGATGATGAAAACAGCCACCTTGCGCGGCACGATGGTGGGCGGTGCCGAGATGCACCATGCGCTGGTCCGCGAAGTGGACGCCAACCACGTCAAGCCGCCCATCAGTCAACACTTTCCTTTCGATGACGCCAAGGCGGCTTTCGAGGCCCAAGGGTCGTCCGAGCTGTTTGGCAAGATCGTCATCGACGTCGCCTGAGCACGACCAGGGATGGGTCCGGTGCACAGGCCATTGGCCCTAGCGCTGAGGGCCAGGCAAGCGTTTAGAAGATGCAACGGGGATGATGAGAAGCCATTCACGCTGCTCACCATGGATTGAACGTTGTCCGGAATAACTGGACAGGGCGTGACCTGCCTAGCACGGCACGCTCAGAAGGAGTGTCATCATGCCAGAAAAGTTTGAAGGTAAGGTTGCGGTGGTCACCGGCGGCAATAGCGGCATCGGGCTGGCCACCGCGCGCTATTTGGTCTCCGAAGGCGCGACGGTGTTCGTCACGGGTCGCCGTCAGGCGCAGCTCGACCAGGCAGTAACCGAGATCGGTTCCACGGCTATCGGGGTGCAGGGCGACGTGACTAGCCAAGCCGACATGGACCGGTTGTATCAGATCGTGAAGGAGCGAACTGGCGCGGTGGACATTGTGGTCGCCAACGCTGGAGAGGCCTTCTTCGCCCGGATCGGCGACTACACTGACGAGGTGATCAACCAGAACTTCGATCTCAACCTTAAAGGCACCATCTACACCGTGCAGAAAGCCCTGCCCTTGATGCGCCGGGGCGGCGCGGTGGTGCTCATCGGCTCCATCGAGGCCCTACGCGGCTCAGAAAACCTGGGTCTGTACGCGGCCAGCAAGGCGGCTTTGCGCTCGTTTGCCCGCACCTGGTCTGCCGAACTCAAAGAGCGGGGCATCCGCGTCAACGTGATCAGCCCAGGCGTGGTGTTTACGCCCGCCTACGCGACAGCGGGCGTGAGCCTAAGGGACCTGGACGCGGTGATCCCGCACATCCCAGTGGGCCGCCTGGGCACGGTTGAGGACATCGCGCGGGCCATCGGCTTTCTGGCCTCTGAAGACAGTGCCTTCATGACCGCCGCCGAATTGGTTGTGGACGGCGGACAAACACAGGTGTGAACGGTTGTTTCAGAGCGGCGTACCGCTTCACCCCGATGTGTTCCCCGAGTAAAGCCTCCGTGACTAAGCGTTGGTTGAGGTGCGACCTAAGCCGTGAGAAGTAGACGCGGCGGCTAGTGTTTGTACCAGCGCTTGTAGGCGCTCCGCTCCTCAGCAGGCGTTCGAAGGCGATTGAAAAACGCCAGCGTGTCGGTGCTGACTGGATATGTTTTTGGTCCCCATTTACTGCAAGGTCGCCTTGGGGACCATCATTCCAACCCAGCCTTTCACACCGTAGCCTTTCACACCGCGGTCGCTATCAGTCGTTGCGTAGCAGTCGTTGCGTAGGCAGAGGGTCAGCTTTAGGTCACTTGTCAGGCGCATTCGGCTGCACACCCCGGAAACCAGTTCGGGAACTGGCTTGATAAAGCCGCTTGCGAGCGTCTAGCTGGGTGTTTCGAAGGCGCGCCCGAGACAGTAGGGACGACCTCGAGCCCGCCCTATGGTGGTAGCACCGGCTCCGTCAAGTTATTCGTGATGGGGCGAGATCAAGCTATGACAAGCCCGAAGGTCGTAGCTTTTGTTAGCGGCTTAGGGCATAGAAAGCGACAACTCGTTCCACAAGGCGAAGCCGCGCGACAAGTTGTGGCGTCGTAAACAAGCAGGAACACCGGTACGAGAGGGGCGGAAGAGGTTCGAGACCTCAGCATGGGTAAAAAGGAAACGTTGAGCGCGGTGCACGTCTCGGAAGTTTCGTTGCTGCCGTTCTTGCTCACGAGTAGGCCGGTGAGACTGCTCGATTCTTTTGTTCTGCCGCTCGGCTGCCGAGACGGTCACATGCTCACTTACGCTTAACTCGGGCAGCCTTCTGAGCGCCGCGCCATAGCTGCTGAGCCCATCGGTCACGATACGCTCGGGTAACTTCTGGCCGTCAATTAGTCTCCGGAAGAAGCGCTGGGCTGCGCCGATATCGCGCTTCTCTTGCAGCAGCGAACTAGGGCCAACGGCCCGGGCTTTGCCCGTTCTATACATCCAAAACCTCACCATGCTCGTTGATGGCTCGCCAGAGCCAATGGACTGCACCGCTTATCACGACTCGCACCTCGTCCAGATACCAGTTTCTTCCTCGCCTGGGTTTCCTGTGCCTGAGCGCTTCGGCCACGTCTGGACCAAAACGACGGCACCGCGGGTGGCAGAGACGCCGAACGGCTTCAACAAGGGCGGCGCGGCGTTCGACCGCAGTCGGATCGCTTCCATCGGCTCTAATACCGATTCGCCCAGCAGATGTCATAAGCTTCTCCAACACTTGAGTTGATATGAATAGCGCCAAGCAGGTGGAGTGCTTCGAGCACCGCCTGCTTGAGCTGAGCGACGGAGTGGTAGCAGCGCCTGGGGAGCAAAAAGCTCTTAAGGTGTTTCCACAGAGCTTCGATAGGGTTGAGATGCGGGGCATAGGGTGGCAGGTAGCGTAAGAACACGCCCCGCTCTTCCCACATAGGCTGCTTTTCTTTCACTTTGGTGCTGGTATGAAACCTGGCGTTGTCGAGAACCACGACGGTCAACTGGCCTCCGGCAGCGTCACGGGCGAGTTCGTCGATGAACGCGACCACATGGGTGCTCTTGACGCTTTCCTCAACCAGCTCGAAGTGAAGTGTGCGTTTCTTCTTGCCCCAAGCAAGAGCGCCGATCAGGTTGAGCCTACCGTGACTACCCCACCTCGTCGGGATGCACAGGCGGTTCTTCGTTTCCCGCTTTGACCAGGTATAGCTCACCGGCAGCACCAGTGAAAAGCCGACCTCGTCCAGGTAGAGGAGCGTCAAGCGCCCTTCTTCGGCCCCCTTTTCAGCGTCTCCAAGCTGGCTCGATGTTCGTGCTCGACTTCAAGATCTAGCTCTTTGCACGGCACGTAGCGGGTACGCTTCCAGCAGTAGCCCAGTTCTAGCACCCGCTTACGCATCGCCTCGACACTGACAGCTACGGCAAAGCGATTCTCGACCGCTTCGACAAGCTGGCGACAGGTCCAGGTGCGCTCTTCCTGCAACTTCTCCAAAACCAGATCACGCATCGCTTGGGTCAGCTTCTCGGGTTGATTCGTAGCCGGGGCGTCGGCCAACCTCTCGACCCTGCGTTCATGCCAGCGTTTAAGGTCCTGGCAGATCGTGCCATAAGTACGGCCCGTGTGTTGAGCGATCCGTCGCCTCGACCAGCCTGCTGCGTTCAAACGCACCACTTGTGCCCGTAGCCGTACCTTCGGTCTAAAGTGCCTGCTCTGCTCGAAGCGTCTGAGCTGCTCATCTTCTTCGTGACTCAAGCTGAGATGTTGGCTTTTGCCTGCCATGCCTCATCATGCACGAACTAGAGATTGGAAAAGCTTAGTTGCCGGAGTGCATCCAGCCACCAAGAGTAGCCGGTAAGTTGAGCCAATAGGAAGCTGTGTCGATAAATCGTACTCAGTCGGTGCGTCCGCCCGACGAAGTGTAGGCCCCAAACAGACGTTTCATGAACAAGCCGCCGAAGCGCGCGACGCTGCGAGAGTCCGTAGCGCGAAAGGTGGTCAGTTGCTTTAGAAACGCAAACGGTCGCACACTGACGACACCTGCGGCTAACGTTTCTAAACCGTGTACGTGCCCTACGTGAGCGTCACTCACCCCCACAACGTCCGTAAACCTGTCGCCTTTGTACAAACGAATGTGGACGGTTGTGGCGTCCTTCCATATGAGACCCAGGTGATTTTCGCCGACCGTCTTGACGCCGACGACGGTGAGCGGATGCCCCAACTCGTCGTGGAGCAACAGACAGTAGCGGAGCTGATGGGTCACTACGCCGGTCGTTGTGGATTCAGTCTCGACAAAAAACCTCAGGCTGCCGCGCGCTACCGGGAGCCTCTGGCCGAGCGCGCTGCTGTACACCCAACCCGATATGGCGTTGCCGGGCTGCGGCGGCAGATGAAACCGCTCCACGTCACCGACGTTCACATCGAGGTGACAAAAAATCTTGTTGCCCTCCTGGGCACCTCGGCTAGCGCCTCGCTGTGGGTCGTGCTCGCCAAAGCTGAGGTGGCCTTGCAGTGTTTCGGTAAACGTCAGTGCCCCGTTCATGCGTGCCTCCGTGAACCCTCGAGCAGCCTGTCGGCGCAGCGGTCGGCGAGGGCGGCTATCGTCAGGCTCGGGTTGCTACCGACCGGGCCCGGCATCATCGCGCCGTCCACGACGTACAGGTCCGGGTAGTTAAAGACCTCGCCGCAGCTGTCGACGACGCCCTCCTCCTCGTTACGCCCCATAGGACAGCCTCCCAGCGGGTGAACAGTCACGAGCCGGTTGAGATAGCGGATGGGGTTGTCGGCAAAAGTCGCGCCCAGTTCCTGTGCCACACGTTTCGAGGTTGCCCTGGCGCGTTTGAAATAGTCTTTCGACGCGCGCCGGTTCCAGTCGAGGTCCAGTCGCCCGGCCCGGAGCCTCAGCCGACCGTCGGGCACATCACGGCCCATGCCTAAGAGCGGCAGCACGCCCCCCGCCAGAGTGTTCCCGCTCAGCATACTTGCAAGCTGTGACCCGAGACGGGTATCAGCGCCTTTGCCTGTCCAGTCCCATAAAAACCGCTGGGTCAGCAGGTTGAGGAGCGGTCCCGGCGCAGCCATAACCTGCAAAGCCCAGGCCAAGTGAGCGGGAAACCCGGCGTCCTCGAGGTAGAAGCCGCGTCCGCTCGAGCCGTCACCGTCGAGCGCGTCGCCGACCCGTGCGGCACTGGTGATGACGGGACCGTAGGTCGGGTCGATGACCGCAGGCATCTCCGGGTCGCTCGGGGCATTCGGGCGTTTACGGGCGAACGTGAGCAAGTCGCCGTTGCCGGAAAAGCGCGTCCCAAGCTGCCGACTAAGCCGTGGGAAGGCGATACGGTTTTTGAGCAGCAGGTAGGTCGAGCCTAGAGCGCCTGCTGAAAGCACCAGCCGGTCGGCGGTCAGGGTGTGCGCTGCGCTGGGAGCAGACTCGTCCGCAGGACCAGCCGCAGTCAGCGGATGTTCTACATAGGTCACGGTGTAGCCGCCCCCGTCACGCGGCGCAAACGATTTGACCTCACAACCCGTACGCAGCTCGGCACCGCAGCGCGCAGCTGCCGAGAGGTAGGTGTAGTCGAGGGTGTTCTTGCTGCCGTAGTTACAGCCCACGTCGCACTCACCGCAGAGGCGGCAGGTGAGACGCGTGCGACCATGCAGGTTGGGCTCGGCCTCATGGATTGGCTCGCCCGGAACCGGGGCGGCGTCGCCATTAGCGAAAGTCACGGCCAGGCCGGGGAAAAACGGCTCGAGTCCGGCCCGCCTAGTCGCCGTCCAAAAAGCTTGGGTCTTCGACGTATCCGAATAGGGCGCGTGCCCAAAGGGATAGGGCTTTGGCGAGAGCATCTTCTCGACCCGGTCGTAGTGCGGCTCGAGGTCGGCGCGGGTGACGGGCCAATTTTCGTAGCCGCCTTGCGAGAGGTCTTCGTTGACGAACCACGCTTCGTCTTTGCGGAGCAGCACGTTGGCGTAGACGAGCGAGCCACCGCCAAGGCCGCTGGCGACCAGCGCGTGAATGCGGTGAAACGACCAGAGGTCGAACAGGCCGTAGCGCCCCTCTTTGGGGTTCCAGAAGTTGTCGTGCGCGCTATACGGGCTGCGGAGAAACGAACCGGGTGGGTAGGCTTTGCCCTTTTCCAGCAAACAGACCTCTCGGCCCGCTTCCGCGAGGCGGTAGGCCATCACCGAGCCGCCAAAGCCGCTGCCGACGATCACTGTGTCGAAGTGCGTTTGATCCATCTTCTACATTTTAGCCGGGTGGCCCGTGCCCAACCAGCGCCCGACCAGTGCTTGCTTCCACATGGCGATACCGGTCAGGGTAAGGATGGGAATGACGCCAATCTGCATGACTAGGATGAACCAAGCCTCGTCACGTCCCGGCGAGTAAACAAAAGCACCGATCAGCCACGCCCCAATAAGGTGAATCCATCTGGACCAAACTCGCAACTGCTTGTTGCTAAGCCTCATTACCGGCCTCCTTAGCTTTGAAGATTGGATTAGCGCACCGTTCCGCCAAACTCTAGCGTAGTGGCCTGAACTGAACGCCGAAGCTCTGAGTCACGCCGTTTTGCTACTCACTCAAATAGGCGACGAGCGCGTCCACTTGCGACTCATTTAGAATGGTGCCGTAGTTAGGCATGACACCCACTTCACACGGTCCTTCAGGACACACCGGGACGACGACAGCCGCCGGATCGACAATAGAAGTACGGATATAGGTCTCACCTCGACTCTTCAGCCCTGTTAGATCGGGGCCAGTATCACCACTAGCCGCAGCTTTTTGCAACGCATGGCAGCCCGCACAACCACGCGTCTCGAACAGGGTCGCGCCGTAGGCGAGCGGGTTACCCTCATCAACGGAAGAGATGGACTCGAGCGCTTCGGCAACGACGGTGTAGCGCAGTGTGAAGTAGGCACCTGTCAGGAGCAAGAGCACCAGCAAACCGCCACCCGTCAACCACCATCCCCGAGATACGTGTAAGCGCTTCATGATCTACCACCTTTCAAAGTTGAGAAGACGTTCAGGACGCTGTTTCAGCCCGCTGCTTATACCAGGCAATCGTTGCGCGCAGAGCATTATCAATCGGCGTTGCGCTGAGGCCGAAGGCTTGTTCAAACGCCCCCGAGTCGACGATCTGCGGTTCGGTGTACTGGTAGAACATCTCGACGAACTCGCGCATAAACGGATCGACCAGGCCGAAGGCGCGGATCGCCAGCTTCGGCAGCGCCTGCGTCCGCACGGGTTGCCCGAGCTGCTCGGCAATCAGTTTCGCCATCGCCCGCTGCGTGAGAGGCGCGGCTACCGGAAGCAGCCAGGCGCGGCCGAGCGCCTCGTCGCGCTCAGCCAGCGTCGCTAGTCCGCGCGCGACGTCGCCGATGTAGCCGTAGCTATGCGGCAGCTCGAGGTTGCCGAACAATTGCATCGGCTTGCCCGCCAGCGCAGGAGGAAAAACCCGGTCCCCGAGGGCGGAATTCAGGACACGTGGACCGTAAAAGTCAGCGGCTCGACCGAGCGCTACCCGCACCGTTCCCGCTTCGTGAGCCGCCAGGTAGCCCTCCGCGAGCTGCGCGCGCATCCGACCCTTACGTGTGGTGGCGGCGTAGGGCGCCTCTTCCGTCATCGGCGCGCCGTGCGTTTCGCCGTACATATAGAGCGTGTCGAGTACGACCAGCTTCGCGTTCGTGCGCGCCGCACCCTCAATGATGTTGGCCCCGAAGCGAGGCATCAGCTCTACTTGCTGCGGATAGGGCACGTTGGCGCAGTGGTAGACGACCGCAGCATCTTTACAAAGCTCACGCACCGCCGCCGGGTCGAGCGCGTCGCCAGCCTGCAATTCGACGCCCGGCGGCAGATTGGCTTTGCCGCTCCGGTTGACGCAGCGGACACGCTTATTTTGTGCTATTAATACCTCGCTCAGGGTGGTTCCTGCCGGGCCGGTGCCGAAGATGAGGTGCAGGTCGCGGCCTTGTTCCGTCGTGGTCGGGCTGGCGGGTTGGTGGTTCGTCGCGGTCATCTTAACTCCTTATAAAACTATGTTCAAAAACCTAGCGTTGTTAGGCGTTGGTGACAAAGAGTCTCAGCACTGCGTGCATGTTCGTTCGGCACTGGAACAACGAGTGCTTAGTACAGAGTGTCTACACTCTAGGCTGTGCCAAGGGGTTGCTACGGGTAACTGAGGTGGCGCTAAGTCCTAAGGGTTTTGAGCACGAACTTCAGCTTCACGCTTCAAGTTCTCCAACCACGATTTGATGGACTGGTCTAAGCCCTGCTGAGCGAACTCGAGCTGTTGCAGCACGGGTTCGCCGCTCCACGACTCTTCGGTCTTGACAATTACTCCGTCTTGGACGGCTGTAAAGGTCCAGACATGAATACCCATAATCCCTTGGGCCGGGCCAGACCACGCGATGCGCTGCTCGGGGATCATCTCACCGATAGTAGAAGCGATGTCGTCTAAGCCAGCGGTGCTCCAGCGGAATACAGTTCCGGCGGCGAGTGGACCCTCGAGGCGCGCGCTGCTGACGTCGCTATGCCACTCAGGCCAGCGGGAGATGTCGGTAAATAGGTCCCAAACCGTGCCGAGGGAGGCTGCGATGAAAATTTCGTCTTGAGTGATGGCGGGAGCGTTTCGGTCGATGTCCATAGTGGTGCCCTCCGATATTTGGTCTGGCGCGGTGGTGCGCTCGGGTGATGGTGCGTTGTTGACTGAGCTGGCCGAAGCTGTAGAGATCGCTAGTGCCGCGGTCAAGAACAGGGTCAGTGTACCGACTCGTTTGAGGGTGGATGTTGCGTTCATGATGGCTCCTTTGTTGTTCTGTGAGGGGTTGATTGAGGGCGTATCGGTACTTGTTCGGGTTGCGTTGGTGGTTCGGTGATCCGTCTCCGTCATGTCTAAACTCGAGAGTGAAGGTTGTACAGACATCTAACGTTGTTAGGTGCGGGTCAAAAAAGAGAGGTTCACGCTCCTTGAACACGCCAAGCGGTAAGGAAATCCCGTATCGCCCGGGCGATAAGCCGCTCTGCACGCTCGTCACCGCCTTCGAGCCGGTTGTTCGCGCCAAGAATGGTGAGCCCGTGCAGCGTACTCCATAGCAACTCGACGGCCTCGAGTTCATCGAGCTGAACGGCGTTTTCTACCGCCCAGTTATGAAGCACACCTTGCGACACCGCCCCTGCAAGCTGTGCATTTGTTGCTACGGCTTCGGCGTCGAGCGCTACACCGCCCATACCGTGCATGATCCGGTACAGCTCGGGTTGATCTCTAGAGAAGCAGTAGTAAGCAAGAGCAATCGCTAACAGTTGCTCCTCCGGTACTGTGCTCTGGCGGCTTGCTCTGCGCAATTCACGCGTTAGTTCGGTAAAACCGTCTTGTACGACCTCACTAAGCACCGCGTCTTTGTTGTCGAAGTACTCGTAGATGGTCGGCGGGCTGTATTCGATGGCGTCGGCCAGTTTACGAACCGTCACCGCACCCCAACCCTCTGTCCGAGCTATCGTTTTAGCCGCCTCTAAGATGCCGTCGCGGGTGGCTCGCTTCTCTCGTTGCCGCCTCTCCTTGATCCCCATGTCTACTAACCTCTTTTCTAACGACGTTAGGCAAGTTAATCACAATTAGAGTTGCTTGTCAAGGTAGTTAGGGTCGACTTGACACTTCGGCTATAACAGGAGCTTGACTTGACATTGTGTCGAATAGGGTGTAAAACGTTTAACAGCGTTAGTAAAATTAGCGTTGTTAGACAGCCCAGCAGTGTATAGAAAACGAAGCCCAGGTGGGACCAAGGAGGAAGAACTGCAAACCATAACGTGATCTTCACGCCGTCGAAGCCACTGAGAGTAGATAGCCAAGAAGCCGTCCTAAGCAACGAGTTGCCTTGACCGCACCTCCGAGCAGTGATCAGAGTTCGCCTAAACTGTCACACCAACCGAAGAAAAGGAGAAACAAATGATTCACCACTCTATTTGTGCATCTTTCAAGCCCGGCGTCACTCAAGCCCAGAAGGAGGACATCCTCGAGCGGCACCCTGAGCGGCACGTTGACCAACCCCAACTTCGATGTACCGACCACCGTCGCTGGGTTTGACGACGCGCTCTACACGGTCAACGGCCGCTTCGGTACTGAACCGATGCCGGATACGGAGTACGCCATCGTCAGGGTTGAACGGTGAGTTAAAGCCTTTAGCTTTTGAAAGGGACGCTTCACCAGGCTCGTTGACGGACTACCAAAGCCAGTGTGCGACCCCACGACCCCACCCCAACTTACGGTGCCGCAGCACCTCGGCTAAGGCAGGTCCGAAGCGACCGAGCCAGGCTTGGATTGTGCTGAAACTTGAAGGAGGTTCGAAAGTTGCTCCACTGGTCGGAACGAAAGCTACCGTAGATGTCATACCCATCGTTGACGACCGTATCAGTCTTGGCAAAGCGTTGGTGGCTGGTGGCTTAGAGCGCTATTTGAAAATTGTTGGTCACGTAGGGCCGCAGCAGAGGAGGAGCGAAACTACATGGTTTTCACGAAGTACCAGGAAGAGAAGGAGGAAGAAATGACTGCGATAGCGGAAAGAGAAAGCCCTAGACGTCCGGTGGTTACAGCAGCTAAGACCGTGATCGAGGCCAGGGGCCTCGAGAAGGTCTACGGCCACGGGGAGGGTAGGGTCGAGGCCCTTGGCGGCGTGAGCCTGAACGTCGAGGCCGGGGAGTGGGTCTCGCTGATCGGCCCGTCGGGCTCGGGCAAGAGCACCCTAATGAACCTCCTCGGGCTGCTCGACCGCCCAACAGGCGGTTCTTACGCCCTCGGGGGCCGTGAGGTTGCCGAGCTCAGGGGCAGTGAGCTCTCGAGGGCGAGGCGGGAGCTCGTGGGGTTCGTCTTCCAGAGCTATAACCTCCTCCCTGGCGAGACGGCGCTTGCGAACGTAGAGCTGCCCATGCTCTACGCGGACGTCGGTCGTAAGGAGCGGCGGCGGCGGGCGACGGAGGCTTTGGAGCGGGTGGGATTAGGCGGCAGAACGAAGCACCGCCCGACGGAACTCTCCGGGGGGCAGATGCAGCGCGTCGCCATCGCACGCGCCCTCGTCAACGAGCCGTCGCTGCTTCTAGCCGACGAGCCGACGGGCAACCTCGACTCCAAGACGACCGAGGAGATTATGGGGTTGTTCGGGGAACTGCATGAAAGTGGGGTGACGCTTGTGGTCGTCACGCACGAGCCGGAGGTCGCCGCCAGGGGCAACAGGACGGTCGAGATCCGCGACGGCAAAATTTTTGGTGACACGGGCCGAAGCTGAGAGCAGACCAGAGAGAACATAGCGAGAGCAGAGGAGAAAAATGAAGCTTTTAAGGATCATCGGTATGGGCCTGCGTAGTCTGGCTAGTAAACCCGCGAGGACGGCGCTGTCGGCGCTCGGGATCGTGATCGGGGTGGCGGCGGTGGTCGCGCTGACCTCGCTCGGCAACGGCATCCGGGAGAGCGTCTCGGGCCAGATCACGGACTTGGGTCCGAACCTCATCACCGTGAGCCCCGGCTCGGAAGAGGGCAGCGACGGCGGCATCATCGACGCCGAGATGGCCAGCACGCTTACTCCCCAAGACGCCTGGAACGTCGCGGCCCTGCCCGCCGTGAAGGCGGCCTCGGCCATCGTGGCGACGAGGGCAACCGTCGAGGGCGAGAGCGTGCAGTTCATGGGCGTAGACCCCTCCTACGACGAGGTCCGCAAGGTTGAACTCGCGGACGGGCGCTTTATTGCGGGCGAGGGGGAGGTCGTGCTTTCCCAAGCCGACGCGAAAAGATTGTTCGGCGGTAATCTCAAAGGAGCGGTAGGAAAGACCGTGGCCGTGGGCGGCTTCGCACTGAACGTCCCCGGGCAAGCCCTGGACAACGTCTTGCTCGAGCAGGCGGGTGACGTGCAGAACGCCCAGCAGGAATTAGCCGGGAAACCCGCCGAGGGGTACGAGGTCGTGGGGGTGCTCACTTCTCAGCCGGAGGGCGGCTTCGTCCAAGCAGCCGCGGACATTTCGTACATGAGCGCACGGGACGCCATGGGGCTCTCCGAGTTGAGCGCGGTCGGTCAGATTCTGGCCTCCGCCACGAGCGCCGACGCGGTTGCAGAGGCAAAAGCCGGTATCACGTCCGAGTTACGTTCCGCCCACGGCGGGCAGGAGGACTTCACGGTCGAGACCCAGGAGGACCTCCTCTCCACCTTCACCCAGATCACAGACCAGCTCAACATCTTTCTCGCCGGGATAGCAGGCATCTCGCTGCTCGTCGGCGGCATCGGCATCATGAACATCATGCTCGTCTCCGTCACAGAAAGAACGCGGGAGATCGGCGTGAGAAAGGCGCTCGGCGCGACCGACGCGGACATCCTCTTACAGTTCCTGTTCGAGGCGGTTCTGTTGGCGGCAATCGGTGGGCTCGCCGGGGTTGCGCTCGGGGTTGCTGGCCCAAGTCTGCTGCCCGTCCTGCTGCCGGACCTACCGGCCCCCGTGTTCAGTACGGCACAGATAGCGCTCGCCTTCGGGGTGTCGGCGCTGATCGGCGTTTTGTTCGGCAGCCTGCCCGCATACCGCTCCGCCCGGCTCGCCCCGGTCGAAGCCCTCAGGCGGGAGTAGGACCCCGACGGAGAAAGTAGCTTTCACCGTCGAGTCCAACCAGTTCACCACGACACCTTAGACCTATGCAGAGGACGTCGAGAGTTATCCTCGGCTCGACAACTGGGTCGAGGAGTAACTTGCCCTCGTCCGCGATAAGGGTCTGCCGATCACCTCGGTGCAACCACAGCCCGCTGACCGACGGTAATGGCTGGCTTCCGCCGGATGGTCGAGCGAATCGCTCCGTACGTCCCTAGAGCCGCCTTTGTGACGAATATCGATCCGGCCTCCGGCAAGCACATTTGACCCCTTTTGCGGGATAGGCCAGGGTAGATAGCCTTCCTTAGCTGAGTCGCACGTCACAGCCATCTAATCCATTTGGAGGAGCCTCTATGAACAGCCGTCACTCGAAAGAACCGCTCGCCACTCGCTACTGGCTTAGTCGAGCCTTATGGCTATTCGCAGCTCTGGCAGCCGTTGGAATCACCCTATATTTCGCTATCCCCTATCTAACCTCAAACCCACGCGTGAGCCGCACGCCGCTCAACCAGGCGTTCCCGCTGCACTTCGTGTACGTCACCTTGCACGGCGTACCAGCCGGGCTGGCGCTGCTGCTGGGGCCGGTCCAGTTCATACCCGCGATCCGGACCCGCTACCCCGCGGCGCACCGGCTCATAAGCAACGTCTGTCTGGTCTTTATTTCCATCGGCATCATCATGGGCGTGATCGCCGCCTCCGTTTCGACGTCGGGTTTGGCGGCCCCGTTCGGTTTTCTGCTACTGGCCGCCGCTTGGTTTTATAGCGGCTTGCTGGCGTACCGCGCGGCTCGTCAGCATCAGAGCGCCTTGTACCGCGTTTGGATGATCCGCAATTATGCCTTCACCTTTGCCGCAGTGCTCCTCTGGGTCCTTCTGGTGGTCGGGTTGCAGGTCATGACCGTCAATCAGGTCCTCACCTTCGATGATGTGTACACCACCAGCGTGTGGAGCTCGATTCTGGTGTCATACCTGGTTGCCGAGTGGTTCATCGTGCAGCGCACGCTCGGCCCGCTAGCACAAAAATCAGCGCAGGCTGCTGAGTCAAGCCACGTCAACCAGGCGTAGTACTCCGACGTGCACTGACCCGAGTGTACGGACGGCCCAACAGGAGGCTTTATGACGTTCCGGACGTTTGCCCTACGCGCCACCTTCGTGCTCGTCGTCGGCACTGTTGTCGCAACCTTGTGGTTTTACCGCACCACCTTCATGGTGGTGTTCTTAGCTATCATCATCGCCGTGCTCATGAGTATCATAGTGGGCTATCTGCAACGGCTCAAAGTGCCCCGGGGCATAGCGGTCGCGGTAGCAGCGCTGGTCGTGCTTGAGGCCGCTTCGGGCATATGGTTTTTGCTGGTACCTATTTTCGACAATCTCGGCGAGTTAGTGCAGCGCCTCCCGCTGCTCGCCGGGCAGCTCTCTGAAAACTACAACACGATAGCGGGACGCGGCGACTTCTTAGGGAGACTGCTGCCTCCTCTGACCCTCGACCTGAGCAGCGCAGCGCTCACGGAAAGGCTCGAGCAAGTCTTTAGCAACGCCTTCTCTACGGGCCTACCGGTGCTCGTCCGCACCAGTAACTTTATCGTCACCTTCCTGGCCAACTTCTTTATAGTCGCAATCTTAGCGATCTTCTGTGTAGCCGAACCCAAAACATATGTGCGAGCGAGCTTGTATCTCGTGCCTGCGCGGCACCAACCGCAGCTGCTGGCGCTTTGGAGCGCTCTTTACCACACACTGCGTACTTGGTTAGCGACGCTGCTCATCTCGATCACGATCACCGTGCTGCTGGTCCTACTGATCTTAGGCCCTCTAGGTATGCCTTACGTCACGGAAGTCGCACTCTTCGCGGGTTTGGCGACGTTCATCCCTAACATCGGCGCGCTGCTACCGGTCGTTCTAATCATCTTGGTGTTACTCGTCGCCGATCCGGCGCGTATTCCCCTCATGGTGGCGGCTTACCTGGGCATCCAGCTGCTCGAGAGCAACGTCTTGACGCCCGCTGTGGTGCGGCGACAGCTCAACATCCCACCCGCCGCTACACTCTTCACGCAGATTATCGCCGGGCTCGCCTTCGGCGTATTGGGGGTCGTGCTGGCGGTGCCGCTGCTCGCGCTAGCCATCGTGCTGGTCCGCGAACTCTACAGCTACGGCTTGTTGGGACTGCGCGGTCAGAGCGTGTCGGTCGACCTGCCGCCTCCACCCACGCATGTCCATACCCGGTCCATTTCTCAAAGGCTTGAGGCGCTACGGCAGCGCCTTGGGAGCCGCAGGTAAAGGAAGTCGAAGTCATACCGACGAGGACGTGTGGAGGCTACTGTCCTTATGCCGCCCGGACCAACGTGTCGATAACCTATCACCTGTCATAATCGGTGTTGTGCAGCGGGCGATGAGGTGCTGATGCCGAACGGTGGGCTGTTGGAACAGGTCCCAACCTTTTTCGTCATAGCGCGGAATTGAGCAGGGGCTCGAAGCCCGCGGCGTTCCCAGTTGGTCTACCAGTAGACTGAGTTGCTACAATAACTCGCCCTATCAAAAAACGGGTATCTTTTTGTCTCTCGGGAACCGCGTCCAGCACGTACCCTTTTTGGCCGGTATAGGGGTGTCAAGAAACGGTTGTTTATTGATATAAATTGTGGACGGCCAAGCGAAAGTGCAGCGCGTCGGCGTCTACTTGCGCGTTTCGACCATGGACCAGGAGGCGCAGAACCAGCTCCTGCAACTCCAGGCGATCTGCGAACTTCCTTAGCAGCGCAGTACTGCGCTGCTAAGGAAGTTTTGAGTTTTGTTTGAACTTAGGATAGAGCCGCCGCAGCTTCAGTCGGGCGTCCTCTGTCCGAAACTGCCACACGGTCCGTACCATCCGCTCATTGCGCCGCTTTTCCCACACCGTGACCTCGCGGGTAAACACTTCTCGGCTGGCCATACGCCGCCCAGTGCATTGTGTACTCAATGCCGAGAGTTCAAGCTCAGCGATGTTCAGCCAAGAGCCGTGCTCTGGGGTGTAATGCCATTCCAGCTTCCGTGCGATGTTGCGGGCCTACTCAGGAGGAAAGGTTTCATACAAGGCGTACAAGGAGTGTGTTCGTAAGTTGTCCGTCACCAGCACGATCTGCTCAGCCTCGGGGTAGTCGTCTTCGACGAGGCAACGTAGCTCCTCGGCGAAATCAAAGCGCGTGTGCCGCTCAGTCACGCGTACCCGCCGCTTGCCCGCCAGCGGTTCCACACTCATAAACACGTTGACGGTGCCGTGCCGCTCGTACTTGTAGTCCTCTCGCTGGGGTTGGTCAGGGCTGATCGGCAAGCTGCCGTAAGGTGTGGCGTGGAGTTCTTTGGTCATCACGTCTACGCAGACAACGGGCCGTTTCGGGTCGTAAGGACGCTCATACACGTCAAGCACATCTTTCGTTTTCGCCACGAACTTCGCGCTGGCCGCCGGAATGCACCACGACTTCACCTGCCAGGGTTTGATCTCATTTTTTTTAGCCGCTGATGCACCGTGACGTTGCTGAGCGAGGGAACATGACCGAGTAGCACCATCTGTTCGGCCAGCAGGCGCAAGGTCCAGCGTTTGCGACCCTCGGGCGGATCGCTACACGCCAAGAGGATGAGTTGGGCCTCGACCTCGCCGGTCATCTTGGGTGGCGTGCCGGAGCGGGGTTCTTCAGAGATGGCAGCATCTAAGCCCTCGAGTACGTAACGGCGGCTGACACGGCTGATGCGTGCCAGGCTGGTTTGCAGGGCCTCGACGACTTCGCGGTGCTTCTTCCATTTGGGCTGGTTGCGGTCCACCAGCAGCAGGATTTGGGCTCGGGTGATCATCCGCGCCGAGGCGTGGCCGCTATGAGTAAGTTTGAGCAGGCGTTGGCGGTCTTCGGCACTCAGGTATACGCGCAGTACGCTTGACATCCCTTAGCTTGCGCTTTGCTCATGAAACTTCCTTAGCAGCGCAGTAGCGGTATACGCGTGCAGGCGACCCGAGTCTCCCGCGATTGGGGACTCGCAAAGCGGTTTTAGCCTCTAGTCCCCGAACCCTACGAGCAGCGCCTTGACGCCGGGCAGGACCCCTACGTTCGGCTTGTCGTCGTGGAAGACGTCGGCTTGCTCGAGCCCCGCCATGCCGTGCAAGAACCCCCAGAGCGAAACCGCGACCGTTTCGGCGTTCGGGGACACCACCTCGACCTGGCTTTTGACGAAGCCCCAGAGCGCGCTGAAGGTTTGTGCCTGCTCAGGAGTGAGGTGGTGCTTACGCATGAAGAGTTTGTAGAGCGCGCCGTGCTTTAGCGCAAAGGCGAGGTAAGCGTTGGCCAGGGCATAAATGCTTTCCAGTCCAGTCTTTGCCTTTGCTACCTCCCTGAGCTGTTCGAGAAGCTGGCTAGCGCCCATACTTGCGAGTTCGGCCAGCAGGGCGTCGTGGTCCTTGTAGTAGCGGTAGAGCGCGTTGGGGCTCAGCCCTAGCTGCTTGGCGACGCCCCGTATGGTGACACCGCCTTCCCCGTGGGCGGTGAGCAGCTCGAGAGCGGCATTGCGTATTTGTTCAGCGTCAGTTTGTGCAGGGTAAGGCATCGGTTCACACTGTACACCTTGACATGCACGAAGTGAAGATGTACAGTGTACAGCAAGGAGGTATACGCTGTACATCTTTGTATTTGTTAAGGCACATGATCGACCCTTTAGGAGACCCACATGACAAAAACTACGTCCAGGGCAATTGTAGTTACTGGAGCCTCGAGCGGCATCGGCTGGGCAACCACGCAAATACTGACCGCGAGAGGCGTGCATGTGTTCGCGACGGTACGTAAGGCGTCCGACGCCCAAAGATTGACAGACAGCTTCGCAGACCTTGTCACCCCCCTACGACTCGATGTGACCGACGAAAGTGCGGTGGTCGCCGCAGCCGAGCAAGTCCGGACAGCGTTAGGCGGTTGAACGTTATAGGGGTTGGTCAACAACGCAGGGATCTCCTCCGCGGAAGGCCCGCTATTACACCTCGACACGGAAGGGCTCAGGCACCAGCTCGAGGTCAACCTCGTCGCGGTCCACAACGTCACGAGGGCGTTTGCGCCCCTACTAGGTGCGAACAAACGCATCATTGGTGGGCCGGGCCGGATCGTCAACATCAGCTCGGTCGGTGGCAAGAACGGCGGGCCGTTCCTAGGCGCTTACGTCGCCTCAAAGCACGGGCTCGAGGGTTACAGCGAGACGCTCCGGCGCGAGCTGATACTCTACGGCATCGACGTGATCATCGTCAGGCTGGGTTCGGTCAGGACAGCCCTCTGGGACAAGGCGGAAGCCAAGGACACGTCGGCCTTCGACGGTACCGACCTTTACGGAGCAGATCGGCCCGGCACAGTAGCACCGCAGCAGGTTTGAAGCCTTAATACTCGCACGCGCAGGCACAAGTAGTTGGATGCCTGCGCGTGCAAATAAATAAAGAAGTGCTTGAACACGCAACTTAAGGAGTTTTTCATGACCCGAACAGCGCTCATCACCGGAACCTCGAGCGGCATAGGCCTTGCTACTGCTGTCCTACTAGCTAAAGCAGGCTACGCCGTAACCGCCACCATGCGAGATACCCGTAGAGCAGACGACTTGCTGAAGCAAGCAGACGTAGAAGGCGTTACCCTCGACGTCCAACCTCTTGACGTGACAAAAGACGATTCGGCAAGTTCAGCGATTGCTGGCTTCATGGAACGCCATGGACGCCTCGATGTGCTAGTCAACAACGCCGGGGCAGGCCACTTAGGCACAACCGAACAAGTGTCTATTCAAGAGCTGCAACACGTCTTCGACGTGAATTTGTACGGGGTCTGGCGTGTTGTCCAGGCTGTTCTACCCCATATGCGTCAAGCTGGGGGCGGACGCATCATCAACATCTCGAGCGGCAGCGGACTGCTAGGTGAACCCTTTAACGACGCCTACGGTGCTGCTAAGTTCGCCGTCGAGGGGATGACCGAGTGCCTCGCGCCGGTCGCGTTACAGTTTGGCGTTCACGTTTGTCTAATTGAGCCTGGACCCGTGAATACCCATTTCTTAACCAACATAAGCGGCATGGAGCGACTCGGTGACGAGAACGACCCATACCGCCCGCTCATGCTGGCGTACGCTGCGGATGCCCGCCGACGGTTCGCCGAGGACGGACAGACCCCCGCCGAGGTAGCCCAGGTCGTTGTTCAGGCGGCGACTGACGACCACCCCAAGCTGCGCTATCAAACGTCCCCAATGATTCGCAACCTCGCCGCCCACAAACTTGTCGACCCAGATGGCTATATGTCGTTGGAGACTGCTAGTCGCGCTTTGGGGCTACAATAAGGTGGACAAGCCAACGCCCTCTCACCTCGCAGTGCTGTAAAGAAGACCCCTACATCTTCTAAGTTTTGTTGACCTTTCAACGTAGCCAAATCAGGGTCTAAGCGAACGCGAGGTTGAAACGTTTCCCCACCACAACGCCGAGGTAGACGAGGACTAGCGCAAGGCCAAAAAGCAGTACCTAAAGGCGGCGATGGGCAATGAGTAAAGGTTTTACTCATTGCCCATTCTCATGGTCTAGGACGCCATAAGCCCCGCCGCCAAGCGGCTTGTCAAGTAGGTGACGGCTCCGAAAAGGCCGTAGTTTCGGTTTATACAAAGGGTCAAGCGGTGAAACTGATAGCCGATGTAACCCGCCGGGCGCATGAGATGGAAGCCGATGCGCGCTGACTTTCCGGGGTCGGCTTACCTATACTGCTTGCTAGCCGTCGTTCGGTTTGCAGAGCGTTAGCTTTCCAATCTCCCCAGACATAGCGAACGTTTCGATTCTGCTGTCGAAGCACTGCTTTCAGGGTTTAGCAGCTAGAGGTGGCCACGCTTAAGTTGAGCACATCTTCTGCAGAGCGGTTTATGCGTTTCTCGGGCCGAAGTGCGACTTAAAACCCTTGCTACTTTGTGCGCTAAGCTGTAACCGTGCCCAGGCAAGGACAGACAGCCTTCTGGTTCGCCCGCGAACTCGGCGGCATGGAGATGCTCCGCTCCGATCAGCTAGACCCCGCCTACCCTAGACATATGCACACCACCTTCACCATCGGTGTGGTGGACATGGGCGTAGTGGTCAATCAGAGCCGAGGTGAGACCAGCTACATCCCCCAAAACAGCGTGTACGTCTTTAATCCTGGCGACGTTCACAGCGGCCATGCGCCCCATGACCTGCTTATCAGCCACCGCACCTTCTACCCGAGTGAGGCGGCCCTGACCAGGCTGGCGCACGACATCGGTTTGCGCGGCGCGCCCTACTTTAAATCTTCATCGCTCTACGCCCCCCGAAGTGCCGAGCGCCTGAGGGCTTTGCACCGACTGCTCGAGAGATCCGAAAGCCTGCTGGAGCGTGAAAGCGCCGTGGTCGAGGTTTTCGGTACATTGCTGACACAGCACACCCCTTTGCTCGTCAGTTCGCGTCCTGAAGCTAACGAACCTAGAGCGGTTCAAAAGGTGCGAGACTACCTCGAGGCGCACCTCGCTGAGAACGTCTCGCTTGATGCACTCGCCGACATGGTGGGGCTAAGCCGCGCCTACCTCATCCGTGTGTTCAGACGTTCGGTTGGCATTCCTCCCTATACGTACCTCATTCAGATACGTGTCGAGCACGCCAAGAGCTTGCTGCGCACGGGTGCAGACCCCGCTCAGGTGGCGCTCGAGGTGGGTTTTGGCGACCAGAGCCACCTCAACTTGCACTTCAAGCGCGTCATGAACTTGACCCCAGGACGTTACGCCAGAAGTCACTATCTTCCAAGACAGGTGGAGGGGAAGCCGTCACGCTAGAAGGATGACCTTCGACACCAAAATCGCCGTCATCGTCCGTGACGACCTAGCCGTTTGGCAAAAGCTCAACGTCACCGCCTTTACCGTGGGTGGGATCGCGGGCAGCTCCGACATCCTCGGCGAACCTTACGAGGATGCGGACGGGGTGCGGTACCTGCCGATGATCGTCCAGCCCATCAGGATTTACGAAGCCACTGCGGAGAAGCTGCGCACCGTGTACGACCGTGCGCGAGGCCGCGAGATCGACTTCGCCATTTACACGCAAGACTTGTTCGGCACGCCTCACGACGAAGCCAACCGCGCTGCCGTCAAAGCGGTCAAGAGTGAGGCTTTAACCCTAGTGGGTTTGGCCTTCCGCGCCGAGCGTAAAGTGGTTGATAAGATCGTTAAAGGGCTCTCGCTTCACGGCTAGCCATGCGCCCTATTAAGTCTCCTCACTACGCCTGGGTCATTTTAAGTCTTTGTTTCGTCACCCTCCTCTCGGCGCAAGGGGTGCGCTTTTCGTTCGGGGCGTTTGTGACGCCCTGGGAGGCCGACTTCGGCGTGAGCCGCGGCACGGTGACCCTGATCTCGTTCGTCAGCTTTCTCCTCTACGGCGTCACGCAGCCTCTGGTCGGGCAGCTCGCTGACACCTGGGGCGCGAAGCGACTGCTCCTCTTTGGCGTCCTCTTGGTGGGCGTCAGCATTTTTCTGACCTTTTTCGCGCGAACTACGTGGCAACGGTTGCGTCAAGTTATTTTGGATCGAGTAGTCTCTTGAGGTGAATGACGCTTCCGAGAGTCCTAAGGGCTACCGTTTCCCCAAGCTGGTCATCGGCCACGCCGTCTACCTCTACCACCGTCTACCTATCTCGTACCGCGACGTGCAGGAGCTGCTCTTCAAGCGGGGCATCGACGTCAGTCACGAGACAGTTAGGGCGTGGTGCGTGAAGTTTGGACCCGACTTGGCAGAGGCGTTAAGGCAGCGTAAACCCAAGCAAGGACGTGTTTGGCACCTGGACGAAATGCGGATCGTGATGGGCGGTGTTGCTCACTGGCTTTGGCGGGCGATCAACGAGCACGGTGAGGTGCTTGATGTGCTGTTGCAAAAGACGCGCTGTAAAAGAGCTGCGAGGCGTTGTCTACAACGGCTGCTTGATGAGCAGGACATTCCCGAGCAGATCGTAACCGACGGCCTCAGGAGTTATGGCTCGGCCATCCGCGAGACGCCCGAACTAGGCTGCGCGCTGCACATTACGGTCTCAGCGGCTGAGCGCCAGAACAACCTCATTGAACAGAGTCACCGTCCTACCCGAGACAGAGAGCGTCAGCAGCGAGGTTTCAGGAGTATAGAACGCACGCAATCTTTCTTGTTTACGCATGCTGAAGTTGGTAACCTCTTCCGTCACACCCGCGCCCGCACGCCTGCGTTTCTGCGCCGTCGTAACTGGCTTCGTGGTTTCAGCTTGTGGGACGAGCTGTCGCTCTCGATTCCTTAAAATAAACAAGAACGCCCCACCAGAATGAGCCGTCATAGCCTGACTTCAGGTTATCCAAAATAACTTGACGCAACCTTCTCCCCCACCTGATGCCGCTACCTAACGCCGAGACGCCAGAGGAGCGGGAGGCCGAGGACTGTGTGCGGTTCGTCGCTGTGACCCGTGCTAAGCGCAAGCTCGTGTTCGTGGAATCGGAGGACGCGCGCGACTCTGTCATGTGGTGGCGTGACCTGGGTACGTGCCAAGGTATAGGGGTGGAGTCTTACGGAGATGCCTCATATACAGTAGGAGCTTAATCCTCTTATATATACATCTCCACATACTCACACCTTTACAATAACTGCCTTTTCAATCAAACCTTCCTTCTATATATAATTATGGAATTCCATAATTATATATATTTATATTTTTATCTTTCCTTCTAACCATGCCTCTGCAAGAGCATCAATAACATCAGAAAGATCCCGTCCTTCATCTAAAGCGCGCATCTGAACTCTTTTTTTCACGACTTTCCGAAGCAAAACAGTTGTCGAGATATAGTCTGGATTGCTCGCCTTACCGCGCGGACGCCCAGGACCTCGCTGACGATCAGGCGGATCTTTCTGAATCTGCAATTTGTCGTATTTAGACACGTGCTACCACCTCGCGCGCTAAAGCGTCGAATTCAAACCATACAGCTTTACCAAGTCGGTTGGAGCAGTAGTACGTGCTCGTACCTTCGAGTTTGGCCGTCTCATAAGCTTTAGAGCGGCGGACTAGCGTCGAGGCCACTGGCAACCCTTGGTTTACAAGCGCCATACGCATCTCCTGACCATCACGCTGCGGAAAAGGCGGTGCCATATTTATAAGCGCAACGCGTGATGCTGAACCTAATAGCGGTT
>JAABUN010002675.1_pt1 | contig 30573 bp, 29 predicted proteins | sample 5559311 | NCBI WGS metagenome assembly JAABUN01 (sample SAMN10711877, study PRJNA513370) | rock metagenome | isolation source: Antarctica rocks | place: Antarctica: Victoria Land, Siegfried Peak sud | reverse complement strand
CAGGAAGTCGAACGGCTCGCCGAAGTCGCGGCTGTGGTGTAGCCGGCGGGCGACCGCCGGCAGGTACTCGAGCCCGATCGCAACGTGGTGTGAGCTCTCCTCGAAGATCCGCCGGCGCTCGTCCTGGGGCAGCTCCCACCACGCTTCTGACTTGGTGATCGGGATGAGCGCGGCTCGCGTGAACGCCTCGCGGCCAAGCGACTCTTGCCTCCCTACCAAGGCGTCGTGCTCGCGTCGCAAGACATAGCGTTCGTTGCTCGTTACGCCGCGCAAGACCCACGCTGGCCTTCCGTTGAGGCCGCCCGCACCCTCGATCACCTCGAGTCGAGACACGGGTTCGAGCGGCTCCCCGGCGACCGTCACAAGGCGCTCGACGGCCCAGGATCCAACCTCGCCACCGGCAAAGGCGACTAGTAGCGGGCGCATGCTCTCAGTGTATGGACCGCCGGACGACCTCCAGAGGCGTGTCGCAGGTGCCCGCCGTGCTGCGGCTGCGCGTGGATGCGAGCATCTGCGCAACCGAACCGAACACGCCCGCCCCGCACGGCGACTTGGACCGTTGGCCCCGAAGTCGCGCTCTACTGCTCCCGGCGCAAAGCAGAAGCGGTCGGCCGGTGATCTTTCCCCACGTGAGCGACAGCGGGCAGCCGGTCTTGCTCAGCGGCGGGAATCGCAGGCCGGTGCACTGACGGTTCGGCCCGCTCAGCCGTCGGATCGCACCAGCCGATGGAGCCGTCGGGTGCGGGCGCGTAGCTCGGGGTTCAAATAGCGTCTCGCCCAGGCCGCTTTGTAGTGGAGAACCGTGGCTCCCGGTGACCCGAAGAACGGTTTGCGCTCAGCGAAGCGAGACAGCGACCTGCTCCAGGAGGTCCATCCCCTCCTGCATGCCTGCCTCCATACCGGAGTTGACGTGTGCATCACGGTGCTCCTTGACCGTGTGCTGCACGACGTCTGTGAGGGTCGTGCGCCCGTGCAGCTCCGTGAACGTGACGGTGTTCAACGCTTCCCCCTCCGGCATCCCCTCGTAGATCTCGGTGTAGACCAGGCGTTCGTCCGGGTCGATCTCGCGGTACTCGCCGTGGAAGGCGACCTCAAATCCGCCCTCCGCGATCATCGCGTAGCGCCACGCGCCGCCGACCCGGAGGTCGATCTCGGCGACCGTCATCTCGCCGCGGCGGCCGCTCCACCAGCGCCTGACCAGCTCGGGCGTGGTCCACGCCCTGTACACCAGGTGCTTGGGAGCGTCGAACTCCCGCGTGATGAGGACTCATCGGTGGGGAGCGTCACGGTCGCCGTGCCACTACTCGTTGCTGCCATCTCGTTCCTCCTGTTGCTTGAGGTCCTCCAACACAGCATCCAGCTCGCCGAACCGCTCCGCCCAGGAGCGCTCGTAGTTCTTCACCAGTCATGGATGGGCTATCGGAATCTGTCAAGGCGGGTTGACAGGTGACTAAACAGTCACATATGGTGCTGCACATGGACGAGGTGTTCAGGGCCTTGGCTGACCCGACGCGGCGCAGCCTGCTCGACGAGCTCTTCAAGGAGGACGGGCAGACCCTCGGCGCGCTCGAGGGGCGGCAGGCGATGACGCGCTTCGGCGTGATGAAGCATCTGAAGCTCCTCGAAGAAGCCGGCCTCGTGACCACGAAGCGGCGCGGGCGCGAGAAGCTGCACTTCCTGAACCCCGTCCCCATCCGGCTCGTCCACGACAGGTGGGTGAGCAAATACGCCGAGTCCTTCGCAGCGGCGCTGAGTGGGCTCAAGAAGAGCATCGAGGAGGAAGTCATGGAGAAGGTGTTCGAGATCTACATCAAGACGACGCCGGAGCGGCTGTGGGAGGCGATCACCGACAGCGAGCTACGGAGCAAGTACACGTTCGGCGTGAAGGTCTCCTCCGACTGGACGCCCGGCTCCCGCTATGAGCAGTCGCACCCCGGCGCCGGGGGCCTACTGGGCGAGGGCGAGACCCTCGAGGTCGACCCGCCGCGCCGGCTCGTCCAGAGCATGGTTGCCCTCTGGGACGACGATGTGAAGCGCGAGGGCACGTCGCGGGTGACCTGGGAGATCGAGCCGGTCGGCACCTCGTGCCGGCTGACCGTTACCCACGACGAGCTCCGCGAGGGTGCGAATGCTCAGCTCTACGGTGGGTGGCCGATGGTTCTCTCCGGCCTGAAGACGCTCTTGGAGACGGGCGAGCTGCTTGAGACGCCGGGCTCTCGGATGTACTCGGAGCTAGCTCCCCAGTGCTAGGTGGCCGCGCCGGCCGCGGACGGTTCGCTCTCGATCGCCACCACCGAGTCCAGCAGCATGTGGTTGGGCACGTGGAGCGTTCGGCCGTCGGCCGTTTCGAGCACCGTGGAGGCGGTCTCGAAACCGGTGATTCGTCCGCGGACGCCCTCCACGCTGATCGTCTGGCCCACGGAGAAGGCGCCACTGATGTAGCGCCCGGCGCTGACCTCGCGCGCCACCTCCCGCCCACCGAGCCCGAAGGCCAGAGCGAACGTCAGCGCGACGGCCGCGATCAGCGTGGCCACCAGCACGGTCGAGATGACGGTCGGGATGCCGAGCTCCGTGAAGGCGGTCACGACGAAGATGGCGAGCACCGCGAGTTGCGCCAACCGTCCGAGGGGGCCCTGTAGGTTCATCTGATCCGCGGTCCGGTCGACCTGTGTCCGAGCGAGCTCGCCCAGCACGATGCCGGCGATCAGCAGGGCGAAGGCCACGAGCAGCTTCGGTAGGAACAGGATCCCTTCGTTCAACGATTGGCTGAGGAACTCGAGGCCCAGGAGTGACAGGGCCGCGAAGATCACCACCAGGCTGAGGCCGATGCGGATGGCCCTCCCGAGGGAGCGCGAGATCGAGCGTTCGAGCCCGACGCGCGACAGCACGTCGTGCACGCCCGCGCGCTCGGCGAAGTCGTCGAGGCCGGTCCTGAGCAGCCCGCGAACGAGCAGCCGCGTGACCACGCGAGCCACGATCAGGCCTCCCACCAGCAGCAGCAGCGCCCCGCCGACAGCCGGGAGCGCCTGTCCGAACGAGTCGCTTGCCCGTTCGAGTATCCCGGCGGTCACCGGTGTCATGCGGGCCTCACCGACCGCCCGATCGGCGGCGCAGGCCGAGCAAGACGTCCACGCCGGTCACCAGGCCGCCGGCGAACGCGCCGGTGTGGTGGATCACGCGGCGAAGGGTGGATTGCCAGCGGGCGGTCCGCACGACCGAGGACGTCAGCGAGCGCGACGTGGTGGGCTGACCGTCTCTGAGCTGCCCGAGGAGCGAACGAACGCGCTCCTCGGTCGGAGTGAGGCCCGACCCGTGCTCGTCGATCACCGCGGCAGCTGCCAGTCGTAGGTGTTCGAGCGCAGGATCTCGACCAGCTCGCCCCGCGCCCTGAACAGGCGACCTTTCACGCTCCCGACCGGACTCTCGGTCACCTGTGCGATCTCCTCGTAGCTGAGTCCCTCGATGTCGCGCAGCACGAGCACCGCCCGGTGGGCTGGGGGCAGTAGTCGTAGCTTCTCCGTGAGGCGGTCACGACGCTCGCTGTCCTCCAGGCGGTCGGCCGGCGTGCGCTGATCGGGTTGGACGCTCGGCGCAGTTTCGTCGTCCGGCGTGGGATCGGCCTGAGGCTCGGCGCTCGGACGCGCCAGCGCCGAGAGCGCGGTGTTGTGAGTGATGGTGAGCAGCCAGGTGCGGAAGGAGGCCTCGCCCCTGAAGCGCGACAGGCGGTGGAAGGCCTTGAGGAACGAGTCCTGAGCCACGTCGTCGGCGTTGTGGTGGCCGACGATGCGCGCCGCCACGCGAAACACCACGTCGCGATGGCGCTCGACGAGGGCCTCGAAGGAACCCAGGTCGCCCTCCAGGGTTCGTTGCACGAGGTGTTCATCGGTATCCACGGATCGGCGCCGACTCTAGCCGCGCCCCGATTCGTTGGACCCGCGCCGAGGCTCCGAAGTTACGACGCGGCCGGTGGCGCAGAGGATCTCGGAAGCGAACGTAACTTCTCGGCCACCTCGTTGGTCACAGGCCAGGACGCCTTCTTCCCCAGGCAATGGGGACAACGCCCACTTTCCCGAGCAGAGGAGCACCTGCACATGGAACCACTCATCGCCTCTAGCCACCGCAAGGTCGACACCTTCCTCAACCCGATCGTCGAGTTTCTGCCGAAGCTCATCCTCTTCATCGTCATCCTCGTCGTCGTGTTCATCGTGGCCCGGCTCGTCAAGGCGGCGATCACCAAGGCCCTGCAGGCCGCGGGCATCGACCGCGCCCTGCACTCCGGACAGTCCGGCCAGTACGTCGAGAAGATCAGCCCCGGGGCATCACCCGCGGCGCTGATCGCCTCAGTTGCCTACTACGTGATCATCCTCGCGGTGCTCGCCATCGCGATCTCGACGATCGGCGGCACAGCGGCCGACAACTTCATCGGCACGATCGTCGCCTACCTGCCAAACGTGATCGTGGCGATCCTGATCTTCGTGCTCGCGGGCGTCGTGGCGACAGCAGTCGCCGGGCTGATTGCCCGCACGATGGGAGACACCCCGACCGGCAAGGTCGTCGGCTCGGTCGTACCGATCCTGATCATGGGGATCGCGACCTTCATGATCCTGAACCAGCTGAAGATCGCCCCAGACATCGTCAAGATCACCTACACCGCGCTGATGGGCTCTGTGGCGCTCGGCCTGGCCCTTGCCTTCGGCCTCGGTGGCCGTGAGCTCGCCGCAAACGCCCTGCAGTCGGCAAGCGACAAGGGCAAGGAGCAGAAGGACCAGGTCAAGCAGGACTTCCAGAAGGGCCGCGACCAGGCCCAGCAGGACGCCCAGCAGGCCAAGGACAAGGCCCAGGAGCGGATGGGTAGCGGCGGCTCTGAGAGCCCCAGCACCCAAAGGGTCCAGACCCAGCGCCCGCCGGCACCGGAGCGGTAGGGGGCAGTTCCAGCAGGCACTCGCACCACCACACCATCAAAGGAGACCCATGTCAGTAGAAGAGACGATGCTGCAGTGGCAGGGACACGACGTGATCGACTCGAGCGGCGACAAGCTCGGAAAGATCGATGACATCTACCTCGACCAGGAGACCGACAAGCCCGAGTGGGCGCTCGTAAGCGTCGGCGGTAGCGCCTCACTCGTGCCGCTCGCGGGAGCAGTCGCCGAGGGCGACCAGATCCGGGTCGCCTTCGACACCGCCAAGGTCAAGGGCGCCCCCGACGTTCTGGCCGACGACGAGCTCTCCCAGGAAGAGGAGAAGCAGCTCTACGCCTACTACGGCCTGCCCTACGGCGAGGGCGAGTCCGACACCGGCCTGCCCGAGGGCGGCCAGGTCGGCCACGACACGAGCGGCCCCTCGACCGACAGCGCGATGACCCGCTCCGAGGAGGAGCTGCGCGTCGGCAAGGTAAAGCGCGAGGCCGGACGCGCGCGCCTGCGCAAGTACATCACCACCGAGCAGGTGCAGACGACCGTGCCCGTGCAGCGCGAGGAGGTCCGCGTGGAGCGCGAGCCGATCACCGAGCAGAACGTCGGCGCCGCCACCGACGGCCCGGCCCTGTCGGAGGAGGAGCACGAGGTCGTGCTCGAGTCCGAGGAGGTCGTTGTCGACAAGGACGTCGTCGCCAAGGAGCGCATCCGCCTCGACAAGGACATTGTCACCGAGGAGCGCCAGGTCAGCGAAGAGGTGCGCAAGGAGCAGGTCGAGATCGAGGGCGACACTCCCCGCTCCTAGCCGTCTGCAGCAGCGCCTGAGTGGAGAGGGGCCGGCCGTGGGGGCCGGCCCCTCTGTTCGTTGGAACGCCGTCCGCCACCCGGTCTACGGTCATGTGTATGAATCAGCCGGCGCTGCTGCTCGACACCGAGTTCGCAACGAGCGAGAAAACGTTCGTACGGGACCTGGTCGATGGACAGGCGGTCGATTGCGTGTTTCTGGTGCGGGACCGGAGTAGGCGGCAGAAGCGAAACGGCGACCCGTTCCTGAAGCTCCAGCTCGGCGACGTCACCGGGGCGGTCGAAGCCGTGGCCTGGGACGAGGTCGACTCGCTCGACGAGGTGTGCCCGACCGGCGCCGTGGTGCACGTCAGTGGGCGCTTCACCGTGGAGCGTCAGTACGGGGCGTGCGTCACCGTGCGCACGCTGCGGGAGGCACGCACCGACGAGTACGACCCCGCGGACCTACTGGCGGGGCCGTCGGTGGCCTACGACCAGATGGTCGGTGACCTGAGGGCGCTGCTCGACACCATCCAGCTTCACCCGCTGAGGGCGCTGCTGGATCGCTTCTTCGCTCCCGAGTCCGCGGTGTGGACCCGCTGGTGCGAGGCGCCCGCTGCCAAGCACTACCACCAGGCCTACCGCCACGGCCTCCTCGAGCATTCGCTTTCGGTGGCCCAGGCCGTCAGCGCGATATCGGCCACGTTCCCCGGGATCGACCGCGAGGTGGCGGTGGCCGGAGCCCTCCTGCACGACATCGGGAAGATCGAGAGCTACGCCTCCCAGGGCGGGGCCATCGAGCTCACGGACGCCGGCAAGCTCCAGGGCGAGATACCGCTCGGCTACTACCTGGTGCGCCGGGAGATCGAGGAGGTGCCGGGCTTCCCGGCCCCGGTCGCCCAGGCACTGCTGCACATCATCCTCTCCCACCACGGCCAGCTCGAGCACGGCAGTCCGGTCGTTCCCTGCACGCGTGAGGCCACGCTGGTGCACATGCTCGACAACCTCGGCGGCCGGCTGGGAAGCTTCGACAGGTTGGAGAAGGGCTTGTCGAGCGGTCAAACCTGGTCGAGCTTCGACCGAGCCCTGTCGGGCTCGGCCTACTTCGGCTCGCAGGCCGCGTAGCCCTTCGGTTCCGCAAAGTCGCAAAGAGCGGCGTCCGGTCGCCGCCATGTAACACCCGGCGCGAGGGAGGCCGCGTGCCCGCACCTATCCTCGGTCGATGGCCAAGGACACCGAGAAGTTGATTCGCCAGCTGTCGCTGATCTCGTTCTTGATGGCGGAACGGCGGCCGGTGACCTCGCTCGAGATCAAGCAGGAGGTGGAGGGCTACTCGGGCATGAACGAGGATGCCTTCGCCCGGCGCTTCTATGCCGACCGCTCGGAGCTCGACTCGCTCGGGATCGAGCTGAAGGTGGACAAGCCGGCCGACGGCTTCTACGAGGCCGAGAACTACTCGCTTCCGCCGGAGAACTTCTACCTCCGGGCCATCGAGTTCTCCGACGCCGAGCTGGGTGCGCTCCGTACCGCGCTCTCCCTGCTCGACGGCGAGTTCGCCTACGCCGAGCCGTTGCGCCTCGCGCTGCAGCAGCTGTCGTGGGGCCGGCCCTCTCCCCTCGATGCGCCCGAGCAGCGCTCGGTGGCCCTCGGGGTCACGGCCTCGGCCGGTGGGCGCGAGCTCTCGCAACGCCTGTCGAAGATCGAGACGGCGATCTTCCGCCGCAAGACCATCGTCTTCGACTACTACACGATGGGCCGCGACTCCCGCGAGCCGCGGAAGGTCAACCCGTACCACCTGCTCTTCCGGGGCGGTCAGTTCTACCTGATCGGCCACTCGCATGAACGCGGGGACGTCCGCGTGTTCCGGCTCTCGCGCATCCGCGGGAAGGTCGCCTACGCGAGCAAGTCCGAGCACGACTTCCCGCCGCCCACAGACTTCGACCCGCGCCCCTATGCGGCCCGGGTCGACTGGCAGATCGGGGGCGCCGAGACCACCGCGCGGGTCTGGGTCTCCGATCGCGTGGCGTGGCTCGTGGAACGCCACTTCGGCCACGCCGGTCGGGTGAGCGCGGCGGCCGAGGCCGAGGACGCGCCGGACACGGGCGTCGTGTTCGAAACGGCATACGCCGACTCTCGCCAGCTCATCTCGTGGGTTCTCGGCCTGGGCGAGCGCGCCCGCATTCTCGGTCCGCCCGACCTCGTCAGCGAGGCGAGTGAACGGGTGGCGCTCACCGTCGAGCGCCACTCCGGCCTCCACGACCTTGCCGCCGCCGTCGAGCGCCAGGAGGACGTCGAGGACGAGGACGAGGACGCCAGGTCCGACACGCCGATCCGCCCCGAGCGCTTCGCGCGTCTCGTCACGCTGGCGGGCATCCTGATCCGAGCGGCGCGCGACGCCGACAAGCTCGATCTGCACGCGCTATGCGCCACGCTGCAGGTGACCGAGCCCGAGCTGCGCGAGGACATCGATGTGTTGAACGTGGTGAACTTCGGCGGCGGCAGCTACGTGCTCTACGCCGAGATCACCGGGGACCAGATCGAGGTGGACCCGGAGCCCTACGGCGACAACTTCGCCCAACCCGCCCGCCTCCTGCCGCTCGAGGCCAAGGCCCTGGTGGCGGCGATCGACCTGCTCGGTGATCACATCCCGGAGGGGTCCCTGGCCTCCGCGCGGGAGAAGATCGTGGCCGCCCTCGGCCAGGACCCCGCCGGCGATGGCCTGCAGATCACCACGGCCAGCGGTGACGACTCGGAGATCGCGCGCGTGGTGAACGGGGGGATCGTCGAGCGCCGCCTGGTCGAGATCGACTACTACAAGGAGAACGAGGACGAGTTCGTGACCCGGCGGATCGAGCCGTACCAGCTGATGAACGGCCAGGAAGGATGGTACGTCCACGCCTTCGACCTCGACCGCGACGGACCGCGCGACTTCCGGCTCGACCGCATCCGCTCGGCGTCGGTCACCGACGAGAGCTTCGAGCCGCGCCCCGGCGTCGAGGCCGACGTGCACGGCTGGCCGCGGACCGGCGAGGTCGAGGCCTCACACGCGGCGCGGGTGTGGATCTCGCCGGAGCGCGCACGCTGGGCCCGGGAGGGCCGACGCGTCGTGGAGGAGCTGGCCGACGGTGCGGTGATCGTCGAGCTGCACTACGCCGGCGCCGGATGGCTGACCACCGAGATCTTGAAGGAAGCGGGCGACGCCGCAGTGCTGGAGCCGGAGGAGGCACGGGTCGCGGTGCTCGAGGCGGCGGAGGCGTTGGCGGGGGCGGTTCGGCGCTAGGGCTTTCTGTCCAAGCCGGCGGTTCGGCCGGGGGCGCTCCAGCGCACTACTCCGCTGGAGTCTCTCCCGCCGCGATCAGGCTCTCCACACGTTCGAGGCTCACGTGCACGCGTTGCACCATGGCGTCGAGCGCCTGACGCGCGCTGTCGACGCTGTTGCTCGCCCCGGTGAGTGACGAGCGGATGCGCTGCGCGTCACGGAGGGCCGAGAGCGCCTCGGCGGACGCGTCTCGGACGCCCGCGGCGTCCACCTGCAGGGTGCGCTCGAGCGCCATCAGGCAGCGGCAGCGCGCATAGCGGTAGGCGAGTTCGAGCGGTCGCGGGTCGAGGGACTCCCGGTCGAGCGTGACGATCATCTTGTTGCCCTCGTACTCCTGCAACGCCTCGCGCCCGGCGGGCACCTTCTCGTCGGAGGCCACGACGAGGATGGCGAAGCCCGCGTCGCGCTCCACCAGAGCGGCGTTCAGCACGGCCCATGCCTTGTTCTTCGAGAGCTTCTCGTCCTTGGCGTCGACGGCGATCCGCCCGCGCGACTCGCCGGATCCGGCCTCGATCTCGATCACGACGTCGCCCCGCTTGCCACCGCTCGCCGAGCGTTCGTCCCCGACGTGGATGGCCATGTCCCCACGCCCCGCGGCGATCTCGTCGATCGCCTCGTAGGCCTGCTGCTCGAAGGTGCGACCCTTGGCGGAGCCGCGCTCGACCTCGGCGGCAAGATCGTCCTGCCCACGGCGCGCCTCGTGCAGGACTCGCACCTCGCGCTCCAGCGCGCCCAGCTTCTCGAGCAGGGCGTCATCCTTCCCGCGCGAGACGGTCATCTCCCGGACCACGGCGCTCTTGAAGTCGGCCAGGGGGTTGTGCCCGTCCTGCGCCGAGAACTGCCGCAGCAGATCCTGCCGCGACTCCTGCAGCAGCTTGGCCACGACGTCGCGCAGCTGATGCTGCACGGCGGTGGTCCGATCCGCGCCGAAGTGCTTGCCGATCAGATCGGTGAGCTCCTCCGAGTGGTCGTCCAGCGCCTGGTTCATCGCCCCTCCGTCGGGTCCGAGGAACTGCTCGAGCTGCTTCTCAAGCGCCTCGCTGACGCCGCGGGCGCGATCGGTGAACGCCCGCTCGACATCCCCGGACACGCGCTCGAACTCGCGCCGCACGAAGTCGACCTCGGCCGCGGTGCCCTCTCGGTCGAGCACCCGGGCGCCGATCTCGAGCGCGTCGTTGACCGTCTCGTCGGCCGGGACCCCCTGCTCGAGGCGGCGCTCCACCAGATCGACGACCGTCCGGTCCTCTACGGTCATGCCGTCGATCACGAGCGCGCGGCCTTCGATCCGCGCGCCGGCGGCGTAGGTCAGATGCAGGGTGGTAGCGGCTTCCATGAGTACCGGCGAAAGCTACGCCCCGCCTCCGACGGAACCGTTGCGCCACGGATACCCTCGCCGACCGTGGCCTCCCGGCGCGACCAGATCAAGATGAGCGACGCGGACCTGTCGGCCTTCCTCCAGGAGGAGAAGGTCGTGACGGTGGCCACGCTCGGCCCGAGCGGGCGCCCGCACCTCATGCCGCTCTGGTATGTCCCCGAGGAGCACGAGCTTCGCGGCTGGACCTTCGCCAAGTCGCAGAAGACGAGGAACCTGGAGCGCGACCCACGCGCGACCCTGCAGGTGGAGGCCGGCGTCGATTACGCGGAGCTGAGGGGCGCGATGCTCGAGTGCGACGTCGAGATCGAGCGGGACACCGCGCTGGTGACCGAGGTGGGGCTCGCGCTTTTCAGCCGCTACGGCGGCGGCGAGCCCGCCCCCGAGGTCCGGCACATGGTGGCCAAGCAGGCGCCCAAGCGGGTGGGCCTGCACTTCTCACCCACCCGCATCGTCACCTGGGACCACCGCAAGCTGGGCGGGGTGTACTGATGCGGATCCTGATCACCGGTGCCGGCGGCATGCTTGGCCATGACGTCGTGCGCGCGGCCACCGGGGCGGGACACGAGCCGATCGCCCTCACCCGCGCAGAGCTCGACGTGCGTGACGCCGCGGTGGTCACGGCGTGCCTGGGCGACGAGCGCCCGCACGCCGTGGTCAACTGCGCGGCCTTCACCAACGTGGACGGCGCCGAAGACGACCTTCGCTCCGCGACCGCGCTGAACGTCGAGGCCGCCAAGACCGTGGCCTCCGCGGCGTCCGCGATCGATGCGGTGGTCGTCTACCCGTCAACCGACTACGTGTTCGACGGCCTGGCCAACCAGCCCTACGTGGAGTCGAGCCCCACTCGCCCCGAGTCGGTCTACGGCCAGACCAAGCTCGCCGGCGAGCACGAGACCGCCGCCGCCAACCCGCGCCACCACATCGTGCGCACCTCCTGGCTCTTCGGCATCGCGGGCCGGAACTTCGTGGAGACCATGCTTACCCTCGCGCGCGAGCACGGCGAGGCACGCGTCGTAGCCGACCAGGTCGGCCGCCCGACCTTTACGCCGCACCTGGCCGAGGCGCTTGTCGCGATCTGCGGCTTCGAGCGACACGGCGTCTGGCACGTCGCGGGCGGGGGTACACCGACCTCGTGGCACGACTTCGCCGCGGAGATCTACCGTCAGGCGGGCGTCGACTGCCACCTCTCGCCGTGTCGCACGGAGGACTTTCCGCGCCCCGCGCCCCGCCCGCCGCACTCGGTGCTCGACAGCGAGCGCTCAGAAGCGCCGCGCCTTCCCGCCTGGCAGGACGGCCTGGCCGCCTACCTCGCCGAGCGGGCGGCCCCGGGAACGTGAGCGAGCGGCCCCGGGCGCGACAGCCCCACTGAGCGGCTCCGTGCGCCTCGTCACCTGGAACGTCAACTCGCTGAAGGTTCGTCTGCCGCGGGTGCTCGAGCTGCTGGCCGAGCATCAGCCGGACGTGGTCTGTCTGCAGGAGACGAAGACCGAGCCCGCGGCCTTCCCCCACGCCGAGCTGGCCGACGCCGGGTACGCGGCGGCCGACCACAGCGGCGGGCGCTGGGCCGGCGTGGCGCTGCTGGTTCGTGACGGCCTGGCCATCGAGGATCCCCGCCTCGGGCTGCCCGGGGAGCCGCCGCCTCCGGAGGCGCGCTGGATAGAAGCGACCGTGGGCGGCGTGCGAGTGGCCAGCGTGTACGTGCCGAACGGACGCGCGGTGGGCACTGACACCTTCACAGCGAAGCTGCGCTTCCTGGAGGCCATGCGCGCTCACGCAAAGACGCTCGAAGGCACCCCGCTGATCGTGGCCGGGGACATGAACGTCGCGCCGGCAGACGTCGACGTGTACGACCCCGCCGCGTTCGTCGGCTCCACCCACGTGACCCCCGAGGAGCGCGTCGCGATCGAGGCCATCCTCGGGGCCGGGCTCGTGGATGCCTACCGCGAGCTCCATCCTGACGAGCCCGGCTTCACGTGGTGGGACTACCGCCAGGGCCACTTCCATCGGAAGCTCGGCATGCGCATCGACCTCGTCCTCGTGAGCGACCGCCTGCGGGCCTCGGTCGCGCGCTGCGGAATCGACCGCAACTACCGCAAGGGCCCGAAGCCCTCCGACCACGCGCCGCTGCTCCTCGATTTGACCAACTGACAGCGGCGCGCCGCGTTACGGTGCCCATCCACATCCGACGAAACCTGAACCCGGAGGCACCCATTGGCAGAAGAAGTGCAGATCAGGAACAGCCAGGCAGTCGCGAAGGTGAGAAATCCCCTCGCACCGGCACTGCTGCCGTTCATCACCTTCGGCATCTACGCGCTCGTCTGGTACTACAAGATCAACAAGGAGATGGCCGAGCTAGGGCGGGCTCGGAACACCAAGGAGCTCGGCGACAGCCCGGGCACCTCACTGCTGGCGGTAACTCTGGGCGCGTTCATCATCGTGCCTGCCTTCATCTCGGTGTACCACACGTGCCAGCGCGTGCAGAAGTCGCAGCAGATGGCCGGCAGCCCCGAGCCCACGAGCGCTGGGCTCCTCTTCGTGCTGGCGATCTTCCTTGGTCCTGTGGCCTACTACCTCATGCAGGCCGGCCTCAACAAGGTATGGGAGGGCGAGCGCCAGGGCGGCTCCCCGTCCGAGCTGAGCGGCGGCTCCAACGCTGAGATGCCGCAGCAGCAGGCCGTGGCCCAGCCCGCCCCGCCGCCGCCGCCGCCCGCGCAGTAGCCGTCCCCGGCAGAGGGGCATCCGTACCCTTGAACGGATGCCCCTCTCGCCGCCTGCGCTCGAGCTCCGCGGCCTGACCAAGCGCTACGACGACGGCACGAGCGCGGTCGAGGACTTCGACCTGACCGTGCACGACGGCGCGTTCTTCGGCCTGCTCGGGCCGAACGGGGCGGGCAAGACCACGGTGATCAGCGCCGTGTGCAACCTGATTCGCGTGACGGCCGGCGAGGTGCTCGTGTTCGGCCAGCCGGCGGCCTCGCTCGAGGCCCGCGGCTGGGTGGGCCTCGCCGAGCAGGACATCAACCTCGACCGCTTCCTCACCGTGGAGGAGACGCTCGTGTACCACGGCGGCTACTTCGGAATGGGGAAGGACGAGGCCGTCGAGCGGGCGGGCGAGATGATCGACATCTTCGACCTGCGCGCAAAGACGCGCGTGCGCACGCCGAAGTTGTCGGGCGGCATGCGCCGCCGGCTGCTGCTCGCGCGGGCGCTCATGCACCGCCCGCGGCTCGTGATCCTCGACGAGCCGACCGCGGGGGTGGACTTCGAGTTGCGCGTGGAGCTGTGGCGCTACATCGAGCGGCTGCACGAGGCCGGAGCGACCATCCTCCTGACCACGCACTACCTCGAGGAAGCCGAGGAGCTCTGTCAGGAGATCGCGTTGATCCGCGGGGGCCGGCTGATCGCGCGCGACTCGGCTGACGGGCTGCGGGAGACCTACGACGCCGACACGCTGGCCGACGTCTACGTGAAAGCCATGAGCGCGTGAGCGAAACAGTGAAGGCCATGAGCGCGTGAGCGGAGGGCAGGGCATGCGCTGGCTCGCCCGCCGGGAGACGCTGAGGGTCACGCGCCTGTGGACGCAGACGGTGCTCGCGCCGGTCGTTGCCTCGATGCTGTTCATCCTGGTCTTCGGCCTCTCGCTCGGCAGCCGCATCAGGGAGATCGGCGGCCTGCCCTACGAGGTGTTCATCGTGCCCGGGCTGATCACCATGGCCATGGTCCAGGCGGCCTACAGCAACAACTCCTCGACGATCTTCCAGGCGCGCAACGATCGCTACATCAACGACATCCTGTCGGCGCCGATGCATCCCTGGCAGGTCAACCTCGGCTACAACGTCGGCGGCCTGGTCAGGTCCCTCGCCATCGGGCTGGCGCTGCTGGCGCTTGCCGTTCCGCTCACCGGGGTCGGGGTGGAGAAGCCGCTCGTGCTGGTGCTGGCGGTGCTGCTCGGGCTCGTGCTCTTCGGCGCTCTCGGCACCGTGGTCGGCATCTTCGCCAACACCTTCGACAACATCACCTTCGTGGTGAACATCGTGATCCTGCCCCTGGCCTTCCTGGGTGGGGTCTTCTACTCGGTCGACATGCTGCCCTCGCCGTGGCAGGAGCTTTCGCACTTCAACCCGGTCTTCTACCTGGTGAACGCGATTCGGTACGGCTTCTTCGGCACGAGCGACGTATCGGTGTGGTTGAGCCTGGGCGTCACGGCGGCGCTGGCGCTACCCACGTACATGTGGTCGCAGTACCTGTTCACGAGCGGGCGGCGGCTGAAAGCCTGAGTTCGCTCGAAGAGCTCGAGAGTCGTATCGTCGACTGTCGCCGCTGCCCCCGCCTGGTCGAGTGGCGCGAGCTGGTGGCACGCGAGAAGCGGGCCGCCTTCCGTGACGAGGAGTACTGGGGCCGGCCACTGCCGGGCTTCGGCGATCCGGAGGCGGCCGTGTACGTGCTCGGCCTGGCGCCGGCCGCGCACGGCGGCAACCGCACCGGGCGCGTGTTCACGGGCGACCGCTCCGCCGACTGGCTGTGGGCCTCCATGTGGCGGACCGGCTTTGCCAACCAGCCGACCTCGACGCACGCGGGCGACGGCCTGCGGGCCCGCGACGCGTTCGTGACCGCGGCCGTCCGCTGCGCCCCGCCGGCCAACAGGCCGCTTCCCTCCGAGCGCGACAACTGCCTGCCCTACGCGCGCGAGGAGCTCGAGCTCCTGCCGACGGTCACGGTGATCGTCTGCCTGGGGGGCTTCGCGTGGGACGCAGCCGGGCGGCTGTTCTCGCTCGAGCGCCCGAGGCCCCGGTTCGGCCATGGCGTCGAGCACGCCGTGCCGGGTGGCCCTTGGCTGCTCGGCTGCTACCACCCGAGCCAGCAGAACACCTTCACCGGCCGCCTCACCGAGCCGATGCTGGATGGCGTCTTCACACGCGCGCGGGAGCTCGCTCGGCTCTAATCTGGCGCGGTGCGCCGCCTCCGCTGGTTGACCGTTGTCGCCGTTCCGGTGGTCGTCCTGTCGGTGGTCACGCTCACGCGCGGCGGGCAGACGTCGCCATGCGATCGGCCCGCCTTCGCAAGCATCGAGGCGATGGAGCGTTGCGGCATCCCCGACGTGCCGAAGCTGCGCCTGGCGGCAGCTGCCATCGCGACGTTCCCGTCCGAGCGCCGGGTCAAGGAGGCGCGACGCTACGCGAAGGGCCGCGCGGGGATCGTGTCCTTTGCGGTCACGGGCACGGGGCGCCCGCGGGGCCTGCTGGAGCGGCGGACCTACGTCTCCGCCAGCGTGGTCAAGGCCATGCTGCTCGCCGCTCGCCTGCAAGACCGGGCGCGCGACGGGCATCCACTCAGCAGGCGCGACCGCTTCCTTCTCGGCCGCATGATCCGCATGTCAGACAACGAGGACGCCACCGCCATCTACCGCGCGGTGGGCGATGCCGGGCTCCTGCGCGTGGCACGCGCGGCCGGCATGGAGCGGTTCTCGATTCTGCGCCCCACCTGGGCGAGCGCCCAGATAACCGCCGCCGATCAGGTACGGCTCTTCTCGCGACTCGATGCCGTCGTCCCCCCGCGCTTTCACGGCTACCCGCGGAAGCTCCTCGCGAGCATCGTCCCCGAGCAGAGCTGGGGCATCCCACAGGCGGCGCGGCCCCGCTTCCGGGTCTTCTTCAAGGGCGGTTGGCGTCCGACCGGTCGTGGCGAGCTCGTGCATCAGGCCGCGCTGGTCGAGGATGCCAAGCGCCGGGCGGCCATCGCCGTGCTCACCGACGGCAACCCGTCAATGGCCTACGGGGAAGAGACCGTCGAGGGTGTCGCACGACGCCTGCTGCGCTGATGGGGGCAATGCGCAGCGCTGCCAACGGATGAAGCCGCCAGGTCCCACGCCACCGACGGCCGCCGCCGAACCCTCCCCAGACCCCGCGCGGAAGTCCCCCGCGCCGGCCGCGGTGGTGCACGGTGGCGCAGCCGCGCTCACCCTCGGCGCCCTCGGCGTGGTCTTCGGAGACATCGGCACGAGCCCCCTGTACGCGATGAAGGAGACGTTCAGCGAGGAGCACGGCCTCACCGCCGACCCCGGGAGCGTGTACGGCGTGCTCTCGCTGGTGTTCTGGGCGATCACGCTCATCGTGAGCGTCAAGTACGTGCTCTTCATCATGCGCGCCGACAACGACGGCGAGGGCGGGATCATGGCGCTGATCTCCCTCGTCCAGGGGGCGGCCCTCGGGACCGGCCGCAGGAAATGGATCCTGATCGCACTCGGCGTGTTCGGAGCCTCGCTGTTCTACGGCGACGGGATGATCACGCCGGCCATCTCGGTGCTGTCGGCTGTGGAGGGGCTCGAGGTGGCCGCACCGGCCCTCGAGCGGTTCGTGATTCCCATCGCACTCGTGATTCTCACCACGCTCTTCGTCGTTCAACGCTTCGGGACAAGCGTCGTCGGAAGGCTGTTCGGACCCGTGATGCTCGTCTGGTTCACGACCCTGGGCGTACTCGGTCTGGTGAAGGTGATCGAGGAGCCGTCGATCCTGAAGGCGCTGTCGCCGCACTACGGGGTCGAGTTCTTCTTCGACCAGGGCTCGACGGCGTTCCTGGCCCTCGGGTCGGTCGTGCTGGCGGTGACCGGCGCCGAGGCGCTGTACGCCGACATGGGGCATTTCGGCCGACCGCCGATCCGCCGCGCGTGGTTCGCCCTCGTCCTCCCCGGGCTGCTGCTGAACTACATGGGCCAGGGGGTCCTGGTGCTCTCAGACCGAGGGGCGACCGACAACCCCTTCTTCCTGCTGGCCCCCGGCTGGGGAGAGATCCCGCTGGTGCTGCTGGCCACGCTGGCCACCGTGATCGCCTCCCAGGCGGTGATAACGGGGGCCTTCTCCGTCACACGGCAGGCCGTGCAGCTCGGCTTCCTCCCGTTCCTGACCATCCGCCAGACCTCCGAGAAGGCAATCGGGCAGATCTACGTCCCGGCCGTGAACTGGTCGCTGTTCGTGGCCATCGTCGCCCTGGTAGTGGGCTTCGGCTCCTCCACCGCGCTTGCCTCGGCCTACGGGATCGCGGTCACCGGGACGCTGGCCATCGACACGGTGCTGTTCTTCGTGGTCGTGCGCCTGCTCTGGAAGCGTCCGCTGTGGCTCGTGCTGGCCGGCCTCGTGGGCTTCCTGTTCGTCGACCTCAGCTTCTTCGCCGGCAACCTTCCCAAGATCGTCTCGGGCGGATGGTTCCCACTGGCGATCGGCTTCTCGCTCTTCGTGCTGCTGATGACCTGGCGGCGTGGCCGTGACATCGTCACGCGCAACCGGATCGAGGAGGAGGGGCCGCTCCAGGACTTCGTGAACGCCCTCAACGCGTCACCCGACCCGCCCGTCCGGGTTCCGGGCACCGCCGTGTTCCTGCACGCGAGCGGGGACACGACCCCCCTCGCGCTGCGTTTCAACGTCGAGCACAACCACGTGCTGCACGAGCACTCGGTGATCTTCACCGCGAAGACGGTGGGCGTCCCGCACGTCTCGGAGGACGAGCGCCTCGAGATCGACGACCTCCTCTTCCCTGACGACGGGATCTCACTGGTCACCGCGCGCTTCGGCTTCCAGGACCGGCCCGACATCCCGGGGGCGCTGCGGCTCGCGTGCGCTCAGAACGGCTTTGGGGCCGACGTGGAACACGCCTCGTACTTCCTGAGCCGCATCACGATCAACCCGACGAACGCCCCCGGTTTGGCGCGCTGGCGGAAGCAGCTGTTCAAGGGCATCAGCCGCAACGCCGCAAGCCCGGTCGCGTACTTCGGACTGCCCGAGGATCAGGTGGTGTCGCTTGGGTCGAGCATCGACCTGTAAGGCTCGAGGCAGAGTGTGTCCGTCTGCGGGTACACTTGGAGGACTTGGCGAGCCGGCACCCACGCATACAGGTTCCACGGGACCCCGAGCTGCACCGGGCGATAGTCCGTGGTCGAGACCTCGTGAAGCCGGGCACCCCTACTTCTCAGGTGGTCCGGGCGCTGGCTCTTCGAGGCGCTGAAGCTCTGGCCGACGACGAGGCCGGAGCCAGACGAGCGCGCGACTTCCTTCTCGATGTAGCCGACGGGCGCTCTGGCATGGACCTCGAGCGCCTCCGATCGGCCCGTGATCGCGCCTGGTCGTGAGTTGGGCGGGCGGCCCGTGGGTGGCCGACACCTCGGCGTGGGCTCGCGCCGCGGCCCCCGAAGTGGCACGGCTCTGGAGGGAGGCGGCCGGGGCCGGGGAGCTCATCGGCTGCCCCGTCGTCACGCTGGAGCTCCTGTACGACGCGCACGATCGTGACCAGGTGGAGAAGGTGGCGACCGCCGTCGGCGGCCTGCGGGAGGCACCACTCGGCCGCAGCGTGACGGACGCCGCCGTCTGGGCCCTGCGTCAGCTGGCGGAGGCGGGGTCGGCGGGATGGCATCGAGTGCGGGTGCCGGACGCTCTCGTCGCCGCCGCAGCATCGGAGCGTGGTTTCGGCGTCCTTCACTACGACCACCACTTCGACCGGCTCGCGACCGTGCTCGACTTCTCGAGTCAGTGGGTGGCCCCTGAGGGCAGCATCGACTGAGCTCGGCGTCGAGCGCGCAGGAGCGACGGCGAGCGATAGGGGTAGAGTGCCAGCCTCAAGGGACGAGGCGGGGGAGTGGGAATGCGCGGGGAGCCACGACGGGATCGACCCGCGTACGGGGGGCGCAACACGGCGCTTGCCGCGCTCGCGGCGCTGGTGCTCGGCGTTGCCGCCATCGGCACCGCCATGGCCGGCCCGAGCGGCGACCCAGCGCGGGAGGGACAGTTTGGAGCCCCGTTCGTGGAACCGACGATTGGAACCGGCGCCGACCGCGTGACCACCGCCGACCGCTGCGTCGAGCGTACCGACCGCAACGGGAACAAGTTCCTCGACTGCAAGCCCGCGGGCGCAAGCCTTGCGATGCTCCCCAACGGCAAGAACCTGTTCTTCGATGCCCTGGCGGGGACCGAGAACATCGAGTTCTCGATTGCCTCGGAGTTCGGCGTGGTGTCGATCAACGACCAGACGCTCGTGATCGACACGCGGCGCAACCCGGTGCGCTACCAGCGACCGACACCCGTTGACGGCGGGGCCAACGGCGGCCCGAACGAGACAGAGCCGGTGCTGCCGGGCAACCGCACCACCGAGGATGCCAACGACGGCTCGCTCTTCTGCGCCGACCTCAACTTCCTCCCGGACGGACGCGTGATCGCCACCGGCGGCACCGCCTACTACAACGATCCCGGCAACGACATGCTCAAGTTCGGCGCCACCGAGCTGCAGGGGATCCGCAACACGCGGATCTTCGACCCCGCCACCAACCGCTGGACCCAGACGGGCTCGATGAAGTTCGGCCGCTGGTACCCGACGATGGTCACGCTGGGCGACGGCTCCACCTTCGTCGGCAGCGGGGTGCGCAAGCTGGTGCGCCCGGTCGACCAGGGACGGCCCGAGCGGTCGAACTTCACGGTTCGAGAGACGGAGACCTTCGATCCGGCCTCTGGAAAGTGGACCGAGAACGGCCCGTCCGCGGAGCGCTCGCTGCCGCTCTTCCCGCGACTGCACCTGCTCCCGAACGGCCACGTCCTCTACAACGCCGGCGGTCAGTCGTTCAACCCGTTCGGGCAATCGAACGACGAGGCCCTGTGGAACATCGCCGCCTCCTACGACCCCGGGACCAAGAGGTGGACAGACCTCGGCGTGCCAGGCGCCGACACGCCCACACCCGGCTTTCGTGGCTCGACCCACTCGGTGATGCTGCCGCTGAGAAAGGACGCGAGCGGCAAGTACACGAAGGCCGAATTCCTGGTGGCGGGGGGCGTCTTCGGCCCACCCAGCCCGGGCGGATACCTGGCCGTTCGCAGCAGCCGCATCACGGCCATCGACACCACCAAGGGCGATGCCATGACCACGCGCGAGACGGGCCCCCTCGCCCCCACCTCGAATCCCGCACTCGGCCGCTGGTACTCCTCGGGCACGCTGCTGCCCACCGGAGAGGTGCTCGCCACCAACGGCGCGGACCGCGACGAGGTGGCCTCGCCGTCCACCGAGATCCCCGTGAAGGAGGCGGAGCTCTTCGATCCCGAAACCGAGACCTGGACACGCCTGGCCGCGGCCACCCGTCCGCGCACCTACCACAACACTGCGGTGCTCATGCCGGACGCGCGCGTGCTGATCGGCGGCCACGCCACGATCTCGAACAGCTACACCAAGAACCAGACCCTGCCGGGCGGCCAGACCGCTCCCAACAACGGCCGCGATCCCACCTTCGAGATCTACAGCCCTCCCTATCTGTTCAGGGGCCCGCAGCCGAAGGTCACGAGCGCCGAGCCGAGCGTGAGGTACGGCGGAACGATGAAGGTGCTCACCGACACCGATGCCCGCCAGATCGAGAGCGTGGTGCTCGTGCGCAACCCCTCGCAGACTCACGTGGTGGACGCCGATCAGCGCAACGTCGAGCTGCCGATCGTGGGACGCCGGGGCCGCGAGCTCACCGTCGAGCGTCCGCCCGACGGCAACGTCGCGCCTCCCGGGCCCTACATGCTCTTCGCGAACAAGCGCACGAGCCAGGGGCTCATCCCGTCGGTCTCGGCTCAGACCTTCGTCAGCCAGGTGGGCGCGGGTGCCGCAGGGCTTGACCGCGGTCCCTCGCGCTGCGCCCGCCGGCCCTTCCAGGCGGGCGTCAGCGGCCGCAACATCGAGCGTGTCGACTTCTCGGTCGACGGCCGCGCGGTCGACAGCGTCACGCGGCCCGCGGCCGATGGCCGCTACGAGACCAGGGTCGATCCGCGCCGCTTCGGTCGCGGCGGGCACCGGCTCTCGGCGCGGGTGACCTTCGTGGCCGCGAGCCACACGCCCCAGCGCACCTTGGGATTCCGGTTCGCCAGGTGCGCCGGGAGAGACGGCGCCGCGCGACCTGCGCCCCGTTTCACGGGCTAGATGGGTGATTCCGAATTGCCGTGCGTGCGGGAATGAGGAATCAACCATCTACTAGCGTGCGGCGCCGGGCCCGGACGCCCGCCGCGGTTCTGCTGGCCCTGGTCGCCGCCGCGGCACTGGGGGCGCCCTCAGCCGGAGCCCACGGTGAGACCAACCCGTCGGTGCGGACCGTGATCGAGGGAGTGGAGCCGCCGCTCGAGGGCGTAGAGGTGAAGGTGGTGGCCGGCGTGGCCAGCCAGCTCTCGTTCGCAAACAACGGGGCCGTAGCCGTGGAGGTGCTCGCCAGCGGCGGCGAGCCGTTCCTTCGAGTCGGCCCGGGCGGCGTGGAGGCCAACCTCAACTCGATCGAGTGGTACCGCTCCGGCAACGCCGACGGCGTGGCCGAGCCGCCTCCCGAAGCCGACATCGGAGGGCCGCCGCGGTGGGAGCGGGTGTCCGGCCGCCCGGAGTGGTCGTGGTTCGAGCACCGAGCCCACCCGCGGGCGTTCGCGATCCCGCCCGAGGCCGTGGCCGCCCAGGAGCCGGCGCGCCTCGGTGAATTCCGCGTGCCCCTGCGGCAGGCGGGGCGCGAGAGCGCGATCGCGGGCTACGTGGAGTACCGACCGGTGCTCGGCAACGTGCTCCCGTCGCTCACGTCGCCGACCACGCTCGCGCCCGGAGTCACGGTGGCGGTGCTCACCGGCCGCGTGCCGGGGCTCTTTCTCTCGAGCTCAACGAAGGTCCCGGTGACCGTCGCCGGCCGCTTGGGCGAGCCCTTTGCGCGCATCACTCCCCGGGGCGTTCAGGTGAACCTCCGCAGCCCGACGCACCTGGACGACCTGATGGCGCGGGGCGAGCTCCCGCAGGAGGCGGTCGATCCGGCTGCTCCGCCGCTGTGGCGGCGGGTGGCCGACGTGCCGCGCTATGGATGGCTGGAGTCCCGAACGCGCTACGAGCCCGAGCAGCCACCCGACCGCGTGCTGAGCAGTGGTGAGACGACGGTGCTCAGGCGCTGGCGAATATCCGTCGACGTGGGCGGCAGGCGCGTCGAGATAGCCGGTGATACGCGTTGGATTCCGCTCCCAGAACCCGCGCGGGGTGGGGGGCCGGCCAGCAACGGTGGGCCAACGTGGGCCTTCCTCGCGGGAGGTGGAGCGCTTGCATGCCTCCTGCTGGTCGTGGTGCTGGGCGTCCGGCGGCGCGCGGCGGGATCGGCGCCCGGCCACGCCGCCTAGAGCGATCGGGTTCGGGTGATGTCAGCCTCTCACGCTCATCTCATCGTCGGTTCCTAACTTCGTCCGAGCTTGATAAAGCCACGAAAGGAACCGAAGTGTCTGAACGACTGAAGAAGGCCTTGATGGGAATCTTTGCTCTGGTGGCCCTCGCCCTGGGAGGCGCAGCGCTTGCGCAAGCCGGAGGTTCTTCGAGTGCAGAGAAGGGCAACCAGGGTGAGCAGCGCTCAGAGTCGGGCGACGGTGAGAACTCGGCAGGCGAGAAGGGCGAGTCGGACGAGAAGGGTGAGTCGGACGAGAAGGGCGACGCCGGCGAGAAGGGCGAGTCGGACGAGAAGGGCGACGCCGGCGAGAAGGGCGACGGCGAGGAGACGGAGGACGCCCGCTAGTCGCCTCCTCCTAACGCAGAGCGTGAGAGGGCGGCGCTGGCCGCCCTCTCTTCGTTCCGGAGCCGCTGGAGCTGACGAAGCCTCTACTCATCTGCCACTCATCAAGCCTTGTCACTCTCGTGCCATGCGGGTGCTGATAGTCGAAGACGAGGTCAAGATGGCCGGTCTCATCCGCCGTGGACTGCGCGAGGAGGGCCTGGCGGCCGACGTGGCCATCAAGGGAGAGGACGCCCTGTGGATGGCCGAGGCAACGGGTTACGACGCAATCGTCCTCGACGTGATGCTCCCCGGGATCGACGGCTTCCAGACCTGCCGCCGACTGCGCGAAGCGGGCATCTGGGCCCCGGTGCTGATGCTGACGGCGCGCGACGCCGTCGAGGACCGCGTCGCGGGGCTGGACGGCGGCGCCGATGACTACCTGACGAAGCCGTTCTCGTTCACTGAGCTGTTCGCGCGGCTGCGCGCGCTCGTGCGGCGTGGGCCCGCGGAGCGACCCCCGATCCTCGAGGTCGACGACCTGCGACTCAATCCTGCCACCCACCGGGTCTGGCGCGGCGAGGCCGAGATCTCCCTCTCGCAGAAGGAGTTCGCCCTGCTGGAGACCTTCATGCGTCGGCCCGGCGAGGTCCTGTCGCGCTACCAGCTGCTCGAGCACGCATGGGACTACGAGTACGAGAATCGCTCGAACGTCATCGCCGTCTACGTCGGCTACCTTCGCGAGAAGGTCGACCGCCCGTTTGGCTCGGATTCGATCGAAACCGTTCGAGGCGCCGGCTACCGACTGCGTGAAGCGCCCTCGTCTTGAGGCGCCTGCCAATCCGCCTCAAGCTCACGGCCGCGTTCGCGGGTGTCATGGCGGTCGTGCTCGTCGGTGTGGGAGCCTTCTTGTACCTGCGCTTCGAGCGGGATCTGGACGCCTCGGTCGACCAGGGCCTGCGCTCTCGAGCCGGCGACGTGGCAGCGCTCGTACGCCAGGCCGACACGGGCCCGACGGACGCCGGACGCAGTCCCCTGACCGAGCAGGGCGAGAGCTTCGCCCAGATCCTCGAGCCCAGCGGACGGGTGCTTGACGGCACCCCTCAGCTGCGGTGCCGCCCGCTCCTAGCCGGCCGCGAGCTGGCGACCGCAAGAGGAGGCACTCTCACCGTGGAGCGCGATAACCCCCTTGAGGCGGGTGAGCCCGTACGCCTGTTGGCAACGTCGGTGGAGGCGCAGGATGTGACCGTCGTGGTGGTGGTGGGCACTTCGATCGAGGACAGCGAGAACGCTCTCCGAAACCTGCTGGCCCTATTGCTCATCGGCGGGCCGGTGGCGCTACTCCTGGCCTCGCTTGCCGGCTACGGCGTGGCCACTGCGGCGTTGCGGCCGGTCGAGGCGATGCGCCGGCGGGCGTCGGAGATCGGAGACGCGAAGGCCGGCCAGCGGTTGCCGGTGCCGGAGTCCGACGATGAGATAGCTCGTCTGGGCGAGACCCTCAATGCGATGCTCGACCGGCTGGAGGCGGCCTTCGACCGCGAGCGCACATTCGTATCCGACGCGAGCCACGAGCTGCGCACCCCGCTCGCGATCCTCAAGGCGGAGCTCGAGCTGGCGCTGCGGGCGGGGCGCAGTCCCGCCGAGCTCGTCGACGCTCTTCACTCCGCAGCCGAGGAGACCGACCGCCTGGCTCAGCTGGCGGAAGATCTGCTGGTGATCGCCCGGTCGGATCGGGGCCGCCTCCCCGTCCGCCTGGCCGCCGTGGACGCCGAGCAGTTGTTGAGCCGCGTCGGGCAGCGCTTCGCGCTCCGCGGCGAGCAAGCCGGTCGGCCGTTGGAGGTGGCCGCCGAGCCGGGAATCGAGCTGACCGCCGATCCGTTGCGAATGGAGCAGGCACTCGGGAACATGGTCGACAACGCTCTCCGGCACGGAGCCGGAACGGTGCGGCTCACCGCCGCCGAGCGCAACGGGGCCGTCGAGCTGCGCGTCTCCGATGAGGGGCGTGGCTTCCCCGACGCGTTCCTCGACCGGGCCTTTGAGCGCTTCACACGCGCCGACGAAGCTCGCGCTCGGGGCGGCAGCGGCCTCGGCCTGGCCATCGTGAAGGCCATCGCCCGAGCACACGGCGGTCGGGCGGGGGCAGTCAACCGCGGCGACGGTACCGACGTCTGGATCGACGTCCCGACCGACGCGGCTCCCCCAGATGGTTGAGGACGTCGAGATCGACGCGCTCGTGGGCGTGTGCGAAGACGACCTCACTCTGCGATCCGTGCTCGAGCGCAGTCTCCGAGCGGAAGGCATGGGCGTCGTCGCGGTGTCCACCGGGCGCGCCGCGATCGAGCGCTTCTCAGTGACGGGCGTTGCGGTGATCGTGCTCGACATCGGACTTCCCGATGCCGACGGTCGAGACGTGTGTCAGGCGCTGCGCGCGTCCGGGGTCACAGCCCCGGTCCTCTTTCTCACCGCTCGAGGCGAGGTGCCGGACCGCGTGTCGGGGTTCACGGCCGGCGGCGACGACTACCTCACCAAGCCCTTCGCGCTCGCCGAGCTCATCGTCCGGGTCCGTGCATTGTTACGTCGGTCCGCATCGCAACCGACAGTCATGCGCGAGACCCCCGGAGGTCTGCAACTCGACCCGGCGGCACTGCGCATGCGTGTCGGCGACCGCCAGACGGAGCTGACGCCGACGGAATTCCGGTTGATGGCGGTGCTCGTGGCCGGCTCGGGCTCAGTCATCCGCCGTCGCGAGCTCGTTGCCACCGCGTGGCCGGACGGCGCGATCGTGCACGACAACACGCTCGACACCTACGTCAAGCGGCTCCGGCGGCACCTTCGCGAGCTCGACGCTCCAGTCGTAATCCGCACCGCGCGCGGTATCGGCTACGAGCTGCGATGAGCCGGCCGGCGTTGCGCGGCCGCGTCGTGATCGCGGCGGTCCTCGTTCTGGCAGTAGGCGTTGGGGCCATCGGTATCGGGGTCAACGTGTTGCTCACCCGTCGCCTGTCGGCAGACGCCGATGCCGTCCTCCGCGCCCGGGCGGACGCACAGCGGGCCACCCTCGACGTCGAGGGCGGTCGGGCGGTGGTTCGTGAGGGGGTCCAGGACGAGGCGCTGGATCGCGAGGCGTGGGTCTTCGCCGCCGGAACGGCAATTGCGCGGCCGCCGGCCTCGCCGGCGCTGCAACGGGAGGCCGCTTCACTGAGCCATGTGGCCACCAGAACTATCCGCAACGTGCCCGGCGAGGTGCGGCTACTCGCCGAACCGGCCTTCGCGTCGGACGGGCGCGTCCGCATCGCCACCATCGTCGTCGGTGTCTCGTTGGCGCCGTACGAGCAGACGGAGCGCTTCGCCCGCCTGGGCACGATCGCCTTCGCGATCTTCGTCCTCATCGCCGGGGCGATCATTGCCTGGCGCGCCGTCGGGGCCGGTCTGCGCCCGGTCGCCGAAATGTCGCGCGCGGCGGAGAGCTACAGCGAGCACGACCTGTCGCGTCGCTTCGAGCTGGGGCCGGCGCGCGACGAGATCACCGGACTGGCGGCCACCCTCGACGGGCTGCTCGACCGGCTACAGGCGAGCTTGCGACGCGAGCAGCGACTCAGTGGCGAAATCGCCCACGAGCTCCGAACGCCCCTCAGCGGCATCCGTGCCGAAGCCGAGCTGGCCATGCTCCGCGGCGACAGCCCCCCGCCCGTGCTGGAGGCGCTTGGGACTGTGGTAGCCGAAGCGGACCGCATGAACGCCGCGATCGACGCACTGCTGACCGCAGCCCGTCACATCCACCCCGCGTCGGCAACGTGCAACCTCGACGAGGCTGTGCGCATGGCCCTCGACGCAAGCGAACCGCAGGCCCGCCGGGAGGGTGTCACGCTGCAGTTGGGCGACGGGATGCCGCAGCTGCGCCTTCCCGCTGACATCGGCTTCATCGCCCAGACTCTGCAGCCGCTGCTCGACAACGCGATCCGCCACGCTCGCTCCCGGGTCGTGATCCGTGGCACCGAGGGCGAATCGTCGGTCACCGTTTCAATCGAGGACGATGGGGCGGGGATCGCCGAGCGAGACGCGGCCAGGATCTTCGAACCCGGCGTCGGGGCCTCGGGCGGCTCCGGCGCAGGTCTCGGACTTGCGCTGTCACGGCGGCTGGCCCGGTCCATCGACGGCGAAGTGCGCGTGGACCCGTCTGCTCGAGGTGCACGGCTCGTGGTCGAGTGGCCCACGGTCTCTCGCGGCACCCCTGCGGACTGACGACCCGCCGCGAGGCCCACCCGCCCCGGCTGCCTCCCGGGGCGGGTGCAGCCCCTCGTTCAATGCGCCGGCGCCGCGGCGAGCTCGGTTCGGTCGCGCTTCGTGATGCTCAGGAAAGCGACCACGCTGGAGATCGCGAGCAGGAAGATCACGCTCGTCCCGGTCGTACCCAGAGCAAGTCCACCGTCGTCGCTCGGCTGCGAGAGGTAGTCACCGATCGATGCGCCCAGGGGACGCGTCAGGATGTAGGCAAGCCAGAAGGTGGCGATCGGATTCAGCCTCAGTACGTAGTGGCCGAACGCGACCACGCCGATCGCTGCCGCGAAGACGAGCGCCGACTTCCAGTAGCCCAGGCTGACCTTCTCCGCCAGCAGATCGCCCGCAGCCGTGCCCAGGGCGAAGGTGAAGAGCACAGTCAACCAGTAGAACGCCTCACGCCTGGTGGTGACGATGGTGTGGATCGAGAGCGTCTTCTCGCTCGCGTACCAGACCGCGAAGGTCACCGCCAAGGCGACAGCAAACACGGCAGTGCTGGTCGTGAGGGCGACGCCCAAGTTGTCGACGAGGTTGTCGGTGATCAGCGTGCCCACCACGCTGATGAGGACGACGGCAAGCCAGTAGACGGTCGGGACGTACAGCCTGAGCCTGAACTGAAAGACGAGCGCGATGGCCAGGAGAGCGCTCACCACGTAGGTGGTGTTCGTGAGGCCGATGCCGAGGTTCACGTTCAGATAGTCGGCCGCGGTCTCGCCGACGGTCGTGCAGAGGATCTTGATGATCCAGAAGTACAGCGTGACCTCGGGAACCTTGTTCAGCATCTCGCGGATGCCGGGTCGGCCTGAGGCCACAGCGGGTCGAGCTTCGCCTGGCGGCGTAGTCCCCCGTGGTGAGTCGCCGGGGCCGGCGAGGTGGGCCTGTCGTGGTCCTTCGGAGATAGTTTTCATGCGGCGAAGCCTTGCGCCGATCGCCTGAACGCTGCCTGGACGCGCGCCGCACCGGAGAACCGGGGGGAGTTTGGCCTGGGCCGCCCTCCGCCGGCCGTCGTCCTACCGCCCGAACTCCCGCTCCACGCCGTCGAGGAGCCCCCAATTACCGCGCAGTGCCCGCTCGGCCGCCGCGGTCAGCCGCTCGCCGTCGGCGTCGGTGGCGCGCTCCTGGATCAGGCGCCGCGAGTGCGCCGCGTGGTGATGATCGAGCTCGGCGTGCAGTGAGAAGTACGCGGTGCCGGGCCCTTCGACGAGGCCGTAGTGCTGCGTGAGGCCCTCCAGCTTGGTGCGAGCGATCGCCGGCTGCGCCGACTCGATGGCCCACAGGGTCACGAGACCTTCGAGATCGTCCTCGCTCGACGTCCACGCCTTTGTGCACTCGATCGTCTCGACCCGCGGCTCGCGGCCACGCTCGGAGTCGAGCTCGGCCATGAAGCCGTCCCACATGCCCACGTGCGCCGCCTCCTGCGCCGCGTGTTCCTCGAGCTCGGCCCGCACCGCCGGCTCGCACGCGCGTGCGGTCATGCGCGTGGCCTCGGCCAGCGCCTCGACCGCGTGCCGGTACTCGCCCGAGTAGAAACCGAGCTCCTCGCGCGTCAACTCACCCCGGCTCCAGCGCGTATAGAAGGGATGCTCGAGCACGTTCCAGCGACGGCTGACGGCTTCGAGGGAGTCGAAGATGTCCATGCGGGGCTCCTTTGGTCGGGCGGCGGGGGGCGAGCGATCGTACTCGGCCCGCCCGGCGAAAAGGATCATCCGGGAGCTCCAGCGTGCTGGATTGTGGTGGCAGGACGACCACAAAGCTGCACGCTGGACTTCACCGGCGCGCCTGCGAGCCGCTGCCCTGACGATGTCATTGTCGTGTCAGGCCGGGAGTACGCTGGAGGGCCGCGTGAAGGCCGACCCGCTCGCATCGTTCACCCCGCAGGTGCGTGACTGGTTTCTGCGCGCGTTCGCAGAGCCCACCGCCGCGCAGGCCCAGGCCTGGCCGGCCATCGCCAAGGGCCAGAACGTGCTGCTCTCGGCGCCCACGGGCTCCGGGAAGACGCTCGCCGCCTTCCTCTGGGGGCTCGACCGGCTGACGGCCGAGCCCGTGCCCGAGGGCGAGCGGCGCACGCGGCTCGTGTACATATCGCCGCTCAAGGCACTCTCCTACGACGTCGAGCGCAACCTGCGCGCACCGCTGCGCGGTATCGGCGGCGACATTGAGGTGGCCATCCGCACCGGCGACACGCCGCAGCGTGAGCGCCAGGCCATGGCCCGCAAGCCCCCGGACGTGCTCATCACCACGCCCGAGTCGCTCTACCTCATCCTCACCTCGCAGGCGCGCGACATGGTGCTCGAGGCCGAGTGGGTGATCGTCGACGAGATCCACGCGGTGGCCCAGACCAAGCGCGGCGCGCACCTCTCACTCACGCTCGAGCGTCTCGAGCACCTGGTGGAGCGGCCGGTGCAGCGCATCGGCCTGAGCGCCACGCAGAGGCCGCTCGACGAGGTCGGCCGCTTCCTCGTGGGCTCCGGTCGCGAGTGCACGGTGGTCGATACCGGACTGCGCAAGCCGCTCGATCTGAAGATCCACGTGCCGGTCGACGACATGCGCGAGCCGCAGCCGCACGACGTGATCGATCCCTCCGTCGGCGGCATGGGCACGGCGGCCGGAGGCGGCGACCTCGTGGGCACCGGGATCGAGCCTGCCGCTGTGCTCGACCCGACGGCGGACGGCGGCGCCGCCACCCGGCGCTCGATCTGGCCGGCGATCTACCCCGAGCTGCTCGAGCTCGTCAGACAGCACCGCTCGACGATCATCTTCGTGAACAACCGCCGCGGCGCGGAACGCCTGGCCGTGAGGCTCAACGAGCTCGCGGGCGAGAACCCCGGCGGCCCGGACTCGAAGCCCGCCGAGATCGCCCGCGCCCACCACGGCTCGCTCGCGCGCGAGGAGCGCACGGTGATCGAGGAGCTGCTCAAGTCGGGCGACCTCCCCTGCCTGGTGGCCACCTCGTCGCTCGAGCTCGGCATCGACATGGGCGCGGTGGATCTGGTGCTGCAGATCGAGTCGCCCAAGTCGGTCACCCGCGGCCTGCAGCGCATCGGTCGTGCGGGGCACGGCGTGGGCGAGGTGTCCAAGGGGCGAATCTTCCCCAAGTTCCGCGCCGACCTGCTCGAGTGCGCGGTGGTGGCGGCGCGCATGCGGGAGGCGCTGATCGAGGAGACCGTGGTGCCGCGCAATCCGCTCGACGTGCTCGCCCAGCAGATCGTGGCCATGGTGGCCACCGGCGACGAGTGGCGCGTGCCCGAGCTGCACGACCGCGTGCGGCGCGCCTACCCCTACGCCGAGCTGTCGCGCGAGTTGCTCGACAACGTGCTCGACATGCTGGACGGCCGCTACCCCTCGGAGGAGTTCGCCGAGCTGCGGCCGCGCATCGTGTGGGACCGCGTGGCCGGCACGTTGC
>JAABUN010002674.1_pt1 | contig 30589 bp, 31 predicted proteins | sample 5559311 | NCBI WGS metagenome assembly JAABUN01 (sample SAMN10711877, study PRJNA513370) | rock metagenome | isolation source: Antarctica rocks | place: Antarctica: Victoria Land, Siegfried Peak sud | reverse complement strand
AGTGCAAGAGAATCACGGGCCGAGAGCAACGCGCCGCATGGGGAATACCCCGCCAATCATCCTGCACGCTGCTGTAACGGGGGAGGTTCCGGTGGGAGGAACGGCGCACGGCGACGCGACACGAACCGATTTCCGCGATCTCTCGCCCCTCGTGGCGGCGGCGCGGTCGCTCGGCGTGCGGCTCTCGGAAACGGAGCAAGGCCGCTTCCGGCAGTACGGCGAGTTGCTCCTGCGCGAGAATGCGCAGATGAACCTCACCGCGATCACCGAACCCGTCGCCGTGCAACTGCGCCACTTCGCGGATTCGCTCTCGGTCGTGCCGCTCGTGGACGAGTACGTGCGCTCCATCGGCGGCGATGTGGCGATGCTCTCCACGGTGCGGCTGTTCGACATTGGCACCGGGGGCGGCTTTCCGGGGTTGCCCATCGCACTCGTGCGCCCGCGCCTCGCCGTGACGCTCGTGGACGCCACCGCGAAAAAGGTGGCCTTCCTGCGCCGCGTGGCGGACGACCTCGGTGCCACAAATATCACCGCCCTCGCGCTGCGGGCCGAGGAAGCGGGCCACGACCCCACGCTGCGCGGCGCGGCGGACATCGTGGCGGCGCGGGCGGTAGCGCGGCTAGCGGTATTGGCGGAGTATTGCCTGCCGCTCTTGCGCCCCGGCGGCTGGATGATCGCGCTCAAATCCGGCGACCTCGCGGACGAACTCGCGGAGGGCGAACGCGCCTTCGCCATGCTTGGCGGCACGCTACGAGAGGTGCGGCCCGTGCCGCTCGCGGAATTGCCCGGTCGCGTCCTCGTGCGCATCGAGAAGACGGGCGACACCCCCGCCTCCTACCCCCGTCGCCCCGGTGTTCCCGCGAAAAAGCCGCTCGGCGGATAAACCTGCTTCACGAGAGGCCCAAGGCGAGCGCAACGTCACTACTTGTAAAGCCTGCGACGCGATAGCCCTGTTGAAGCAACCGTTGCAGATCGTTCCAACGGAAAAGGCTATTCGCTGTTTCTGCCCGCTTCCCTACAACCCAAGCTATCAGCATCGCGGAGCGCACAAAGAAGCGTACCGGTACTGCATCGTCCTGCGGCACTGAGATAATGCCGCTGTGTGGCTCCTCCCGTGCGAGAAAGTCGCGGTGCCACCGCAAGAAATGTCCCCGGTCGTTGGTGAGTGTGACCCACCCCTGTATGTGCGCGAAGCGGAGTTGCGCGTCATCCGCCTCGCCATTCATCCCCTCATCGCGGGCAGTCGTGAGAAGGACACCCCGTGCTCGAAGGTACGGCACGACTTTATAGTTCACACATTCGTCGAGATACAGCGTCAGGTGCGGCATCGTTATCAAGGGAGCGGCTCGTCGTCCGATGCGTTGTCGAAGGCAATCCATCGCTCGATCTCGTCGCGGTGCGCATCGTGATACGCGAGGGCGACGCGCACGTCTTCCGCATCAAGCGTAGGCAGGGCGTCAAGGAGGTCGTACATCGCCGGGTAGACGCGGGACAGTTGCACCACGGTGCGCACGGAGACGCGGGTTCCTGCCAGCGTCGGTTCGCCGCCGAGGATGCGCGGGTTGTGGACGATGGTATGCGTGCGAGAGAGCGTATTTGCCATTGGTGTGCCTCCTGAGTGGCAGTATCGTACCACGCGCCGTGCCTACAGCCGCGCACCGTACTGCGTATATGCGAAGGCGGAGAGGCAGGCCGCCGCCGTGACCACGGTACAGACGGCGATGAACTCCGCCGTCGAGCCGTTGCGGAAGCGCACGCCACGCGGCAGCAGGTGGATCACCACCGGCACGAAGGGGCCGAACAACTCCACGCCGCGCATCGTCATCGCGTCGGTGAGGAGGTGCGAGAGGTAGCCCACCGCGAGGGCCACCCCCGGCACCCACGAGTCGAACGCATTGAGGCTGCCCCACACCGCGAGGCCACCGATGATGGCGGTGCAGAGGAATGTGTGCGTGAAGCCCCGGTGCGACACGAACCGCCGCAGCACCCACGAAACCACGCCGAGCGTCCCCGCCATCACCACGCCCACGAACAGGGCCGCGAGCGCGAACGGCTCGCCCCACAGCCCGAACCGCCGACACGCCTTCGCCACACGGTTCCACGCCCGCCAGATTTCCGAGCGCAACGCGAAGTGGCGCGTATCCATGTCGGGCAGCAACGCGCCCACGGTAGCGATTGGCACCGCGATCAGGGCCGCGCCGATGCTCCCCCCCGTGAGGGCAAAGAGGGCCGGGAACGCCACCGCCGCGCCGCATAATGCATGGCTCTTGCCCTGCATGGTTTACCGCCGCCTGCGGGCGAACACCGCCGCGCCCGCGAGCAGCAGCACCGCGCCCGTCGCCGTGAGCGCGAACACGACCCACCCCGCCCCCCAGAACGTCGGCACGAAGCGGAACACGACCGTGTAATCGCCGCCCTCCAGCAAGTAGACGGCGCGAAAGGCGAGGTCGGCCTGCACCACGGGGGTAGGGCGTCCGTTCACTGTCGCCTCCCAGCCGGGGTAGTAGGCGTCGGACAGCACGAGGTAGCCCGCGCCCGTCGTCGTCACGCGCACGGTGACGGTCTCGGTGTCGCCCCGCGCCACGACGGCGGGTGAGGCACCGGGGTCGGCGTCGGTCGGTTGCGCCGCGCCGATCAGGTAGACGACCTTCGCGGGGTCGAAATCGGGTGCCTTGATGCGGTCGAAGGCGGGGCCGGGGCCGCGCACCTCCTCCGCCGCCCCGACCACGAAGGCGCGAGGTAGCGGCGGGCGGCTCGGTTGATAGAACGTCACGCGGTCGGCGGCGAAGGCGCGTGTCCAGTCTCGCGGGGGGGGCTTGTCGCTCGGTTGCGCCACATACGCGACGTTCAGCAGGCCATAGAGCGCACTGCTGCGGCTGCTCTGCGCCCGCTCGCGCAAGGCGGCATAGTCCGCGAGGCCGAGCGGGTTGTACGCCCCCGAAACGCTGTCCGCGCCGTCGAGCAGCGGTGCCGAGGGCTGATAGCGGTCGCTCACGTCGTCGCTGTCCACGCGAAAGAGGGGGTCGCGCCCCGCCCGCGCCCGCAGTTCGCGCCGTGCGGTCTCGTTGTTGAGGCCCGCCTGCACATCGTCGGTCGTCGGGTTGAAGCCCATCGTCGCGGCGAACACGTCGAAGACCACGAGCAGCACGACGAGGGCGGCGAGCGTGCGCGGGGAGACGCGCCGCCGCTCCGTCGCCCAGAGCAGCCCCGCCGCCGCCGCGAGCAGCAGCAGCAGGGTGTTCAGCCCGTCGAGGGCGATGATCGGGCGACCGACGGGATCGTCGCGCCCCAGCACGAGGCTATAGAACAGCGGGATCACGAACAGCACGAGCGCACCGACCGCGAGCAGCAGGGCCAGTCGCACCCGCCGCAGCGACGCGCCGAACACCGCGCCGTTGTCCCCCGTTCGCGCCTCGCGTAGCCATGAGAGCAGGGCGTCCAACCCCCACGCGGCGAGCAGGGCGGCGGCGAAGTTCACGAGCACGAGCAACCGACCCGCCGCCCGGATGCTATCGAACCCCGGCACGAAGCCGTAGAGCCAGCCGTGCAGCGGCGTGAACGGCCCCAACGCGCCGAGCAGTGCCACCCCGCCGAGGGCCGCGAAGAACCGCCGTTGCGGCCCGAACCGCCGCAACACGCCGACCGCCGCCAGCACGAGCGTGGTCACACCGACGTAGCCCCACGTCTCGCCGCTGAAGATGTTCGAGTAGAAGTAATTCGTCGGGTTGTCGCCGAAGACCTTCGGCAGCACGAGCTGCACGAGGGCGACAGGGCGCAAGCTGTACTCCGTGGCCCCGTCGTAGCCGATGGCGGCGCGGAGCGAACGGCGGGCCAGTTGCGCGGCGGGCAGCAGCAACGGAGCCGCCAGCCCCCCCGCCACGATAGCGAATACCGCCAGCCGTCCCGCCGTTGCTGCCCAGTGGCGCAACGCGGGGTCGCGCCACCGCTCGCGGGGCGTCTGTGTCGCGGGTACGGTGAGGGTCGCACCGCTGCTGCCGCGCACGAGCGTCGTCCGTCCGTTCATGGCGTCCGGCGTATTCCCCACCTGCCGACTGCCGACCACCGCCTGCCCCCCCACCCACGCGAGAGAGAGCACGTACGCGACCGCCGCGAGGCCGACATAGAGCGCGATCTGCGGGTGTCCGGCGAGGATCGCCATCGCCATGCCCGCCCCCGCGAGCACCGCCCACGCGATACCGCCGGGGCCACCGTTCCGTCCCCGGTAGAGCGCGGCGAGGATCGCGGGGAGCCACGACGCCACGGCGATCATCGGCGCGTGTCCGAGTTGCGCCGTCATGAAGCCGCCGTACGCGAACACCGCCCCCGCCAGCACGCCCGCCGCCCGCGACAGGCCGAGCGTGCGGGCGAAGCCGTATGTCGCCACGCTCGCCCACCAGACATGCGCGATCACCGTCGCGGTGAACGCGCCGTACGTGTACGGGCGTGCGGTCGCCCACACGAGCAGATTCGGGGGGTACAACGCGCCCGTCTGATAGTCGGCGGCGAAGGGTGCGCCCGCGAACAGATGCGGGTTCCACAGCGGGAAGTGTCCGCTCTGGACTTGCGCCGCCGCGAAGGCCGCGAGCGGGTAGTAGAACGAGTTGAAATCGCCGCCGCCGCGTGGCACGCTCACGCCGCGCTCGAACAGCAGCCGCCAGAAGTACAGGCCGAACAGGGCCGTCAGCACACCGACCGCCGCGACTTCGCCCTGCGCTCCGGGCCACCGCCGCCGCACCGCAGGCGTCGCGGTCACGAGCCATGTGAGCGCGAATGCGCCGACGACCAGCAGAAATGCCGGGAAATTAACCAGACCCGCGAACTTCACCACATCGCATCACCCGGAGGGAACGCAGGGGGCGCAGAGAACGCGGAGGGCGCGGAGAAGGATCGAAAAAGGATTTACCACAGAGACACAGAGAGCACAGAGAACGAAATGGTGTCTCTTTCCTCTGTGCTCTCTGTGTCTCTGTGGTGAAACCTTCCGTATTTTCTTCGCGCCCTCCGCCTTCTCCGCGCCCCCTGCGTTCCCGCGCTACTGCTTCGAGACGTTGAACAGGAACTCCGTGATGTCGCCGTCCTGCACCACGTACTGCTTGCCTTCGAGGCGGTGCGTACCCTGCCGCTTCGCCTCCGCGAAACTCCCGGCGGCAACCATCGCGTCGTAGCCGACGATCTCGGCGCGGATGAAGCCGCGCTCGATGTCGGAATGAATCTCGCCCGCCGCCTGCTGCGCGATGGTGCCTCGCGTGATCGTCCATGCGCGGCACTCGTCCGGCCCCACCGTGAAGAACGAGATCAGGCCGAGCAGGGTGTACGACTGCCGGATGATGCGGTCAAGGCCGCTCTCGGTGATACCGAGTTCCTCCATGAAGACCTGCGCGTCCTCCGCGTCGAGCTGTCCGATCTCCATCTCGATGCGCCCGCCGAGGGCATCGAAAGCGACGCCGGGGCGCGAGAACTGCGCGGTTGCCTCCGCCACGAGAGCCTGCGCCGCCTCGCCCAACTGGTCCTCGCCCACGTTGAGCAGCACGAGGAGCGGCTTGCCGGTGAGGAAGCCGAAGCCGCGCAGCAGCTTGCCATCGTCCTCGCTCAGTTCGACCTCGCGCACGGGCGTACCCGCTTCGAGGGCGTCCTTGAGGCGCACGAGGGCCGTCTGCTCGCGCTCATTCACCTCGCGCTCCGGGCCGCGTGTCTTGGCGATGCTCGCCGCCACACGCACGAGCCGTTTCTCGATCTGCGCGAGGTCGTTGAACTGGAACTCCAGATTCAGCGTCTCGATGTCGCGCATCGGGTCCACGCGCTCCTCCGGGTGCGGCACGTTCGTGTCCTCGAAGGCCCGCACCACATGCACGAGGGCCGACGCCTGCTGCAAGTGACCGAGCAACGCGCCGCTAATCCCCTTCTCGCTCACGCCTTTGGCGAGGCCCGCCACGTCCACGTACTGCACGTCCGCAGGCATGGTTCGCTTCGGCTTGAACATGGCGGAGAGGCGGTCGAGGCGTGCGTCCGGCACCTTGACGCTGGCGAGGTTCGGCTCGTCCTCCGCCCCGCTGCTGTAGGCACTCGTTTTCGCATCCGCCCGCGTCAGGGCGTTGAACACCGTGGTCTTGCCGCTCTTGGGCAGCCCCACGATCACCAGCTTGAGCGATGCCATGCCGTTTGAAACTCCTCTATAAGAACGCATCCGCCGGTGCGGTCGGTGAGGTCGGTAAGGTCGGCCTCGGCCCCCCAACGAGGATCACGAGCCGAGAGCACCGCGCTACCGGCACCGAATCGCGCTGTCCCGATATATTCGCCTACCAGATGAGAATATCCGTCGAACGGATATTGCCCGCCGCAGTATAGCGGGCGGGCGGGTGTCCGTCGAACCGGGGCAGTGCGGCGGGCTTTCTGCCGGGGAAGCGCACCCCTCCCCCGGCCTTTCCCCCACGGGGGAGGGGGAACACATGGCAAGAGTTGAGGCTGCTCCCGCCGTTCAGGGTTAGCCTCGATGTTTGTGCGAGTCACCCCTCCCCCGTGGGGGAGGGGTGCGCTTCTACCCCTGAAACTGAACGAAGATTTGCGTGTCTTTCGGGTACTGCTGTCCCGGCGCGAGCGGGAGGGCGTTGGGGCCACCCCCTACCTGATAGACCACACCGCGCTGCGTCGCCGCGCTCCCGCCCGCAGGCACATTCGACAATGTGACATTGGTGAACCCTGCCGCCCGCAATGCCTGCTCGGCGTCTTGCGGTCGCTGCCCCACCACATTGGGCAGTGCCGCAGTCGTGCCGCCCATGTTCGCGGGCGGGCGCGTGGAGGGCATCGGCACGGGCGTCGGGGGTACGGGTGTCGGGGGTACGGGTGTCGCGGTCGGCGCGACGCGCACCGTGGGCGTGGGGGCCATCGTTGCCGTGGGGGCCATCGTCGCCATCGGCGTCGGCGTCATCGGCATCGCCGTGGGCGTCGTCGCGGCGGCGGCGGCGGCAGCGGTGCCGGTGGCGGTCGCACCGCCCGCACTGACGAAAACGCGCACTTCGGTGCCGTTGCGCACGGTGCCGCTCGGTTCCAGCCGCGTGACGCGCCCCGCTTCGAGGTCGCTCATCTCCATCGCCGCCACCGCCCGCAGACCGCGCTCGCGCAGCACCTGCTCGACCTCCGTGTACATCTTGCCGCGTGGGTCGAAGGGCATCGCGTCGTTCTCGAGACGTGTGAGGTCGGTGTTCTCCGGCCCAGAGCTGACCGTGAGGATGATCGGTGTGCCACGGCGGACGCGACTTCCCGCCGACGGGTTCTGGGCAATCACGGTGTTCGCGTCGCCGTTGTCGAACTGCCGCACCTCCCGCCCCACCATGAACCCGCCGTCGCGGATATATTGCTGCGCGTTCTCCGGCGACAAGCCGAAGAAGTTCGACACCTCCAGCAGATCGGTCGCGGGGGCAGTGCTGCCCGCCACAACGGGGGCGGTGGACGCGGGAGAAGCGACGGTCGCGGGGCGGTTCGCGGCGGCGCGTGCATTGGCGGTTGCCGTGTTGCCCGCATTAAAAGCGGTAAATCCAGCGGTGGCGGTCTGGCTGGCACCGCTCGTGTCGCCCGCCACGTTAACGATTTGATAGCCGAAGTACGCGACGGCGATCAGGCTGCACAGCAACACGAAGCCGAGGAACCAGACGCCGACGCCGGGGCCGCTCGACCCGCGTCGTGGCGGCGCGGCGGTGGGCGCGGCGGGGCGACCCCTGCCGTTTGCGGAGGCAGCGACCGCAGCGGCGGGGCGAGCGGGCGCGGCGGCGGGCATCGCGTGGGTATTCGGGAGGGTGGCCGTCGCGGTCGCGGTCGCGGTGCCGCCGCCGGAATTGGCGGCGGCGGGACGCGGCGAGGACGGGGGCGGCGTGTTGGATTGTGTGGCGGCGACCCGCAGTGCCGCGACGAACGCTGCCCCATTCGCGTAGCGGTCGTCGGGCTGCTTCTCCATCGCCCGCAACACCACGAGTTCCACGGGCCGCGTGATCTTCGGGTTGAAGCGCGTGGGCGGCGGCGGCACGTTGCGGACGTGCTGCATCGCCACCTGCACTGCCGAGTCCCCGGTGAAGGGGAGCCGACCCGTGAGCATCTCGTACAGCACCACCCCGGCACTGTACAGATCGCTCGCGGCGGTGATCGGCGCACCCGTGGCCTGTTCGGGGGCGATGTATCCGGCGGTGCCGAGGGCGGTTCCCGCGTCGGTCATCGTGATGTCATTGGCGCCCTTGGCGATGCCGAAATCCGTCACCTTCGCGGTGCCACGGCTGTCTATCAGGATGTTGTGCGGCTTCACGTCACGGTGGACGATGCCGTGGTCGTGCGCGTAATCGAGGGCACTCATCACCTGCGCCATCACGTCGGTGGCGGCGACGGCGGTGAAGGGGGCGGTGCGCCCGATCACGGAGGCGAGGTCGGTTCCCTCGATCAGCTCCATGACGATATACCACATGTCGCCTTCGCGCCCCACGTCGTAGATGGTGACGATGTTTGGGTGCGCGAGGCTGGAGGCGTTCTGGGCCTCGCGCTGGAAGCGGCGCAGGAATTGCCCGTTCTGCGCGTACTGGTCGCGCAACACCTTCACCGCCACCACGCGGTTGAGCATCGTGTCCCACCCGCGATAGACCACGGCCATGCCGCCGTCGCCTACCTTATCGTCTATGCGGTAGCGACCGTTCAGGATGGTACTCATGGCTCCTCGATGGGGTAGCGGCGGAACCGGGCGGCGTTCGCGCACCGTACTAAGCGCACACTGCCCGCCGCACGGGGTTATGACCATTGTACGTGCGGGGGAACAGGGGGTCAATCGGGAGAAATGCGCCCCTCCCTTGGCCTATGGCATCAGGCAGGGCTTATACGTTTTCACGAAAGGCACCTAACCCCCACCTGCCCAGAGGGCGCCCGCCTTCCCCATAGGGAAGGGGGAGCAAGAGAGACCGATGCCGCACATCTCCCCCTACGCCTCGATCTCGCCGTGCGTCACCCCCTTCCCTATCCCTATGGGGAAGGGGGTCGGGGGGTTAGGTGCATCTGGCCCTGCAACGACCGCCGACAGGAAAACGCATAAACCCTATGGCATCAGGAAAGGGGTTTGGGGAGAGGTTCCCCGGCTGGTATCATTCGCGTGCGAACCCGTACCCGTACGGCCCGCGTCTCGTATCTTTCTTGTACGTGCGGTGTTTTCAGCGCACATACATCAGGGCGAACACAAGGAAAGGGCGGACAGCACATGGGCGGCAATATCCGCATCGGTACCATTCGCGGCATCCCGTTGCTCATCAGCACGTCGTGGATTATCGTGTTCGTGCTGTTCCTGTGGACATTCGCGTCGTCGTACTACCCCGGACGCTACCCGAACTGGTCCGGTACGGCGTACTTCTCCGCCGCCCTCGTGACGGTGGTGCTGTTCTTCGCCTCGGTGGTGGCGCACGAACTCGGTCACGCCGCGATTGCCGCCCGCGTGGGCATTCGCACGCGGCGCATCGTGCTGCTGCCCATCGGCGGCGTGGCGGAGATCGAGCGCGAGGCGGAGAAACCGGGCGACGAGTTCGCCATCGCGGTTGCGGGGCCGATCACGTCTGCCATCCTCGGCGGGCTGTTCGTCGGCCTCTCGCTGGTCGCGGCGCAGATCAACCAGCCACTGGAGGCGATCACGGCATACCTCGGCTTCACGAACTTCTACCTCGCCGCCTTCAACCTCATCCCCGGCTTCCCGATGGACGGCGGGCGCGTGCTGCGGGCGGCGGTGTGGGGTGCCACGAAGTCCTACGGGCGCGGCACCCGCGTCGCGGTGGCGGTCGGTTCGGTGGTGGCGTACATCTTCATCGCCGTGGGCGTGAGCCTGATCTTCGGCCTCGGCCCGCTGGCACCGAGTCTGGCAAACGGCCTCGTGCTCGCATTCATCGGCTGGTTCGTGCTCAACAGTGCGCAGGCCACGGTGCAGAATCTCAGTGCGCAGCAGAACTACGCGGGCATCACCGTGGAGCAGGTGATGACCCCGGCCCTGCCGAGTGTGGAGGCGAACATGCCCCTCGCGGCGGTGGTCGGCGACCTCTTCCTCGCGCACAATGTCCGCGCCGCCGCCGTCACGCAGGGCGGTCAGTTCGCGGGTTTCCTCTCCGTCACCGACGTGATGCGCGTGCCGCAGGAGCAATGGGGAACGACGCTCGTGGGGATGGTGATGGTGCCGCGTCACAGCGTCGTCACCACCGCCCCGAACGAGCCGATTGTGCAGGCTCTCCAGAAACTAGGGCAGCGCGACCTCAACCAACTGCCCGTGCTGGCGGGGGAGCAGGTCGTCGGTTTGCTGTCGCGGAGCGACTTCATGCGCTACCTGCAACTGCGTCAAGCGTTGCACGTCCCCGCCCCGAACGACGACCAACCGCCGCGTGGCGCGATTGAGAACGTGCCGCAGTAGCGGACAGTCGCCAGTCTCTCTTCGTCAGTTAATATTAAAAAGGGAATTTGGTATTTTTTATGAACATCTCGCATTCTCTGATGACTGGCGACTGACGACTGCTTTTATGATGGGGGCGTGAAAACTGCATACATCCGCAGCGGGAGGTGCGGTATGGCGAACACGGACACGGACCGGGTGGTCTTCCTGCTCGATGTGGACAATACGCTGCTCGACAATGATACCGTCTCCCGCGACCTGCGGGCGAAGATGACCGATGCCTTCGGGCAAGAGCGACAGGCGCGGTTCTGGGAAATTTACGAGCAACTGCGCGACGAACTGGGCTACGCGGATTATCTCGGCTCCCTGCAACGTTACCGCGCCGAGAACCTGCGCGACCCGCGTTTCCTCGCCATCTCATTCTGGCTGCTCGACTACCCATTCCCCGAACGGCTCTACCCCGGCACGATGGACGCCGTGGCGCACCTGCGAGACATCGGCACCCCGGTGATCCTCTCCGACGGCGACGTGATCTTCCAGCCGCGCAAGATTCAGCGTTCCGGGCTGTGGGACGCGGTGCGCGAGGCCGTGCTGATCTACATCCACAAAGAGGAGATGCTCGACGATGTGGAGGCCCGCTACCCCGCGCCGCACTACGTGATGGTGGACGACAAGGTGCGCGTCCTCGCCGCGATCAAGGCGATCTGGGTCGAGCGCGTGACGACAATCTTCCCCCGGCAGGGCCACTACGCCTTCGACACGGCGGCGGTGGCGAAGTACCCCGCCCCGGACATCACGATTGAGCGCATCGGCGACCTCGTGGGCTACGATCTCAAGGCAATCCGGGACGCGGCCCGCCCCATGCACGAGAGGAGCGAACGATGACCACACACATCACGCGGGGCAAGTTCGACGGCATCGCCGCCGTGGCGAACGACCGGGGCGTGATCGCGGCGGCGGCGATGGATCAGCGCGGCTCGCTCAAGAAAATGATTACGAAGGCACGCGGCGATGGCGGCAAAGAAGCGACCGACGCCGACCTCACCGCCTTCAAGGTCGCCGTCACCGAGGTGTTGACGCCGCACGCGACGGGGATTCTTATGGACCCGGAATACGGCCTGCCCGCCCTGAAGGTCAAGGCTCCCGGCGCGGGTGTGCTGCTCGCCTACGAGAAAACGGGCTACGACGCGAAAGACACCCGCCTCCCCGACCTGCTCGACCATTACAGCGTGCGGTGCTTGCGCAAGGCGGGCGCGGACGTGATCAAACTGCTGCTCTACTACAATGCGCGCGACGACGCGGACACGAACGCGATCAAGCACGCCTTCGTGGAGCGGCTCGGTGCCGAGTGCGCTGCCGAGGACGCCGCGTTGTTCGTCGAGATCGTCACCTACAACGACGAGACGGGCGACGAGAAAAGCATCGCGTACGCCCGCGAGAAGCCGGAGCAGGTGACGCGCTCGATGGCGGAATTCTCGCAGCCGCAGTACCGCATTGACGTGCTGAAGATGGAGATTCCCGTGAACATGGCATACGTCGCGGGGACCGAAGCGTTCGCGGGGCAGGCGGCGTACTCGCGGTCGGAGGCGATGCGCCTCATCCGCGAGGCGGCGGACGCGGCGACGAAGCCGTTCATCTACCTCTCCGCCGGGGTGTCGGCCCCCGTGTTCCGCGAGACGCTGGCACTCGCTGCCGAAGCGGGCGCGGGCTTCGCGGGCGTCCTCTGCGGGCGGGCGACATGGGAACACGGCGTCGCCGCGTACGGCAAAGGCGGCAGCGACGGCCTGACCGCGTGGCTCCGCGACGAGGGAACGCGCAACATCACGATGCTCAACGACGTGCTGGCGCACGGGGCCAAACCGTGGCACGCCGTCTACGGCGGCTTGGCAAACATCACGGTGACGGACGCGAAATAGCGCGATTCCCCTTGTGGCGCGGTGCTCTCGGCCCGTGATTCGTCTCGCGGGCAGGAATCACGGGCTGAGAGCACCGCGTTACAAGGAACGCCGCACCCCACCCGATTCAGTTACTAATCTCCATACGCTCGCGCCACAAACGATGCTACGGTTGCAGCCGCGTCACGATGATCTCCGCGTTCACATGCCCGCGTAGGGCAACGGCACTGCGTTCGGCCTCGGCGTCGGTCTTGCACAAGGCGTAGAGGGCGGGGCCGCTGCCGGAGAGGTGCGCGTCGAGGCCCGCCGCCGCCATCGCCGCTCGCGTTGCCGAGACAACCGGGGCGAGGCGTTCGAGCGGGGAGAGGAACGCATTGTCGAGCGATACCGGATCGAGCGCATTGCGTTCGCGCACCGCCGCCATCTGCCGCCGCACGGGGTTATCGTCGCCGTAGTCGGCTTCGGACAAGGCGGCGTAGAGGGCGGCGGTCTTGCGCGGAATCTCCACCCGTGGCACGACGAGCAGCACCGGCGCGGGCGGCACCGGCACGGCGGGCCAGAGCAAGTCCCCGATGCCGCGTGCGATGCTCGCCCCCCCGCACAGGAGGAACGGCACGTCCGCGCCGAGCGACTTCGCCAGCGCGAACAGGGCTTCGTCCGACAGGTCTGTTTCCCAGAGCGCGTCGAGGGCCAAGAGCGTCGCCGCCGCGTCGCTGCTGCCCCCGCCGAGGCCGGCAGCTATAGGGATATGTTTAGTTAGCGTGATGCGGGCGGCGGTGCGCGTTCCCGTCGCCGCGTGCAGGGCGAGGGCGGCACGTAGGCACAGGTTGTCGTCGGTGACGAGTGCGGGATTATCGCAGGCGAGGGCGAAGTCGTCCGCCGGTTCCACGCGCACTGTGTCCGCGAGGGCGAGCGTGGCGAACAGCGTGGCGAGTTTGTGGTAGCCGTCGGTGCGCCGCCCCGTCACTGCAAGGCCGAGGTTCAATTTCGCAGGCGCGGCGACCCCCGCGAGGGCTTGTGCGCGGGTGACGCGGCGGGGGCGCGTGTCGAGGTCGTTCCCCAACCGCCACGCGGCGGGCCACGGTTCAGCCATCGGTTCCCCCCGCGTTCGCGGGTATGCCCTCCGCCGCGACGCGCCGCCCCATCGCCTCCCCCCGCGAGACGCCGAGGGCGACGAACGCGGCGTCGAGCGCGAACCACTCGCCCATCGAGAGCGTCTGTGCGCGGCGCACCCCGGCGATGTCGGCGGCGGCGAGGGCGGCGGCGATCTCGTCCTTCGGGGCGCGGAGCCTCTCCACGAGGCTGTTGTGAATCTGCTTGCGCCGCGCCCCGAACCCCGCCTGCACGAGCGCGAAGAACTCCCGCCAGCGATTACGCGGCAACGGCGGCTCGATCCGCTCGTGCGTCAGCACGGCGGAGACCACGGCGGGACGCGGCACGAACGCCTCCGGCGGCACGAGGCGCACGAGGCGCGGGGTGCCGAAGAACTGCACCGACACGGCGAGGATGCTCATCTCCCCCGGTGCCGCGACGATGCGCTCCGCGACTTCGCGTTGCAGGAGCACCGTGATCCGTCCCGGCGGGTGCGGGTCTTCGAGGAAGTAACGCAGGGCGGCGGAGGTGATCTGATACGGCAGGTTCGCCACCACATCGTACGGCCCGCCGCCCGCGAGGTCGTGCGGCACTTGCCGCAGCACGTCCCCTTGTATGATGCGCACCTGCGGTGTTTCCGCGAACAGCGTCGGCAGGTAGGCCGCGAGCCGCTTGTCGAGTTCCACCGAGACCACGCGCCCGTTCTCGCCCACTGCCTCCGCCAACGCCGCCGTCAGCACGCCGAGACCCGGCCCGACCTCCACGACTGTTTGCCCCGGTCGCACATCCGCCGCCGACAAAATATCCGCCAGCACGTCGGTGTCCACGAGGAAGTTCTGCCCCAGTGCGCGGCTCGGTGTGATGTTCAGGTCGCGCAATGTTGCCCGCCAGTCGGCGGCGGCGCGGCGCGACAGCGCGGGTGCGGTATGCTGTGCTTCGTGCGGTTCGGGCGTCTCCATGCGCACCAGTGTAGCATGTGCGACGTATTCGCTCCCCTCCCCCTACTTTTCATGTATGACAGGGGAAAGGTTATGTTATAGAGAGAGGTTCCCGATGTGGCTTCTGGAAGCGGCGGTGGCGGGGTTGGTGGAGCCGGTGGATACGACGCTGCCGATGGCGGTTCTGCTCAAGGCGTACGGCTTCGTGGCGGCGGACGGCGACGACGACCTCACGATGCTGCGTTCGCTGCCGTGGGTCTTCCCGCAGGCCGGTTCCGCCCCCGGCGACACGGGGCTACTGCCGACGCCGAGCGGCCCCGTGCTGCTCTACGACCGGGAAACCGGCTTTCGGTACGCCAGCCGCGACGATGTGACGCTCGACGAACTGCTCCGCTTCGCCCGCGACCGCCGGGGATAGCTGCCCGCTGATCCCGCACGAAGCGTGGCGCGTACTCCTTCGTGAGAGCCTTCGCCGATCACTCGCGCCTCACCGGGAGAGATGTCATGCTATCCACTCGCTTCAATCCGCGTCTGTTCATTCGGGGTTTGGCGGTCGTGCTGCTCGCGCTGCCGCTGCTGCTCATCGGCACGACCTTTGCCCGCCCCGCTGCGGCGGAAGAGCCGGTCGTGCTGATACAGGAATACGCATTCAGCCCCGCCGCGATCACCGTTCCCGTCGGTACCACGATCACATGGACGAACGCCGATGTCGCGCCGCACACCGCGACGAACATCGAGGGCATCCCCATCTTCGACTCGGAGTTGATCGTCACCGATGGGGCGTACCGCTTCACCTTCACGGCACCGGGAACGTACCCGTACTTCTGCAACTACCACGCCTTCATGCGGGGCGTGGTGATCGTCACTGAGGGGTAGATGCACCCCTCCCCCACAGGGGAGGGGTGCATCTCATCCGTACGTCGCTAGGAACGCCTCAAGGTCGTTCATCTCGTGCCAGCGGGCCTGCAAAGTTTCCCGATCCCAGTCCCACCATGCGATGCGCAGCAACGTTTCCGCCACGTCTTCGGGGAAACGGCGGCGGAGCGGCTTCGCGGGGACGCCCACGACCACGGTGTACGGTTCCACGTCCCTCGTGACCACGGCGGCAGACCCGACGATGGCCCCCGTGCCGACCGACACCCCCGGCATCACCAACGCACCGTGACCGAGCCAGACATCGTGACCGATGCGCACGCGGTCGGCCCGCCGCCACGCGAAGAACCCCGCGTCATCGGCCTCTGCGAAACCGTAGTCGCGCAGGCGATAGGTTGCGTGGTGCTGCGTGACGCGCCACGATGCGTGGTTGCCGGGGTTGATGCGCACATGCGAGGCGATGGAGCAGAACTTGCCGACATCGGCGTAGATGATCTGCACATCCCCGGCGGTGTAGCTGTAGTCCCCGAAGGTGGCCTCCACGATGCTCGTGTTCGGGCCGAGGGCCGTCCACGCGCCGAGTGTGGCGTCGCGCACGAGGCAACTCTCGTGGACATACGGCTCCTCGCCCAGTGTGCGCCCCACGGAGCCGTGGACAAGCGGCGGCCTCTCGTCGCTCACTTCTCCTCGCCCCAGAGGAAATCAACGATGGTAAGCAGCATCCCCGACCAGTCCGCCACGGTGTTCTTGCCGCCCTCGACCATGCGCAGGTTCTCGGTACCCATGCGATCCTGCACGCTGTCGTTCACGCGGGCGAGGGTTTCGCGCATCGCCGCCCCCGCGAGCGGTTCGCCCCCGCCGCGCTTCTGGAGCATGTGCAGGGCGGTGCGCAGCGTGATCTTGGCGACGAGGCGGGCATACGGCGAGTAGACCACGAACTGGCTCGTCGCCGCCGACATCAGCAGGTCGGTGAGGGCCGTCTTGCCGTTCCCCACGGGCGTGACCACGCGCACGAACTCGGTCAGATACTCGCCCATGCGCCGCTCCACGGCCTCTTCCTCGTCGGGCAGCGTGCGCCCGCTGGCGTAGATGTGCAGATTGAACCAGTCGTTCTCGGTCTCCAGCGGGTAGGCGGTGCCGCTGCGCCGCGTGGCGGTGGCGGTGGCACCGGGCGGCGGCGATTTCGGGGCGGGGCGCGGGCCGGGGTGCGTGTAGTACGGGGATATGCGGCCCACATACCGCTTGCCGTCGTAGGCGCGGCGGCGGTCGGGGTTCGAGAGCACGTAGTACGCGGCGTTGATCCGCTTCATCTGCTCCTCGGCCCAATCGCGGCGGTCGGGGTTGCGGTCGGGGTGATACTGGAAAGCGAGGCGTCGGTACGCGCTCTGGATTGCTCCCGTTTCCGCCGCTGGCGGGCTTTGCAGCACCGCGTAGAGATCATCCATCGTGTTTGCCCCCCGCGATGCACCAATGCTCGACCACAAACTAAATCTGAGTACATGAACGTATCATACACCTATTGTGCGACGTACGCATTTCGCTCCCGTGCGCAAGTGCAACGCGGCGTGCGCAAACGCATCCGCCCCCTACTTCCTGTCCACGCCCGTGGCGGCGGTCGCCACACCGAGGCCGATATAGATGCCCCCGGTAACGTACCTCTCGGCGCGACGAAACCGTGTACTACCACGCAACGCGCCGCCCACTGCCCGTGCAAGCAGGGCATACAGGCTGTCGCTACAGATGCCCATCAGCACGAACAGCGTGCCGAGGAAGAAGATTTGCGCCGATGCCGCGCCCCGTTCCGGCTCGATGAACTGCGGCAGGAACGCGATGAAGAACAGGGCGACCTTCGGGTTGAGCATGTTCACAATGACGCCCTGCCGGAAGATGCGCGGCAGCGACACCGGGGCGGGGGCCGCGACCGCGTGCGCCCCGGTGCGTGTCAGCAAGGTACGCACGCCGAGGTAGACGAGGTACGCCGCCCCCGCGTACTTCACCGCGTTGAAGGCGAGGGCCGACGAGAGCAACAGGGCCGAGAGGCCGAGCGTCGCTGCGATCACCTGCACGAAGTTCCCCACCCCCACGCCGAGGGCCGAAACCAACCCTGCCCGTCGCCCCTGCCCGATGCTCCGGGCGATGATGTAGAGTACCCCCGGCCCCGGAATGAGCAGCAGCACGAGCGCGGCAACCGCGAACAGCGCAATGGTGGACGGCGCGGGCATAGCGAACTCTCCCGTACGGACACCGAACGACGATACCGTATCATACCGGGCGAAGCGGCGGCATGGAAGGGGTTCCGATGGGTAATGTGGCGATGCATGATAGGCCGGACGTGTCGGTCGTGATCGTGAGCCGGAACACGCGGGAACTGCTGCGGGCCTGCCTCGCTTCCGCGATGCGGGAAGCGGGAACGCTCGCCACCGAAACGGTCGTGGTGGACAACGCGAGCGGCGACGGCACCCCGGCGATGGTACGGCGCGACTTCCCCGCCGTCACAGTGCTGCAACCCGCCACGAACGACGGTTTCGCCGCCGGGAACAACCTCGGCGTGCGGCGGGCGCGGGGGCGGGCGGTACTCTTGCTCAACCCGGACACCGAACTACTGCCCGGTGCGTTGCCCGCGCTCTGGGAAGCCCTGCACGCCGCTTCGGATGTCGGTGTGGTCGGGCCGCGCCTCGTGTACCCGGACGGTTCTACGCAATCGAGCCGTCGCCGCTTCCCCACGCTCGCTTCCGCGCTGGTCGAGAGTACGCTGATCGGCGAAACGTTCCCGCGTCATCCCGCGATACGCCGCTACGAAATGGCGGACACGCCCGACGACGCCCCGCACGACACGGACTGGCTCGTCGAGGCGTGCCTTCTCGTGCGACGAGAGGTGTTCGACGCGGTGGGGCTGCTCGACGCGAACCTCTTCCTCTACGGCGAGGGGCCGGAGTTCTGCGGGCGCGTGCGGCGGGCGGGGTGGCGCGTGCGCTACGTCCCCGCCGCCGTCGTGCGCCATCACGAGGGGACGAGCACAGGGCAGGTGGTGGCCCTGCGGCAACGAACTTTCTACAGTAGCAAAGCCTACGTGCTAGGGCGGTTGCATGGCCCGTTGATCGGCGGTGCGGTGCGGGCGGGATTGGTGGGCGATCAGGCGGCGCGACTCGCCCTTGAAGGGGCGAAGTACGCCCTCGGTCACAGGCGGGCGTTACGGGCAGCGCGGGTGGCGGCGGCGGCGGGGACGCTCCGGGCGTTGCTCACGGGGGCGCGACGATGAGCGTCGGTGCGGAGACGCCCCGCGTGCTGCTCGTCTCGCCGGAATACCCCCCTACCCCCGGTGGTGTGGGCGACTATACCGCCCTGCTCGCTCGTCACCTCAGGAACGCGGGTGCGAGTATCGCCGTGCTGACGAGCGGCACGGGCGGCGACACGGACGAGGACAACGTGCGCGTGCTGCGTCGCGTGCCGGGGTGGGGGCGGGGGCTAACACGGCATGTCCGCGACGCGGTGCGCGACACGGGCGCGGAGATCGTCCACATCCAGTATCAGACGGGTATGTACGGGATGCACCCGGCGGTGAGCCTGCTGCCGCTACGGGGAACCGCACCCCCCTCCCCCCGCTCCACAAGTGGAGCGGGGGAGAACCGTAGCAAGCACTGGGCTGTCCCGCACGCTTCGATGCCGACACGGTTCTCCCCCTCTCCTGTAAGCAGGAGAGGGGGGAGGGGAGTGAGGTTCATCACCACCTTCCACGACCTGCTGCCGCCGTATCTCTTCCCGAAAGCGGGGCCGCTGCGCAATGGTGTGACGCGCCTCCTTGCCCGCACGAGCGACGGCGTGATCGCCACGAACGGCGCGGATATGGCGACGCTGCGGCGGTGGGGCGTGCGGGCTACGCTCGTGCCGATTGGCAGCAACATTGCCGCGCCGCATCCCCAGAATTGGCGACACGCCGTTATCGAGGCCGAACTCCGAGACAGGTACGGCTTTTCCATTGATGATGCCTTCCTCAGCACGTTCGGGTTGACCAACCGTTCGAAGGGGCTGGACACCGCGATAGATGCGCTCGCGTTGCTGCATGAACAGGGGGTATCGGCGTTTCTCCTCGTGATCGGCGCGGGCGCGGGGGCGAACGACCCGACGAACGCGGCGACCGAGGCCGCCCTACGGGAACGAATCGAGGCGCGGGGGCTGGCGGGTCGCATCGCGTTTACCGGGCCACTGTCCGCCGAAGACGTGGCATGGGCGTTGATGTACAGCGAGGTGTGCCTGCTGCCCTACCGCGACGGGGCATCGCCGCGCCGGGGGAGTCTGCTTGCCGCGCTCGCGCAGGGCGTCCCCGTGGTGACGACCGCGCCGCGACCGGGCGCGTACGACGGGCTGCCGCCGCTCACGGACGAGATAGCGGTGTTTGTGCCACCGGACGACGCGGCGGCACTGGCGGCGGCGGTGCGGCGCATCCTTGCCGACGACAAAAGGCTGTCGGAGATGAGGCGGCGAGCGAAGGAATACGCGGCGCAGTTCGGGTGGGGCGCGATTGCCCGCCGCACGCTGGCGGTGTATCGTGGCGAGCGGCACGCGACGTGGGCGGCGACAGAAACGGGGTTGTAGCGGTCGTAGCGGTCACAGGGGACACACATGATGGCGGCGTTGACATGGCGACACTGACGCGGCGAACGGGCAGCACCGCATCCCCGCGTGGGGACGCGACGCGAACGACGGGGTGGGGCGAACTGCTGCCTCTCGTGGTACTGGCCCTCGTGACGCTGGCGGGGGGGGTGCTGCGCCGCTACCATCTGGGGCAGCAGGGGTTATGGTTCGACGAGGCGGACCTCGTGATGCGGGCGCGGGGGCCGGTCCCGGAACTGCTGGCCCTGTTCGTACGCCCCGGCGAGAACGGCCCGCTGTACACCCTCGGATTGAACCTCTGGATGCGCCTCGCGGGGACGAGCGAAGCGGCGGTACGCTTACCGTCCGCCCTGTTCGGCACGCTGGCGATCCCCGCGCTCTATGGCTTGGGGCGGGAGTTGCGCGGGCCGCGTATGGGGCTGATCGCCGCCTGCCTGCTGGCGATCTCGCCCTACGCGCACTGGTACGCGCAGGACGCGAAGATGTACAGCCTCGCCGTGCTCATGGCAATCGGGGCGACGTGGCTGCTGCTCGCGGCCCTGCGGCGGGGCGGGCGGTGGTGGCCCGCGTACGCGGCGGTCGCGGTGGCGGCGGTGTTCGTCCATGCGTCGGTGGCCCTCGTGCTGGCGGCGCACGCGGTGATCGTCGCGTTGTTCTGGCGGGCAGGCGTGGGGACGCGACCGGGCGGAAAGCAGGCGCGGTGGCTGCTCGCGCTCGCGGCCCTCGCGGGGGTGCCGCTGCTGATCTGGGCGGTGGCCTTCCTCGTGCGGCTCGGCCCGACGTGGCAGCCCGAAGCGGCCCCGTGGGAGATCGTCGGCGTGATGCTCACCGAGTTCGGGGCCACGCACCGCGCCGACGCGACGACACAAGCGGCGGCGGCATGGCTGTACCTCGCCCTCGCCGCGCTCGGTCTCCTGCTCATGCTCCGCGCCGCCCGCATCGAAGACGCTGCCCCGCCCGTGTCGTGGCGGGAGCGGGTGCGCGGGCGCGGCGGCAGGACTGCGGGAGAATCGGCACCCTTCGCGGGCTTCTGGACGGCGCGGCAGGTGCTACTCGTTGTCGGGTGCCTCGTGGCGGTGCCGCTCGTGTTGTTCACGCTGATGAGCCTGCGCCGCGCCGTGTTCGCCGACCGCTATCTGATCGTGACGCTGCCCGCGTATCTGCTGCTCGTCGCCCTCGGCCTCGACGGGCTGTTGCGCATGCGCTCCGGCTGGCTCCCGGCGGCACTCGCGGCGGCGGGCGTGCTATGGCTGGCGTGGGTGCCGCTGGCGGGCGTGAACCTCTCGACGCAATCCCAGAAAGAGGATTGGCGCGAGGCGTACCGCCACATGGCGGAACGCGTGCGCCCCGGCGACGGTATGGTAATCGCCCCCGGCTACCTGCGCTCCACCTTCGACTACTACGCCCTGCAATTCCCGGCCCTGCGCGGGGTGCGCGTCGTCGCGGCACCATCGCTTGCCCCGGAGATGGAGGTGTCCGACCGCGCCGTTACCGCCTTTTTCGCCACGGAAACGCGGGGATGGGAACGGGTCTGGTTCGTGCGCTCCGACACGCGCACCCCCCGCGACGACCCGAGCGGTCGCCTCCTCGCCGCGTTGCAGGCGGAGAGCACCGCCTTCGAGAGCCGCCATTGGAATGGCGTGCTGCTCGACTGTCAGGTGTACGGCAAGCCGTATCAGTCCACGGGCTACAGGCCGCAGGTCGTGGCGAATGTGCGCTTCGGGGATTCGGGCATCACGCTGCACGGCGCGTCGTGGCAGACGGCGGACGGTTCCAATGCCGTCGCACGGGGGTCGTTCGCGCCCTTGCTGCTGCAATGGCTCGCGCCCGACGACCCGCCCCCCGGCGATTATCTCGTGCTTGTGCGGCTCGTGGATGCGAACGGGCAAGAGGCGGCGCGGTACGACATCCCGCCGCTCGACGGCAACTGGCCTACCCACATATGGCAGGGCGGCGACGATCCCTACGACCCGCACGACCTGAGAATCCCGCCGAACCTGCCCCCCGGCGAGTACACCGTGCGCGTCGGCTTGGCACCCGTGGGGGAGCCGACGCGCCCCCTGCCCATTGTCCGAAGCGACGGCACCCGCGCCGGAACCGAAACCCCGGACGGCCTGCTACCGCTCCTCACCGTGACCGTGACGTAGCGAAGGGAACGGAAAGGATGTACCACAGAGACACAGAGGACACAGAGAAACCAGGGATGGGTTAAATCATGCATTGATGTGCTCTCATTTCCTCTGTGTTCTTTGTGTCTCTGTGGTGAATCCTTTCGATTGTGGGGGTGCGCGATGGCGACCGCATGGGTGTTTCCGGGGCAGGGGTCGCAGGCAGTGGGGATGGGCAAGGCTCTCATGGAGGGCGACGCGGCGGCGCGGGCGCGGTTCGATGAGGCGGACGACGCGCTCGGCTTCGCGCTCTCGCGCACGATCTTCGGGGGGCCGGAGGACGCCCTCGCGCAGACCGACGTGCAGCAGCCCGCGATCCTCGTCGTCAGCATCGTGCATTTCGAGGCGTTGCAGCGGCGCGGGCTGCTGCCCGATGCCGACTACGCGGCGGGGCATAGTCTGGGGCAGTACGCGGCGGCGGTGGCGACAGGATCGGTGCCGTTCGCGGACGCGGTGCGGCTCGTGCGGCGGCGCGGGGAGTTGATGCAGGCGCACGGGGCGGGGGCGATGGCGGCGGTGCTTGGCATGGACACCGACGCGGTACGGGCCGTCGCGGAGGAAGCCGGGGCGGAACTGGCGAATGTCAACGCGCCGGGGCAGGTGACAATCGCGGGGCGGGCGGCGGCGGTCGAGCGGGCGGCGGCGTTGGCGAAGGAGCGCGGGGCGCGGCGTGTGGTGATGCTACCCGTGTCGGCGGCCTTCCACACGTCGCTGATGCGCCCCGTGGCGGCGGCGATGACCCCGCTACTGGTCGCCGCGCCGTTCGTCGCGCCGCGCCTACCGCTCGTGTCGAATGTAGATGCGCGGCTACTGACCTCGGCGGAAGACGTGCGGGCGGAACTCGTGGGCCACATCACGCAGTCGGTGCAGTGGGTGCGCACCGTGGAGACGCTGCGCGACGCGGGCGTCTCGGCGTACGTCGAGATCGGCCTCGGCAATGTCCTCTCCGGCCTCATCAGGCGCACCGACAAGGCCGCGACCGCGACGACGAGCGACGCGCTCCTTACAGGGATATAGAGCGCGATGGCAGAAAAGCAGTTCGTCACCCGCTTTTACCGCTCACCGTCCGGCAACGAGCCGGTCCGTGCGTTTCTCCGCGCATTGCCGCAGGAAGCGCGGGCGAAGTGCGGGAGGTACATGCGAGACTTCGAGGAGCAGGGTTTCGCATTGCCAGCGTCCTATCTCAAGAAACTCGCCGGGGACATCTGGGAATTGCGCCCGGAGTACAACGGCATCGAGTACCGGCTGTACTTCGGGCGGGCGGGTAACAACGCGGTGTATGTCCATGCGATAATCAAGAAACAGCAGAAGGCTATGCGAAGCGACATCGAGCTGGCGCAACGGCGGTTCAACGAGTGGGAGGCGGCACCCAATGACGCAACGAAGCGACCTTGACGACTTCCTCGATGAGGAGATGCGCGACCCCGGATTTCGGGCGATCTGGGACGCGATGATACCCCTCGTGGATTTCGGGCTGGCTCTCGCCGTGGCCCGCGAGGAACGGCGGATGAAGCCGAAGGCGTTGGCGAAAGCCGTGGGCATCGAACCCGCAATGTTGCACCGTATCGAAGTGGGCGACGAAGAGCCGTCATTGGTGCTGCTGACGAGGTTGGCGCGTGCGCTCAATGCCCGCATCGAGATCGGCCCGGATGGACACATCGGCTTCATGCTCGTTCCGCAGCCCGCCGCGCAACGTGCGCTCGTGCGCCTCAACAGCGGCGTCCGGGCGGGGACGCGAGAGCGGCAAACCGCGCACGCGGCGGATTGAACGCGATGGGGGCGGATAGAGAACCTGCCTGACGACTGTACCTGCTCGTGATCGAATCGCTGCAACTTGTCGCGGCGAATCACGAGGTGCAAGCGGGCGTGCTGCCCGCGTGGGCGTATGCCCCGGATGAGATTGCGCTCCATTTCGATGACGCGATGCAGTATGCACGCCAAATCGCGCCTGCCGGTTTCCTCGCACCCGAAGTCACGGATCGGATGCAGGAGATTGACGGCCTCTGGACGCGAAAGGGCCGTAGCGGTGTCGCGTTCGCACCGGAGTTCTGGACACTCGACGCGGTGAAGCACGACCCCAAATGGGAACGGGCGCGACAGATGGCCCGCGCCGTACTCGCGTCGCTCGGCGTCCCCTTGCGGCGTCCCAATCTATCGGGGATAACGTACGTCCCAAGTAGGCGCAACGAATAACGCAAGGGGGCGACGATGGCAGAGGCACAGCGGCAGGTCGTGGTGGTGACGGGGGCGAGCCGGGGCATCGGGCGGGCGATTGCGGTGCGCTTCGGGCAAGAGGGCGCGGCAGTGGTCGTGAATTACCGTTCGGGCGAAGACGCGGCGCGGGAAACGGCGGCGGCGGTCGAGGCGGCCGGCGGCACGGCGACGCTCGTGCAGGGCGACGTGGGCCAGCGCGACGACGCCGACCGCCTGATCGAGGCGGCGGTGAGGGCATACGGGGGGATAGACGTGCTCGTCAACAATGCGGGCATTACGCGGGACGGGCTACTGATGCGCATGTCGGACGACGACTGGGCGGCGGTGCTGAACACGAACCTTACGGGGGCGTTCCACACCACGCGGGCAGCACTCCGTCCGATGGTGCGCAAGCGGGCGGGGCGGATCATCAATGTCACGAGCGTGGTCGGCCTCACGGGCAACGCGGGGCAGGGCAACTACGCCGCCGCGAAAGCGGGGCTGATCGGCCTCACGAAGTCGGTGGCGCGGGAGGTGGCGAGCCGCAATATCACGGTGAACGCCGTCGCCCCCGGCTACATCGTCACCGAGATGACCGACGCCTTGGGCGATGCGGTCAAGGCAAAGGTCGTGGAGCAGGTGCCGCTCGGTCGCCTCGGCACGCCGGAGGATGTAGCGGGCGTGGTCGCCTTTCTCGCTTCGCCCGCCGCCGCCTACCTCACGGGCTGTACCCTCACCGTGGACGGTGGCCTGGCGATGCAGTAAACTCACAGGCGATGAAGTCGAACCGCCAAGACGCCAAGACGCCAAGAAATGCGGGGAATGAACCACAAAGACACGAAGGCATGAAGAAACTATAAACGAGGATTTTCTTTGTGTCTTCGTGTCTTTGTGGTTCATTCCCCGCATTTCTTGGCGTCTTGGCGTCTTGGCGGTTAGTGTTCTTCGGGGGTGAGCGTGCTGCGAAAGGTGCTGATAGCGAACCGGGGCGAGATCGCGCTGCGCGTGCTGCGGGCGTGCCGCGACATGGGCGTGGCGGCGGTGGTGGCGTACTCCGAGGCCGACCGCGAATCGCTGCCCGTGCTGCTCGCGGACGAGGCGGTCTGCATCGGCCCCGCGCCCGCCGCGCAGTCGTACCTCAACCGCACGGCGATCATCGAGGCGGCGCGGCTCACGGGCTGCGACGCCATCCACCCCGGCTACGGCTTCCTGAGCGAGAATGTCTACATGGCGGAGATTTGCGAACAGGTCGGCATCATCTTCATCGGCCCGCGCTCCGAGACGGTGGCCCGCATGGGCGATAAGGCCGTGGCGCGGGAGACAATGCGCAAAGCGGGCCTGCCGATCCTGCCCGGTGCCGAGGAGCCGCTGACAAGCGACGGCGAACTGATGCGGGTAGCGCGGCACATCGGCTTTCCCGTGATGCTCAAGGCGGCGGGCGGCGGCGGCGGGCGCGGGATGCGCGTCGTCCGGTCGGACGGCGAACTCGCCCGTATCCTGCCCGTGGCGCGGGCCGAGGCGGAATCGGCGTTCGCTAACGGGGCGATGTACGTCGAGAAGTTCCTCGAAAACCCGCGCCATGTCGAGGTGCAAGTTCTGGGCGACGGCGAGGGCAAGGTGGCGGTGCTCGGCGAGCGCGACTGCTCGATGCAGCGGCGGCACCAGAAACTCGTGGAGGAATCGCCCGCCCCCGGCCTCTCGCCCCGGCAGCGGCAGCAGTTGTACGACCTCGCCCTGAAAGGCACGCACGTCCTGAAGTACCGGGGTGCCGGGACGCTGGAATTTCTCCTGGCGGCGGACGGCAAATTCTACTTCATGGAGATGAACACGCGCATACAGGTGGAGCACCCCGTCACCGAGATGACGGCGGGGGTGGACCTCGTGGCGTGGCAACTGCGGATCGCGGCCCACGAACCCTTGACGCTGCCCGACCGCCCCCGTACCATCAGCGGACACGCGATAGAATGTCGCATCACCGCCGAGGACCCGGACGCGAACTTTGCACCGAGCATCGGCACGATCACGCAGTACGTGCCGTCGGGCGGGCCGAATGTGCGCGTGGACAGCCATCTCTACAGCGGCTACCGCGTGCCGCCGTTCTACGATTCGCTCCTCGGTAAGGTGATCGTTTGGGGCGAGACGCGGGAGGAAGCCCTCGACCGCATGGCCCGCGCCCTCGAAGAGACCACCATCGAGGGGGTGAAGACCTCCATTCCCTTCCACCTGCGGCTCCTGCGCGACGCCCGTTTCCGGCGCGGCGAGGTGCATACCCGCTTCGTGGAGCAGCTCCTCGGCCCCGACGCGCAATCCGGTTAGGGAGATCGAACCGCCAATACTGCCCAGAGGGCGCCCGCAGGACGCCAAGCGAAGGGCAAAAAGGAGAACAGGTCTGTCTTTCCGACGGTGTTCGCTTGGCGTATTTGGCGTCTTGGCGGTTCAAACAGGAGTTTGACGATGGCAGCGGAGCAGTTGGGCCGGGTGGTGGTGGCGCAGGGCGTGCTGGCGTCGGTGGTGGAGATGACGGCCCTCACGGTGCCGGGGGTGGTGCGACTCGTGCCGCGCAACCGACTCGTGGAGCGGGCGACGGGCCGTGCCGCCGGGATCACCGTGGAGGGTAACGCGGTGCGGGCCGACATCGGCATCGTGGTCGCGGCGGACGCCGATGTCGCCGCAATCGGGGCGGCGGTACGGCAGAAGGTCGTGACGGCGGTGGAGCGCATCCTCGGCATGGAAGCGAAATCGGTGAATGTAGTGGTCTGGGATGTGGAGGGTGCGCCGGTGCGGCCCGATCCCCCGACAACCGAAGCATAGAGGGACACGTATCTATGGAACGACAAGCGGGCGAATTGACGACCCTGTGGCGCGACGACGACGCGGACGATAATGACGATGCCGATGCCGATATCGGCGTCCTTCTCGGTGCGGCAACGGTCGAGGGGGAGGCGGAAACCCTTGCCCGCACCCCCGTGCAGGAGCGGCGGCGGGAGCGACGGCAGTACGCACAGGGACAGCGGCGAGCGCGGGAAGCGGCGTTGCAGGTGCTATTCGAGGTTGATCTCGTCGGGCATGACGTGGCGGATGTGCGCGAGCGGCAGTTCGACCAGATGACGCTCGCGGACGGAGCGCGGGAGTTCGCGGGGCGGCTCGTGGACGGCGTGCTCGCGGGGCGGGCGGTGCTGGACGGGCAGATCGCGGCCCTCGCCCCAACATGGCCCGTGGCGCAACTGCCCCGCGTGGACGTGAATGTGCTGCGACTCGCCCTGTACGAGATGGGCGACGAAGTCGGTACGCCGCCCGCCGCCGCGATCAACGAGGCGGTGGACTTGGCGAAACAGTACGGCTCCGAGAACAGCGGGCGGTTCGTGAACGGCGTGCTTGGCAGCTTCGCGGCCCGACGCGAACGGGGCGCGGCCCCCCGCGAGGCGGCGGAGTGAATGTGCTATACTGCCACGAACGGAAAGTCCGTCCGGGGTAGAGTGCGGGCGGTTCGGTAGAAGCGGGAGGGATTGTCGCGTGTCCACGTCCAGTGTGTATGACCGGCTGAAGGGGATCATCACCGAGCAACTTGGTGTTGATGTGGAAGACATTACGCCGGAGGCCCGGTTCGTGGACGACCTGAATGCCGATTCGCTCGACCTCGTGGAGTTGATTATGTCGCTCGAAGAGGAGTTCGGCGTGGAAATCTCCGACGAGGACGCCGAGAAGATCGTCACGGTACAGAACGCCACGAGTTACATCGAGGCGCGGCAAGAGAAGGAATAAGCGCGAGGTTTTAGCCGATACGGCCCGACCGCCGGAGTGGTGAGGGACAAGAACCAATGGCACGAACGCGAACATCGCTGGCGACCCACATGGGGCGGGCCGTGCGCAAGGTGCGCAACGGGGTGAGCGGCGGGTTTCGGAATGTCTTCCGGCGCGGCAAGGGGCGAACGGAGCGCGTGCAGCAGCACGCCGACACGATGACCCTGCAAGAGCACATGATGGAGTTCCGCAACCGGCTCGTGAAGACGGTGCTCGGTATCGCCTTCGGCACGGCGGTTGGTTTCTTCTTCGCCGGTCGGGTCATCAACTACATGATGGGCATTGCGACCGCCGTGGACACCCGCATCCAGATTCTCACGCTCGAACCCACCGAGGGCTTCGCCACGTACTTCCAGATTGCGCTCTATATCGGCATCATCGTCGCCTCGCCCATCGTGTTCTATCAGATCGTGCGCTTTCTCGCGCCCGGTCTGTTGCCGCACGAGTTGAAGTACCTCCTGTGGGGCATCCCGATTGCGTCCGGTCTGTTTATCGGCGGGGCGGTGTTCGCCAACATCTACATCATCCCCAGTTTCATGCACTTCCTGATCCAGTTCACGCTCGGTATCGGTCTGGGCTTCACGCCTACGGCGAGCAATTACCTGCGCTTCTTCATCCGCATCTCGCTCGGCATGGGGCTAGTCTTCCAGTTGCCCGCCCTGATCTTCCTCTTGGTGAAGATACGGGTAGTGAAGCGCGAGAAGTTGCAGCAGTGGCGCAAGTGGGCCTTCCTCGCCTGCACCGTTGTCGCCGCCGCCATCGTGCCGACGCCCGATCCGATCCACATGTTCGTGGTGCAAATCCCGATGTACGCGCTGTACGAGGTCGGTACGTCGCTGTCGTACTTCGCCCTGCCGCCCGCCGACCGAGGGAAGTTCATCAGCCTACCCCGGCTGAAGGGTCGCAACTGACGTGACGCGCACGGATAGCCGGGGGCGCACGCTCGCCCCCATCGGCCCCGTGGTGCGCGTGCAAGTGCAGCGCGACCCGCTGAAGCGGCGAGAGGGGGAGGCGGTTCGGTACGACCCCACCCCGCTTGTGGTCGTCGCCGCGCTCGACCTGACGTCCACGGGCGCAGTTGGGCGCGACGACGACGCTACCGCTACCGCTACCGCTACAATTATGGACGTACACAACGCGAAGCACCCCGCCAGCCGCTACCGGGGCGAAAACGGCGTGTCCATCGGCTTCACGTCGCACTACGCGAGGATGCGCGACCGCTTCGGGCCGCACCTCACGGACGGCATCGCGGCGGAGAGCATCCTCGTCGAGACGGACGCCGTGCTGCCGCTCGACAATGTATCGGCGGGCTTCGTGATCGTCACACGAAGTGGAGAGCAGATCGCGCTCGATGCCGTCGAGGTCGCGGAACCGTGCGCCCCGTTCAGCTGCTTCTGCCTGCGATTGCCGCCCGACCGCCCCGCCGACACGAGCGTCACGGAGGCGTTGCGCTTCCTGCGCGGCGGCACGCGGGGTTTCTACGCCACCCTCGCCCTTGATCATACCGATGGCAATGGTGACAACGACACGGCGGTGACGGTGCGCCCCGGCGACACCCTCTACCGCGTTGTAGTGAGCGCATGAACGCGGGCGCGATCACACCGACACCGGCGCGAACGAGGCCGCAGGTGCCGCCCGTCGCGCTCGTGTTCGCCGCCATCCTCTCGCTGCAACTCGGCTCCGCGACCGCGAAACAACTCTTCCCCGTCATGGGCGCGGCGGGTACGGTGAGCCTGCGCATCGGCCTCGGTGCGCTCGTGCTGCTGGCCCTCTGGCGACCCCGGCTGCGCGGCTACGGGCGGCGGCAATACCTGCTCGCCGCCGTGTTCGGCCTCACCACGGCCCTGATGAACCTCTGTTTCTACGGCGCACTGGAGCGTTTACCCCTCGGCGTCGCGGTGACGCTGGAGTTCCTCGGCCCGCTCGCGGTCGCGGTCGCGGGGTCGCGCCGCCCCCGCGATTTCGTCTGGGTGGCGTGCGCGGGGGCGGGCATCGCGCTGTTCTCGCCCGTGGGGAACGGCAGCCTCGCGCTCGATCCCGTCGGGGTGCTGTTCGCGCTCGGTGCCGCCCTGTTCTGGGCGGGATACATCGTGCTTTCCGCACGAACGGGGGACGCGCTCGAAGGCGGCTCCGGGCTGGTGCTGGCGATGCTGTTCGCGGGCGTGCTGCTGCTCCCATTCGGGGCGGCGGGCTTTCCAGCCCTCGTGATGGAGCCGCGCCTACTGCTGTTCGGGATGGGGGTGGCCCTATTGTCGTGCGCGGTGCCGTACTCGTGCGAGTTCGCCGCCCTGCGCCGGATGCCTACGGCCCTGTTCGGCATCCTGATGAGCATGGAACCCGTCGTGGCGGCGGGGATCGGTTGGCTCCTGCTCGATGAGCAACTTTCGGGCCGCGCCTTCGCCGCTATCGCCTGTGTCACCGTCGCCGCCGTGGGCGCGTCGTGGCGCGGCGGCAGGCAATAGGTGGTAACCGATTCCTGTTGATTGCTGCCCGTTCGGCCCCCCCCGGCCCCCCTCCTCACGGGGAGGGGGGAGAACTGCGGCAGGGACGAGGCAAACACGAAGGAGAACGCTTCACCGCGAATCGGTATAATACCGATTCGTGGTGAAGCGTTCTCGTAGGGGCGGT
>JAABUN010002673.1_pt1 | contig 30605 bp, 21 predicted proteins | sample 5559311 | NCBI WGS metagenome assembly JAABUN01 (sample SAMN10711877, study PRJNA513370) | rock metagenome | isolation source: Antarctica rocks | place: Antarctica: Victoria Land, Siegfried Peak sud | reverse complement strand
CATCTGTACTAATGATGGCGTGGGTTTATTACTGATCCGGTACATGGCTAGGGTATTGGCACTAAGCCAAATTAAAGTTAATATCTGTACTCCTGCCGTTGCTAGTACAAATAAATGCAGCAAGTCAGTTTTTTCAACCTTAGCCAGCCTTAAATTCATTTTTCTTCTCCTGCTACTATCCTTGTTACGGTTTTAGGTTCTTGCTAGACTCTTGCCCTTGGTTGCAATACCCATTGCCAGATCCGCCGCTAAACCTGTCGCTTGCTCTTGACCCGCTACAACTGAACTCCAAGTTGCCATTCCTCCCCCAGCAGCTAAAGAAAGAGCTAAGACTGGAGCCATAAAAGCCGCATAAAGTAAAAACCAGAAGTGATCGCCAGCCCCAGCATTAGCTACTAAAGTTGCTGCTACCCCGGTCATAATATTCAAGGACAACTTGGCAATGCCAATAGAAAAAAGCGCCGTTATCCAAGCAACAAATGGTTTTGCATCTACAGGTAGTAAAGAGCATCCCATCGCTATTGGCCCAAGCAAAGCCGTCATAAGAAGCGAAATCTCAAATGCTTGCTGAAACGCAACTTGAGTTCCAACTAAAACTACCCGCATAATTGATTGGTTTGCCGCTCCAATTAAAGCTCCTATGGGTGCGGAGAAATTACTAACAACGCCTTGCAAAATTTCACTGCCAGAAGTATTTTTAGCCTGTTCTACAGCATCTCCTATTCTGGTAGTCAAATCAGTCCAGAGATTCCCCTCTAAGTTATTATCAGCAATAATTTTTTCTGAATCCACTCTTGCTGTTTCCAAGCAAGAAATTTGTGGCTGCCCTGTTAACGCTTGGCATTGTTGCAATATAGCTCCTATTTGCGCCTGTGCCACTCCATTATTTCTTGCTTGTTGGAAGGCTTCATCTAGAGAAAATTTATTTGATACTTGCACTAATAGTTCTTGATTTGTTCTATGCAATAAACCTCGCATACCTATTGTTAAGTTAGCTAACTGCGCTCCATTTCCTGCTAAGAAAAAAACTACTATCATGGGCCAGATTAATTCATGCAAAAACGCAGTGGAACCACTGTCAACAAAATCTTTAACGATTTTGATGCCCCAAAAGAAAAAACAACATACAGCAAAGGTTGTTCCTAGATTAGCTAAGGCTGCGTACAGTCCGCCATCAGGTGTAATTATTGATGTCCAATTTTCATCCCAGTTCTCGGCCATTTCCTGTGCTGCTTTTCGGCTCTGGTCGATTAATTCGGTTTGCCCAGCTACAGCTAAAAAATTATATAAATATAAAAACATGGTTAGATTCCTACTAATTTAATCGAGCTAATCCGCTAACATTTGAGAGCGACATGGCGTTAGAACTAGACTTAACTCTCTCGGCACGAGCAAGTTCATCTAGGGTTCGGGAAGAATTCACCAAGTTCATATTTGTAAACTGGGTGTCGTTTCTTGCCTGCAATGAATCTGCCCTTAAGCCCCCTAGAAGCAAGCTTTGTTGGGCTGAGACTTTAATTTGTTCTTTCATTACGTCCTGCGTAATGTCTAGTTTTTGGGCATCATCAGCAGTTTCGGCAGTGTTTTTAACCGTTTCTTGGGTGGCATCAATTTGTTTTTTTGTGCTTTTCTGTCCTGCTTCCCCTAAGACCGTACTAATTTGAACTTTAGTTAGATCTCTATCTAATTGATTTGCTGCCGAAATTCCCCAAACGACCTTATTAATTTCAAAAATATCTCCAGTACCAGTGTCTTCTGGATTACTCGTTGTTGCTTTTTCAATTTCACTTCTAGCTTTATTGGGATCGGGGATACCCATATCACCTATAGTGTTTACAACAACATCGCCTAAAGTTGTTTCAATAGTATCTACAACAACATCAGGACCCCGTTCGGAAGAGCCACCACCCACACAAGAATTGCCCTTTTCAACAGGGAGAAAAGAAAGTATGGGAATATCTTCAAGGCAGCCGCCATTACCATTAATAATCTCATTAACAATTGCTTCCCATTCTCCTAAATTAAGGTCTGTCAAAAGGTATTCATCAACAAGACCCCAAATAATATCCCCAAGTTCTCCAAATATTGCTTGGGCGGGTATAGCTGAAATAAAAAGACTCAAAGATAGAGGCACTACCCACAAAAAAATAGTTTTTCTTTTGTCAGACTTACGAGAAAATTTACTTTTTTGAACTTCAACTTGGTTTAATACAATTGCCATAAAACTGCACCTAGAAGTGTATTAAGAAACAAGGGGTAGTTGTGGATTTTCTATATTTTCTTCTTCGCGTTTGGAGACAAGAAAAGGCTTGCGCCCCTCTCGAATCCAACGAACGAGATAATGGGCAAATAAAGAAATCGCTTCGTACTTATCTGGGTAACGATCTAAAAACCAACTCCGAGCCTCTTGCTCTGGAGGGTTATTAGCTACTACTGCGAGTCCAACTAAAGAGGGGTAGTAACGACATATGGTATAAAAGCCTTTGGTATCTAGAAGCCAGCGACTATAAATACCTTCTTTTTTCGGGAAGAAAGCTTCAGTGGAGTTAGCCGCAATAATTTCTTTCGGGTAATCGAAATATTTTTGAAAAAATTTAGTGGCGAAGGGTTCAATTCTCCCAACTAAACGAACGGAGAGATTTTGCAGTATTTGCGCCCCTGCTACAGATTCAGCAATTGTGTTTGGGTCTTGCCCTGTTAAAATTACCCGGACTCCAGATTTTGCACCATTAGCGCACTGCCGCCCAATCATCCGAGCTACATCTTGATACTGGAATAAAATTGGCCCTTCATCTAGAAATAAAATGGAGTCGGGGTATTCCAAAGTCCGTCGTTTCGCCGCAGAGTAAGCAGCTAGAGACATTACCGCCGCGTCGTCATCGTTAGATAAGTTCCGCAGGGCAAATACAAGCAATTGAGCATCGGTACGAAAACTACTAGGAGATGCGATTGCTTTTCCCACCCGACTTTCAAGCCAAGACTTCAGAGATAGTTGAATTTGCTGCAAGGCTCGTTTAATATCACCTTGAGCCGACTTTAGCCCCAGATTTTCTGGAATGCAAATAGCTAAAAAGTCTTTTAAAGTGGGGATGTTCTGCCACTCTTGCGATGTAAACCCAGCATCAATCGCTTGGTAATAACGCCACAGAATTTCTTTGTCACTAAAGTAGAAATTAAGAAATCGAACCAAAAGTGAGCGAATTGTCTGATTGAGCAATGGATCTGTGCTTTTACCAACAATCATTGTGAGCAATGCTGAAAGTAAAAAGTCTTTGTAGTCTTCTATTCGCTCGGTTTGAGTTTGTGGGGGTAGCCGTCTTAAATCGGGAATTTCAAATAAATTATTACACTGCTTTGAGATATCAAAGTAAGCGCCCCGATCTTCCATGAAGTTGGTGTAATCGCTAAAAGTTGAAGAGCCATCTTCTTTAGGAAAATCAAGCGCAACAACAGGCCATCCCCGTGCTAGGGCTTGAGTAAGGATACCTGCCACCAGTACGCTTTTACCGCTACGAGTTGTACCAAATATTCCTAAATTTCGGTGTTGCGTAAATAAGTCTAAAAATATTGGCGTACCACCATCTTCAGCAATTAGTTCTAGTCCCTCCGTATCGTTAGTCCGAGTGCAAACTAAAGGTGTAAGCCCTGGTACTTCACTGGTGAAGTAGGTTTGGCGACGGTCAAAGGGACGAGTAAGTTGTTGCTCCCACACGATAGGTAAAGTATCTAGCCACAACTTCCAAGCATATTCTCGTTCCCGAATTACTTTAGCCGGCGCTCTAAAAAATGCTTCTAAGTAAGACGTAGAACTTTGCAGTGTTTCAATCGTGTTGCGATGAACAAGAATGACAACGGAAGCTTTAACTGCCGTGTCACCTTGGTACATTTGCTCTTGAGCCGCAACAGTTCGCTTGACCCTAACTTGGGCTGCGACATCAATGGATTTTTTTTGGTTTGCCGTAATTGCAATCACATTAGATTGCTTCATGAGTCGCTGGGTATCGTTTTTTATAATTGACTGATTAGCTGGAGTCAATTGACAAAAAATTTCTGTATCTACAACTTCATCTCTAGCTATGATGTCCCAGAGGTAGCGTAGTTGAGATAGCTTATTTGTCCAGCCACCGGGTTTGGACAAAAATGTTAAAGCACCGACGTAGCGATTTTTATTTTTCACCCATTCTCTATCAGCAAAAGGCTGGCTTTGAGAAATTAATAAAGTGGCTGGGTGAACTTCGCTATTGATTTGTTCACGTAGCCCCTTTTCATCCAGAATAAGTAGCTGGGGGATTGGTTCTGCTTTGGTTGTGTTAAATCGCTTCCACAACGTTTCCCATAACTCAACTTCTGTTAAAGGGCGAACTTGCAAACCCATATTATTAGTCAGCAAGTTAAACCAACGTTGCCAACCATCTTTAAAGGCTTTCTCAGCTATATCCTTTAACTGCTTTTGATGAAATTCCTGAGACTCGCCCTTAAATCTGCGCCAAAACCTTATTCCCCGCGCCAACAGTTTTTCAATCCAGTCTTGGGTTCCCTGCGCCCCAGGTTCGATGGTGTAACTAACGTATAATTTTAAAAACTTAGGTTCTCTTAGACCGCGCTTTGTTAGTTCTTGAACCCTTGCTCGTTCACCAGTTAACAAAAACTTTAGTTCGGTACTTGGAGCATCTTCAACCAAACGTGCTAATTGTTCTTGGCGCTCAAGGTCTGAAGAAAAAGCCGCCAAGTGAAAAGTAATACGTTCTCCTTGGGGTATATCTTTAAGTCCCGATTCTAAATTATCGAAAATCTTATCAACTTGGTCGTGGGGCAAATTGCTATGAATTCCTTTGCAATCAAATCCAAAAATGAACTTAATTCGTGCTTGCTTGGCATCATTGCCTTGTGTCAAGACGTAAGCGCCTGTATGCCAGCCCCACAGCTTAATCTGTATCATCGTACTTAGAGCTAGCTCGTCCTCAAACGGCTTTAGCTCTAACTTTCTTTTTCCGACTTTACGAGATTTCTTTTTCATGGCTTTTCTCTTCCTAACAAAGGTTCGTACTGTTTATAGCCGCAAGCCCAATAAGGAATGGACTGAAATTTTGATAAGTATTTCCAAGGCTTAGAACCAGTTAAGAAAGACCAAGAAATAATCAACCATAAAATTAAAAAGACCTTTTCAAGTAATCCAAATCCACAAAGCTCACCGAAAAACCACCCAAGTACAGCAAACAACGCCCAAGGAATTAATTGATTACCCGGTAATGGACCGAGGCTAGGGGAATCGCCGAGGGATTGATTGACTACCCGAAAGTTTGATTGGTCGTCCATAACTTTTAGTTTGTGGCTAGGTAAGTTTTGCTGTCGTAAACCCTAGTTATTTCGACAGCAAAACTTCGATTAGGTACAAATCTTCAAGCAACAATCATTGAAGTAACGATATCTATTAAAGTACCCCCAATAAAAATTACCATTGGTGCTTTAGCGACGCTCATCCAATCATCATCCCGATTGTAAGAAGTCCAAATATTGATAGCACTGTAAATCAGATAAACAACATACATTGCCCGAAAAATGTTGAAAATCGTTGTAACAGCACCACCGGAAAGCTGGAAAGTAGTCTGGAAAAAGGTTTCTGCTTCTTGAAAAAAGAGCGCTTGAGCGGGCGATGCGTACAAGCAGTTCATTGTCATTGCCGCAGTCAATCCAACTCCGGCAGCAGTGGATAGATGCAACTTATACTTTCCTAACTTGCCCTTTTTAAGATGCGGATACCCGATTTTGGCGATCGCTCCCAAGAAAGCAATGCCCAATAATCCTGGATTGGTAGCTACTGTACCAGCAGCAGCTACCGTACCTACCGCTGTTGCTAAAGTCTTCTCTTTCATACCGAAAAGAGTTCGCTCTTTTTTTGCAGCATCTAACTTTGTTGATGTTGCACTGTTGATGATAGTAGGACTAGATTCAGTGTTTAGCGTAGATAAAAGAACTACTGGCTTTTTAACCAAAACGACTTCTTCTGGCATCTCTGCAAAATCAGCTAGTTGCTTTGACATCTCTAATTCTTTGAGCAACATCGATAAACTCCAATGGTAATTGTATTGTTTGGAAAATCTATTTGACTGAACCGTACCCTTTTAGAGGTACTGCTAATAGCTTGTTTCACTTTAATACTAAACTTTGAATATATTTAATACTACTAAAAAACTGTTACATAACTTAAAATAGATATAGCTACTGGATTCGATGGCGATTTATGGAATAAAAATGCATTACAATCTATAGTAGTTTTGCACTACAGTTAAGATGACGAAACTTGTGTTAAATATCAGGGTTGAAGAATTAGAAATGAAGTTGCTCGAACAATACTGCAAGCAAACAGGTAGGACAAAAACGGATGTCGTGAGAGCGCTGATTCGTAGCTTGAAGCGCGAACTACCTCTAGGAGAAGTTTTAGAGGTAGTTACATCTAGGTTGAATATTTTAGAAAACTAGAAATTTCAAAACGTTACTATTGGTTGCAGTACGCAGCATTATTATGAGCAACGATTCAGCAAGTAATTCCAATCCCGAAAAAAGACCAACTTCTTCTAAAGTAGGTCGCCCAAACAAAAGGAAGCGGCGGACTCCAGGGGAAATGCACCGGACAGCTATTTATATGACTGGCGAGGTACTAAACGCTCTTACTGAGCAAGCAGAACTTGAAGGTAATAGCAACTCAGCGTTAAACTCAGATTTATTAGAGTTGCTCTTACTCTCTCCAGTTGGGCAACGACTACGGGAAGTTACTCGAAAAATAGATCGCCGTACCATAACTCAACAGCTAAATGAACTATTGACCGTACTGTTAGTTTCTCCGATTGGGCAAAAAATCCAGAAATCGGCAGATACAAATCAAGTTTCTTTAGCTGTTGAAGTAGAAAGAAGCCTTGGCTTATTTAAAGAAGAATTTTCTACTAAAGCTTTAGTAGATTTAGCTAAGGAGTTAGGTAAATCCCCAGCACAAATAATAGCCGAGATAATTGACGTAATAGTAACTCCCCCCTTAAGTAAGAAGTTACAAACCAGCGCTGATTATAATGGACGTACTCTAGCAAAAGAAATAGAGAAAAATTTGGTTCTATTTAAAGAACGCATTCCCTACGATAAAATTTTACAGCTAGCTGAGGCAACTCAAAGGACTCCTGAAGATATGTTTGCTAGGTTAGCTTTGCTCGGACTTGAAACATATGAGCAACGAAACTTGGTTAACGGAGAGTAGTTCTGAAGATTATTGTAATAAATTATTGCGAAAGTAATCTGTAGAGTATACTCAAATTTTTTCATAAGGTGTAGTATATATAAAATCTAGGCGCAACAAGTTCTTAGATGTCACAGCACCCCAAACTTTTAAAAACTTAATGAACTTACATGGCAACTTTAGAGCTTTCCTTGCCCGTAAACAATGCTGAAAATGCAAGATACCTAACTGATAATTTTGTAGCCGTATCTTTAAGTTCTGCTACTAACTTAGCCAGAATATTTAATGTTCCGGCCGAGCAAATCCAAGTAACAACTAACATACAATTACTGCACCGTACAGAGTGGTGGGCATGGTGGAGCGATAATAAGTTGACTACCACCATAGGGTTGCCTGAAGACTACAAACCTACTTATCTCTCTCCCTGTGCGGAAAAATTGATTCACAAAATTTGTTTGAGTGCTTCTGGTCGTCCCAGTTGTGGATGGGCAAGGCTTGCTAAAATACAAAATATTATCAGTGTAGAGCGGATTGCCGTAGGGTCAAGTTTTACTCCCATCCCTGAAACTTTAGATAGGTTGATAGTTGAATACACCGATGGTCAGCAGGGCGTATTGTATGCTTTATTTTCGGCAGAGCATACAGAAAGTTACTTCTATCAAGTCAGTGTTGAATTACCTATAGAAATGCTGAAATGTTCTACTATCTCGCGGCTTGTCCTTTCAATCAATGATTTACAGCCACTTCAAAAAATCAACAGTTTAGCGGAGTCTATAGCAGCGTAAAAGTTATCTAAATATTTCTATTTGCAAGAATCACTCTAAGTCCAAAAGCATAAACTAGAGAATATAAGTATTATTTTTTACCTATTATTTCTATTTGGCACTTTTTCTTGCCTAAGTTAGTATAGAGTATATTGATGCGACTTAAGAAAACTATAAATGCCCCTTAGCTCAAAGGCTATTGAACAATTTTTAAACGATCTAGACCAAAAAGGGCGATTCTATTTGGCTGATAGGATTTTGTCAACATTAAATAGGTCGCAAGCAGAAAGCTTACTAGATAAGCTTGAAAGAATAATTGCAGATTCGATCTTGGAAAAAGATACGTCTGTTCTGTTTGATATTAGAAAAATTGGTAATTGTCACTATGCGTATATCAAACGTTTGGGCAAGGAGTATCCTAATTTGTATCTGGGAGTAATGCGCTTCCAAAAAGGAAAAACTTACAAAATTACTCATAAACTTTCAGCTACAGAATATGTGGTACGCGGATTAGGCTTAGAGCAAGAAGGAGTTAAGACTTATCTAAAAATTGAATTTCTCTCTCCAGAGCAGGTAATCAGGCGGTACTTGTTTTACGATGGCAGCCTTGACCTCCCTAGGGTTCCTCAGCAAATAGACATGGATCAGCTTAGTGACAATCTTTCAACAGGAGGGCAGCAAGTATCTTTTTTGACTCCAGAGCAAGTAATTTCCACAGAAAATAACTACAAAAACACCGTCACTCCAAGAAAAGATTGGAGTGCAATTTTTCTTAAGAAAGACTGGGTGTTAGAAGAAATCCAGGAACAAAACTCAGAATTATCCCTAGAACCAAAAGTAACTAATTTTAAAAAAATTGATACTAAAGAGTCGTCTCTTACTTCATTAAAGTCAAAGGAATTAAATTCCTCACGCACCACAGAAAAAATATTTAAAGGAAACTTCCCCCAGTCAGCACAAAAACTAAGCACTGAAACATCGGTTATTGAAGTTAGAAAAAATTTTTCCGCCCAAGTTGAGAAATATTTACAACAGTGGGCAAACTTTAGCCAACTTATACCTACAAATTCAACCTGCCATTTATTAGAAGAATCACGGAAGATAGTTTTTAGCGACACCTCTAGCAAAGTAACTGTGGAATACGACCGCACGGCTCGAAGATTAACTGTCTCAGATCCTCGCTTGCTGCATAGTTTAATTCTAGATATAGTCTCTAAAGTAGCAACAAATAAACTTGTTTCCCCTCAGCAGCAGTCTTCAGCCCGACAATGGCTATTGCACTTACAGAATCCTCCTTTAAAGGAAAATAAAGAATTATTAGCATTTATTTTCCACCTCTAACTTCTAGAGAAAAAATAAAGTAAGTTACACAATTACTATAATTCTTCTCTAGAAACCTAGGTCGAATGTATCATTTTTTTCCATAAGTCGTTCTAATTTTTCTCTAAGTCCCTCTACCAAGGACTCTATATCGCAAAAAGCTTTTTTCATTTGCTGGTACTCGGTAACATCGCGAGAATTAATCACGTAAGCCACAATAGAAGGGTGTTCTAAGTTATTGCCAATAGCTGATTCTAAGATTCGCCATGTACCATCTTTATGCAAGTATCTATACTCAATTTGAATGATATTTGCTGGATTGAGTGATATTTCGGCAATAGAACGTTCAAATAAATCAATATCTTCAGGATGAATAAATGTTAAAAAACTCTGAAGACTAATCTCATCGGGAAGGTAACCTAAAATCCTAAAGATAGCTGGAGAAACAAAAGTAACGGATAAATTTTTATCTAGTAGCATACTGATGTCAAAGCTATTTTCTGTTAATGCTTTCTGTTTTACTACATTGTCGGCAGCATCTTGTCCCTTTCTTTCGCGCTCGGTAACATCTGACAAAATTCCAACCATTCTTGTAGCTTCCCCAGTTAAGGGATCGTAATAGACTTTTCCATTTACAGCTAACCAATGGAGCTTATCAGGTTTCCTAACCACCCGAAAATCAAAATTACATTCAAAAGCATCTTCAGTTATTTTACTAACAGAATCAGTTAGTGTCCAGTGATCTTCCGGGTAAACCCAATTCTGTATAAAGTTATCAAAACTAACGCTTATATTATCGTCCTCTGTCTCTAGCAAATAAGAACAGTTATGTATAATACTAATCTCCTCTTCTATTAAATCCCAGTCAAAAATAGCAGTTTTAGCACCATCTAGAGCAAGCAACAGCTTGGATTCGCTGTCTTGCAAAGCTAAAGTCTTTTTCTCCAGTTCATAATTAGAAGTTTCTAAAACAGTTTGAGCATTTTGCAATTGCTCATTTTTTTGTTCTAATAATCTATTTGCTTTGATTATTTCCTCAAGATAAATATATCCAGTGATTGAGAAAGATGAACTCACTAAGCAAAGTAGTGGTAAAAATACTGGTAGCCACCGCCCATTTAAGAAAGCAAAGTAACTAACTCCTATAGCCCCCGTAATTAAAGTTAAAAGTATAAATGCTAATTGTGCTAAAAACTTAGCTGAAAAATCTTTGTAATTACTAGGCTTGATTACCCATATCAAAGTAATAATAATTGAAGTTAAAAACATAGCCCATAAGTCTTCAATTATTTCGGGAACAAATCTAAATAAAGGGCGATTATCTAATACTGAAGCAATAATTTGACTTGTAATATTTGCATTAATTTCTACCCCCGTTGTCTGAGTAGGAGTAGATAATTCTTTACTATAAGGAGTAAAAAAAGTATCCTTGCCGCTTTGGGCTGTAGTTCCAACTAAGACAATTTTGCCCGTCATCAAAGTTGGCGAAACTTTATTATTTAATAAATCACTGAACGATACAGTTTTAAAGCTATTAGCTGGGCCGCGATAGTTACTCAAGATTTGATAGCTGCCATCATCAATATTAGCGTAGCCGCCATCATTACTTTTTAAGGGTTCAAATACAACATTACCGAACCTCAAGGGTTCGTTAGGATCACTTTGAAAAAGAGGAGTTATCCCTTTTCTTGCTAAATAGTCAAAAGCCAAAGCTAATCCTAAATTGGGTATATCTTCGCTGCCTTCCTCATTTTGGTAGAGCGTAATACGCCGGATTTTGTGATCGCCATCAATGAACGTGTCAACAGTGCTTATTTGACCTAATTCTGCTAGCGTTGGAGGCGGGCTAACAGGATCGTCTACTCCTACTTTTTGAATGCCAATCAAGTTGGGAGTATTTTTAAATGCTTTTACTAAGTCTTTGTGACCCTTTTTTACTGGCACATCTCTAAAAATATCTAAGCCTATTACAGTCGGGTTTTGCTGCTTAATTTTAGTTAACACCTTGGCTAAATTTTCATCAGAGACAGGATAACGACCCAATCTTTTAATATCATCTTCCGAAAAACCTACGATAACAATTCTTTCATCTCTAGGTTCTTGGGGGCGTAGCTGAAAAAATAAATCAAAAAATGCCCACTCCCCAAGTTGCAGCCAGCCAGAGGACTTGGCTGTAAGTACTATGCTCATTAGAGCTATAAAATAAATTAATATACTCTTCTTTATATTTAGTTTCCACATAAATTTACAAATCACTGAATGGAGCCACTAAACTTAAAAAGGCTTGAGAACTTGATTTGTACTTGAAAGCTTCGGCAAGCGCATCATACCACATTCCCTGTTGAGCATAAATTGCTGCCCTAGAGGAAGTATTATGCAGCGCTAATTGCTGTTTGAGAGCGGTAGTTTGCGGTACTCTTTCGAGCCACGAGTAAGCGTATATATTTTGAGAAGGTTTCTTTTCATTACACACTAGAGAAACTACCCAGCGATAAGATTTGCCTTGCTCCAATTCTGGTATGTTATGAGGTAATTGGAATTTTCCTATCCCCGTTTCACTCATATTTTGTCGCACCTCAATTATTGGTTCAATTTTTTCTGGATCTACGAGAACAAAATTGACTTTAATTGGTGATTTAGTAACAATATACCAAAAAAAAGTGGGATGACCTGAAACGGATTGACCTATGTGATCTTTGGGGACAAGTAAGCGTAATTTTGCTTTGGCAAGATTTGCATCGGCACAACCACGAGATCCCGTACCCACAGATTTGGCTTTTGCTCTCTTAAGCTTTTTAGGCGGTTTGTATGAGTAAGTTTTACGGATATAAGTTGTGCGACTATAGGTTAAGTCGTTATTTGTTGGTAAAATTAGTAGAAAGAGTGATATTAAAAAGATGGCAATAATTTTATTAGCTAAATTTTTGTTACTCATAAACATTTGCTATGCTCACACCTAGACACACTTACATACGTTTATTATTTCTAATAAGCCTGATTGTATGTATATTGTTACCCAATATATCAACTTTTGTGTTTGCCAAGGACACCAATAGTAAATACAAAACTATACTGGTAAACCAACTTAATACAAACTATAGCAGCAATAAAATAGAGCAGTTAATTCAAGAAGGAGAGACTTTACTAAAGAAACTCCCGCCAAATAGTAACAACGTGGCAACAATTCATACAAATCTAGCCTATGCTTATCATCAAAAAGGTGAAGTATCTAAAGTCATTGAACATTTACGGCAAGCAGCAGTAATTTATGAAAAATCCCATGATGAAGTAAGACTTACAGCAGTTTTAGTTGATTGGGCGCAAGCCTGTAATTCTCTAGGTCAAATTACAAAAGCCTTACCTTTACTAAACAAAGCAATTAATCTTGCTAGTAAAAACAAAAATAATAAAGCTTTGGCGGCAGCTTGGGGAGTGCTAGGTAATTCTTACTCTCTAGTGAAAAATTACGATAAAGCTCTAGAAGCTTATCGAAACAGCTTCAAGTTTGCCGAAGGATTAGATACTACTTACACAGTTACAGCGCTAAATAATCAAGTTAATATGTATTTATTACGCGCAGGTATGTATGATGAGAAGGCAAAACTGGCGGAAGATGAAGGCGATACGCAAGAGCCAGAAAGGTTATTAAATTTAGCCCGCGAAGATCGTACTAATGCTGATATTAATGCCAAACGTGCTTACAAGAGTAGCCTTGGACTCAATAATTTATCTGAGGTTAAAGCCTTATTAAACTTTACCCGTGTATTGCCCGAACGCGATCGCTATTTGCAGCAAGCAAAAACAATTTTAGCAACACTTCCAGATTCTCGTAATAAGGCTTATAACCTAATTGAGTTAGCAAGTTATCAACAAGATAGTAGGGCAAAAATAGATAGTATAGAGCAAGCTATTTCTGTTAGTAATAATATTGGAGATTTTCGTACATCTTCTTTTGCATTGGGAGAATTAGGTAATTACTACGAAAAGCAGAAATCTTTAGCAGAAGCCGTGAAATATACTCGCGCTGCAATAATTGCAGCGCAAAGAGTTGTCGCTCTTGATAGTCTATACCGATGGCAGTGGCAAGCAGGACGAATATATAATCTTACAGGAGCAAAATCAGAGGCGATTGCCTCTTATAAACAGGCAATCGCCAGCTTGCAGAGTATCAGAGGTGATATTGCTAATGCCAGCGTAGACTTGCAGTTTGATGTCAGGGACGAGGTTGAACAAGTATATAGAGAATTAATGGCACTTCAACTAGATAAAGGGCAAGTTCAAGAGGCGCTTTCTATTTCTGAATTATTGAAGTTAACCGAACTGCAAAATTTCTTTGGTGATGAATGTATAGAAATTCAAAATGCAGTAAAACAACCAAGCCCATCTAACAGTAAAGTAGTAATTACTACTGTTATTTTAAATGATAAAACTTATGTAATTCTTCAAGAAGGTAGCAAAGTAGTTAAATACTATTCAGTACCAATAAATAGTACGGAATTACAAAACAAAGTTAAGGACTTTCGTCGTAGATTGGAATACAACTACACAAATACTTACTTTAGCCTGTCTAGAGAATTTTACGATTTACTAATTAAACCGATGGAAGCCGATTTAGAAAAACTAAACCCTAGTTCACTGACTTTTATCAATGATGGTATATTGCGTAACGTACCAATGGCAGCATTGCACGACGGGAAACAGTTTTTAATTAAGAAGTATCCAATAGATACAACATTAGGTTTTGAAGTAAAATTACAAAAAACAATACCTCAAACTCAAAAAGCATTGATTTTTGGACTAACCGTAGAAGTTCCACCTTTTGATGAACTACCAAATGTAGCCGATGAAGTCAAAAGTATACAAGATATAATAGGTGGAAACAGTTACTTAGATAAAGATTTTACTTTGAGTAATTTACAAAACAAGATTCAAAAAGGCAACTATTCAATTGTTCACATTGCAACTCACGGTTTTTTTAGTGGCACAGCTAAAGGTACATTCTTGCAAGCTTTTGACAAGCAAATTTCTTTACAAGAATTTGAAGAAATACTGAATAAAAACGCAAACTCTATTGAATTATTAACTTTGAGTGCCTGTGAAACTGCCGTTGGTGATAACCGCTCAACTCTGGGACTTGCAGGAGTAGCGGCCCGAAATAATGTAGAAAATGTTTTAGCTAGTCTTTGGGATGTCGATGATGAGGATACTGTACTATTAATAGAGGAATTCTACCGTCAACTGAAGAAACCCAATATCACTAAAGCAGAAGCACTAAGAAATGCTCAATTGTTACTAATAAGGGATTCGCACTCGGCAATGTGGAGTGCTTTTGTTTTGATTTCTAATTAAATTAGGTCAACTATTTATTATTAGCTACTAACTTTTCTAACAATTCTACAGATAATTTTGTTGCGTTGTACTGCATTGTTTCCATCTTCATAGATTGAGCTTTCTGTTGATAAAGAACTGACCCTAAAATTTGATCGACGGCAGATTTTATTTGATTTGGCTTAGGTTTATTAGTCTTAAGGTTAACTCCCGCTTTTACCCATTCAATACGACTACTAATTTCCGGCTTATCCTCACTTTGCCCAGCAGCTATCAAAGATAAAATTTATATTTAGTCATAAACAAAATAAACATGGTTTCTGTATCCTTACGACCCATTATTTAATAAATTTTTTGCCTGTACACGGGCTTTCCTGTCGATATTGCTTGGATTACAATATCCGCCGCACGACTTGCACCTCCTGATCGCTGAATAGCTCGTTGGAGTCTTAGGGCATTACTTTTGTAAGAATCTTCAGTTAATACTTTATTAATGGCAGTTTTAAGATTAAAAGTATTTAACTGGTTGAGTTGTATAACTTCTCCAGTTCCCGTCCATGCAATACGTGCAGCTACTCCTGGCTGATCATTAGCAATTGGTATTGCTACGATTGGTACTCCGTTGCTTAAAGACTCTAACGTTGTGTTAAGCCCTGCATGAGTAATAGTAAGCGTAGCTTTTTGTAAGATTTCTAGCTGAGGAGCATATTCTACAACGAGAGGTTTCCCTGGTAATTCTCCTAAAATCTCTGGCTTCATTGCTCCTCCAAGAGAGATAACTAACTGAGCGTCTATTGCTACACATGCTTCAGCAATTCTTTGAAAGACCCAAAGTAAACGATTTTGTATTGTTCCTAGCGAAGCATAAATTAATGGTTGTCCCGTTAATTGTTCCCAGGGAAAATTGATAGACTGCCTCGTAACTGGATTGACTAGGGGGCCAACAAAATGAAAATAAGAAGGTAAGGACTTCCTTGGAAATTCAAACTCAGACGGTTGCTGACTAATTTGAGCTAACTTAGAAAAAGGCTCGTTATCGTAAGAGTACGGGGGTAAGTTCCATTGTTTACGATAGTCAGCGACCGTTTCAATAACAGATTGTCCGAGAAGCATAAGCATACCATAACCAAATAAGTTACGTAAACGAGTCCACCAAGCTGTGTCATACTCCCAAGGAATTAGGGCAGGCGGAACTTCTACGTCGGCATTTAGTATTAGTGCATTAGATATAGTAATAAAAGGAATACCTAAAAAATCTGCAACAGTACCCCCTTCTAGAGTAGACTGATCGATCAACAAAGCTTCTATTTTTGCATTTCTAATGACTCTTGGAGCATCTCGTAAAACTGCAATAGCTCCTTGTTTGTACTGATTGATGGTGTATTGCAATGCAAATAACCCGCTTAATTCTCCTAAATGCGCTAGCACATTTGCCACAGAGCCAGATGGATACTCATATTCTCCTATTACTAAGAAATCTAACCCTACTGCCCTTGCAATAGGTTGAGCATCAACAAACCCAACTAACGTAACATGATGACCACGTTTTTGAATTTCATAGCCCAATGCAATCATAGGGTTGAGGTGTCCAGAGGCAGGAGGGCATAGGATACCAATCTTTGTCATATCTTTTTGTTTATTAATATAGAAAACATCATTATTTATCATGCAACATTATTGTCGCGTAGCTTACTCTAGTTGTTTATTATCGCTTAGTTTTACTTATTCATTTGTCATTGCGGCTCACGCTCAAATTATTCCTGACTCTTCTTTGGAAGGTAATAATTCGATTGTTGTTCCTAATCAGATAGTTAATGATAAATCTACTGATATAATTATGGGTGGTTCATCAAGAGGAAACCTGCTATTTCATAGTTTTCAAGATTTTAATATTAAAGATAACCAGGCCGCTTACTTTAGTAACCCAGAAGGGATAACTGATATTCTTGGTCGAGTAACAGGAACGAACGCATCTAACATTTTTGGGAAACTAGGGATATTAGGTAATGCTAACTTGTTTGTCATTAATCCTAATGGTATTGTTTTTGGACCGAATGCGATCCTTGATCTTGGAGGCTCTTTTCTAGCTAGTACAGCTAATAGTATTAAATTAGCAGACGGCTATGAGTTTAGTGCCACAGAACCTCAGTCAATACCGCTACTGACTATAAATGTCCCTATAAGGTTAGGTTTTTTAGGCAATCAAAATCCAGGATCTATTGAAGTACAAGGAGTTGGACATACTTTATCTACTTTTCCAGGTACAAATTTTATTGTAGGCGCTGGGAATAGTAGTACAGGACTACGAGTACAAAATGAAAAAAATATTGCATTAATAGGTGGGGATGTTATTTTTAATGGAGGCATTGCCACTGCACCTGCTGGAAAAATTGAAGTTGCTAGTATTGATTCAGGTCAAGTTGGAGTTGATTTTCTTTCTAAAGATTGGATTTTTGACTACTCCAATATACAGAAGTTTAAAAATATTCAAATTGCTAATTTATCTTTACTAGATGCTAGTGGATTTAGTGATGGTGAAATTTCCGTTCAGGGTAATCAACTTGTAATCTCGGATGCTTCATATATTTTAATTCAGTCTCAGAACTCAACTATTAGTGGAAGAATAAATATTAACGCTTTGGATTTGCTATCAATTACTGGGACATCTTCTAACCCAAATACAAATATATTTTTCCAATCTATTAGAAATCGAGGAGGAATTGTAAGTCAGAGTGCTTTTGGACGAGGAAGTGATATTAATATTTCAGCGAAAAAAGTCTTTTTTCAATCAGCAGGTGAGATAGCAAGTGACTCTTCTTTTACAGGTATAGGTGGAGATATAGTAATCAATGCTCTAGACTCTATTCAATTGATAGGAGCTTCGCAGATCGACCCATTGAACAATTTTAGCGTGATAGCATCTAGCTCAAATAACTTAAGCAACAGTGGAAATATTACACTTTCAACTAATAGGTTGCTAGTTCAAGCCGGGGCATCTATTGTCTCTGACACTTTTGGTTCCGGTACAAGTGGTAACATAAATATAAACGCTTCACAATCAATCTTGGTAGAAGGTTCTAGGAATTTTGATTCAAGCGCACAATTTCTTAATCTTGCAGCGAACGGCTCTGCACCAAGTGCTGTAGCATCTTCATCTTATGGCTTTGGTAATGCAGGAAATTTATTTATATATACGCCACAGTTAACTGTACTAGACGGAGCAAGTATTAGCACGAGTACAGCAGCTTATGGAAATGCTGGAAATATATTTATCACTGCACCGGACTTTGTAAGAGTTAGTGGTTTTGTAGAAGCAAAGGGAGTAGGGGAGCAAACCATATTTCCAAGTTTAATTACCTCCTCTGGACTTTTATTAGATCCTGTAGTTCAACAATTGGCAGGCTTACCGCCCATTCCGACAGGAAATGCTGGAAGTGTTTTTATTACAACTAACGATATATCAATAGAAAATAACGCTGAACTTACTGTGAGAAATGATGGTCTAGGAAATGCTGGAACTCTTAATATTGATGCTAACTCTATTCGTTTAAACAATTTAGCTAAAATTACTGCTTCAACTCAAAGTGGTAATGGTGGTGACATTAATACTAGCTCACAAAACTTATCACTCCGAAATAACAGTGCTATTTCTGCGGAAGCTAAAGATATAGGAAATGGCGGTAACATCGTCATTAATACTAATACATTAGTTGGCTTAGAGAACAGCAATATCACCGCTCAAGCCTTTGAAGGTAATGGTGGCAACATCCAAATTAATACTCAAGGATTGTTCCTATCTCCAGATAGCGTTATTAATGCTAGTTCCAATTTCGGTATTGATGGCGTAGTAAACATTCAAACATTGGGATTTGACGTGCAAAACACCCTAGTACCTTTACAAACTAATTTTGTTACTCCAGAACAAATAGTAGCAGGAAGTTGTTTGGCTCGTCGCAACGCATCTCAAAGTAGTTTTGTAGTAACTGGTTCTGGCAACTTACCTGTTAATCCGTATTCTGAAACTCAAGAATGGGAAAGTTTAATAGAACCGCCAAAAATAACTAACGGCAATCGCACAGAGAAATTGCCAAACCTGGCTGATGAAAATAATATTGATTCAACTTGGAAAATAGGAGATCCAATCGTAGAAGCGCAAGGTATCGTTAGATTACCTAATGGTCGCGTGTTACTAGGCAGTAAGTCTCAAAAGCCTACTTCCGCCGAAGCTATTACCTGCAAGGGCTAAAAAGGATTTACTTGCAGCGAAAACGAAATGCCATTATCTTGCAAAGAGTCGCCCAGACGAACTTTAGAAATAAGCGGGATACCCCAATCAAGTCGGGCAGAGAAAGCATTACTTAACTGCCAGCGCACACCCAATCCTGTACTTAGTAGCATTTCCGATGAGTTATCTCCCCATATCGATCCTACGTCAATAAAAGGAGTAAGTTGAATTAAACCAAACCCGCTTTCTTCGCGGACAACAGGAAACCGAGCTTCTATAGAACCAAAGAAACCATTACTTGCTACGGCTTGATTGGTACGATACCCACGTACACTATTAGCTCCGCCAATAGCAAACTGCTCTAATGGTAATAAAGAATCTGGGGTAAGCTGCGCTGCCAGGTTGCTAACTAATACCGCTTCTCTTTTGGTATTTAAAGATTGCACCCACTGAAATTGCCCTAGCCAGCTAACAAAACGCCCGTCAGTACCCGTATCGTTAGTTGTTGCTCCAAATACATCTAAACCAACACTCAAATGGGATCTAGCAGCAAGAACAGAACTAGAACTACGCTTTGTCCAGTCTTGGGTAAAACGCAACACACTTACTTTGGATTTGCCATTTTCCGGTCCTTCAGTAAAGGAAAAGGGTTCGTCATCTAGCAAAAACGTCCGACTTTGACGCAAGTCTGTACTCAAACTAAGGGCAATTTCCTCTGTGGGTGTGCGGACAATTGGTTGGCGAAAGCTAATTGAATAACTTTGGCTTTTACCTCTAATACCAATCGGCTCAAAAGGTTGTTCTACAACCCTATTTCTACCGTTGTCATAACCCAAACTAAGAGTGCCATCTCTAGCATTTAAAGGAATTGTATAATTCAATAAGTAGCTGTTTACGCCTTCCGTTAGCCCCAAAGCGGCAGTTAAGCGATCGCCCAAGCCTAAAAAGTTATTGTGGCTAAAACTTGCTGTGCTGCCAAAAGAACCAACACTAGGCGGCTCTTTATTATCTACGACTATTGCACCGCTAAGAGGATTTGCCTCAGTCAAACTTACAATCAAATCGTTACGACCAGGAGACGATCCGGCAGTTAACTCCACATCAATCTTGCTAAATAACGGGTTTAATTGCAATAGCTGTAAAGCTTGCTCCAGTTGAGGAAAATTAACAGGAGCTTTTGTGGCGGCTGCTAACCGCGAAATCACGTAACTTTGGCGTAACCTTCTTAAACCCCGAATTTCAAGATTTTCTATCTCTCCCTCTACAACTTGTACCCGCAGATTCCCCTCGGTGAAGTCCTGAAATGGCAAAAAAGCCCCAGAGGTATTGTAGCCTCTACTAACGTATAAATTAGTTACTGCACTGCGAATAGCTAATACCTGCTCAAAAGTTAAACTTTTATTGATAAAGGGCTTAACAACTTCATTTAGTTCCTCTTTGGAAAAAACCGTACTTCCAAGCACCTCAATTTTTCGTACTATTACGGTATCCTCGACTTCAAAAGGCTCTAAAGGAATTTCTGGACTCGGCTCGTCGAGATTAAAAGGTAGGGGGGTAGAACTTGGCAACTTTGATGGTAAAGGAGGGTTGGGTCTTGTTGGTTCAATCGTTGAAGGGATTTGATTAACTTGCGTTAGAACTGGAAGACTTAGCCCAAAAAAGCAAACAGTAGTAGAAGTAATTAGTGCAATTGAACGCATTTAGAGAAAAAAATTAATAACTACAGAGTAATTTTATGAAAAGTAGAAAAGTATTACCTAGTTTTATCTCACTCTATTGAATTTTACCAGTTTGTTGAACGGTAACTAGCTCAATAATCGCTTCTATACCACCTTCTGATAACTCTTTTAGATCCAACACGGCATCATAATTACCTTCATCAAAATCGATTAAGGTGTCGGCGATCGCATCGACAATTAAGTATTCTTTGATAGAAATCTTACAATAAATATACCTACATAGTACGGCTCTCAAAGCAAGGCTATTTTTGCGGACCAGTCGTTCCAAGTAGGAGCCATAGAGAGCTTCTAGCTTTAAGAAAATCTGGGTATCTCTTCTTAAAAGAGATAGGCATGCAAAGTCGTTAAGCGAATTTGTCATATAAGTTCACGATTATATGCAATGAAAAGCCCAAAATTAATCATTTCTTATTATCAGTTGTAGCACAATAGCACAATAGCACAATAGCACAAGTAACCTAAATGATCGCACGAGTGAGAGAATGAGAAGGAAGTTTTGTTAAGTCAGCAAGTTATGGATGAAGAAAAACCAGTTTTTGTCAGGGCGCGAGTACCGCAAAACGTTAGGGCTAGATTTAAAGCAGCTTGCGCCCTGCAAGGAAAAAAAATTAACGATGTGCTAAATGAGCTAATAGAAAAATGGCTAGAAGACAATGAAAAACCAAGAAAAAAATGAACTGAAAACAAAAATTAATTTATTCGCAAATCAAAATGTGGCTAATATTTCCTCCGCACTACCTATTTGGGGAGCAAGCAGCGTACTTACTCAGCGAGGAGACTTGCTTTGGCTAACTGGGGATGATGGTAAGCTATTCTACGCAACGGATGAAAATAACCGAGGAACTGTAAATTTTTGGGTAACGGAAGATTTGGAAAAAGAGTTTCCAACTACACTTGCAGGTACAGCCGCCCTAGCTGTAATTGATGCTTTTGATATTCGTGCTGCTTGCTTGCACTTAATCTATGCTGCCTGTGCGACGCAGCTTGACAGACCTTGGGAGCAAGAGTTTGAAATTGACGATCGTCAAATTGAAGAATATTTAGGGCTAAAAAAACGTACAGATAAAAATAGACAGCAAAAATTAGCTTTGATTCAGGAAATAGCCCAACAGCCTTGTAAAATTACAACTTTCGTATCTTGGAAAAAGCAAGGTAGGAAAAAGGGATTTGTTGTCGAAGAAGGAAGGCTTTGGCATTTACTCGGAACTCGCTATCACTACGAACAGGACTTGCTGGGTAATAAAGAAATTATTGGTATTACCTTTACATTGCGTGCAGGTCTATGGGCTAAATATTTTTTAGACAAAGAAGATCGTATAAATATTTATCGTCATAATACTCTTCCCAAATCTTTGTTAGAAAACGTTACGAGCGTATGGCAGCACCATGAGGGAGCAGTACGTTTAATGATTTGGTTGCTATTCAAAACGGACTTGCAAAATTTCTTAACTGTTCGAGATTTGATGATAATTGCTTATGGCGGCCAAAAAATTGAAGAAGCAATTCAAGAACGGCAGTTACGTAAAAAGCTTGCTAATTGCTGGGATGAAGACTTGTTAGTGCTGCATGAACGAGGTTGGCAAGTTCATTTCCACGATAACTATCACGATCAAATTAGACCATTAGGTTTAGGAAAAGCCGATGGAGCTAGACCGCGCGGTTTTTTTGAGCAACTTTTATCAAGTCAATTATGGATCGAGCCTCCCCATACCTTAAGGTCAGATTCGGTCGTAACTAAAAATCCGTTAACAACTGTGCAAGAAAAGATCCCCGCTACACAAACCGATTTTAACGGCAACTCGATTAAAGATTTAAGACAGCAAAAAGGCTGGAGCCAGAGAAAATTAGCCGCGCTAACCGGAATTAGTCAGGGACTAATATCATTAATTGAAAACAACGAGCGCTCTATCACCCGTGAAAATCTAGATATTTTCAGAAAAATTTTAGATTTTAAGCTGAAATAGTTGCGGCAATAGAATTACAAATAATTTTGCCTAACTTAGAAGATAACAAAAGTTGATTACAAACTACTCTAGAACCCCCTACCCATAAATTCTAGAACCCCCTACCCGTTGACTCTAGAACCCCACCCCCAAACTCTTATACCGAACAACGATAGATTAATACTTCTAGCCATTAATCGCTTATTTTTGTAATCAAACTGATTACAAAATAGGTTAATAAATAACTCACTCGCGCTAAAAGCATCTGGTATATATAAACTAAGGTTTCAATATGTGGGGGTCATCGTGTGTCTGCATTGCTTAAAGCTTTTTGTGACCTATACACTCAAAAAGCAGGTTTAGGGTAATATAAAAAGTAAGCTAAGAAAAAAGGAGAAAAGTTTTACCTAAAATTTACAAGCTTGAAGTAGAAATCAGCGGTCAATGTCTTATTTTCTAAGTGCTGCTATGCTCTCGAATAACCTCTGCTCAATTGGAGAAACTTAATCAAGCAATTCAAATTGTAGTAGAAATAAAACCCAGAGAGTAATCTTAAAAATCTCTACCCCTTCTAGAGCAGTAAAGGATGCAAAAGAATATAAGTAAAGCCATAAAGTAAGATATTAAAACAAACAATACCCTGAGATCGCAAATTCTCTCTTGTAGCGTATAATAAATTTTAATTGAATAGTCCGGTCGCGTGGGGGAATATCTGTTAGCGCAGACGTTACCAACCACCACCGGGAGTCCCGACCCAAAACTTACAACGGAGGTCAAGACGTGATGCTTCTTTTAGTATTGTGCAACTTTTTAGTACCATTTGGCAAGTATTTTTTGAAAAAAAATTGGCACGAGCGAACAAGCTATTGCCACACTTTGCTGCTGAGTCGATTTCTGACTACATTTTTAAAACATGGCGAAGCTTATCTGCTTCCTGAACTAATCAACTCTATAGGAACAATCCCCTAATGAAATTATCCTAGGTGACTGTCCTAAAACTCAGTTTGCCAAAATAGAAAAATCGAGACACCCCTAGAGATATATGTCATCAGACATCCATGCTCTCAGACCCTAGAACCCTAGAATCTTCCAGACTGCCACGACCTAAATCCATCGTTAGTCTAACAAAAGCCACCAACCTTTTGCAAAGTATTTCTAGGGGTGTCTCGGTTCCTTGTAAAACAAAGAGAACCAATCATGAACTACCCATTCCCTCAAACCGACCGCGAGTTAGCCCAAAAACAACTTTCTTACCTTGGTTACACTACCGATGAAGTTTATTTACGCTTTTTCTACCACTCCGATAACCCTAAAAAAGGTAACGACAAAGGGCGTAAATTAAACGTTCTGGACTGGAAGGCGATCGCCAACTACCAGCAAAACGAGCGCGGAGTGTATGTAGTCGTTAATGGCGGCGGACACGAAGATAGAGACATTACGCAGTGCGCCGCGATTTTTTGTGAGTGGGATGATCGCCCAATTGAAGATCAATTGCTCCATTGGGAAAGCATAGGATTTGTTGAACCAACCTTTACCGTCTATAGTGGCGACAAGTCCGCCCAACCTTATTGGGTATTTGACAGGCCAATCGAGCAGGAAAAATGGCGTGAGTTGCAACGCTTATTAATAGAAGTAATGGGAGCAGATCCCAGTAATAAAAACCCTTCACGGGTATTTCGCCTAGCTGGGGGTTGGCACGTCAAGCCAGGGCGAGAACCGCGTAAAACGGAAATAGTGCAAGAATCTGGGCAAAAGTATTCTTACCAAGAATTACTGGGCAAATTAGAAAGTTTGGGGAAAAAGAACCAAAAAACACTACCACAGGCTATACGTTACGAGGATATTACCTTGCCCGTAGCTTACCCCGTACCCTTAGAAGTCTGTCTAGCCAAAGAATCCCGTAATTTATTAGAATCAGGCACATCTCAAGGCGGGCGCAATAGTAACGGCGCGAAATTAGCCCGCGACTTGATCGGGACAGCCAACTACTTACAAACTATGGGGCAAAGCTTTGAAGGCAATCCTAGATTACTTTTAGAAGACTACGCCTTGCGCTGCACTCCACCCTTACCCACTTCGGAAATTGAATCAATTTGGGAATCGGCAGTTAAAAGCAATCCCGCTCCTAGCTGTAAGCCGGATGGAGTAGATAATTGCGTCCGCGCCTGGTACTGGAAAAATCATCTTAAAAATAATCCTTCGGTCGTGTTTAGGGAACAGATAAACAAAGGATTTGCAGCAAATAACTCTACTACTTTAAGCCCCAATAAACTGAACTTATGCGATCGCATTACAAAGATTTTACATCGCTACGATACGGAGTCGGAGCAAACTGCGGCATTGATGGATTTAGCCGAGGAAGTTAGAAAGCCCTTTAGCGACATTAAAAACTTAGTGCGAATAATTCGCTCTGAAGGGGACGGGGCAAGCGAAGTAGTAGCGGCGATGGAATCGTTTACGCCAATAATTAAAAACTGCCGTAAGCGATTAGACCTGGGGCGGTATCTTAATCCTATTCTTGCCGAAGCCATTAATGCCAAAGCGCAAGCAATGCCGACCGCACCAGAGTATTTATTTAACACCCTGTTGCCTGCTTGCGCCTCCAGAATTGGTACGAGCGCCAGGGTAATTGTGAACGCAAGCGGCGGCTACACTCAAGACTGTATTTTCTGGACAGCTAACGTCGCTCACTCTGGACAAGCCAAAACCCCACCGCAAAAAGAAGTAATTTACCCTTTAGAAAAAATGGAAGGAGAAGCTAAAGACATATATGATGCTGTTTTGGCGGACTACGAGCAGGATAAAAAAGCCGAGAGCAAGCCACCAGTAAGAATGCGACGGCTCTTAAGTAACGTTACTACCTCTACAAAAATTCGCATTCATGAAGAAAATCCACGCGGATTATTGGAATATATTGATGAATTGGTTGCTGACTACCAACGCCTCAATCAATACAAAGGTGGCGGGAAAGGCGACGATTTACAACTAGAGCTTAGTTTTTTCAACGGTGCTGCCTGTAATTATGATCGCCAGGACGCAAGGTTATTTCTAAGACGCACTGCCTTTAATAAGACGGGTACTTACCAATGGGATACCTTAAATAGGCTCATGGTAGATGACGTAAATTTTATCTCTAGCGGCTATAGTGCTAGATTTTTGTACTGCTCGATTCTCGATGCGCCACCCAGGTATCTCGACTTACTTTCTTTCCAACCAGAAAGTAATTTTACCGAAACTTTAGAGTGGTTGTATGAAAAATTAGAAGAATTACCAAATCAAGATTACCTGCTTGCTCAGGAAGCAAAGGTGCTATTCCAAGCTTGGAACCATACTTTAGCCGACGATGAACGGGAAGAAAATCACTTTGCCTTTTCCCTGGTGTATCCAAAAATTGAAGCTTATACGGCAAGACTAGCTCTTTGGTTACATATAGTGAATGCTGTTTTGGGCAGTAAATTACCCGAACCAATAATTTCCGGCGAAACAATGCAACACGCCGTAGAAATTGCCTCTTTCTACTTATGGCAACAAAAACTTATTCATGCCAACAATGCGCCTTCAAGAAAACTTGAGGGCATATTTTTTAAAGTCCAAACCCAAGCGGAGAAGTTTTTTACAAAGTCAGGATTAGGACTAAATGCCTCGTTCCTCAAAACTCGGATTAATGCTCTAAAAGGATGGGCAGTAGAGAAAATTCGCACGGTAGTCTTCACGGCTCTAGCCAAGGGCGGTCACGGGCGCATTGAGGGCAAAGGGAGTGAAATGAAATATATTCCTTTCCCGCCACCTAGTGAATTGGTGGGTGTTGGTGGTGAATTGGTGACTGAACCAATCGATGAAAGTAACCAGCCAAGGGTATTTCAGCCAAGAGTTGGTGAAATTGGTAGTAATGTCAATGTTGTTATTAAAGAACCAAAAGATTTTGTGAGCAATCGCTCAGTTCAAAACTTATCTCAATTAATTTCTGAACCTAATTATAACCACCAACTCACCAATCAAGCAGACAAAACGTTTACAGAGAGTGGCTCTGAGCCTATTGGTGATAGCACCAATTCACCACCAATAGCACCAACACCCAATAACTCTTGTTCAACTTATCAAGAATTAGCTGCACTTATTCTTCAATGCCAATGTTGGGTAGAAATAGCTGATTCGTTGCAAAAAGATAGCCAAAAGCTGATTGAGGTAATGAACCAAAGCAATAAAGAACAAAAAACAAAGGTTGCGGCTTTATTAATTGATTTTGTATGCCTCGAACCAAGTCACTTAAAGGAACTAACCTGGCTACCAATCAAAATGCTCAATTGGATATTTAAGCGATTGCAGTTTACTATTTCCCGCATTGGCGGCGATTCTATTGAAGCCGCGCGCATTGAACAGCTAGAAAACTTATCTTTTATGTCTGTTGAAGGATTAGGTAGCCCACGAGAAATTTGGATTTTTCGCAACAATTCATCCGGTTCCAATATCCCCGTTCATGGTACGGAAGCAATTTGTGCGATTTCGCCTAAAAAATAGGGGGCAAAATTATGACTGATATTACAGAAGAAATTTTAGTCTTAAAAAATCAAGAACAATCGCTACACACAAGCTTAGATAACTTGCGGGGACAAAGGAGCAAGGTAAAAGAGCATAGACAACTTGATAAAGAACTAGCAGGAATAATCTGTAAACGCCAGAATTACGAGTCTTTAGCACGATTTACTATTGGAATGCCAGTTAACCGAGCAGATTCAAAATTGCTTGGACAAGTTTGCGAACTAAAAATCACACCTGGCGGATTGGCGGAGGTATGGGTTAGTTGGGATGGAGAAGTGGAAATCCCCGAATCGCCTAATCTACTTCAACCGGATGAGTGGGCGATCGCCCAAATTATTTCTGTGGGCGATCACGTAATTATTAATGGTAGTCACGAATCAAGGGGTGAGACATTCACCGTAATACGACTATTGGCACGAGGGGCGGTAGAGACAACCGATGAAATTGTCTTTGAGCATGAAGATTGGGAAAAAGTTGAAAGCTGCAAAGAAATCGCAATTAACGAAGATGAGGAGCCAGGAAATAGCACAAATACTATATCAATTACCCCGGAGAACCAAGTGGTTGAAGAAGCTAAATCTGTTGTTACTGTCGAAAATCTAACTGTAACAGTTGGAATTGATGAATTGACCGAGGATGAAGAACAAGAGCGTCATCGGTTGGAGTCAAAGGTGGAAAGAGCATTCTACGAGGCAGGGACAGCATTGCGTCAACTAAGAGACAAACGGTTATATCGCTCGACTCATGGAACTTTTGAAGCTTACTGCCTAGAACGGTTCGGAATGCAACGCGCTTATCCTTATCGACTCATGGATGCTGCCACTGTCGTTGATAATTTGTCGCCAATTGGCGACATTTTGCCTGTAACTGAATCGCAATGTAGACCATTAGCACGTTTAGAAGCAACTAAGCAATGTGAAGTTTGGCAGCAGGCAGTTGAAGAAGCCGACGGTAAAGTTCCAACGGGTCGCATCGTTAAAGGTATCGTCGAACGCCTCAAGGAAAGACCTCTGTTTAAAGCCAGTGATTTCTGCTGTATTGGCGACATATTTACCTTGACTAAATTAGAAGGTGCTGAACGTAAATATAATGGCTGCTGGGCGATCACAAAAGAGCTAAGAGACTTTACAATAGCCGTTGATGTTCATGACACTATCCTCGCTGTGAAACCAGATAACCTTAATCCCATTGACTTAACCGATGTCCGCCGTCAATTACCAGAAACTTTGAAGCGGATTCGACAGTTGCGCGAGTGCGATTTACTAGATCGTTGTGCTTATACAGTTCTGGAATCACTAGGACGGCAAACCTATTTAACAGAGGTGGAAGAACTCGTACTGTCCTGTTTAGAACAACATTACAGGGTTAAAGACTGATAAATGCACCAAACATCATTATTTCCTAGAGCAATTCAAAAACTTGCCCCTGGAGTAATTCATGTTCACGACTGGCTTTCTCTAGAGGAGCAGCAGTAATTACTGGAGCAATGCCGTGAGTGGGCAAAACCACCTGCTGGTTTGTCTACTACGCCAAAGATGTTGGACGGGAAAGCTTTGAGCATCCGCGTACTCTGCCTGGGGTGGCACTGGTATCCTTACCTATACTCAAAAAAACATCGGTATTTCTTGTTCCAGCAAATCGGTTTCGGTAGTGTAGACAATTTCTCATAATGCGATCGCATTATGAGTAGCAAAGCTTCGCGCATAAGCAATTTTTTGTTTTACCGTGTCCTCGGCTACTTGAAGGATTCTCTGTTGGCGTTGAGAATTGCGATGTTTAATTTTGGCGTTATTCCACAATAAAATAAAGAAACGCACTAAAGGAATCGTTAGAAAAGCTCCGGCATAGCCTAATAACACCCAGTATATTCCCAGGAAAAGATCGACTGTACTTCCGTCAGTGATCGCAGTGAAGGAAAATGATTTGTCTGGTAATAAACTACCCAAATAAACTGCCCCACCTAAATTCAAAATACCAAGCCCGATGCTCAGTACAGTGTCACCGAGGTTTGCTGCGCTAAACTGCTCTGGTAATTCCTGCAAATAGGACGAAGATGACAAAACTCGTTGTTCGGTTGTGGAAAATTGCAAGTCGGGAAACACATATACGATATGTCCTTCAGGACTGACTATTGGTTGTCCATTAAATCGAATTAGTACAGGCAACATATAATCTTCATACTCTTGAGCAAAGCCAGAGCCAATATTGTCTAGGTAGGGGGTTATTTGTTCAGCGACGATCACACCCTTATTACTGCTAATAATAGCGGCAATTTCTTTATAGCGACGTTCTTCTAAGTCTGCATTCGGGTTTCCATCGCCAAAGAGAAACGAAAATACAGACTCAGAGAACTTGGACTGGCTTTCTTCGGCTTTGTCACGTTCCCTTTGACGGCGTTTTTTCTTTTGCTCTTTAGATTCTGAGGAAAATAAATCAATTAAGCTATCTAAAATCCGAATCCACCAGCCGTCATCGCTATCAATGTCCACACTATTATTGGAATCACTTGCAGCGAACATCGTACCAGTCGTTATTACAAGTAAAACGATACTGATTAAAGTAATTGAGCCTAATAGAAAAACCCCAAAAGACAATGTCTTTTGGGGTTTTTCTATTAGGCTCAACCGAATTAAGAAAAACAATACTCGCCAAATTTTTCCCCACCACTCTTGCAGACGTAAGCGCCAAAACTTGTTACGCAAAATCGCTCGTAAGTCTTTGGGAAATAAATAAACAATTTCTCCCAACTCGGTGACTTGCATATGTGCGCCGACATTTGTTGCCAGAATTAGGAGTTCTTGTTGGGCTAAATTAATATTTAATCCTGCGTAGGTTGCAACATCACCAACTGTAATGCGATCACCTAGCTGTTCCACTGCCTCCATGATGGCAGGATTTAGGATCATTATTCTTTCCTCGAAATTAGCTATGCTTTGCAGCCCAATTTTTCGACGAGCATTATTCTTGTAAAAATTTTATAGCAATATTAGCTTTTTTGCTATTAGAGTCAAACGGAGCGATCGCAAATCCAGATGTTTTTTACCCAACCATCTCTTGCCTCTCGATAGAACTCCCCCGAATGCTCCCAATCTTGCGGCGTAGGAGAATGCAGCAGCCCCAGCCAAACCTCAACCAATGGCATACCTAATGCCTGTTGCAATTGCTTTAGAGAAACCCTTTCCCCCTGGTGCTGTTGCATCCATTGAGCGATCGCATTCTGCCACTTAGGGATATCCTCTTTTTCTGCCAAACCTTTCAATGCTTTCCTCATTTGCGCCCTAGCTTTCCTTGCCAAAGCCCTAGCTTCCTTGCGCTCTAATACTGATACCCTTGACCCAAGATCGGAATTAACTTCAGTATCAACCGCAAGTTCTTCCATCAAGTCCGACAGATTGAGGGACATCGATTGCCTCATTAAGCCAGATAAAAAGTCATCATCTAGGACGGGACCCAGGCTATTATCTGTAACTTCCAAACTATCTAAAATACCATTAGCTCGTTTGACATAGACTTCGACAATCT
>JAABUN010002672.1_pt1 | contig 30606 bp, 22 predicted proteins | sample 5559311 | NCBI WGS metagenome assembly JAABUN01 (sample SAMN10711877, study PRJNA513370) | rock metagenome | isolation source: Antarctica rocks | place: Antarctica: Victoria Land, Siegfried Peak sud | reverse complement strand
ACCTCGTGCGGCCCCCGTAGCTCAGGGGATAGAGCAACGGTTTCCTAAACCGTGTGCCGCAGGTTCGAATCCTGCCGGGGGCACTAACGTTTCCGCAGGTCAGCGGCCTGTTGACACTTCGGCGGCCTCATCCCTGATCTCCCTATCTGGTGCGTCAGGGCGCTGGTATCGGAGGAGGACGACCCCGTTGCCGAAGGTCCGGGTCTCGGCGAGCCGGAGGGTGATCGTGGCGTCGGATGGCTGAAACACCGGTTTGCCCTGTCCGATGACGATCGGGTGGACGTAGAGCCTGTACTCATCGATCAGGTCGTGTCGCATGAAGGCTGCCGCGAGGTCGGCCCCGCCGAGCACCAGGTCTCCACCGGGCTGTGCCTTGAGCTCCATGACCTCCTCGGGAACGAGGTCTCGGACCACAGTGGTGTTCCAGTCGGCCCGCTCCAGGGTCCTGGAAAACACGATCTTGGGCATGTCCCGCCAGATGCGCGCGAACTCGACCATGGGCCCGGTACTCGAGGGGTCGGTGTCGGCCGTCGGCCAGAATCCGGCCATCAGCTCGTAGGTGACACGACCGTTGAGGATGGCACCCATCGCGCTGAGCCGCTCGTTGAAGTGGGTGTGTAGCTCGTCGTCGACAAGGTGCCAATCGAGCTCGCGGTCTGGTCCCTCGATGTAGCCGTCAAGGGACACCGACATCATCAAGATGATTTTCCGCATCGCCGTTCCTCCAGTGCGCTTAGGGCCTGACGGGGCCCGTTTGAGTGATCCACTCCGCATGGGAGTGGTCCAAGGTCCGGCACGCAGTCGCCGATGCGGCGCGGCGCTACCTGACCGGGTCGCCGAGTAACCGCCGGTGCAGCTCGGCAGTGAGCGTATGGATTGCCCGGGTGATTTCGGTGTTGGTCTTGAGCTCCAACTCCTGTTCCTTGAAGTCATGGTCCGCCTTGGCCTGCTGGAAGGCCGACTGTCGGTTCTGGCCGATCATCACGAATGCCGAGAGGAAGATCGCCTCGAGCGACACGACCAGTGTGAGTTTCGGCCACGGATCGCCTTCGACGAACACCATCCAGACCGCGAACAAGACTGCGTGGATGTAGACGAAGGGCATAGAGCCCGCGAACGCCGTAATGCGGTCGGCGATCCGCAGCTGCAGATCAGCACCTCGGTGCGCCTTCTGTGCTGCGACGACAGGATGTTGATTTGCGAGCTCTGACTTCGCAGGATGCATCTCGTCTCCTAAGGGTGCGCTACTGGTTCTGTCGGCCGGCCAGCTTCAGACCGCCAACGCTGCCGTTGCGTGGTGGGCCGTCCGACGGGATCCTGTCCCAGGAGCCGACCAGCCGTGGGAGGACTACTCCGCCCATCGGGTGGTCGCCGAACTGACCCCGCCCGGGCTGAGCGTCCAGGTCCGCGCCTGGCAGCATGGCCCCATGACCTGGACTGCTCCGGAGATTCAGCGAGTCGACGCGCCGTTCATAGCCGACGAGCGCACGATGCTCGATGGCTGGCTCGACTACCACCGGCAGACGCTGCTGCACAAGTGCGCCGGACTTGCCGGCGATCAACTCAAGATCCGTGCGGTTGAACCGTCGTCGCTGACGCTGCTCGGGTTGGTGCGCCACATGGCCGAGGTGGAACGGTCGTGGTTCCGCCGGCGATTCGCCGGCGAGAAGATCGACTTCGTGTACTTCGCCGAGGCCAACCCCGACGCCGACTTCGACGATCTGGATAACGCGGATGCGGCGGCGGACCTCGCCACCTTCGACTCCGAGGTGGACCTCGCCCGCAGCGTCGTAGCCGGCCGCTCGCTCGACGAGACCTTCCTACATCCGCACCGCCAGGCTGAGATGGACCTGCGTTGGGTGTACGTCCACATGATCGAGGAGTACGCCCGCCACAACGGTCACGCTGACCTGATCCGCGAGCGGATCGACGGCCGGACCGGCGCCTGACCGATAGCGACGATCTTGTCAGCCGGCGCCAGGCTTTCTGGGCACATCAGCTCAGGCGGTTCGGCGAGGGAGAGCCTTGTGAACCATCACCCTACCGAGCACTCCGAGGGCCAACAGGAGCGCGCCGGCGATGACGGAGCCCAACGGCAACGCGATCGCCAGCGTCAGGCACCCCGCCGCGCCGAGGACGTTGAGCCCCCGTGGCCAGCGCCGGTCGGCGGCCGGTTGGGTGAAGGCCGCGACGTTGGCGATGGCGTAGTAGATGAGGACGCCGAACGACGAGAAGCCGAGCGCCCCGCGCAGGTCGGTTACGAGGACCAGCACGCAGACGACCACAGCCAGCAGCACCTCGGCGTGGTGTGGCACCCGGAATCGCGGATGCACGGCACCCAGCCACCGCGGCAGGTCACGCTCCCGAGCCATTGCCAACGATGTTCTTCCGATCCCGGCCATCAGCGCCAGCAGGGCGCCGAGCGAGGCTAGCGAGGCCCCAACCCGTACGACCGGCTCGATCGCCGGGCGGCCGGCGGCGACAGCCGCGGTGACCAGCGGTGACGTCGACGCGGCCAGGAGATCCGGCCCTGCCACCAGCAGGATGGATACGCCGACGACGGCGTACACGACGACCGCGATGAGCAGCGCCAGCGGGATCGCGCGCGGGATCGTGGTGCGGGGTTCCCTCACCTCCTCCCCCAGGGTCGCGATCCGCGCGTAGCCCGCGAAGGCGAAGAAGAGCAGGCCGGCCGCCTGCAGCACCCCGTACCAGTCGTGTCCCCCACTCCACCAGTCATCCAGGCGCCCGGTGTGGGCTGCACCGCTGGTCAAGGTCGCGAGTACGAGCAGGATCAGCGCGGCCAACGCGCCGGCGAGCAGGAGTCGGGTAACCAACGCGGTGCGGGTCACTCCCCTGTAGTTGAGGGCCGCCAGCGCGATCACCGCGGCCACGGCTACCACCCGCTGCAGCCATGACGGACCGGCCACGGCGTACGACGCGAAGGTCAGCGCCATCGCCGCGCAGGAGGCCGTCTTGCCGATGATGAACGCCCAACCGGCGACAAACCCCCACCAGGCGCCGAGCCGTTCGCGGCCGTAGACGTAGGTGCCACCCGAGACCGGATAGCTCGCCGCAAGCTGAGCCGAGGCGACCGCATTGCAGTACGCAACCACCGCGGCCAGTGCGAGCCCTAGCAGCAGCCCTGTGCCGGCCGCCCTCGCGGCCGGGCCCCAGGTCGCGAACACGCCGGCTCCCAGCATCGATCCGAGACCGATGACAACGGCGTCGCTGGTGCCGAGCCGACGGTCCAGCTCCGCGGGCTTCGATGGCTTCATCGGTCGCCATTGTTGCCGTGGCGCCGCCGCGTTTTACCCACGCCGAACCAAACGGGCCCCGCGGCTGTACGCAGCTGGGGCACCATGGGCCACAGCTAGCCAATCCCAAGAGGAGTCCCAAGCCGATGTCCCGCCTCTCCGCGTTCGCCCGCACCCCCCGGGGAATCGTCGCGACGGTGGTCGTCGCCTTGCTCGTCATCGCGGGTGGAGTCGGAGCTGGGGTCGCGCTTGCCGATCACTCCGACTCGACCGTGCCCGCGGCCACCAAGACCTCGCCCACCCCCGCCGCCGCCTCCTCCGGCCAGGAGGCCAAGGGTGTTCACGGCAAGATCGTGGCTGCGTCTCCGGACCGGCTGACCCTGCGCGAAGGTGACGGCACCGTGCTGACCGTGCTCATTACGGCCAAGACCAGATTCGGGTCCAAGAAGCGGCCGGCAACCGCAGCCGACCTGGTACCGGGTACCCGCGTCACGGTGATCGGTTCGTTGTCCGGTACGACGGTGAGCGCCCGGCGCATCGTGCCGGCCAAGGCCAAGGCGTCGACCCCCGGACCGTCGCCGTCAACGAGCTCGACCGTCTGACGCCGTCAGGACCGGCAACGGGCCAGTGAGCCGTCTGGTGAGTACATCACCGGTGTCTGATCTTCTGCTCGACACCGCCGGCCGCCATGGGGGAGGATGCGGCGTCGCTCCTTTCCCACCAACCTCAGGACGGCGAAATGCGAGGCTTCCGGGACTTCATTCTGCGTGGCAACGTTGTGGACCTCGCGGTCGGCATCGTCATCGGCGTGGCTTTCGGCGCGCTGGTCACTCAGTTCGTGGGCAGCTTCATTACTCCCCTCCTCGCGGCCATCGGCGGGAAGCCTGACTTCGGTGCCCTGCAGTTCACCGTGAACAACAGCGCGTTCCGGTACGGACTCTTCATCAACGCGCTCATCGCTTTCTTGCTGATTGCGGCGGCGGTGTACTTCTTCGTCATCACCCCGGTGAACCGGCTCATGGCCCGGTACCGCCCCAGCCCCGCCGAACCGGGACCGACCCGCGACTGCCCGCACTGCGCATCGTCGATCCCGGCCGCCGCTGGCGTCTGCGCCTTCTGCACGCGGGACGTCAACGTCTAACTGCTCCTGCGGGCGTGAACCGACCCGTCCCGGCCTGCGTGAGGTAGTCGAAGGCTGCGCCGTCCGGCGGCGTTCACCGCCCGCGCGGCCCTCGGGGGAGGGAACATGATCGGATATCGACCGCGGGGACGCGCCGGCCGGCGTACGACCGCAGTCCTGGTGGCCGGGCTGACGATCGCCGGTACGTCGCTGCTGCCCTCTGCGACCGCCGACGCCGCGACCGCTCGGGGGTTCTCGGAGGTCAACCTCGTCTCCGACAAGCCGGGACTCGCCCGGATCACCGACCCCCTGGTGAAGAACCCGTGGGGCATCGCGCTCGGACCGGACACCCCGCTGTGGGTGGCCAACAACGGCACCGCATCCGCGACGATCTACGCCGGTGCGAATGGCCGCGACCCCATCAGCAAGGTGCCGCTGGACGTCGCGCTGCCACCGGCCCCGACGGGTCAGGTCTTCAACCCGACGCAGCAGTTCACCGTCCGCGGCGGTGGCGCCAGCGGACCGGCGAGGTTCATGTTCGACACGCTGAGCTCGCACATCGTCGGGTGGACTCCCGACGTCCCACCGCTGACCAGGGCCCGGACCGTGGCCACCGTCTCGAACCACTTCTACCTCGGGCTGGCACTGGCCCGGACCGCCGAAGGACCGCGGCTCTACGCCGCCGACGGCGCTGGTGGCATCGACATGTTCGACGGGCAGTTCCGGCTGCTGCCCCGGCCGCATGCCTTCCGCGATCCACAATTGCCCAGCGGCCTGGGTCCCTACAACGTCGCGGTGCTCGAAGGCCTGGTCTACGTGGCCTACGCACCGGTGCCGGGGGCGACGGCGAGTGTGGACGGCGTCATCGATGTGTTCGACCACAACGGCCGCATGATCCGCCGGTTGGTAACAGGCGGCGTTCTCGACGACCCGTGGGGGATGGTCCTGGCGCCCGAGAACTGGGGGCGTTTCGGCGGCATGCTCCTGGTAGGCAACGAGGAGGGCGGCCGCATCAACGCCTTCGACCCGAAGTCCGGCGAGTTCCGCGGGACGATCCGGGATGCCAGCGGCCACGCGATCGCGCATGAAGGGCTGTGGGGACTCGCCTTCGGCAACGGCGTCATCGGCACCCCGCGCACCCTGATCTTCGCCGCTGGGATCGATGACTACGCGCACGGGCTCGTTGGGCTGATCCGTCCCAACTGACGATCTCGAGCCACCGGCGGGAGGGCCGTGTGCCCGCTCTCCCGCCGGCCGGCGTCAACGCTCTATGCGCCGGAGAGCCGAACCGACTGCGGGAAGCGAAACAGGTCGCCGGCGTCGTACTGCCTCTTGACCGCCTGCAGCCGCGGATAGTTCGCGCCCCAGTACGCCGACGGCCAGTCCGGGATCGCCGCGTCCTGGTAGTTGACGTACGCCGCATTGCCCAGCTGCGGCTTCATTGCCGCGCGGAAGCCCCTGACGTACGCCGAGTAGGCGTCGGCCGGGCCCTGCCGCCAGACCGCCGTGTACTGCAGCGAGAACAGCGCGTCGCGGTGGCCGAAGGCGGTCGCGGCCGCGGGGATCGAGGCCACCGCCCCACCGAGCGAGTCCAGCGACAGCCCACCCGCGACCATGCCACCCACGTCCGCGGCCGCCGCCACCCGGTCCGCCGCGGTGGCGATCGCCGTCGCGTCCAGCGGGGCCGCGACGACGTGCGACGTGGCCGTGAACCGCTGTCGGTCGAGACCACCGGTCGGCGGCAGGTGACAGGCCTCGAGCCCGATGTCGGAGCAGCCGGCCTCGAACAGCATGGCCGGCAGATAGCTCAGCCGCCGGGTGCTGCGCGCGGCGGGGGCCGTCCCGAGCTGCGAGGTGAGCCTGCCGAGTACGCCGGCGAGGGCATCCGGCGAGCCGAGCCAGGTGCCGGCGACCACCACCCGCCCGGCCGCGCCGGGTGCGGCGGCCAGCTTGCAGGTCGACCACAGCGCCGGCTCGGCCCCGGTAACCCACGGCTGCCATGCGGCCACCACCTCGGCCGCGGCCGGCAGCGGCCAGCGCAGGTAGAAGATCGACACGTCCGGTGCCGGCCGGGTCCGGAAGGTGAGCGACGTCACCACCCCGAAGCTGCCACCGCCACCGCCCCGACAGGCCCAGAACAGGTCGCCGTCGGAGTCGGCGGCACAGCGGCGGACCCGCCCGTCGGCGGTGACGATCTCCACCGAAGTCAGGTTGTCGCAGCTGAGACCCCAGGCCCGGGTGAGTACGCCGATCCCGCCGCCGAGAGTCAGCCCGGCCAGCCCGACGGACGGGCACGATCCGGCCGGGATGCCGACGCCGACATTCGCGAGGTGGGCGTAGACGTCGATCAGCCGGGCGCCCGCGCCAACCGTCGCGGTACCCGAGGACCTGTCCACGGTGACGGCGGCCATCCGGGTGACGTCGAGCACGACTCCGGCGCCGGTGGACCAGCCGCCGTAGGAGTGACCCCCGGCCCGTATCGCGAACGGCAGGTCGTGGTCCTGGACGAAGCCCACCGTCGCCACCGCGTCCTGAGCTGATGCGCAGTAGGCGACGGCCGCCGGCGACGCGCCGTCGAAGCGGGGGTTGAACAGCCGGCCGGCCCCGGCGTACGCCGGATCGCCCGGGCGGACCAGCGACCCGGCCAGCCGCGACTTCAGATCCGCCCAGTCCGGGAGACGGGCCGAGGTGAACGCCGGGCTCGGGCGGCGCACGGGCGGGGCCGGGCCGGCCGGGGGCGTCGTACGCCGGGAGGTGCAACCGCCCAGCGCCGCGGCCGCGACGGTCCCGGCCGCCAGCCCCATGAAACCGCGACGGTCCAGGCCAGGAGAGCTCACGTCCTTCGGACGGCCGGGACTGCGGCCGGGTTCGCTAATCACACCGCCGTCCGCCGCGCAGGACGACCCGGCCGGCACAGGCCGCGGCGATGTCCTCGTCGTGGGTGGCCAGGACGACAATTGCCCCGGAGGACGCCAGGTCGCGGAAGACAGCCAGCATCCGGCCACGTGCGGCGGCATCGAGCTCGGCGGTCGGCTCGTCGGCGAGCAGCACCTCCGGACCGACGGCGAGCGCCCGGGCGAGCGCCACCCGTTGCTGTTCCCCACCGGAGAGCTCCTCGACGAGGTTGTCCGCACGCCGGGTAAGGCCGACCAGCGCGAGAGCCTCCGCCGCCCCGGATCGCACCCGCGCTCGGCCGTAGCCGGCGGCCTGCAGGGCGACCTCCACGTTCTCGGCGGCGGTCAGCACGCTCACCAGCCCGTAGGACTGGAGGACGACGGCGATCCGAGTCGGGTCGACCGGTCCGCCGTCGAGGGTGACACCTCCCCCATCCGGGGCGATCAAGCCGCCCAGCACGCCGAGCAGGGTCGACTTCCCCGCGCCGGAGGGCCCGATGACGGCGAGCAGTTCGCCGGCAGGTGCCTCGAGGCTGACCTCGTGGAGCAGGCTCAGGGTGCCGCGCCGTACGGTCACGTTGTCGGCGCGCAGGCTCACGAGTCATCCTCACTGCGCTCGAGGAAGATCCCCTTCTCCTGCCGGTGCACCTTCGCCAGGGCGCCGGGCGGAAGCAGGTCGAGCACGTCCTCTGGCAGCTGGACGGCCCCCTCGCTGCCGACGACGACGTACTCCTGGCCGCCCCGGCCCTCACCCCCACGCGGCCGTCCCGGATCGTCACCGTCCGGGACAACCCGGCGCTGACCGACGGGTCGTGGGTGACGACGACGACCGTCGTACCCAGTGCGGCGGCTGCGCGGAGCAGCTCGATCACGGCGGCGCTGGAGTCGACGTCGAGCTGGCTGGTCGGCTCGTCGGCGAGCAGCAGGCGCGGTCCGTTCGCGAGCGCGGCCGCTACCGCGAGCCGCTGCTGCTCACCACCGGAGAGCAGCCGCGCGGGCCGCGCGGCGACATCGGCGAGCCCGACCGCCGCCAGCAGCTCGGCGGCCCGCCGGCGCTTGCTGGAACGGGACCGGCGGCTGGGGCGCTGGGCGAAGAGCAGGTTCTCGGTGGCGCTCGCGTAGCCGAGCAGGTTGGTCCCGGGGTTCTGCAGCACGATGCCCACCTGACGCGCCCGCACGTCCGAGAGCTGCCGCTGGGAGAGCCGCGTGAGGTCGCGTCCGTCCAGGCTGACCCGTCCGGCGGTGGGTCGAAGCAGACCCGCGAGCAGCGAGAGCAGGGTCGACTTCCCCGAGCCCGACGGGCCCAGGAGGGTCAGTGACTCGGCCGGCTCGACCGCCAGATCGACGCCGCGCAACGCGACCACCTCGGTCCCGTCGAGGTGGTAGACCGCGACCACGCCGTCGCAGCGGATGCGGGCGCCCCGCATCCCATCGGCGGCGATGTCAGCGGCATCCGCCGCCGCAGCCTGGGCGGTCACGGCTGGGCCTCGCGCAGCCGTTCGGCGTCCGCGTGCCGAAGGAGTACGCCGGCTGCCACCGCGACCGCGACCGCGACCACCACGACCGCCACCCCGACGAAGACCAGGACGTCGAGCGGGCGTGCGCTGTAGAGATAGGGCGGCGCGGCCGGATTGTCGGAGTACAGCGGCACGCTCTTCACCGCGACCCGGCCGCCCAGGAGTCCGGCCGCCACGCCCAGCGCCGCGCCCGAACCCAGCAGCATCGCCTGCTCGGTGAGCAGCGCACCGAGCAGGCTCCGGCGCGAGACCTTCACCAGGCGCAGCGCAGCCAGCTCGTAGCGACGCCGACGGCCGAGTAGGACCAGCATCAGCACCGCACCGCCGGCCGCGAGCAGGACCGCCACCATTCCGGCGCTGAACAGCAGCCCGAGCGACAGCTGAGGCGCCTGGCGGGCGAGCTCGGCTTGTCGGTCCGCCGCCCGTTCCGTCGCCAGCACGCGGACGCCGACCTTGGCCAGCCGGTCCGTCATATCGGAGGGGGCGCCGGGCCCGAGCCACACCTCGTCGTCGGCGTACGAGAGGTAATCCGGCTGAAACCGCGTTGCCCGCAGCGCGTAGGTCCGGTCCACGATGGCACCGTCGTCACCGAGCGACGGCAGCGCCCGAGCCACGGTCAGGGCCCGCGCCTGAAGCGGCTGACCGTCCAGGCCTGGCACCTGCACCTGCTCCTCGGCCTCGGCCACACCCGTCTTCGCCGTGACGATGGCCGGTATCGGGGTCGGCACGTCGTCGGCCACCCGGATGCCGGGGGCGGCGATCTCCGCGGCGGCGGACACCGTGACCTTGAGGTCGTCCCCGGCCCTTTGCGCCTGCTCGATCTGGTCGCCGCCGCCGGCATCGGCGGGCTCCCAGCGACCGACGCTGGTGAGGCCGGCATCGAGCCGGTGCCAGGCTCCGCCACGCCGTTCCTCGAGGCCGGTCAACACGACCGAGCCGGCGACGGGCTGGCGGAAGTCCCCCTTGAGACGGATCGCCCGCAGCCGACAGGGAGCCAGCTCACAGCCAAGGATGTCGGCGCGATGCACCGCCCCGGTCAGCGGGCCGAGGTCCTCCGACCGCACGAAGCCGTCCGCCCGCTGCACCTCGGCGACCAGACTCACCGGGTGGGCGAAGCCGATGGCCCCGGTCCGAATGCCGAGGCCGTCCCCGCGGATCTCGACCGGGGCCCCGGTCCTCGGGTTGAGCCTGCTGGCGAGCTCGCCGACCGGCATGCCGGCGAAGTCGGGACGCCAGAACGCGACCCGGACGAACCGGCTGGAGTCCACCGCCAGCAGGTTGCGTTGACCTTCGCTCCCGCCAGGGGCGTAGTAGCGGGTGACGGCCATCGCGGTCCCGTCCGGTGTGATCCCTCGCACCAGGCCGGTCAGGTCGGCAAGGGGAGGAGCCTGCACCCTCAGCACCGTGCCGGTGCCGACGTCGGCGAGCGCCCGGTCGTGCCGGTTGACCCTGGCGACCGACCAGGCGTCGACGCCGAACGCGGCCAACCCGAACGCGACGGCGACGACGAGGACGGCGCGCAGGGCCGCCGGCCGGCGGGCGACCTGGCGCACCGCGAGGAACAGCCCGATCCGCCGGCCGGCCCGGGTAGGTCGCAGCAAGAGCCGGACGGCGTACGGGAGCAGCCGGGCTCCGAGCAGGGCCGCCGCGACGGTAAGCAGCCCGGGAGCCAGCAGGGACAACACGTCCGGCCGCCCGGGCGCAAGCCGGACGAAGGACAGCTCAGCCAGCCCGGTCAGCGCCACCGCGCCGACCACGGCATCCAGCGCCGCACTACGTCGGGTCGGCTGCCGGGCGCTCTTGCGCAGCTCCGACAGGACCGGCCGCGTCAACATGCCACGCGCCGCGACCGCGCAGGCCAGGCCCGCAGCGACAAAGGCGAAGACGGCCGCCCCGAGCGCATCCGCTGTGACGATGACCGGAGTCCCGGCGGCCAGCTGGACGCGCGCCCCCAGCCGCACCGCGAGCCAGGAGGCGCCCAAGCCGAGCGGCAGGGCAAGTGCCAGCAGGAGCAGCAGCTCGAGCAGACCGAAGGCCAGCGTGGCGCCGGCGGCCAGCCCGCGCAGCTTCGCCAGCGCCACCTCGGGGCCGCGGGCCTCGACCGCGCCGCCAACCACGAGCAGCAGCACCACCAGGCACAGGGCAAGCAGCTGCGCCACCACCAGGAACACCGGCAGGTCGAGCTTGTTGCGGTCGCTCCGAGCCGCGTCCAGGGTCGTTTCGATCGTGCTGTCGACCTGCGCCCTGGGCAACAGCGCGGCGACCCGGGTGCGCAGGGTCGCCACCGTCGCCCGCACGGCGTCGGCGTTGACCAGCCGCACCTTCGCCGGGTCCAGCGGCAACTCGACCACGGCCCGCACGTTGACGCTCGGCCCCAGGTCGTTCATCGTCCGCTCGGACGTGAAGAGCGTGTCGACAGGCACCGTCTGCTCTGAGTCCTGCGTGCCCACCGGTAGGAATGACTGTATCGACCAGTACCTTTCGCCGGGGTCGATGGGCTCGTACACGCCGCTGATCAGAAATCCGGCGGGGTCCCGCGCTTGGTTCAGCAGCAGCACGCGGCCGCCCAGCCGCCAGCGTTCGGCCGCGGCACTTCGACGGCTCACCATGATCTCCCCACTGGCTTGCGGGCAGCGACCGGCGACCAACCTGACGTGCTGGCAGGCGCCTTCCCGCCAGGCCAGCCGGGCGTGTGTCTGGCCGTCGGCCAAGCCGTCGTCGTTGTCCAGGGACCGCAGGACCGGGCCGAACGGCATCGCCGGGGCAACTGCCAGCGACTGTCCGACCGTCGCTCCCAACGGCCGAGCCGGACCGGCGGCGACCGTCCCACCGAGGCTGGCCTCGATCGCGCCGGCGATCCCGGTCGCCTGCGCCAGTCGATCGCTCAGGGCGGACTCGCCCGCCGCCCGCCGCCAGATCGGACCGGCGGCCGCGGTCGCGATGGTCGTCACCGCCACCAGGAGAATGGCGATGGAGACACCGCGGCGCGCCCAGATGCCCCGCAGCGCCAGCCGCAGCGACTCGGTCATCGGTCGGTACTACCGCCCGCCGGTCGGCAACCGGAGCCAGCCGACCGGGTTGCCCCGCAGATCGACAAACGTCGACACGGCGTACGGCGAGAAGCCCACCACGAACCAGGCGCGGTCCGTCCCCGCGACCAGCGACGTGCCGTCCGGTGACCAGCTCACCGTGCCGAGAAAGCTGCGACCGTCCGAGTTCGGGGGCGGCAACGGCAGGTCGACCTTCGTCGGGTGGTCCGCTCGATCGAGGTTCAACAGGTAGAGGGCCACCTCGGTCGGGTTGCCTCCGGCGTCGTTGACGTTCGCACCCAACGCCAGCACGGGAGAGCCCGGTGACCAGGACTCGGGGAACCAGCTGCGCCCCCCCGCCGCCCGGACCACAGCGGCCAGCCGCCCGTCCCGGCGCAGCACCACCACGGAGCTGGGCGTGTCGTTCCCTCGCGCATCCAGCCCGGACCCGCTCACGGCGACGTGGCCGTGCGCAGACACGTTCGCCGACAGAACTACGGCGCTGGAGCGGGGAAGTCCGACGAGCGAACGAAACCGCTCCGCCGTGACCAGGACTCGAGTGCCGCCGCCGACGCTTCGATACTCGACCCGATCGCTCGCGGTCACGGGCCCATAGCTGCCGAATACCTGCTTCCCCGGTACGACGACGACCGCCGCCGCACGCGAGGGGTCGGCAGCCGCGCCCGTTTCCAGGATGCCGCCGAAGGGAGCGGCCCCCGTGCCGGCGCCCAGCGACTGGAGAGCGCCGGTGCTGCGGTTCCACAGCACGAGCCGGTCCACCGTGGCCAGCAGCAGGCTCCGGCCGCCGTCCGCCCACGGTTGCCGAACGGGGCGGAAACCCGGGGGGAGGTCGATAGGGGGGTTTCGCTCCGATGCCGGCACCGTCGGATCCACAATCCGGCCCGATGCCGCCACCAGCACCCGCCCGGACGGGTCAGGGGCAAAGGCGTACGAGTCCTGTGGCGTCAGAGCTGCGGTCAGGCGTGGGCGGTATCCCGTCATCGACAGGTGGTCGATGTCGAGGAACACAATTCCGGGTGGCGGACCAGCGGTCGTGGCGGGCGCGCCTGCCGCGCGGCCGGGCACACTCCCCGGTGGTTGCGACGGCGTCACCAGGGCCACCGCGCCGTACCCGAGTCCCGCCAGCACTCCCAGCGCCGCGACGACCACCAGTCCGGTTCTCAGCAACCGGAGTGCCAGTGGCCGCGGTGGCGGCTCGGGTTCAGGGAGAGTCAGTGAGGTGCCCACACATACAGATGCTGACGTCCGCGGGACTGTCGTGACACCGGACGGCGTCTCTCTTGGGTAACAATCGCCGAAATCGCGATTTCCGGAATTCTCGCCGGCCGCGCCGGTTTGGTACCCCGAACCAGCGCGCGACCGAGAGCGCCGTAATGTGACGCCGCAGGACTCGGTGCTTCGGCTGCACGCCGACGGGCCGATCCCCTGTCATGCTGCTCGTACGCTGGGTTGGTGCTGCCCACAGGCGTGCGCCAGGACGACAAGCACTGGAGCTACGTGAACAACCCGCCGAACATCGTCGTCATCGGAGCCGGCCCGGCCGGACTGACCGCGGCGTACCAACTGGTCCAGCGCAACGTTCCCGTGACCGTGCTCGAAGGCGACGCGATCGTCGGAGGCATCAGCCGCACGGCCGAGCGCGAGGGCTGGCGGTTCGACATGGGTGGCCACCGGTTCTTCACCAAGGTGCCGGAGGTGGAAGCGCTCTGGCACGAGATCCTGCCGGCCGACCAATTCCTGCTGCGGCCGCGAATGAGCCGCATCTACTACGACGGCAAGCTGTTCGACTATCCCCTGCGCGCCATGAACGCGCTGCGCCAGCTCGGCCCGGTCGAAGCGCTGCGCTGCGTCGCCTCCTACCTGTGGGCCCGCGTCCACCCGCCCAGGGACCAGACCTCCCTCGAAGGCTGGGTGGCGGCGCGATTCGGTTATCGGCTGTACCAGATCTTCTTCCAGACCTACACCGAGAAGTTGTGGGGAGTGCCGGCGCAGGACATCAAGGCCGACTGGGCGGCACAACGCATCAAGAACCTCTCGCTTTCCTCGGCGATTCTGAACGCGCTGCTTCCGCGCCGGAACCAGAAAGACATCACCAGCCTGATCGAGGAGTTCCAGTATCCCAAATACGGGCCCGGGCTGATGTGGGAGACCGCCCAGGAGAAGGTCGAGAAGGGGGGCGGCCGGGTCGTGCTGGAGACAAAGGTGGCGCGGATCTCCCATTCGGGGGGCCGTGCCACCGGGGTCACCGCCGTGGTCACCGGGGGCTACGGCCCCGGTGCGGGTGCGCCGCCCGCCAGCCGGCAGGACATCGGCAGCTCCCACTACTTTCCCGCCGATCACGTGATCTCCTCGATGGCGCTGCCCTCGCTGCTGCTGGCGATGGACCCGCCGGTGCCAGCGCGGGTGCGCGCGGCGGCGAAGGGACTCAAGTACCGGGACTTCCTCACCGTCGCGCTCGTCGTACCGGAGGAGGTTGGCTTTCCGGACAACTGGATCTACGTCCACTCCCCCGACGTGCGGCTCGGCCGCATACAGAACTTCGGCTCCTGGTCGCCGTACCTGGTCAAGGAGGGGCGCACCTGCCTGGGTCTGGAGTACTTCGTCACCGTCGGCGACGAGCTCTGGACGATGGCCGACGACGCGCTGATCGAACTCGGTAAGGAAGAGCTGGCGGCGCTGGGACTGGTGTCGGCCGAGCTGGTCGAGCGCGGCTTCGTCGTACGGATGCCGAAGGCCTATCCCATGTACGACGACAGCTACGCCGCCAACGTCGAGGTCATGCGCGAGTGGCTCGCAACCAACGCGCCCAACGTGCACCCGGTGGGTCGCAACGGGATGCACAAGTACAACAACCAGGACCACTCGATGTACACGGCCATGCTGACCGTGGACAACATCCTCGACGACGCCGGCCACGACGTCTGGGAAGTCAACGTCGAGGCGGACTACCACGAGGAGAAGACGGCACCCGCGCCGGCCGTCGCACCCATCGCGGCCGTCGTAGACCTGACCGAGGGCGCGCGCGAGCCCGCCGGCTCGAAAGAGTGACTTGCAGGGCGTAGTCGAACGCCCACAGCGGGTCACGAAGAATGTTCGTCGGTTGTAAAGGTCGTCACCCATTCGGGTGGCATTGCTGCCGGCGAGTAGCCGGTGGCCGTCGGTGGCGATGACACTGATGACCGACAGCACCCGTTGATGGGGAGATCACGTATGCGCGCACTTCGAGGCCTCGTACCGGTGGCGGCGGCGACCGCCGTCCTCCTGCCCATGTCCGCCCTGGCGGCCACGGACTCGGGTGTCACCCGCCGGGTGAGCGTCGCCTACAACACCACCAACGGAGACGCCAACGGCGAGAGTTCGCGTGCCCTCGTCAGCGGCAACGGGCGCTACGTCGTCTACCACTCGGAGGCCGACAACCTCGTTCCGAACGACACCCAGCACCGGCTGGCCGATGTCTTCCGGACGGACATGGGCGCCAGCCCGCCGCGCACCGAGATGGTGAGCGTCAACTACCTCGGGAAGGCGCCGAACAGCGACAGCAGCTTTCCGGCCGTCAGCAACGACGGCCGCTACGTCGCCTTTATGTCCACGGCGTCCGACATCGTCCAGTCCGATGCCGGCGACGCACAGGGGGACGTGTTCCGGCGCGACATGGTGACCGGTGTCACGGCGCGGGTCAGCGTGACGGCCAGCGGCCGGGACCCGGGCGGCTTCAGCACCCGCCCGTCGATCAGCGACGACGGCCGCTGGGTCGCCTTCAACAGCACCGCAGCCCTGGTGCCGAACGACCCCGGCGGCATGGACGTCTACCTGCGTGACATGAGCAAGAGCCCCGGCACCGCCGGGTGGATCACCCGGGTGACCGGGGGGGCGGCGGGTGCAGCCGATGACGACAGCCTGCGCGCGATCCTGTCGGGCGACGGCAACTTCATCACCTTTGTCTCCGACGACCCGAACCTGGTGCCGAATGACACCAACCGCGCCCGAGACGTCTACCGCTGGGAGCGGGCCACCGGCGACATCGTCCGGGCCAGCGTCACGAGCACCGGTGGCAACATCAACCGCGGCGGCACCCGGCCGTGGATCAACGGCGACGGCCGCTACGTGACCTTCCAGACGTCCGGCACCGCCACTCCCGGTGACACCAACGGGGTCGATGACGTCTTCCGGGCGGACTTCGGCTCCGGCCTGCACGCCGCACGTCCGACAATCGAGCGGGTCAGCGTCACCCCCTCCGGTGGCGACGCCGCCGGCGCCAGCACCCGGATCCAGATCAACTACGACGGCCGGTACGTCGTGTTCGCATCCAATTCGCACCAGCTGACGACCGGTGACCGCAACCAGACGCGTGACGTCTTCCGTCGCGACATGGTGCTGAGAAAGACCGTCCGGGTGAGCGTGAACCCCTCCGGGGGGGACTCCACCTGCTCCTCGGCTGCGTCGGCCGGCACCCTGACGGCGTTCGCGCGGCCCGGAGCCCCCAGGCTGAGCACGCGCCCTGACGTCAGCAACGACGGGATGCACGTGATCTTCGTGTCCGGTTCGTGCAACCTGGTGCCGAGCGACGACAACGGCTTCGACGACATCTTCATCCGCGACTACTCCTGATCCCAACGACCAGCCCGGGAAGGGGCACGGCCGCAGGTATGGTCGTTCTCCTCGCTCCAGTTGCTATGCCCCTCGGCGTAGCAAAAAGGAACTATGGCGTATAGGCCTCTCGGCTACTATTTTCGCTGACGTGCCAAGACCGCCCCTGCCGCTGCTGACGGGGCTCACGGCTGCGACGACGCTTGCCCTGGCAGCCGTCTGCCTGGCGCCGGTCGCGGCTGCCGGCACGGTCGTCGCCGACTACCGGATTGACGAGGGGCCGGCCGCCGCAACAATGCTCGACTCGTCCGGCTCGGGGAACAACGGCACCATCACCGGCACGGTGGACACGACGGTCGTGGGTCGGACCGGCCTGCCGGGCGACTTCGCCTACGGCTTCGGGCCCGGCGGAATCGTCAAGGTGGCCGACAGTGCCACGCTCAACCCGGGCTCCATGCCGATCAGCATTGACCTATGGATCAAGGCCGCCGGCCCGGTGGGCGACTGGAACATGATTCAGAAGGGACTGTCCACCACGGCGGGGGGTCAGTACAAGGTCGAGATTCGCCCCAAGCTCTCCGGCACCCAGGGTGTTCCGGCCTGCACCTTCCATGGGGTTACAGCAGCCGGCGCCGCCAAGGCGAGCCTGGTAGGCACCAAGAATGTGGTCGACGGCAGTTGGCACGAGGTGACGTGTCGCTACGACGGCGCCAGGGTGACCGAGTCCGTCGACGGGACGGTCGACAGGTCGAAGTCCGCGGCGGTCGGCACGATATCCAACTCGGCGGTACTGGCGATCGGGGCCAAGCCATCGCAGGTCGTCGGCGACGACCAGTACGTCGGTTACGTCGATGATGTGGCGATCACCATCGGATAGTTGACCACCGCGCGCCGATGAGCGGCGTGAGCGCGATGTAGCTCTAGTCCTGATGCTGCGTGACCTCGGGCGCCGGGGCGGTGGCGAGCGGGCTTGGTATGGGCGTCAAGCCGCCAGCACCCGCCGGTTACAAGAAGCGGACGAATATGTCGTCGAGGCCGTTGTTGTCGTTCGGCACCAGGTTCGTGAAGCCGGCGACGAACAATATTCGATGCCCTGCCATATCGAGCTGCGGCCGGGACGCGATGCAGGAGGCGCCCGGGCGGATTTGCTGGGCTGCCCCGGAGCTGCCGCCAGGACATCCTCCCACCGCGCCGGTCGGCGTCACACTGATCGCAGTGTTGGTCCCGGCCGAGACGTTGCGCAACACCACGTCGCGGGTTGCGTTGGTGTCATTCGGGACGATCAGGTTGTCGTTGGTCGCATAGGCGACCAGATTGCCGTCACCATTGACGGTCGGTCTGGTGGAGGCCCCCTGCGTTTGGGAGCCGTTGGGACGAACGCTGATGCGCTTCATGGCTCCGGGCTGCCCCGGCGCCAGACTCATGTCGCGCTCGTAGATGTCGAAGACGCCATTGGTGTCGCCGGAGATGAGGTCCGACGATGTCGACTCGAAGACCACGAAGCGTCCGCTGGCGGAGACCGCCGCACGGGAGTCGTTGTCGCTGCCGGCGCCGCTCCCGGCCTCGTCGTTGGCCGGCGTCGCCGACACCAGCCGGATCGCCCCGGTCGCGAGGTTGGCCTGGTAGACGTCGTAGCCGCTGTCGGTGCGGCCAACCGTCGGATCGAGGTTGGTCGCCTCGGACATGAACGTGACCGTCGAGCCGTCGGGCGAGATCATCGATCGAATGCTCTCGCCGTTGCCCATGCCGGTGATGAGCCTGGTAGTGCCGGCCACCATGTCGCGCACGTAGACGTTGTCGCCGTTGTGGACCGGCGAGCCGGCGATCCGGGAGCCGGACGCGTTGAAGGAGATGTAGCGGCCGTCGGCGCTGATCGTGGGCCGGGTCCCCCCGGCGAACACGCCGTTCCTCCCCACGCTGACCAGCTTGACCACTCCGGTGTCCATGTTGCGGACGAAGATGTCGTTCCCGGGGTTGTTGTCGTTCGGCAGGATGTTGGACGCCCGGCTCATGAAGGCGACGAATGTCCCGTTGTTGCTCACGGCGGGGTACGTCGACAGCCCGTTGGCTGCGCCGCCGTCGTAGGCGTAGCTGACGAGCCGGGTTGTGCGGGTGGCGAGGATCGTCTCGAAGACGTCGTAGGCGCCGTACTCCGGCCGGTCGGTGAAGTTGGTGGCGATCGAGTAGAAGCCGATCGCGGTGCCGTCAGGACTGATCACGTCCCGGGAGCTCTGGCCGTTGGGGTCGCCGCCGGTCTCCGAGTTGATCCGAATGGTGGTGGTCGTACCAGGCGGCGGCGCCGCCAGGAGGCTGGCGGCCGCGGCGCCGGACAACAGGGCGCCGCCCTTACGCAGCCATGTTCCGCCCGGCAAGCCGGAGCGCTCCCAGAGCGCGCCGTCCCCGCCCTCGGCGTACAGCGAGGTCGTTCCGGAGGTCGACCTGACGATGGCGGGGGCGTGCAGGAGCCGGCCGGAGAGAACGGCGGGTGCCGGCCAGCCGGCGCCGTTGTTGACGGCGTACATCGGGGCTCCGGTGTCCAACAGACAGGCCAGCTGGGTGCTGGCACCGGTCACCGACACCGCCGGCCTCGAGGCGCAGGAGTAACCGCCCACTGAGGTCCAGGCGCCGGTTGGCGAGGATTTGGCATAGACGTTGGGTGCGGGCGGTCGGTTGATACCGGTGACGAAGAAGGTCGGAGTGCCGCCGCCCGTCGGCACGGCAATGGCCGGGCCGTCCGCGATCTGGCCACCCCAGCTGGTCAGCGTTGTCCAGCTGGGATAGTCACCGTCGGAGAAGGTCGACTGTGAGGTGTGCAGCGCGCCGTCGCGACCCCGACAGCCGACAACCGCCGTGATGCTGTTGCCGCTCGCGCCGGTCATGGCCATCGCCGACGGCCCGCAGTAGGCGCTGGCCGAGTCGACGCGTTGCCAGGCGCTCCCGGTGGTGCGCACGTAGAGGTGGTTGTCGGTCCCGGTGACCAGAACGTAGACGGTGTTCGACGGCGTGACCATGACCGAGGGGGTGTAGGTGGTAGCGCCACCCAGCCCGGTGAAGGTCGACGTCCCGGTGAGGTGGTAGTAGACCTGCTGGTTCGTTCCGGTGACCACGACGACCGTCGGCGGATCGCCCACGGCGTGCGCGGCGGTGGGGGCCGGACCGATGGTCACGGCAGCGAGCGCGGCAGCCGACGCAGCGGCGAGAGCGCGGAGGTTGAGCATGGCTGGTGGCCCTTCGTGAGGGGCCGCTGGCATCCGCCCGGACCCGCTCCGCACCGTATACCGACCACGACGGGCGGGGCACCGGCCAATCGGCCAGCGTCCGAAGGCTGGTTTGCGGCGAGTACGACGACAGGCCGCCTTTCCCCCGGCTGAAAGATCGCCTCGACTAGCGGTGCGAAGATCTTTTCACGATCATTGAGGAATGCGCCACTTTCGGGCTAGATTGGAGCATCCGGTGGCCTCAGGAGACTCCATGTATGCACGGTCCTCGTCGCTTGCGCTGATCACCGGCCTCGTTCTCACCGTCGCCGGCCCCACCGGTATCACCTCGGCCGGTGCCCAGGTAGCGGGCCCCGCCGTACGAATGAGCGCAACCGACCCGGTTTCTCCGTCACCGCTTTCTCCACAGGCACCCGGCCTCGTGCACAAGTGGGTTGCGCTGAACCAGGTGCCGTCGAGCTACCTGACGGCTGCACAGGCGGCGGCGGTGGCGAACAATTTCGACCTGGCCGTCATCAAGGACAGTCAGGCCGGATTGTCAGACCAGCTCAAGGCGGCGAATCCCGATCTTACGGTTTTGGTCTACCACAACGGGGCGTTCGCCCAGAAGGGGCAGGGCACGAAGTTTCCCGCCGCTTGGTACGCCTACGACGTCAACCACAACAAGATCACTCAGACCGTCTTTGGCAACTACCTGATGGACGTCAGCAATACCGACTGGATCGATTATGTGGTGGGCGCCTGTACCAGTGCGAAGGGGCGCGCCCATGCGGATGGTTGCTATACGGACATGATGATGACAGCTCCGCTGTTCGGGGACTACGCGACCGGGAGACCGGTCAACCCGGCCACCGGGAAGATCTGGACCTTTCCGGCGTTCCAGTCGGCGGTCGAGCGCATCGCCGCCCGTATCCGCGACGAAGTGAACGGACCATCCGCCGCCAACGGCGTCGCCTGCGGGAAGCGCTGGTTCGTGCCCGGCGGGGGTTCAAGCAAGACGCTGACGAACAACACCGATGGCTCGCACGCCGAAATCTGGCTGCGCGACCGGAACCTCGCCCCGGACCAGTTCCCGTCCGTTACTGCCTGGAAGCAGGACGTCGACATGGTGGCGGAGGCCGAAGCAGAGAGCCGACAGATCATGGTCGAGACGAAGCTTTGGCAGAGAGGGCCCGACGCGATTCCCGCGGCGACGGTCGACCGTTGGCGCGCCTTCACGCTTGCGACCTTCCTGCTAGCCACCCAGGGCAGGAGCTGGTACCTCTTCTCGCCGAACCAGACGCTGTCGGGCATGACCGCCGCCGACCCCTGGGAGAACGTGGCAGTAGGGGCACCACTCGCTTCCTACGCACTGTCCGGGAGCGTCTACCAGCGCAGCTTCGTCGACGGTTTCACCGCCGTGAACCCGAGCACCGCTGACAGCACCGTCACGCTTCCCCTCGGTGTTTGGCGCAGCCTCACGGGGCAGGTGCAGTCGGGCACCATCGCTATGAAGGCCCACACCGGCATGGTCTGGACGCGGGTCTAGGTCAACCCGCCCCACGCTCGGTGGAGGTCAGCCCGCCACCGGTAGCGGCACAGTCGCGGTGTGTAGGTCGCTGCCGTCGCCCTGCATCCAGTGCAGTGTCGCCCTGTGACTGACGAGCGTGTCTATCTCGACGCGACCGGCCAGGTTAGGACCGGCCTTGGTAGCGGCGTCCTTGCGGCCTTGGCACCACAGCACACCGGGGCCAGAGCTGATGGGATGGTGCACATCGGTATGCGCCGGCCCACACAGCATCTCCGCTACGTTGGGCGCCCCTAGCGGCGTGTAGTCCACATGGGCGGCCGCGTGCCGATCACCGCTGCAGATCAGCACGAAGCCACTCAGGGTCCGCAGGACGGAAAGGATCTCGCCGCGCTCGCCACCGCCCGCCGTGCCGTCCAGATTCGTCGTGGAGTAGTCGGCGTAGAAGTAACGTGGACTGAGAATGACCTTCACATCAGCAGTACTGGCACGAAGGACGTTATAGAGCCACTGCCGTTGCACCTGCCCGAGATTGCTGCAGTACTTCCCGTTCTCACACTGCGTCGGGTCGGTGACCCGGCGGCGATCGGAGTAGGTACGACAGTCCAGCAGGAAGAACTCGACGTTAGCCACCTGCCAGCGCCGATATGACTGGGCCGGGTACCGGGGGCAGCCGGGGGTGAGGTCCGCGAACGCCTGTCTGGGTGCCGGGTGGGCCTGGTACCAAGCGCCGTAACCCGGTGGATCGCTCGGGTCGTTGGGGTTGCTGTAAAGGTCGTCGCGGCCCAGGTCGTGATCGTCTTGGATGTGCTCGCTGATCGTCGCGGCCACGAGTGGCGCGATCTGCGGGTGGGAGTAGAAGTTGCGAAACTGCGTCGAGAAGTTCTCGTACCTCGGTTGCGAACTGTTGGTGGGCGGATAGCCCATGTCGCCGATGTGCGAGTAGGAGATGAGACCACGGCCGTTGAGCTGGGCGATCGTCTCGGCGGGTCGCACGGCGTCCGGTCTCAACAAGGGATCGGTCTTTGGATAAACCTGTTGGCAGCTCGAGAAGCCGAACGCGAACGCCGCCGGCGCCCCGGCCGGCGGAATCAACGGCAAGGTTCGCGGAGTGCTGGTTATCCAGAGACCCTGATTGGTCTCCGGGTCGACGTCACGCGGGCAGCAGGTGACCGCGTACTGCCAGCTATGGCCGTGCAGGTCAAGCGACGGCAGTTGGAACTTGCGCGCGTTCGAGACGTTGTATGGAGCGATCGTCGACGACGCTGCCCATGGGGTGACGACGGTCCCCGCCTGGTTGCCATCCGCCCAGATCGCCACCCGCATCTGGGCCGGTGCGGTCGCCTGAGCCATGATCTCGACACCTAGGCCCCCCTGGCCGAGGAACCCGATCGTCGCCGTACGCAACTCGGGCGTGGTCGCGGCGGACGCGGAGCGCGGCCTGGATGCCAACAAGGCAGCTGCTCCGGCAGCGCCCTTGAGAAACCCGCGGCGTGTCGGCTCCATGCGCGAACCAGCTTAGGTGGTGACGAGGGTAAAAACGTCCCCGCTGTGCGGCGGCAGCGTCTGCGACGTGACGATGTCCCCGTCCAGGTTCCGGTAGGTCCCGATCGGCAGGGTGACGGTCACCGCGGAGGTCCCGGGGTTCACGGCGGCGTAGCCCTTGGTGAAGCTACGGACGTAGGCGCCCGAACCGCCGGGGTCCCGACCGTACCGACCGGCCGCGTCACCGACGTCGACCCGGTCGTCCTTGCTGTCGCCGGTGACCGCAGCGAAGGTGCGGCTGCCGCTGAACTCGAACCAGGAGTTGCCGTCGGTCCCCAGCAAGAAGGACGCGAGGGCGAAGCGGTGCCACTGCACTATCAGCGCCGGGGTTGCGGTCGTCGTCCACACCTTGGTCTGGGTCAGCACCGGTGTGCCGGTGGTCGAGCCGGCGTCGGCCAGCATCTCGACGTCCTGCTGCCAGACGCTCAGGGATGGCCAGTTGTCGACCGACGAACGTCCCTCGCGCAGCCAGATCTCCGCGTGCGCCGCGTCGAGATAGCTCAACAGCGGCTTGGACGACTTCGGCGCGTAGTAACGGGCACCGTCGGCCAGCCCGTTACCGGCGATCGGCGCCCCGGGGTTGGCCGCCCGCACCGCATCGGCGATGGCCTTGACCTTGACCTGGTAGTCCGCCCAGGTCCAGAGCTTTCCGGGGGTGGCCGGGTTCACCGCTCGACCGGTGTTGTAGCCGGGGTTCAGCGCCTGCGGACCCATCATGTCGAGGTAGCAGCCGTCGGCGCCGTTGCTGGCGAGGAGCTGCTTGCACAGCGTGGCCCGCGAGTCCGCCCACGTTGGACTGGCCACGTTCATCAGGTAGTTGCCCCAGGTGAGCGCCTGGTTGACCCGGGCGCCCGTGGCGGTGTGGGCGAACTGGTCTTCGGTGTAGCGGCCCGCCTGTCCCGTGGGCAGGTAGGTGCCGTTGAGGTAGACCAGCATCTTGAGCAGCGGGTTCGCCGCGTGCATCTGGGGCGCGAAGGCAGCGAACTCGCCTGGCGCGACGACCATCAGGTCGAACCGCTGAGCGATCGCAACGGCGTCGTCCTGGGTGATGGTCACCTTCTTCCAGTCGTCGGCAGCGTGCGCAACCGCATACCGGTGCATCACACCGGGCTTGGTCGGCGGCGGCGAAAGGGGGCTGCTACCGGGAACGCCGGCAGTTGCTGTCCCAAGCGTCCCAGCAGCCCCACCCATTACCAATGCAGCGGCAACGAGCGCAGTTACCGGGCGGCGGACGCCCCGTGGGGACCTGGGCACACTCGAGTTCACAATTACTCCGGGTGACTAGAAGACTACGATTGCCACAAATGCACGTGTCTGTCCGATTTATACCTGATGGCGGCCGGGCGTGTATCACCCATCCGGACATAGGCGGCTGATTCAAGAAGAAAACTGCGACCGAGCCGTACGGCGCACAAGCTCTGCTGAGGGAGCGCGGTCGTGGTCGCTACGGCCCAGTACGCGGTTCAGCCGGTCGGCGTAGCGTGGATCGCCCTGACCCCGGAAGGGGACCTCCGAATGACCGACACCGACACCTTGAGCGCCATCGCCGTCGAGGCCTTCCGGCAGCGGGTCGAGCCCGGGCAGCGGCTCGCCGCCGACGCCGGCCGGGTGGCCGCCGCCTGCTACGACATGGCGATCCACTTCCACCGCGGCGGCAAGCTGCTGGTCTTCGGCAACGGTGGACCGGCCACCGACGCCCAGCACATCTCCGTCGAGTTCGTCCACCCGGTCATCGTTGGCAAGCGGGCCCTCCCAGCGTTGTCCCTGGTCAACGATGTGGCCACCGTCATGGGAGTGGCTCGCCGCTACGGCATCGATGAGGTCTTCGCTCACCAGTTGAGGGTGCTCGGGGAATCGGCGGACATCGCCCTCGGTGTGTCGGTCGACGGCAACTGCCGCAACGTCCTTCGCGGGCTGGAGACGGCGCACGATGCGGGCATGCTCACCGTGGCCCTTGTCGGCGGTGACGGCGGGGACATCGCGTCCAGCCCCGCGGTCGACCACTGCTTCGTCGTCGCCTCGGACAACCCGCGCATCGTCAAAGAGGTGCACGTCACCACCTACCACGTGCTGTGGGAGCTCGTGCACGTCTTCTTCGACCAGCCGCAGACCCTGGAGGCTCCGACCAGCGCGGTGACCGAGCCGGTGACCGGCGGTGTCGAGTCGCTCTACCCCTTCCTGTACGCCGGAACAAGCAGCCTGCCGAACGTGCTCGCCGAGGTGTCCCGCTCGACGGTGGAGAAGGCAGCCGAGATCGTCACCCTGCGGGAGGCGGTCGCTGAACGTGAGTCCGATTCGGTCGCCCGCTGCGCGGCGGTGCTCGCGGACAGGTTCCGCGGCGGCGGAAAGGTGCTCGCGTTCGGCAACGGCGGCAGCAGCACCGATGCCTCCGACATCGTTCACACCTTCTTCGACCCCAACGACGATGCCCGGCCCCTGCCGGCGCTGTGCCTCACCAACGACGCCGCCGTGGTGACCGCGCTGTCGAACGACGTCAGCTTCGACGTGGTCTTCGCCCGCCAGATCCGCGCGTTCGGCCGGGCCGGTGACATCGCCGTCGGCATCTCCACCAGCGGCGGGTCGGCCAATGTCCTGCGGGCATTCGACGCGGCCAGGGCCGAAGGTTTGGCGACCGTCGGGCTGGCCGGCTACGGCGGCGGGAAGATGGCCGAGCTCGAGTCGTTGGACTTCCTCTTCGCCATACCCTCTTCCTCGGTCCATCGCGTCCAGGAGGTCCAGACCACCCTCTACCACGTGTTGTGGGAGGTCACTCAGGCCGCGCTGCAAGCCCAGGTACCGGCCATGTCGGCGGCACCGAGCGGGTCATGACGGAACATGCGGTCCCATGAGTGGGACTGCTTGGCCCCATCCGCGGAGCCAACCCGCTAAGGTGTTCGCATGCGCAACCCGTTTCCCTTCTCGGCCCCCGTTGGCCTCGACGACCTGATCAACCGTGATCAGGAAACCGCCGACCTGCTGGCGCATGCGCGGTCGGGCAACAACTCGCGGCTGATCGCGCCGCGGCGTTATGGCAAGACCTCGCTGCTGCGGCGGGTCGGCGGCGAGGCACGCGCGGAGGGGTGGGCGGCCGTGTACGTCGACTTCTTCGGTGTGTTGACCCTCGCCGACGTCGCCGAACGGATCGAGCGCTCCTACGCCGAGGGGCTCACCGGGCGCACAGCCCGCTGGTTCGCCGGCTTCCGCCGGCTGCTCAAACCCACCGTGACTCTCGGCGGCGGCATGCTGCCGGTGTCCGGCCAGGTCGACCTGGGTCCGGCGGCGGCGCCCCTGCTGGAGCGCCTGGCGCTGCCACGCAGGGTGCACGAGCGGTGGGGGACCCGGGTGCTGGTGGTCTTCGACGAGTTCCAGGAGGTGCTGACCGCTCAGGCCAACGCCGATGCCGTGATCCGCTCCGAGATCCAGCACCATGGCGAGGCGGCCAGCTACGTCTTCGCCGGCTCCCATCTCGGCATGATGACCGAGCTGTTCACCGATCCGCGCCGTGCGTTCTACGCTCAGGCGGCCGCGGTCCCACTGCCGCCACTACCGCCGGATGCCACCGCGGAGTTCGTGGGCGATCGGTTTGCCGCAACCGGCAAGGACGTCGCCGACGCGCTCGACGGGCTCCTCGCCCTCACCGCCGGACACCCTCAGCGCACCATGCTGCTCGCCGCTGCCCTGTGGGAATTGACACCGGCAAAGGGCCGGGCCGACCGGGCGCTGCTGGCGACCGCGCATGAACGCGTAATGACCGACCTGACCGACGAGTTCCGTACCCTGTGGTCGCTGCTACCCAATACACAGCGACGGGTGCTTTCCACCGTCGCCAGCGGCGGCCGGCCCTATGCCAGGCCCGCCAACGGCGTACGAACGGGCGGCGGAACGCGCACCGGCCTGGCGGCCCTCCGCGACCGTGGGGACCTGACCGAGGACCCGACCGTCCCTTCAGGCTGGCGGGTCGTCGACCCAATGCTGGAAGCGTGGGTCAGGGCCGGACGTCCCTACACCTGACCGGAACGCGTGCGCGGGGGGCCGAGGGAACCGCTACGAACCGATGAGCGTCGTCAGCACCTGACCGGAGTTCGGCCCCACCACCAGCGACCCCGTGACGGTGACACCGTTAAGGGTGCGGTAGGCGGCCGTCAGCGGCACCGTGACCGCGGCAGTGGTCGGGTTGACGATCGAGATCCCGCCGGTGAACAGGCGCTGGTAGACCCCACCCACCTTGGCGAACCCACCCAGTGGAGTGCCGACGTCGACGCGGTCGTACGGCGAGTCCGCCGTCAGTGCCGCAAGAGTCTGGTTCACGGAGAAGTTCAGGTATGAGTTCCCATCGGTGCCGAGCAGGAAGGAGGCCACCACATAGCGGTGCCAGGCGGCAACCTGAGCCGCCGTCGCCGTCGTCCACAGCTTGGTCTGGGCCTGAACCTGCTGACCCTTGCTTCCCGCGTCGACCAGCATGTTGACCGAGCGCAGCCACTCCTTCTCGGTGGGGAACTTGGACACGCTCTGGCTACCGCCGCGCAACCAGATCTCGTCGTGGCCGGCATCGAGGACGCCGAGCAACGGAGCGTTGGACGTACCGTCCGTGGCGAAGTAGCGGCCGCCGGTGGTGAGGGCGTTGCCACCCAGCGGGATGCCGGGCAGGCCCGCCCGCAAGGTCACCGCCAGGTCGTGGATGGCGGTAGCGAAAGCGGGGCTGGTCCAGATTTCACCGGTGCGCGGGTCGACCGGCAAAGCGGTCAGGTAGCCGGGCAGCAACGGCGCGGGGAGCAGCATGTCGAAGTAGCAGCCGTCGTACCCGTTGGCGGCTTGGTCCCGCTGGCAGCGGGCTATGCCGTCCTGTGCCCAGCCCGGGTTACGGATGTCCATGAAGTAGTTGCCGAAGTATTTAGAGGTCACGCGATTGCCGGACACGCCGTGGGCGTACCACGAGGTAGGGTACGTGGTGCCTTGGTTCTTCTGCGCGAAGGCCGCATTCTCGTACATGAGCACCTTGAGGCTCGGATTCGCCGCGCGCATCGCCGCAATGTACGGCGTGAACTTTGGCCCATTTACGACGACGAGGTCGTAGCGACCGGCGATGTCCAGCGCCTGGTCCAGCGTCAGCACGGCCTTGTCGGTCGCCTGGTTCACCATGGCGGTTCGGTGCAGCATCGAGCCGGTGCTGGGCACGAAACCGGAGGGGGCCGCAGCGACAGCCGGCTTCGGTCGCACGGGCCCAGAGGCCACGGCGTGGCCAGCGGTGGCACTGACCGCGAGCAGGCACGCGGCAGTTCCGAGTAGAATCGACTTGCGTTTCATGGCACAGCCTTCCGCCAGCATTTCCAAGACTTCGGGGTGTTGTATATGTTTGATCGGGGAACCCGTACGCGCTCTTGACGCGACTCCCTGGTCCAGCCGGGTGAAAGTCCGAGCACGGATGTTTGACCCTTCGCGTCAGCGTCAGTTCAGAGCCGAACCCAGGAACTCAGACGGGTGGCTCTGACGTCCTGCTTACGGGGACCACACAGCTCCGCCACCGTTCGCAGGCATGATCGAGCTCGATGCGAACCGACTCGACGTCTGGACCCTCATTGCCTGCTCCACGCGCCGCCCGCCCTGCCGGACGACGAGCCATCGCCCTGATCACCTTGCTGGGAGTATTGGCCGCCGTCGTACTGGGCGCGGTCTTCCTCAGCCACCGAAGTGGCGGCCCCGCCACTGCGAACCGCCACGTTCCGTCCCGTCCGGCCACCGCGGTGCCGGCGCGACCGGCGTTCGCGGCATCCGGGGTTGACGGCGGCGGGTTCCAGAACGTCGTAGCCATCGACCCGTTCGACAGCCGCATGGTGCTCGCCGGCGCCGATGTGGCCGGCGTCGCTCGCTCTACCGACGGCGGGAAGACCTGGGCCCGGGCGAATCGCGGGTTGGGCGAGCCCGCCGCGCGGCACGTGGCGGCGATCCTGTTCAGCCCGATCCACCGCGGTCGGGTGTATCTGGCCGCGGGCAAGCGGGGTACGGGCGGCATCTGGGTGTCGGGCGACGGCGGTTCGACATGGTCGAAGCGCTCCGGCGTACCGATCTTCGAGGGTGGCAAGGCACCGGAGTCGCTCCAGCCCAAGGCGCACCCCCGGTCCACCGGCACCCTGCTCGCCGCCGACCGCCGCACCGGGACGATCTACGCGGGCACCTTCTCCGGCGGGCTGATGCGATCCACCGACGACGGAAGGTCGTGGCGAACGCTGGGACTGGCCGGGCAACACATCCGCGGCATCGCCCTCGACCCGGACACTCCGGACACCCTGTACGTCGGCACCTACGGCAGCGGGGTGTTCGCGACCACCTCCGCAAGCGGTGTCGGGACCTTCGCGCCGCTGGCCGGTTCGCCCCGGCAGGCCGAGGAGCTGCGGGTCGTCGCCGGCACCGTCTACGTGGCGGGCAACGCCGCCGGCGTCTTCGCCGGCACCGACGGCGGCCGGCACTGGAGCCGGCTCGGCGGCACGACCGTCCCACCGGGGCCGGTCTGGGAGTCGCTCGCGGCGTACCGGACCGGCTCCACCACGGTGCTGTACGCCGGCTCGGCCGAGCCCGGCGACACGGGGACGTCGGTTCTGCGGTCCACCGACGGGGGTGCGACCTTCTCGGTCTTCCTGGGACGCAACGGCCTGCGCAACCAGGTCGGCGGCCCCGGTGGGCCGCCCTGGTGGCTGATGACCGCGGAACAACGCATGTTGCCGGGGCGGGGCAGCTACATCGCCGCTGACATCGAGGTCGACCAGCGGGACCCGCGGCGCGTCATCGTGGCCGGCAGGTCCGGCGTCTGGGGGACCGCGGACGCCGGAAGTACCTGGTATCCGCTGGTCCGCAACCTGGACGTGACGATCACTCTGGACGCAGTCGGCGACCCCAATGTGCCCGGCCGGGTGTATCTGACCTTGATGGACTGGACCATGGTCACCTCCACCGACGACCTGCGTACCGTCCAGAAGACAGTTCCCGAGCAGGCTGCCAGCGTCGGGTGGTCCGTCGCGCTGGACCCCACGACGACGCCCTCGACCGTCTTCCTCGGGGCCGGCAACATCTCCGCGAACCGGCAGGGCGAGGTCTACTCGTCACCGGATCCCCTAAAGGGGCACTGGACGGGAACCGGGCTTGGCACCGCGACGGGCGGCAAGCGCCCACTCGGCTTCGCCGTCGGTTACGACGGGGACACCCGGGTGCTGTTGGCGGCCGTGCAGGCCTCCGGGCTGTGGCGAAAGGCCGGCGACGGACCGTGGGAGCAGGTGCAGCCGGGATTAGAGGGGACGGCCGTTTCTGCCCCGCTGGTATGGCAACCCGGTGACCGGACCGCCTACCTTTACGACCCCCATGTCGGCCTGCTCCGATCGAGTGACGCCGGCAAGAGCTGGACGCGAGTGTGGGCGCATACGAGCAAGGGCCGGGCGACCTTCGGGCTGGACCCGACCCACCCGGATCGCGGCTACCTGAGCGTTGACAACGAGCTCTTCGCGCTGTCCCGGCTGGCCACGTCGGGGGCGACCGGAAAGAAGCTACGGGTGCCAGGACGACCCGGTCCGGTCGCGGTAGACGCCCGCGGTGCGGTGCTGGTCACGGTCGAGAGCGATGGCGCGTCCGCCACTCCACAGTTGCTGCGATCTGACGACGGCGGTGCCAACTTCTCGCCGGCGGATGACGGTGTGTATGCGGCGAGCGCCGGCCAGCCCAACCGCCTGGTCGTGACGCCCAACGGTCACGTCGTGGTCACCCTGCAAGGCACCGGTGCGCTGGTGTCGCGGTGACCCGCTAGGAGCCTGCTGAACTACGGCTTGTGGGGCGTGCCTCGTGGCAGTCGAGCTGCGATGGTCTGACCGGTGAGGGTCGACCAGAGGTCACCGCGCCCTTGAGCGGGGTGCTGGAGCGACTCGGTGC